>Ga0299913_10001851_pt1 | contig 16167 bp, 6 predicted proteins | sample RVTome_9_FD_201360 | JGI IMG/M metagenome (GOLD analysis project Ga0299913, IMG submission 201360) | Soil microbial communities from uranium-contaminated site in the Upper Colorado River Basin, Wyoming, United States - RVT155D38 (version 2) ...
TGGGACACCGAGCGCGCCCGGCAAGCGGTCCGCAAGCTCGCCTCGCTGGAGCCGGCGCTGGTCTGCGCCGGCCATGACGAGCCACATTCCCACCCCGACATGCGCGAGCAGCTCGAGTCCGCGGCGGATGCGGTGGTCCCGGGCACCGACGCCGCTATCGCGGCGGCGTAGCCCCGTGCCGGCGCCGCCCCAAGCGGGCTAGCGCCGCGGCCGGGTCCAGGGCGGCGCCCAGCGCCGCGGCCAAGTCCAAGTGCGGCGGCTATCGCCGCCGCACCCGCTCGCAGCCGCGGACCCGGTCGGCGCGGTCGACCACCGCCAGGTCCCTCCCCTTCCCGCAGGTGATCCGGTCGGCCTCGCCGTCGCGTGCCTTCACCTTGTCGTCGCCCGAGCCGGACTTGATCCGGTCGGCGCCGGGGCCTCCGATCACCCGGTCGCGGGCGTTGCCGGCGTGGATGAAGTCGTCTCCGGCGCCGCCGTGGATGCGGTCGCGGCCCTTGTTGCCGTAGAGGCAGTCATCGCCGCCGCGGCCGGAGATCCGGTCGCGGCCGCGGAGGCCGCGGATCAGCTCGGAGGCGTCGGTCCCCTGCAGCCGGTCGCGGCCGGCGGTGCCGGAGAGCTCGCTGGCGCAGCTGGCGCTCGGGGCCTGCGGCGGCGCTCCGCCGCCCCCGCCGGGACCAGCGCCGGGACCGCCGCCTCCCGGCTGCTCGCAGGCGTCGCCGGTGCCGTCGGAGTCCGCATCCGCCTGATCTGGGTTCGCCACCGCCGGGCAGTTGTCGCTCGCGTCCGGGACCCCATCGCCGTCGCTGTCGGCGCCGGGACCGGCGGGGAGCGGAACGCTGCGCAGCCGGCCCCAGTTGCCGGCATCGTCGCGATAGAGGACCGCAACGAACTCGGCGTCACCGACCTCGTCCGCGGTCAGGGTGAAGGGCTGGGTCTGGCCGGGGCCGGCGATGGCCGCAAACTCCCTCGCGATGGTGCCGTCGCCGGGGGCGTCGATCTCCTCGCCGGAGACGACCACCCGGAACAGGGCCGCCGGCCGGCAGAGCCAGTCGTCGCCGGGCGCCGTCCAGGAGAGGTCGACGCCGCCGGCCTGGTTCCGCGCCGCCACCAGCCCGGTCGGGCGGCCCGGGGGCCGGCCGTCGCCGGCGTAGTTGTTGGTCGAGCGCTCGTCGTGGTGGAAGGTCCACCACTCCTCGTTCGAGTCCGAGCAGGCGTCCACGCCCGTGTCCCAGAGGAAGGACCACCCCTCGCGGGTGACGGTGGTGACGTCGAGGTCGCCGTCACCGTCCGCGTCGCCGACCGCAGGTGTCGCCTGCTGCCAGCCACCGGTGAACTTCGGCCAGCCCGAGGGCTCCAGGCCGCCGGTGCCGTAGGCGTGGAGGTTGTAGAGGCCGGTCCCGACCAGCACCTGGCGGCCGGGGCCGCCGCCCCCGACCCGCGCCACCGAGGCCTGGCCGAGCAGCTGAAAGTCGTCGGTCGCGGCCGGGAAGCCGGGCAGGGGCAGGCCGGTGCCGGCGTCCCAGGCCTGCTCGACGTGGCTGAAGGGAAGGTTCTGGTTGACCGCGAGCAGGTTGGCGGCGCCGTTCAGGGTGAGCCCGCCCTTCACCACCGCCGGCCGGTCGAGCCCGGTGAGGTCGCCGACCGACTGGTAGTCGGCCAGGTTCAGGACCGGGCCCTGGTCGGGGCTGTCGGCGACCGCGTTGATGTAGGCGCGGATGTCGGCCCCGTCGCCGTCGACCAGCCGGGTGCCGCCGGGCGCCACCGAGGTCGCGGCGGAGACGGAGACCTCGTCGCTGCCGTCCCCGTCGGCGTCGAGCACCGCGGCGTCGTGGCCGGGCAGCACCATCGGCAGCAGATCGCCGGCGGCGACCCCGACCTTCACCGGCCAGCCGCTCACCTCGGTGCCGTCGCCGTGGACCGCGTAGACCGGGTTGGCCCCGGTCGCGTTCTCGAGCACGAGGTTGAGCAGCCCGAGGATCGCGGTGAGGTCGTCGGGGAAGGCGGGCTCGGGGGCGATCACCTCGTTCGTCGCGATCACCACCTCGGGGCCCTTGCGACCGGGTCCGGCCGCGGCGCAGGCGCGGCCGTCGAGCTCGGCGATCGCCGGGGTGGTGACGATCTCGGCCCCGTCGGCGCCGTCGCTGCGCAGCTTCCGCGGGAACCCCGCCAATGGGTCGCCGTCGCCGTCCCAGCCGTAGAGGTGCTGGTCGAGGGCGCCGGCGACCACGTCGAGGGCGCCGTCGCAGTCGAGGTCGGCGAGCGCGACCGAGCCGAGGAAGCCGCGCTTGATGTGGTTGGAGGTGGTGATCCGGCGCTGGTTCGCATCGAAGCAGGGCTTCGCCCCGGACCCCCCGAGGCAGGGCTCGGAGAGATTACGGTCGACCGCAGCGTCGCCGGGACCCCCCTCGAATCCCGGCACCGGGTCGCCGTCGAGCTCCCAGGCGTAGACGTGCTCGCCGGCGTTGAGGACGATCTCGGCCTCCAGGTCGCCGTCGATGTCGCCGATCGCCGGCACCCGCGGGGCCTCGTGCGGGGTGGGCAGAGGCCCGGGCACCGGGTGGTTCGTCTCGAGCGCGTAGCGGCCGGTCGAGACCGGGTTCCCACCGTTGAAGCTCGCCACCGGCGTCCCGTCGGCGTCGAGGACGTGGAGCTCGCCGGAGGTGGTGGCGAGGACGACGTCGAGCTCGTTGTCGCCGTCGACGTCGTAGAGCCGGGGCGAGACCTCCCCCCCGGAGCCGGTGACGTGATCGGCGGCGTCGGAGCCGGCGCCGACCGGCCGCGGCCAGCCGGGCAGGTTGCCGTCGTCGTCGTAGGCGAACAGGGTCTTGCGGTAGCGGCCGAAGTTGGCCGCGTTCCCCTGCTCCTCGGCCGTCAGCCGAATCTGGAACGCGTGGCGCTCGGGGTCGGGGTTCGGGTAGGGGTCGGCCGGCCAGAGCCCGTCACCGAGCTTGCCCGCGGGGCGGCCGGCGTCGTTCGAGACCTCGCCGTTGCAGCCGTCCGCGAGTTGCTCGAGCAGCGACTGCGAGAGGGTGCCGATCACCCCGTCGACCGCGCCGGTGCCACTCGCGCCCGGGACCGCCTGGAAGGCCGAGTCGGGGGCGTCCTGGCCGCAGGCGTACTCGAGCCGCCAGTCGCCGACCCCGGCACTGTGGGGGGCGGCGACCTGCGCCTTCACCGGCAGCCCGGTGTTGAGCCGGTCGACGTTGATCGGCGCGAACCAGTCGGGGGAGTCGATCTGGACCTCGGGCGGAACGTCGTCATCGGCGATTCGCTTCATCGCCGCGGCGAGGTTGACCCGGCCGTAGCCGAAGTGGGGATCCCACCCAACTCCGGCCTTGTCGACGAAAGGGGCGCCGATCACGCCGAGGTTGAGGTTGAGCGCGTTGCCCGGGCGGACGTCCTCGGCGGTCATCGTCAGCAGCTGGCGGATCTCGTTGCCGCTGAGCGGGTCGCCCTGCCCGAACACGAGCCTCCCGTAGGAGGCGATCAGCCCGGCGGCGCCGGCGGCCTGGCCGGTGTCCTCCGAGCCGGTGGCGCCCATCAAGACGATGTCGGCCTTGCCCCCGTACTGGGTCAGGTTGGAGTTGCGGAAGAAGCTGGTGGTCGGGGGCTGGGCGCTGAGCTGGAGGTTCAGCGGCGGAGCGGAGAGCAAGCCGAGCAGCTCCTGGCAGCCCTGCGCGAACTCGTCCGGGAGCTGCGGGAGCGGGAGCACGTCGACCCCCGGCAGCCCCCCGGGGCCCGAGCAGGTGTCGTTCGGGGCGGTGTCCGGCATCGACCCCGCGACGTAGACGGCCTCGTTGTAGTTGGTCGGGTAGTTGTGGTTGGCGCTGTTGATGTCGGAGGAGACCATCATCAGCGCCACCCCACGCTGGTCGGCGAACTCGAAGGCCCGGCGCGCGAACTGGGTGTTGCCGAGGCCGCCGACCGCCCCCTCCACCACCTCGGCCCCGTTCGCGGCCGCGTAGACAACCCCGATCGCGAAGTTGTCGATCGGGACCACGAAGCTGTCCCAGACCCGCAGCGGCATGATCTGGCAGTCGGGGCAGATCCCGGCATCCCCGCCGGCGTTGCCGGTCTCGGCGTTCGGCCCGGTGCTGTTCCCGTTGTTGGTCTGCGCCGCCGCCTCCTTCGCCCGCCCCGTTCCGTGCCCGTTCGCCGAGCAGCAGCTGGAGGCGTCGAATGGGTCGTTGTCGTCGTCGAAGAAATCCCAGCCGGCGATGTCATCGACGTAGCCGTTGCCGCCCGGGTCGTCGTCGTCCCCATCGGAGAAGACGGCGATCAGGTCCGAGGGGTCGAGGGCGCTGTCCGACTCCTGGTCCCCGGCGGCGAGGCCGACGCGGCTGTCACAGCGGAAGTCGCGGACGTCGAAGGCACCGTTGCCGTCGGCATCGTCGGCGTCGGCGAAGGTGGCGCAGTCGCCGCCGCCGACCGAGGGCTCGGCGCGGTCGTGCTGGGGCTGCGGCAGCTCCTCGCGGTTCAGCGCGATCTTGTTGTGTAGGTCGGCGTCCTGCCAGCGGGCGCCGGTGTCGAGGATCGCGATCGTCACCTCCGGGTCGCCCGGCAGCCCCGGGTCGTTCGCCTGCCCGAAGTACTTCCAGGCGGTGTCGGCGCGGATGCCCGCGATCTGGTTGCAGCGTGAGAGCAGGTTGCCCCCCTCGGCGGCCTGGTTCGCGTTCTCCCCCTGCGTGTCGAGCTGCCCGTCGCCGGTCGGGGTAAGCAGGTTGCAGTCGGCATACAGCGGCCCGATCCCCGCGCCCAGCAGCTGGGCCGAGTCCGGGCTGAAGCCGAACTGCTGGTAGCGCTCGGAGAAGTAGCTCGAGCACTCCTGCTCGCCGTCGGCGTCGTCGCCCTCGCACTCGTCGAAGTGGGCGTCGTCGGGGGTGTTCGCCCGCGGGCTCTCGGCCGGATTGTCGCCGGGGAAGGCCGGGTTGGCGCCGAGCGCGACCGCGGGCAGCGCCAGACAGGCGCAGGCGATCGCCAGCGCCAGCCACAGGTCGCCTCGGCGGAGGGCCCTGCCGGCCCCCCGGGGCCTCCTACCCCAAGCTCCCATCCCGCTGACCCTATCCGGGATCGGGGGCTAGGGCGCTGGTACGGGCCGCCCCGGGGGCGGACCGTGCGGCGTCGCTACTCCTAGCCCTGCGGCGGGCGAGGAGTTGGGCCCTCGACCGCGGCGAGGTCGGCCTCGGCCGTGTCGGGGGCGATCGAGTACCAGTCGACGTAGGCGCCGCAGCTAAGTCGCAGCGGCGACTCCACCCGGCTGCTCGAGGGGGCGACGCCGGCGAGGCCGGAGGGCCGCTCCGGCCCGACCGGGGTGGCGGCGATCGTCCCCAGGAAGGCGCGGCTCTCGGTCCCGAGCAGGCGACCCGCAAGCGGCGGGTCCGCGACCGTGGCCGAGAACTCGACGCGAGCCGGTTCGGCGTCCACGACGACCGCTTTGGCCACCCCCGGCCTGGGATCGAGATCCTCCGCCAGTTCCGGCGCCTCACCGACCGTGACCTCACCGGCCGAGTAGTACGGCGACGGCCCGCGGAAGAGCAGGTTCGCTTCCAGCTCGCGCTCGAATCCGAGCTCGGGAGCGCGGAGCGTCAGCGCCTGCGTGCTCGCGTACTGGATCGAGATCTCCCAGCGGCCCGGCGCCAGCAGGAGCTCCTGGGTGGCACCCCCGGCCTCGGTGAAGTCGGGCTTGGGCTCCCAGTCCTCGACGCGGCCGATCGCCGGCGGTCGGGTGAGTACGCGGGCGTACCCGTCGAGGCGGGCCGCCGCCCGCGTCGTCGGATCCTCGCAGTCGAGCTCGGTCCCCGGATCGAGCTCCTCCGACAGCGTCCGCCGGAATCCCGGCTCGCCCGGGCCAGGGGTCTTCGCCCCCGGCTTGCGCCGCCAGAGCACGAAGTCCTCGCTGCGCTCGGCGACCTCGAACTGCGGGGGCGCCTCGCTGTTGAACTCGGCGCTGGTGGTCAGCACCCAGCCGAAGTCGCGCAGACCCCGGCCGTCGAGTCCCTCGCCGGGGACGTTGTCCCAGTCGAACTTGGCGTTGATCGGGGTCGCCCGGTACAGGGTCGAGGTCTCCTCGGTGTCGTAGTGGTTGAGGATCGGGGTGTAGACCTCGGCCCCGAGCAGCTCCCAGGAGATGAAGTTGTCGCGGCCGAGGAAGAGGACGTCCTCGCCGTCGAGGTGCGAGCGGAACCCGATCAGCTCCTCCGGCGTCGCGGTCGGCCCCACCGCGGCCTGGCGCAGCGGCAGCAGGCTCGAGAGCACCGCGCCGGCGACGAACGCCGCGGCCAGCGCCGGCACCCCGTAGCGCAGCAGCGCCCGCGGCAGCGCCGGCGGCCACCACCGGGCCTGCTCGTCGGGCTCGTCCTCGAGCGAGTCGGCGCCGAGCAGCCCCCGCAGCGTCACCAGGGCGACCACCGGGGCGACGATCGCCAGCGACTTCGCCGAGGTGTAGGGGGTGCCCGCGACCACCGCGCCCAGGTAGCCGAGCGCGCCGGAGGCGAGCGCCGCCGGGAGCGCGTTCTCGCGCCGGGCGAGGGCGCGGCCGAGGCCCCAGGCGAAGGCGCCGAGCGCGAGCAGTCCCCCGAGCCAGAAGGCGATCGCCGGGTTACTCGCGTTTGCGGGGGAGATCCGGAACTCCGCCGAGGGCCAGATCCCGAACGCCTCGAGGGGGTTGAGCGGCTGCCGGAGGTTGCCGAAGCCCGTGTTGCCGCCCTCCCCCGAGGGGCTGAATGCCTCGAAGCTGAGGAAGCGGATCAGGTTGAGCACGTCGGTGAGGGCGACCGCGGCGACGATCGCGGCGCCGGTGAGCAGGAACGCGCGCGACCAGCGCAGCCGGGCGCGCAGCTGGAGGCTGCCCTCGCGCCGGCCGCGCTCGCGCCAGGCGACCAGCACCCCCCAGATCAGCGCCGCGCCGAGCAGCCAGGCGAGGCCGGGGAAGCTGTAGTTGTAGATCGTCCCTCCGGCGATCGCCGCGCCGGGGATCGCCAGGCGCGCCTGTGTCCTGAGCAGGTTCCTCGGCCGATCGGCGATGATCGAGACATACGTCGGCGACAGCCCTTCCCAGGCGCGGGCGACCGACGGCAGCCAGAGCGCGAAGCCGAGCAGGGCGAGGGCGAGCATCGGCTCCTTGAAGGCGCCCTGGGCGAGGTAGGCGGCCGAGAGGTAGGGCACGGCGATGAGGACCGAAGCCGGGACCCGGAAGAGCTCGCGCACCGCGCGGAGAGCGCCGTAGGCGGTGAGCGCGGTCAGGACCGCGATCGCCCCGGTGAGCCCGGCGAAGGACTCGATCAGCCCGGCGCCGCTGGCCTTCGCCGCCGCGGCGACGATCGCGTGCGGCCCGAGCGGGTAGCCGTCCTCGACCAGGTCTGGCGTGGGGCCCTCCCGGGTGTCCACCCACTCGGTGAACAGCAGGTGCGAGGCCATGTCGTCGTTGACCAGCCCCTGGCCGAGGATGCCGACCCGGCCGCTGGCTGCGAAGGGAATCGCGACCACGAGAGCCACGCCGATGACCACGATCAGCGCTCCCACAGGAACCTCCCCCGATCCCCGGCGCCGGCTCCAGAGGAACCAGGCCGAGGCGGCGACGGCGATTCCCGCCGCCACCGCTGCGGTGGTCCCGTGGCCGGGCAGCTTCACCGCGATCCCGCAGACCACCAGCAGCGCCCCCAGCCCGGCGGCGGGCGCCACCGGCGAGAACCGCTCGCGCCCGGACGCGAGCATGATCGCCTGCCCACAGGCGAGCGCGGCGGCGGCGATCAGGGCGCCGGCGAGCAGGGCCGAAAGCATCCGCGCACCTTAGGGAACGGGCCGTTCGGCGGCCTAAACCACCTGCGGGGCGATTTGGTGGCGCATATCGCTACTAACCCGCCCCGCTAGGCGGACGCCGTCTCCGGCTCCCACTCGGCCCGGTAGACGCGGTGGCTGCCGGCCAGGCCCTTGAGCTCGAGCTCGCGGCCGTCGTCGAATCCGATCCCATCGGCCGCGCCGACCGCGTCGCGCAGCTTCTCGGAGACGAGGATCTCGCCCCCCGCCGCTTGGGCCGCGATCCGCGCGGCGAGGATCACGTTCTTGCCGAAGAAGTCGCCCTCCTCGGCGATCACCTCGCCGGTGTGCAGGCCCATCCGGACCCGCAGCACCTCGTCGCCGGTCGCCTCCCCCCGGTCGCCGAAATCGCGCTGGACGGCGATCGCGCAGTCGAGCGCCGCCCCCGGATCGGGAAAGGCGAGCATGAACCCGTCGCCCTGGCTCTTCACCTCGTAGCCGCCGTGCCGGGCGATCTGCTCGCGGAAGATGGCGTTGTGGGCGCGCAGGACCTCGAGCCAGCGCTCGTCTCCGAGCCGCTCGGTGATCAGGGTCGAGTCCTCGATGTCGCTGAACAGGATCGCCACCGTGCCGTCGGGAGCAGCGTGCGCCCGCATGTCGGGGCGCTCGCTCTCCAGCGCGGAGACCACCTCGTCGATCGAGGTGGTGACGTCGACCCCGGTCAGCCCCTGGGCCTCCAAACGCAGGGCGAGCGCGCGGTCGACCACGTAGCGAGCGCCCATCTCGCGCGCCGGCGAGAGCGCCTCGTCGAGCAGCTCCAGCGCCCGCTCGCGGTCGCCGCGGCCATCGCGCCCGAGCAGGACCTCGGCCAGGTCGACGGTCGAGATCGCCAGCCAGGGGCGGTCGCCGACCCGCTTGCAGATCTCGATCGCCCGCCGCAGGTGGCGCTCGGCATCGTCGCGGCGCCCCCGAGCCTGGGCGAGCAGGCCGAGGATGCGGTCGACGGGACCGTTGGTCGCGGCCGCGCGAGCGACGACGATCACCAGTCCCTCGTAGGGCAGCATCTCCTGGTAGGCGGCCTCGGCGCGCTCGGTCTCTCCGAGCAGGGCGCTCGCTTCGGCCAGCAGCCCGATCCCGGGCAGCCAGTTGGCGTCGCGCGGCACCGCCGAGAAGTCCTCGCCGACGAATCGCTCCAGCTCCAACCTTCCCTCCTCGATCTCGCCGGAGCGAGCCGCGACCGTGATCAGGGCGCTGCGCCAGGCCGGGATCCCCGGGAAGCGCTTGACCAGCTCGCGGATCGGCGGCAGCAGCTCCGCCACCCGCCCCTGCAGGCCCCGGATTCCGACCAGCTGGATCCCGTAGTACTGGCGGGCGAGCGGCTGCTCGGCTCGCTCGCCGGCGCGCCGAGCCTGTTCGGCGAGCCGCTCGGCGGCCTCCAGCTTGCCCTCCATCAACGCCCGCATGCCGCGCAGCGCATCGGTGTGCCAGCTGTGCTGGGGCATTCGCAGCTCCTGCGCGCCCTCTGCATAGGCCTCGATCTCGCGATCGACGGCGTCCATCTCGCCGAGCTCGAGATGGTTCTGCACCCTGTAGGCGTGGGCGCGCAGGATCGCCTCGCGATCACCGCTCGCCTGGCCCAGGCTCAGCATCTCGTCGGCGATCGCAAGCCGCTCGCGGGCGGCGTCGGGGCCGAATGGGATGAAGATCTGGCGGTGCAGGGCGGCGGCGAGCGTCCGGGGGGCGTCGACCGCGCGGGCGATCTCGACCGCCTCGCGCACGAGCGGTGCGGACAGGCCCTGCGCGTCGACCCAGTAGAGCTCCTGCGCTTTCGCCGAGAGGAGGGCGGCCCGGCGCGCGCTCTGCTCGGGGCCGATCGCCTCCAGCGCCTCGTCGATCAGCGCCACCAAGCGCTCGTCGACCGTTCCCGCCTCGCCCATCATCGCGATCCCGATCGCCGCGCCGACCAGGCTGTCGGCGTCCCCCAGCTTGCGCGCCGCTTCCGCCGCCCCGCCGAAGGCGCGACGCGCGTCGGCTACCCGCGAGGCGCACGCCTCGGCGCCGCCCAGCGCCAGCAGCAGGCGGCAGCGCTGCGCCTCGTCGGCCTCGCCGGTCAGATCCAGCGCCTCGAGCGCGCGACCGTACACCTCGATCGCGTCCTCGTAGGCGAGCTGCTCCATGTCCTGCTCCCCGGCGCGCTCGGCGTAGTCGATCGCCTTGGCGACGTCGGCGCGGGGGGCGGCGGCGAGGAAGTGGTTGGCGAGCTCGCCGAGCCGCTCGGAGGGATCGTCGCCGCAGATCTCCTCCAGGGCCAGCGCGATCCGCTCGTGCAGCGCCGCCCGCTGGGGAGGGCTGAGCTCTTCGTAAAGGGTGTCGCGGACTAGAGCGTGCGAAAAGGAGAAGCGGCCGCCGCCGAGGTCGGTGACGAGCCGCTCGGCGACCGCCTCGCGGGCGGCCTTCATCAGCTCGTCGCGCTCCAGCGCCGCGACCCTGACCACCAGCTCGGCCTCGAACTCGCGCCCGACCGCGGCGGCCACCTTGAGCGCCTCGTTGGTCGCCGGCGAGAGCCGGTCGAGGCGACGGCCGACGACCTCGCGGACCCCCTGCGGGATCTCGGCCTCCCAAGCGCCGCGACCGGTCTCGGCCAGGCGGCCCTCGCTGGCGAGCAGGCGGACGATCTCGCCGACGAAGAAGGGATTGCCCTCGGTCTGGGCGTGGACGGCGGCGGCCAGGCCCGGAGGGGGAACCGCGCCCGCGGTCATCTCCACGTAGCGGCCGACGTCCTCCACCCCGAGGCCGCGCAGCGGAATCCGGCCGCCGCCGAGCTCGCCGAGGACGCGCGCGAGCGGGTGATGGCGCCCGAGCTCGACGTCGCGGTAGGTGCCGCAGATCAGCAACCCGGTGTCGGTGATCTCCGTGGCGGCGTACTTGAGCAGCAGCAGCGAGGGCTCATCGGCCCAATGGAGGTCGTCGAGCACCAACACCATCGGGCGGTCCCGTGCGGTGGCGACCAGGAAGCTGGTGACCGAGTCGAACAACCGGAAGCGGGCCTCCTCGGAATCGGTCGAGCCGGTGGGCTCGACCTCGAGCCGCTCGGCCAGCTCGGGCACCAGCTGGGCGAGCTCGGAGGCGCCCGCTCCCATCTGCCAGGCGATCGCGACCGGGTCCGACTCGCGGACCAGATCGCGCAGCACCTGCACCCAGGGCCAGTAGGCGGGAGCGCCCTCGTCCTCGCGGCAGCGGCCCCATTGGACGCGGGCGCCGCGGAGGCGGGCGTAGGTGGCGAGCTCTTCCGCCGTCCTGGTCTTGCCGATGCCCGGCTCGCCGACCAGCAGCTGCAGCGACCCCGAGCCGCCCAGCGCCGCCTCCACCGACTCGCGCATCTGCTCCACCTCTCGCTCGCGCCCGACGAAGACGCCGCCGGCGAGGCCCTCGAGCGGGTTGCGCTGCTCCTCGGCGGGCTCGACCTCGGGCTCCTGCAGCGCTGAGCGCAGCTGCTTCCGCGCGGCGGCGGCTCCCTGTGGGCGCTCCTCGGGCCGTTTCGCCAGCAGCACCAGCACCTCCCGGTCCAGCGACTCCGGCACCTCGGGGTTGTGGCGGGAGGGCGGCACCGGGTCGGTGTGTAGGTGCTGGCTGATGATCGAGACCGCCTCGTCGCCCGGGAAGGGAGGCTGCCCAGTCAGCATCTCGTAGAGCAGCGCGCCCAAGGAGTAGAGGTCGCTCTCGGGGCCGGCGGGCTCGCCCAGCGCCTGTTCGGGCGGCAGGTAGGCGACCGTCCCGACCAGGGTGCCGGCGCTCACCTTCGAGCGACCCTCGACCGTCGCCAGGCCGAAGTCCCCGAGCCTCGCAGCCCCCGCCTTGTCCAACCACACATTTGCCGGCTTGAGGTCGCGGTGGACGATGTTGCGGGCGTGGGCGTGCTCCAGGGCAAGGGTGACGTCGCAGGCAATCCCCACCGCGCGCTCGACCTCGAGCCGGCCGCCCTCGGCGGCGAGCAGCGACTGGACGTCGCCGCCCGACATGTACTCGCTGACGATGAAGGGATTCGACCCCTCTTCGCCCGTGTCGAGCACGCTGACCACGTGTGGGTGGTCGCCGAGCTTGCGCATCGCCTGCGCCTCGCGGCGGGCGCGCGCCTGGATCGCGGCGCCGACGTCGGCGGTGTCGAAGAGGGCGACCGCCACCTCGGTGTCGGCGGTGGTGTCGTCGGCCAGGTAGACGCGCTTGCGGGCGCCCTCACCCAGGAAGCGCCGGACCCGGTAGCGGCCGCCCGCGAGCTGGTCGGGGACGTCGGCGGGAAGCTCCTCCGCACGCCGCTCCTCGGCCTCCGCCCCCAGTGCCTGCAGCGGGGTCCCGCAGGAGTCGCAGAACTTCGCCCCCTCCCGGTTCTCGGTTCCGCAGGAGGGACAGCGCATCTGCTCAGTAAATCAACCCCGGCTCCGCCATCAGGCGCGACCGACTGCGGTCGTTAAACCTCGTCGACGGAGAAGGTGTCGCAGGCCTTGATCTCGCCCGAGTCGAAGCCGGCCCGGAACCACTTGATCCGCTGCTCGGAGGAGCCGTGGGTCCAGCTCTCGGGATCGATCCGGCCTTGGGTCTGCTCCTGGATCCGGTCGTCGCCGACGGCCTCGGCGGCCGTGATCCCCTCCTCCAGGTCGCCGTCCTCGAGCGCGCCGCGGTCGTAGGCCGAGCGCCCCCAGAGTCCGGCGAAGCAGTCGGCCTGGAGCTCGAGGCGGATCGAGAGCTCATTCTCGTCATCGGGGTTGGCCTCGCTGTCCGCGCGCACCTTCTCCTCGATCCCCAGCTGCTGCTGGACGTGGTGGCCGATCTCGTGCGCGAGGACGTACGCCTGGGCGAAGTCGCCGGGCGCCTGGAAGCGGCGGCTGAGCTCGCCGAAGAACCCGAGGTCGATGTAGGCCTTCTGGTCGAGGGGGCAGTAGAACGGCCCGGTCGCGGCGCTCCCCTGGCCGCAGCCGGTGTTGGTGGCGCCGCTGAAGAGAATGAGTTTCGCGCGCTTGAACTGGTCGCCGCTCGAGGCGAACTGCTGCTGCCAGAAGTCCTGGGCGTCGCCGACGACGAACTCAGCGAACTGGGCCTGCTGGTCGCCGGCAGGCGCGCCCTCGGCTGCCTGACCGCCGCCGCCCTGAGCGGGGACCTCGGCCTGGTCGGCGGGGAGGCCGGGGAAGCTGAACCCGCCGCCGCCGTCGCCTCCGCCGCCGCCGCCGCCCAGCAGCAGGTAGAGGACGACGACGATCAGGATCGTGCCGATCCCGCCGCCGGCCTTGCCCATCGGGATCGGCAGCCCGCCGCCGCCGAGCCCGCCGAGGCCGCCCCCCTGCCCGCGGCGGTCCTCGACGTCAGAGCCGCCCTTTCTCGGCCTCCATTTCATGCGGCGGACTCTATTCGTGCCCGACCCGGCGGAAACCGGCGTTACTGGCGGTAGTCGAGCGCGTCGCGCTGGGCGAGCACGTAGAGCAGGATCAGCGAGGGCACGACGAGCACCGCCGCGATCGCGAACACCACGATCACCGTGGTGAGCGCGGCGTCGACGCCGGCCGCCTCGTCGATCGTCATCTGCTCGGGCAGCAGGTCGGGATGCTGGGCGACGAACCAGCCCCAGATCACCGCGACCACCGCGCCCACCGCCGCGGGCCGCAGCGCCAGGACCGTCCGCGACGTGAAGCCGGAACGCACGCCCCGAGCCAGGATCGCCAGCGCCCCCAGCCCGCAGACCGCCGAGAGGATCACCAGCGACAGCCCCGGACCGGTGAGTCCGTCGTAGACGAACCGTGCCTCGTCGCGCAGAGCGAAGATGCCTCCGGCGGCGAGCGCGCCGGCGATCAGCGCCATCGCCAGCGCCCGCCGGGCGAAGTAGCCCTCGAGGTCCTCGTCGCCGGCGGCGCGGGAGTCGCGGACCAGGAAGACGGCGGCGACGTAGGCAGCCGACGCGACGAAGATCCCCCCGGTCAGAAGCGGCAGCAGCCCCGTCCAGCTCGCGGTCGGGTCGCCGCCCCCGTCGGCGGGGACCTCGCCGGCGGCGATCGCGCCCGCGACGGTGCCCATGAAGAACGGGGTCAGCAGCGAGGAGACGCCGAAGACGCGGGTCGCGGGCGCCCGGACCGGCCCCGGGAGCGCGTGGCGGAAGGCGAACCCCGAGCCGCGGAGAATGATCCCGAGCGCCGCCAACGCCAGCGGGATGTAGAGCGTGGTCATGATCGCGCCGAATGCCGGCGAGAAGGCGGTCCAGAGCACGACCAGACAGAAGATCAGCCAGACATGGTTCGCCTCCCAGACCGGGCCGATCGAGTGGTCGATCTGGGCGCGGGCGCGGTCGGCGCGCTCGCCCCGGCCGGCGAGCAGGTCCCACATCCCGGCGCCGAAGTCGGCGCCGCCGAAGACGGCGTAGAGCGTCACCCCCAGCCAGAGGATCACCGCGACGACCTCGGCCTTGCTCACCGGCCCCCTCCTTCTCCGGGCGCCGGCGGGCGCGGCCCGTAGGGGACGTCGGGCTCGACGCCCTCCTCCCGCCAGCTGCGGGCGAAGGCACGAAGCACCACCGCCGCGACCACCGCCAGCGCCGTGTAGATCGCCAGCGTCAGCGCGAACACCCACCACAGCCCCTGAGCATCGGTGACCGCCTCTTCGGTGCGCATGAAGCCGTGGACGATCCAGGGCTGGCGCCCGACCTCGGTGACGATCCAGCCGCACTCGAGGGCGACGACTGCCGCGACACCCGAAACCGCCGCCGCGCGCAGGAACCAGACGGTCTCCGGCAGCGACTTGCGCCGCCACCAGAAGACCGCGAACCAGGCCGCGAGCAGCAGCAGGCCGGTGCCGATCCCGACCATCGCGTCGAAGGAGAGATGCAGAAGCGTGGGGGACGGCGGTTCCTCGTCGTCCGGAAACTCCTCGAGGCCCTGGACGACCGTGTCGGTGCTGAATCCCGCCAGCAACGAGTCGAGGCCCGGGATCGAGATCGCGCCCTTCACCTCGTCGTCGGTGCAGATTCCTCCGATGTGTTCGGGCTGGTTGTCCCCGGTCTCGTAAACGCACTCCATCGCCGCGAACTTGACCGGCTGGTCGTTGTAGACATCGCGCGCGGCGATGTCCCCGACGAAGAGCTGTATCGGGGTGGCGATCGCCGCCACCGTGAACGGGATCAGAAACCCGAGCCGGTGGTAGCGGTCGCGGCGCCCTCGCAGCATCCCGACCGCATACACGGAGGCGACCAGGAAGCCCGTGACCATGTAGGCCGCGAGCCACATGTGTGGGAACTCGTGCCAGAAGGCGGGGTTGAAGAGCACCTCGCCGACGTCGACGTCGGCGATGCGGCCGTCGGCGCCGAGCTCGAAGCCCTGCGGGGTGTTCATCCAAGAGTTGGCGGCGATCACCGAGGCGGCGCCGCCGATGCCGGAGATCACGATCGGGACGCCGCTCCAGAAGTGGGCCCAGCCGGGCAGCCGGTCCCAGCCGTAGATGTAGATCGCGATGAAGATCGCCTCGAGGAAGAAGAAGATCCCCTCGATCGCGAAGCCGATCCCGAAGGCGTCGCCGAACTGGTCCATCATCTCCGGCCACAGCAGCCCGAGCTCGAACGAGATCAGGGTGCCGCTGACGGCGCCGACCGCGAACAGGACCGCGACCACCTTCGACCACCGCCGCGCCAGCAGCAGCGCCTCGGCGTCGTCGCGCTTGCGCCCCCGGTACTCGGCGATCAGCATGATCAGCGGAAAGGCGACGCCGAAGCAGGCGATGATGATGTGGAAGCCCAGCGTGAAGCCCATCTGGTACCGCGCGGCCAGCAGGTTCGAGCCGGCGTCGGCGAGCAGCGGCGTCAACTCGGGCATCGGCTAGAGCCTTTCACGTACCGCTCCGGGTGGGCCGCGAACTTCGACACGCACTCGAGCGAGCAGAAATGGTGCTCGGTGCCGTCGTGCGTCAGCGATCCGGCGCTGTGCTCGGGGTCGACCGCCATCCGGCAGACGGGATCGATCGGCAGGCCCTTCCGGTCGTGCTCGCCGGTGGGGACGGCCGCGTAGAGGGAGACCGGCGAGCGGACGTTGCGGAGCTCGCGCCTGCCCCGCTCGTGCAAATCGATGCCCTCGATCTCGCCGGCGGCCGCCCGGGTGGCCTCGGTCAGCAGCACCTCGCTTCCCCCGGCAGCCGCGGAGACCCGCGCGGCCAGGTTGACCGCGCCCCCGAACCAGTCGCCGCCGCGCTCGACCGCCGGCCCCGTGTGCATGCCGACCCGCACGGTCGGCAGGTAGTGGCTGTCGCCGATCGCGTGCGCCGCGTGCAGGCCAAGGCGGATCGCCCCCTCGGCGTGATCGGAGCGGAGCATCACCGCGTCACCGATCCGCTTGATCGGGACCACTCCGAGCTCGGGCGCGACCGCCTCGATCTGCTCGCAGAAGG
>Ga0299913_10001852_pt1 | contig 16155 bp, 16 predicted proteins | sample RVTome_9_FD_201360 | JGI IMG/M metagenome (GOLD analysis project Ga0299913, IMG submission 201360) | Soil microbial communities from uranium-contaminated site in the Upper Colorado River Basin, Wyoming, United States - RVT155D38 (version 2) ...
TGACGGCTCAGGCGCTCGCGCACCTCGCCGCTACGCGTGATGAGGTCGACGATCTTCCGCCCCAGCTCGTCAGCGGGCGATGAGTACGTACGACCGCGCGGAAAAATGAAACAGCGAAGGAAAAATGCCACGGGTCGGTTCGGAAAATTGCGCAGGAAGCTGTGCAACTGTTCCTGGGCCTGATACATGAGCGTGCGCACGGACCATTCGACCAGCGGGAGATCCGACGCAGGCCGGCCCTGATTCTCGAAGTGCTTCAGCACGGCGGAAGCGAGGTACATCGAACTCAGCACATCACCGAGCCTCGCGGACAGCAGCTCCTTCTGCTTGAGCTTGCCGCCAAGCGTCAACATGGCGAAATCGGAAGCGAGTGCGAACGCGGCGCTGTACCGGTTGATGTTCTGATAGTAGCGCCGCGTGGGCGTGTTCAGGGGCACGCGGCTGAACTTCGCGTGCGTCAACGCGAGGAAAAATGCGCGTGCGAGATTGCTGATCGCGTAACCGACGTGAGAAAAAAGCGCGTCATCGAACTCGATAAGTCCCCGCTCGAGATTCTCGTCTTGGGCAGCGTAGAGTTCGCGCAGCACGAACGGATGACAGCGGATGGCCCCCTGCCCGAAAATGATCAGGCTCCGGGTAAGAATATTCGCGCCCTCGACGGTGACCGCGATCGGCGTCGCCATATAACTTCGACCGAGGTAGTTCCTGGGCCCCATCATGATGGCCTTGCCGCCGTGCACGTCCATCGCGTCGTTGGCAACCTTGCGGCCCAGTTCGGTGCAGTGATATTTCAGGATTGCCGCCGGAACTGCAGGCTTCTCGCCCTGATCGATTGCGCCGGAAGTCACCGAGACTGCAGCGTTCATGATATAGGTGTGCCCGGCAATCCGTGTCAGCGCCTCACCGACGCCCTCGAACTTTGCGACAGGCAGGTTGAACTGCTTCCGCAGTTGTGCATAGGCGCCGGTCGCATAGGTCGCAGCCTGACCGCCCCCCGCGGCAGTAGAGGGGAGGGTGATCGCCCGTCCGACCGACAACAGCTCTACAAGCATTTTCCAGCCCTTGCCGGCCATCTCCTTGCCCCCGATGATGAAATCGAGGGGGACGAACACGTCCTTTCCGCTGGTCGGGCCGTTCTGGAAAGGTGTGCTGAGCGGCAGGTGGCGTCGGCCTGTCTGTACGCCCGGCAGCGAGGTTGGAATAAGCGCGGCCGTAATGCCGTACTCCTCCAGGTCGCCGATCAGCCGATCGGGATCATAGAGTTTGAAGGCGAGGCCCAGTACGGTGGCGATCGGAGCCAGCGTGATGTATCGCTTCTCCCAGTTGAGCAGGATGCCGATAATCTCTTCGCCTTCCCATTCTCCCTTGCACACGACGCCGCTATCGATGATGGCAGCTGCGTCGGAGCCGGCCTGCGGCGAGGTCAGTGCAAAACATGGAATTTCATCGCCGGCCGCAAGTCCGGGCAGGTATCGCTGCTTTTGTTCGTCGGTGCCGTAGTGAAGCAGCAGTTCGGCCGGCCCGAGCGAGTTGGGTACGCCGACGGTCGATGACGCCGTGGTGCTGCGACTTGCCAGTTTCGTAATCACCATGGCGTTCGCATACGCGGAAAATTCCAGTCCGCCATACTGTTTCGGGATGATCATCGCGAAGAACCTGTGCTTCTTGATGAACTGCCATACCTCGGGCGGCATGTCACCGCGCTCATGCGAGATCTCCCAGTCGTCGAGCAGTCTGCAAAGTTCCTCGCACGGCCCATCGAGAAACGCCTGCTCCTCATCCGAAAGCTTCGGCGCCGGGAACGACATCAGCCGGTCCCAGTCGGGCATGCCTGAGAACAGCTCGCCGTCCCACCAGACGTTGCCTGCCTCGAGCGCATCCCTCTCCGTATCCGACATGGACGGCAACATCGTGCGATAGATGTTCAGGGCAGGACGCGTGATTTTCTCGCGGCGGAAGTCCCGCATGTTCGGCACTACCATCAGTCCGAACAGCAGCCACAGGAACACTACCCAGAGAAACGACCCGGAGCCGAAAATGGTGTATGCGAACAGGGCTCCGCCCGCTGCAACCGTCGAGGTGAACAGGTTGACCCTGTTGTAGGCCAGATAGATAGCCCCGCCGACAAACAGCAGGAACCAGAAGAGACTTACAAGAAAACTGGACACTATATTTTCCTTTGCACGCGGCGACGCAAATGCGTCGTGCTCCCAGGCCGGAGCCGCCTTGCGCCAACCACCCTATCACCCGGCCATTGCGGGCACCAGATGGTGCCGGGCTACAGGAGTTTCTCGATGGCGTCACGTTCCCCGCGGAGTTCGGCTTCAGTCACTCGCATGCGTTCGCGGCTGAAGTCGCCGATTTCAAGGTCGCGCACGATCTGGTAGCTCCCGTCTTTGCACCGCACCGGGAACGAAAACACGATGCCCTCCTCGATTCCGTAACTTCCGTCTGCTGCCACCGCCATGCTGACCCAGTCGTCTTGCTTCGAACCGAGCACCCAGTCGTGCATGTGGTCGATCGCGGCGGAGGCCGCGGACGCGGCCGACGACGCTCCGCGTGCCTTGATCACGGCGGCCCCGCGCTGCTGCACTGCCGGAATGAACTCGTCCGTATACCAGGCGTCTTCCACCAGGTCCGTCGCAGGCACCCCCCGCACCGTGGCGTGATGGATATCCGGGTACTGCGTTGCCGAGTGGTTTCCCCAAATGATCATTCGCGCCACGTCCGTCACGTGTGACCCGGTCCTGGCGGCGAGCTGCGCGATCGCCCGGTTGTGATCCAGTCGGGTCATCGCAGTAATATGCCTCGCATCGATGTCCGGTGCGTTCGATCGCGTGATCAATGCGTTGGTATTGGCCGGATTGCCGACCACCAGGACACGGATATCGCGATTTGCCTGTTCGTTGATCGCCTTTCCCTGTGCGGAAAAGATCTGCGCGTTCGCCTCCAGCAGATCGTTTCGTTCCATTCCCGGACCGCGTGGCCGCGCCCCCACCAGCAAGGCGAAGTCGGCATCCCTGAATGCTTTCGCTGCGTCGTCCGTGGCCACTATGTCGGCCAGCGGCGCGAATGCACAGTCGTCGAGCTCCATGACCACGCCGCGGAGTGCCGGCAGGGCAGGCGGTATCTCGAGGAGTTGCAGTATCACCGGCCGGTCGGCGCCGAGCATCTGCCCTGATGCGATACGAAAGGCGAGCTGATAGCCGATCTGGCCGGCGGCGCCGGTGATGGCGACGCGAACGGGTTTTTTCATTCCATGACCTTAAGTGGTGGGTTCGGGGTTTGTGGCACGCGGAACGGCGCCTTCCGGCGACCGGGCCGCGCTCACTGTACACAAGCGGGGAGAGACGCCGCAACGACCGTGGTCAGCCTTTTTAGCCGGGAAACCGATCAGGCTTGCCGGGGCGGATTCCTGCTGCTCGCAGGTACGTGTGGTCCTCGCGCCGGCCTGGGTGCCCCCCGGACAGGGAGTCCCTGGGGGGTGGTTTGGGGCCTTTTCTAATGCCGGCTTGCATTTTTGTTGTTTGGTGTTATAGTTCACTATAACACTAGGTCACCAACAGCGGGCTGGGCCCGCCGGCGACATTAGCCAAGTGGAGTTGAGAGATGAGAACCAGAATCGGCAATGTACCTGACAGCCTGATCAGCCTGTCACTTTTGCTGCTTTTTCTGATCCTGATGGCCGCGTCAGTTGCAGGGCAGGCGCGCGCGAATCTGCACGCGGAGGCGCGTGCGGACGGCTGTTTTGCTACGTCAGTTGCAGCACCCGCGCCGGAACGGACCGATTCCGACGAATGAGCCGGGTTACACGATGCCGTTCGGGGGTGACAGGCCCTCGCGGCCGGCCTGATAACATAGGGCCCGGCGCCGGCGAACCCACGCCCGTTCTGCTCGCGCCTGCCGACAACAACGAATGACAGGCATCAGACACATAATGGACCCCAAATGGAACGAAGATGCTCCGATCTACCGCCAGTTGCGGGATCGGGTGGTCGCCATGATTCTGGAAGGGGTCTTGAACGACGGTGACGCGCTGCCCTCGGTCAGGAACGTGGCGGCGGAGTATCGTCTCAATCCCCTGACCGTGCTGAAGGGCTACCAGGAACTGGTCGACGAAGGGCTCGTGGAAAAGAAGCGGGGCCGCGGCATGTTCGTGACCGAGGGCGCGCGCAAGAATCTGCTGAAGGACGAACGCCGGCGCTTCATCGAGAAGGAATGGCCGAAGATCGCCGCCACGATCGAGCGGCTGGGTCTCGACGTCGAGGCGCTTGTGGCCGGTGTCAACCAGCCGGATGCATCGAAAAAAGGGAGGGACGATGACTAGCCTGGTGAGCGCGCGCAACGTGTCGAAGTCGTTCGGGTCTGTGCGGGCGGTCGATGACGTCAGCTTCGACATCGACAAAGGCAAGATCATGGGGCTCATCGGCCCGAATGGTGCGGGCAAGACGACGCTGCTCAAAGCCGTGCTGGGGCTCACCGATTGTGAAGGCACTCTTTCCGTGCTGGGACTGGACCCGTTCCGCCGGCGCAAGGAGCTGATGCAAAATGTTTGCTTTATCGCGGACGTTGCCGTGCTGCCGCGGTGGATCCGCGTAAATCAGCTGCTCGACTTCGTCGAGTCCGTGCATCCGCGCTTCTCGCGCGCACGTGCCACAGAGCTTCTTGCCAGGACGAAAATAGTACCCCAAGCGAGAATTCGTGAGCTGTCGAAGGGAATGGTGACGCAGCTACACCTGTCGATCATCACCGCCGTCGACGCGAAACTTCTGGTGTTGGATGAGCCCACCATCGGTCTCGACATCATATTTCGCAAGGAGTTCTACGGCAATCTCCTCAACGACTACTTCGACAAGGAACGGACGATTCTGATAACGACGCACCAGGTCGAGGAAATCGAAAATCTGTTGACGGATGTGATGTTCATCAACGACGGCCGCCTCGTACTGCACGCGAGTATGGACGCCCTGCCGGAGCGCTATGTCGAACTCATGACGTCCGGCGAGAACGCGGAACGTGCGCGACAGCTGAATCCCATATTCGAGCGTGACGTATTCGGTAAGAAAGTATTGACCTTCGAAGGAGTCGGACGGGATCAGTTGCACGGCCTCGGAGAGCTGCGCACACCGGGTATCGCCGATCTGTTCGTCGCCAAAGTCAAGGGAGCCGCGGCATGATCGGGAACCAGGTCGCGCTCATAAAACGCGAGTTGTGGGAGCACCGCGCGATCTACGTCACGCCGCTGGTCATCGCCCTCATCGTCTCGATTATGGCGATCACCGGGCAGGCAGTTGTGTCGGCATTCGATCAGGCTGTGGACATAGCGATCCTTGGTGCCACCAATCTGGGCGCGGCGGAGCGCGCGGCTGCGATAACCGTGCTGATGACCGGGGTATCGAGCTTGTTGGTCATGGGAATGTGGGTGCTGACCGTCTTTTATTCGCTTGACGCGCTTTACGCGGAGAGAAAGGATCGCAGCATACTTTTCTGGCGCTCGCTGCCCTGCACGGATTCCGAAACCGTTAACTCCAAGCTGCTCACTGCAGCCATCGTCATTCCGCTGATTACGTTCGCCGTGATCGTACTTACCCACCTGGTTGTTCTTGCGCTGGCAAGCATATGGCTGGGGATTCAGGGGGCCAATGCCTGGCACCTCATCTGGCGAGCCGCCCCGCTCACCAGCAACTGGACCGCAACGCTGGTGTTCCTGCTGGCTCTTCAACTGTGGCTGTCGCCCTTCATCGGCTGGTTCCTGTTCGTCTCCGCGTTCACGCGGCGCTCGCCCCTGCTCGTCGCCTTTCTGCCGATCGTGATCCTGCCCATGCTCGAGAAGAGCCTTATCGGCACGTCGCTGTTCCTCGACGCATTCTTCGTCCGAACCGCATCACTGCCGTTGTTCCGCGGACTGACTACAGGGGAAATCTTCACCTATCAGGGCGATGAATGGAGTTTTGGCGACCAGGTTCCATCGGGCCTGTTGTCGCTTCTTGACCTGCCGAGGTTTTTCGGCAGCCCGTCCCTGTGGCTCGGGTTGATCGTTTGCGGGCTGCTCACGACCGCCGCAATCTACGTGCGTCGCTACAGGGACGACAGCTGAGGCGAACTCAACTTTCCGGGACGGCGGCTCGGTCGAGTTCGTGCTTTCTTACCTTCCCGCGAAACTGATGGTACGTCAGCCCCAGCAGGCTCGCGGCCATCCGCTGATTGAATCGCGCGTGTTCCAGAGCGGCGTTGAGGAGCTTTCTCTCCGTTTCGTCGATATGTGACTTGAGGTCGATCGGCAATCGCGGACCCCGGCGTTCCCGCATCGCCGGCGCCGCCGCAGTGTTTCCGCCGTCCTGCCTTTTCTGCTCGCGCAAGCGAAAAGGAGAATCGAAGGGGTCAAAGGCAATGCGGGTGACTTTCTGATCCACATCCGTGGAGCGATAGATTGAACGTTCGATCGCGTTCTTCAGTTCACGTACGTTCCCGGGCCAATCGTGCCGCAAGAGCGACGATGCCGCGCGCGGACTGAATCCCGGAAAGTACTGCCGCTTGAGTTCGCTGACCATGTTTACGGCGAACGCATAGGACAGCGGCAATATGTCTTCGAGGCGATCGCGCAACGGCGGCACCGTAATAACGTCAAACGCCAGCCGGTCCAGCAGATCTTCGCGAAACCGGCCGTCAGCAGCCAGTTCCTTGAGGTCGGCATTGGTCGCACCGACGATCCGCACGTCGACCTGGATGGTGTCGCTGCCGCCAACCCGTTGAAGTTCTCCGTACTCGATCACACGCAGTATCTTCTCCTGCATCCGCAAGGAGATCGTAGCGAGTTCGTCGAGCACGAGCGTGCCGCCATCGGCTCGCTCGAAATGACCTACATGTGTCTTTGCCGCGCCGGTGAATGCCCCGGCTTCGTGGCCGAACAACTCCGATTCAAGGATCGATTCCGTGAGCGTCGCACAGTTGACCTTTACCAGCGGTTGCTCCCAGCGCGCCGAGAGAAAGTGCAGGCGCGACGCAATCAGTTCCTTGCCGGTGCCGCGCTCGCCGACGACCAGTACCGGCTTCGCCAGTGGTGCCGCGCGCGACACATGCTCCAGCATTTCGAGAAATGCCGGAGCTTCACCGATGATGGGCTGTACGGGCCGGTCGCTGCTCACTGGTGCATTAGACCAAAAAATAGTGAAATGCGCCAAATATTGCCCTCCCAGGTTATACCGGGTAACCCTGATGTGTTTCATTTTTCAGCTAAAAACACTTTCAAAACAAGTCCTTGGAACCTCCGGGCCGGCTTGGCACGCTATCTGCACTAAGGCGTCTGACTTTACCCAACACAGAGGATCTACTTATGGGAATTTTCACGAGATTCAGCGACATCGTGAATTCGAATATCAACGCGATTCTGGACAAGGCGGAAGATCCGGAGAAGATCGTTCGACTGATGATCCAGGAAATGGAAGACACCCTGGTCGAAGTCCGGTCGGCAGCCGCGCGCTCCATCGCCGACAAAAAAGACCTCAATCGCAAACTCGAAACACTGGAGCGCGAACAGGGCGAATGGGACTCCAAGGCGGAGCTGGCCTTGCGCAAGGGGCGCGAGGACCTCGCCAAGGCAGCACTCATCGAGAAGTCGCGGACGACCGCCGCTGCGGATGCCATCAAGGCAGATTATATGGCGGTCGACGAAAGCCTGACCAAGCTCAACGATGACATTTCGCGACTGGAAAGCAAGCTGCAGGATGCGAAGGCCAGGCAGAAGTCATTGCTGGCGAGGCACAAGACAGCCAACAGCAGGCTCGCAGCCAGGAAGAAGATCCACGACTACAAGATCGATGATGCACTGGTGCGGTTCGAGCAGTACACCCGGCGCATCGATGACGTAGAGGGTCGTGTCGAAGCGTACGATCTGGGTTTACCGAAGGACCTGAAGCATGAATTTGTCAGCCTGGAGGCCGAAGAAGCGGTTGCCCGGGAACTCGACGAACTGAAGCAGCGGGTTGCCGGCAGATCATCGGGACAGGCTGCGGAACCCAAGTAAGCGGGGACGACTTTGAGCGAATATATTGGCATTGCGTTAATCGTCTTTATTGCTGTCCCCGCTCCGCTATTCATAATTCTGTACTTCATTACGGAGTGGAAGCGGTCGCGGGAGATTTCGGGAGGTGACGAGAAACTGCTCGAGGACCTTTGGCGATTGTCCCAAAGACTCGAGGAACGGATGGAGTCGCTGGAAACGATTCTCGACAGCGAAATGCCTGAGTGGAGGCGGAAATGAACAAAGATGCGTTCGGGCCCGCAATTGCGCGAGGCCTTTACCGTGATCGGGAAAACGGCTGGATCTTCGGTGTGTGTGCCGGCATTGCCGACTACGGCAACGTTCCGGTGGCGATTCCCAGAGTAATCGCGTCGGTCGGCCTTTTCCTGTTCTTCTGGGCAACCGTCGTTACTTACATCGCGGCTACGCTGTTGTTGAGGGAAAAGCCGCTCACGTGGTCGGGTCGTTGCCAGGAATACGAGTTCTGGCGGCGCCGCACGTCGGACGATCGATGGAGCCATTCATGAGCGATTACAGTTCAATTCGGACGCGCAGGTTTTACCGGAACCGGGATCGCGCGATGCTCGCTGGCGTTTGCGCCGGCTTTGCGGACTACTTCGGTTTCAATTTGAAAGTCACGCGAATACTGGTAGTCATCGCGTTCTTCATGGCGATGCCCGTGACCTTGCTGGTCTACTTCGCCACGGTGTTCCTGGTGCCGTCTGCGCCAGACCCTGCGAAAAGAGCAGACCACGATCCGGAGTTCCGCCGCGCACTCAGGTCTTCACCGAGCCAGACTTTGGGAGATGTGCGTCGCCGCTTTCAGTCACTGGACAGCCGACTCGCGCGGCTGGAGCGTTACGTGACCTCATCGAGATTCAATCTGGATCAGGAATTCAGAAAACTCTGATACGCCGCATAAGGAACCTTAGATGAATGTCTTCACATTTGTTTTTCTGACAGTGACGGTCGTGTGTTGTGCGAAACTGATCCGGACCTATATCGAAAACCGTAACAAAGTGAGATCAGAAAACGAGGCGAACGACGAAACCATGATCAAGATAGATCGCCTCGAAGAGCGGATTCAGGTACTGGAACGAATTGTCACCGAAGATCGCTACGACCTGAAAAAGCGCATAGACAACCTCTAGATACGACAACGTTCGACATCGCTCGCGTTTGTCCAGGACAACTCAAAGAACATGAAAAACGGGGAACGAACCCCGCTTCCCTGGTGCAACACAGGCTACCCGATGCTGGCAAGTCCGGCTGAACGTCAGTTGCTTCGGCTCTTGTAAGTCTGCACCTCGACGTTGAACTTCGCGGCAACCTGTTCCATTTCTTCGACCGCGGCATTGTATTTCTTGGTCAGCATGTCCTCGCGTTGCTGCTCGTCTTCCGGCTTGAGGTCCGCTATGGCGGCGCGCGCCGCCTTTTCCTGCTCGACGATGCATTCCAGGTATGCTTCCATGTCGGCGACGTACTGCTTGACGCCCCTCTGACCTTCAATCATTTCCTCCTGGCTTGCGGTACTCCCGTTCGGTATCGACGCCCGAGTGGGATAATCGCACGCAAAGCCGACCTGTGCCGCCAACAGAAACGTCGTGAGACATGCGCATCGAACTAGTTCTCTCATATGTGAAATACCGTAGGGCTGGGAAGAATTGTTTTGCAATACCGCGAAGCAGCGGCAGCGTGTATTTAAACATGTTGACATCGGCTAGTGAAGTACAGGCAAAATCACATGTAATGTCAGCGTTTTATGCGCAGAAGGCACCTATGTCAGGCAAACAGTGCACGATGCGTATCGGTTCCCTCGACCTGCGCGAGCAACAGCTCGAGGTAGTTATCCGAACTCATGGGGTCCCCGAATAGCAGCCCCTGCACGTACGTGCAATCCAGCGTTTGCAGGAAGTTGAGCTGATCTTCCGTTTCGACCCCTTCTGCAACGACATCCATTTTCAGGCTACGGCCCATATGAATGATCGTTCCGACGATCGTGGCATCGTCAGCATTGGTGGCAACGTCACGCACGAAAGACTGGTCAATCTTCAGAGTGCTTATCGGAAACTGCTGCAACGCACTCAGCGAGGAGTAGCCGGTGCCGAAGTCGTCGATGGCCAGGTGAAGGCCCAGGGAATAAAGTTCGTCGAGAAGTTTGATGGTGCGGCTGGGATTTTCCATCAATGTCGTCTCGGTTATTTCCAGCTCGAGCGACGTAGGCGAAACTTCGTACTTGCGAAGTATCGCGTTGATGCGGTTGATGAAATTCGGTTGTCGCAACTGCTTGAGCGACAGATTGACGGAGACGCGACCGGGATAGGATACCGAACGCTGCCAGTAGCGGAAATCCTCGCAAACCCTGTTCAGTACCCACTCTCCGATTTCCACAATCAAATTGGTTTCCTCGGCGATCGGGATGAAGTCGGAGGGCAGGATGATGCCGCGTTCCGGCAACTCCCAGCGAACCAGCGCTTCCGCTCCAACGACTGCGCCCGTAACGATGTTGTACTTCGGCTGGTAGTGAACCAGCAGCTCGTCTCGCTCGAAAGAACGCTTCAGTTTGCTCTTGGTCATGAGCCGCTCGACCGCGGCTTCGTTCATTTCCGGGATATAGTAGGCGTGCATGTTGCCGCCGCTTTTCTTCGCATGGTAAAGCGCTGCGTCTGCATTTCGAATCAGGTCGATGACGTTCGGCGCATCGTCAGGATATCGTGCGATTCCCATGCTGGCAGTCATGAATACTTCGTGACCCTGAACGTAAAAAGGGTCTGCCAGCCGATCCAGCAATGTTCTCGCCAGCTCGTCGAGCTGGTCTCGCCGGTCGTCGCGTGCGTCGACGCCGTCGACGATGACAGCAAATTCGTCCCCCGCCAGTCTGCCGATGATGGAATCCGAGGGGAGGGCGGTTGTCAGCCTGTCTGCAACCGTCTCGAGCGTCGTGTCGCCGGCAAGGTGACCGAAGGTGTCGTTTATTTCCTTGAAGTGATCGATGTCAATATAAAAAAGGTAGAGCGACTTCCGGGCGCGCCGCGCCCTTGCAATGCCCCGTTGCAACAAATGCTGAAACTGCATCCGGTTGGGCACCTTGGTGAGTGCGTCTATCCGGGCCAGGTAGCGGATTCTCTGTTCCGCCCGGCGGCGTTCCGTGATGTTCTGCGCCGCATAAATACGATCGCCGGGCGATACGTCGTCGCCCTCGATCGTCGAACCGGTGTAGGAGACGGGGACTGATTCACCGCTGCAGGACAGCAGAAACGCCTCTCTCGGCATGCCCGCCGGCGAATCGATTGCGAGAGAGCCGCTCTTCTGCTGATCGACGATGAAGTCAATCGGCTGGCCAATAAGCTCCTCTTCGCTATAGCTCAGCATTCGCAGGGTTGCTTCGTTGACGCGCGTGATCGTCCCGTCCGCATTGGTAACGATGACGGCCTCGTTCATGCTGGACAACACGCGATCCACATAGTCACGGGACAGGGTCGTTCGCTGCAACTTCTCGCGCATGTTGTTGAACACTTCCGCAAGGTCACCCAGTTCGTCGCCCTTCAGGACCTGCAGAGGCTCCCCGAAATCCGCGTCACTCAGCTTTTCTGCCTGCACCCGCAGCTCCCGGATGCGTCGCGCCTGCGTCCTCGAAACCCCCCAGATGACGACGAGGCAAAGCGCAAGGGCAAAAACCGTCGTGGCGGCAATCCAGGCGAAACTGTCCCGGCGGTACTGGGTTTCCTCACCCGCCAGCCGCTCCTCGAATCGCGCAGACTCCTGGCGGAGCGCGGACAGTTCAAAGCTGCTGACGAGTGTCCCGATCTGTTGCTCATTGCGAGTTACGGGATAAGCGACGTAAAGGCGATTCACTTCCCATTCCGTGGATTGCGGGCCTGACAGCTCCGTAACCTCGCCAGCCTGAATGCGCAGGCCATCAGAACTCTCGAAACGCAGGCCGATCAGGTTATCGCTGTTACGTACGGCATCCTCGACGACGTCCAGCAGGCTTACCTCGTTCTGCGCGTCCTCGACGGCGGCCAGCTGATCTGCAATGCGATGCAGCGTGCCCCGGGCGCGACGTTCGAAGCTCGCTTCGAGAATGGTATTGTGTTGCTGAACGCTTGCGTCGACGATACCGTCGGCGAGCCATCGGTACTGGCCGTAAAACATCGACAACATGATCCCCACAACGACGAGCGCAAGCGTCGCTGCGAGGATGAGGTATCTGGGCAATATTTTGCGGGCCATCTGTATGAGACTCTGATGTCCGGGGCGGATTCAGTGATCCTGGTGGTCCTTCTTATTATTTCTTTCTTATTCTTCGCTGACGGCCTGATCGAGCGCTGCCGACTCTATCCGCCTCCCGCGCCCCGGCTTCGAGGTCGGCGCTAGTTTAACACCGTGTCGTTTTTGCACCCCAATTCCAGGAAGCAGTGTACCGCGATTGGCTCCTGGCCGAATGTCCATTTCTGCGCAATAAATGCGGATTGTCGACCAGATAAGGAATGTGCTTGACCAGTGAGGGCCGGAGCCCTTTCGCGGACCTTGCTTAGGTCCTCACGTGCCGCCCGTTCGCCTCGGCTAAACGTGAACCAAGTACGGGTATTTATTGGGTAACATAATCAAAGTCAGGGGGTCGGCCAACCCCGAGGTAAACCCGTGAGAAAGAGCGCGTTGATTGTCGATGATTCCCGATCGGCCAGGGTCGTGCTGAAGCGCATGCTCGAGGTGCACGACCTCGACGTCGCTACCGCAGAATCCGCGGAGACGGCGCTCCACTACCTGAACGACCACCGTCCTGATGTGATTTTCATGGACCACATGATGCCCGGGATGGACGGCTTCGAGGCGGTCACGGCAATAAAGAACAACCCGGATACGGCCACCATCCCCATCATGATGTACACCTCCCAGCAGGGCGAGCTCTACGTCGGGCAGGCACGCGCGCTCGGAGCCGTGGGCGTCCTGCCGAAAACCGTTGAACCCGTGGAAGTCTCCAAGGTTCTGGCGTCACTGCACGTCATCGGTGCCCGGGTCGAGCGGGAGAAGCAGGCCGCACGATCGGCTGCAGCTGGTATGGCGGGGCCGCTGCCGTCCGTGGATACTCTCGACCGCGGCATTCGCGAACTCATACAGGATCTGTTTGACCAGCAGCGCGCGGTAATCCGTCGCGATCTGCTGGACAGTTACGAAGCGATTGCCGCTCGCGTTGCCGACGAAATTCGCGTGCCGGAAACGGAGGGCGAATTGGAACAAAAGGCCGGGCGTCTTTCAGAGGTACCGCCGAGGTTCCAGTTCGCCATCGCGCTGATGGCGGTGGTGATCATGGTGTTTGCCTGGCTTTACTGGCAGCGCGAGCAAAGCTGGCAGCAGGCACGGCAGCAGAACGCGACGTTGCTGGCCGCGCTGGAGCAGCAGAGATCAATAGAGGCCGACGGTGCTATCGAGGTACAACGACGCCTCAGCACCTATCAGCAGTCTTTAGGGTCCACGTTTTCGACCGCGCTGGACGCGGTGCAGTGGGCTGTCAACCGCTCGGCGCCGTATGCATTCGGTGAACTGCCGCTCGGTGACAAGAGACTCGCATTGGTTGAGGAACTCACCGAACGCCTGATCGGCCTCGGATTTTCAGGGCAGGTACTGATCGAGACGCATGTTGGCGACTTCTGCATGGCCGATGGCGGCGCCGACGGATTCGAACTCGCGGTCCCGGAGACGCGTGCGGCGGACTGCACGAGGATAGGTTATGGCAGCAGCGAAGCGGCGCAGCTGGGGCTGCTCCAGTCGGTAGCGTTCGCCAACTTCGTAAACGTCGCCGAGGAACGCACTGACGGGCAAATTCGGTTCGTCGTCCTCACGCGGGGCAATGCCGAGCCACTTCTCCCGTACCCCGCGACGACAGACGTGACTGCCGCAACCTGGAACGACGTCGCCCTCGCCAATAACCGGGTGGAAATCACGCTGATGCCTGACGGTTTCCACTGAACCGCAGCGAACGGCGGCACCAGGGAGGCTCGGCCTTCCGCCTCAGTCCTGCGTCTCTCCGGAAGCCTCATTGAAGTTCCTTTTCTCGACAAACGCGGTCGGGCGGCTCTGTCCGGTGGTGCGCATCACGCCCTGCACGACGGCGCCCTCCGCCACCGCGATCGCCTCCCCGGTTACAGTCCCCATAATGCGCGCAGAATTCGCAATCTCCACTCGTCCCCTTGCTTCTATATCACCCTCGACCGTGCCGGCGATGATCACGGAATCAGCCTTCAGTGTGCCATTCCAGACTCCATGCCTCGTAATCGAGACTGCGCCTTCCAGGTCGCAGTCGCCCTCGACCGTGCCGCTGATCATGAAATCACCCTTACCTGAGAGGACACCAACCACCTTGCAGCCTTCGCTGATGAGTGTAGCCGGACCGCTGCTGCGGTCGCGGAGACGTCGTTTTTTGAACTCGGATATCAATACTGCACTCCTTAATCTTCCCTCGCCGCGTCTTCGCAGGATCTGATAGCGCGACCTCCCTCCGGATGGCGTCTGACCGCTGAGGAATCCCTACACAAGTCCATCCCTGACGGCCGCGCCGTAACACAATCGCGTTACATCATAATCGCAATGCCCCGCGGGATTTGTGACGCGGTCGCGTTTGGAACTATTTGGGTTGCTTTTCGAGGTAGCCGTAGCCCATCGTTTCCACTTTGGTGAGGACGCCGCTCTCGAAGCGCAGCCTTCGCATCAGCTTTCTAGGGCCGAAGTTGTAGATGTACTCCGTAACCTGCACTTCCTGGTAGTAGTTTCCGGAGCCGTAGCGGAACAGCACGCCGCCGTGCGGCGGCCGATGCACGAGCGGATGAAAGGATCTGACGACGTAGCCCAGGTCCCGTACTGCCGAAGGCTCACCGCAGTGTGCCTGCACTTCGCTCTCGAGCATGCCTTTCAGCACCAGCTTGCCGCCGCAGCGCAGGGCATGCGCAGGAGCGCTTGCGAGCAACAGTCCGCATACGAGCAGTGGGGCCGCGAGCATCTTTCTTATCATGTTGTTCATTCAGTAGTTAAGACTTCAGGCATGCGCCTGCGTTCATACTAAACCATGTCCCGTTGGCAGGTATAAGGACCGCCTGTATAGTCCGCCGTTCGGGGTTGACAGCTTGACCCGACACCCCGAAACCGGGCCCGATCCGGTTTGCCGGAGTGTCCCGATTGACGAGCTTATTCCAACAACGCATCAACAGGCTGGTAAACGCGAGCCCGGCTGACACGCTCTGCGGCGGGCTCAAGGGCGTCGAGAAAGAATCGCTCCGTGTGCGGCCGGACGGCATGCTTTCCGCCACTCCTCATCCGTCTTCCCTCGGTTCTGCGCTGACAAATCGCTACATAACCACGGACTTTTCCGAGGCGCTGCTTGAGTTCGTGACCCCCGCGTTTGCCAATACCTGGGAGGCGCTGCGTTTCCTCTGCGACATTCACCAGTTCAGTTATGCACGGCTGAGCGACGAGTTTCTGTGGGCGACGAGCATGCCGTGCCGGCTGCCGGCGGAACCGGACATTCCACTGGCGCAGTACGGCAAGTCCAACGTCGGTCGGATGAAGACCATCTACAGGCGGGGACTTGGCTACCGCTATGGGCGGCTGATGCAAACGATAGCCGGCGTACACTTCAACTATTCGTTGCCGGAGACTTTCTGGCCAGTATATCGGGATCACGAAGAACGGAGGGACGACCCCAAGTCGTTCCGCTCCGAGGCTTACCTCGGGCTCGTAAGAAATTTCCGTCGCTTCGGCTGGCTGGTGCTGTATCTTTTCGGCGCATCTCCCGCACTCTGCAAGTCGTTCGCCGCCGATACGACGGGACTCTCGACATTCGACAGAGAAACGTTCTACGAGCCGTTCGGCACTTCACTGCGGATGAGCGATCTCGGCTACAGCAACCGTACGCAGTCCAGGATCAACATTTCGCTCAATAGTCTCGATGCATACGTCGCTGACCTTATCGAGGCAATCAGCACTCCGGACCCGCAATACGCGAAGATAGGGATTGAGCCGCGAAGCGATGCGGACCAGGGCGACTATCGTCAGCTCAGCGTCAATCGCCTGCAGATCGAAAACGAATACTACAGCCCGATCCGCCCCAAGAGGGTGGCCTATTCCGGCGAGAGACCCAC
>Ga0299913_10001853_pt1 | contig 16151 bp, 16 predicted proteins | sample RVTome_9_FD_201360 | JGI IMG/M metagenome (GOLD analysis project Ga0299913, IMG submission 201360) | Soil microbial communities from uranium-contaminated site in the Upper Colorado River Basin, Wyoming, United States - RVT155D38 (version 2) ...
AGCCGATGCGACGTGACGCTCACGTCGATGATGCGGCCGTCCTTCAAACGGTGGTGCCAGGTGCCGGCGTAGTTCAGAGATGGCCGAAGGCTCTGCACCATCTCCCTCAGCGCCGGTATCTCGCCCTCGGGCCGGATGTCCCGGATGGTCATGGCCAGGAATTCGTCGCGGGAGTAGCCGTAATGGTCGACGGCGGCGTCGTTCACCTCGAGGAACGCGAGCGTCTCGATGTCGTACACCCACATCGGCCGGGGGTTGTTGGCGAACAGCATGCGGAAGCTGGCTTCGCTGTCCGCAAGGGCGCTCGCCGCCCGACGCTGCTCGGTGACGTCATGGCTGTTGCACACGAAGCCCTCGATGCTCGGCTCGTGCAGCAGGTTCCGGATGGCGGTCGAGCACCAGCGCCAGCCACCGTCGGCATGACGCACGCGCACCTCGACGCGCACCTCGGCGTCGGGGTCCTCGCGGAGGGTCGACATCGCGACCGCCAATGTCTTGCGGTCGTCAGGGTGCACGCGATCGGAGGCGTAGATGCCGATGCGCTCGTCAGGCCGGTAGCCGAGTACGTGAGAGACCGGCGGGCTCTCGTAGGTGATGATGCCATCGCGGTTGACGACGGTGATCACATCAGCGGCGTTGCTGACGAGCGACCGGAAGCGCTCTTCACTGGTTCGGACCTGTTGCTGCGAGCTCCGGAGCTGCGCCGAGACCCACGCGACCACCTCGCCCATCAAGAGGATCGTCGGGACGGCGAAGGCCGTGGATTCGAGGCCCGGTGATGTGTCCCCGACGATGGCGAGGGGAGCGATGTAGGCCACCGTGAGCAGCGGCGCGAACCGGATCGACATCCCGGGCCGGTGCCCGAGGCCGAGCCAGATGAAGATCGCCATGTAGAAGAGGCCGTAGCGGAAGCCGTCGGCATTGGTGGCCACGTTGTGGGCCAAGACGCAGGCCAAGGACACCGGCATCAACCAGAGGGTCGCGGCGCGCCGCCAGCGGTGCCACGGCAGCAGCCCGACGATCACGCCACACGCCAGGGCGAGAGCGGCCACAGCCTCGACCGCCAAGGCGCTCGAGCCCGGTGAGGCCGGCAGGAAGAGCGCGCCCGCGAACACGAGCGCGCCGCACAGGAGAAAGAGCGCACTCGAGAGCCGACCGAGCGCCCGCGGCGAAAGGAACCCTTCGATCCCATTTCATCGGCATGGACGGCGTCAGAATGAGGGGGGTGTGAAAGTCGTACGGTTGTACGGCGGAGGGGAGTGGCGAGATGAGTGCGGCGGTCCCTTTGAGGGTGGTCTTCGCGGAGGACGACCCCGACATGGTCGAGCTCGTGCGCATCGCGGTCGATGGCGAGCCGGACTTCGAGCTGGTCGCCACGACCGGCGAGGCAAGCGCGGTACTGACCTTGGTTCGTGAACACCATCCGGATGTGGTGATCTTGGATCACCGGCTGGGCGACACTCGCCTGCCGGACGCGTGCGGACGACGTCGTCGCGGCGCGGCCGCCTTCCAGACCGGGCTCGAGCTCGTCGATGGTGCCCGCCGAGCCGCTCCGGAGGCGACGATCGTCATCTTCACGGGACAATCAGGACTCCGCAAAGCCGCGGAGAATGTCGGAGCGGACGCCTACATCGAGAAGCCCGCGTTGGACGCGGTGTGGTCCGCGATTCGTGAGGTGCGCGCGTAAGGCCGGAGTATCGTCCTGGCCAATGCGAGTCTTCGCGGAACAGCTCCTCGAGGATCTGGACCGCGACGGCTACGGCGTGGTGCCCGACGTCCTCAGCGCGGAGGAGATGGCCTCGGCGCGGGCCGCGCTCGAGCCCCACTTCGCGCTGGGCATGCGCGGGCGCAACCCGTTCGAGGGGCACGACACGCAACGGGTGTACTGCCTCGTCGCGAAGTCACGGGCGTTCGACCGGCTGATCCTCGATCCGTTGATGCTCGACGTGTCGGAGCGCGTGCTCGGCGTCAACTTCCTGCTCACGGCGACACTGGCGATCAAGCTCGAGCCGGGGGAGTCGCAGCAGGACTTCCACTACGACGACGCGTTCTACGGCATCCCTCGGCCGCGGCCCCCATGCTCGATCAGCACCCTGTGGGCCATCGACGACTTCACGCCCGACAACGGCGCCACGCTGATCTATCCCCGCAGCCACCGTTGGGGCTCCGAGCGCCCCGCGGAGGTGCCCGAGGTCGTGCCGGCGACGATGCCGGCCGGGTCGGTGCTCGTGTACCACGGCACCCTCGTGCATGCCGGTGGCGAGAACCGCAGCGACGGCGATCGGCTCGGGATCTCGATCCAGTACGCCGCTCCGTGGGCGCGGCAACAGGAGAACTTCATGATGGCGCTGGGCGTCGAGGGTGCCCGCGCCTTGCCGGCGCGCCTGCAGGAGCTGATCGGCTACAGCATCCATCCCCCCTTCATGGGCATGATCGACGGACGCCACCCGAAGAAGTTCTTGACCTGACGTATTGACGTATGACATATATATGTTCATGGTCATCACACCGCCGTCCGTCAAGCACCTCTCGGCCTCGCAGTGGATCGACGAAGTCGAGCACCTGCTCCATCACGGGACCGTTCCCCTCGCCGTCGTGCTCACCGACCTCGACGGCTTCGCACTGGTCAACGAGCGATACGGACGCGAGGCCGGCGACTGTGTGCTCGACCTCTGGGAGAAGACGTTGTCGAGCAACGTCCCGGCCGGCAGCGTCGTCGCGCGCATCGGGGGCGACGAGTACGCCGTGGCGTTGCCCGGTTCGTCGGCGGAGAACGCGTTGATCCTGCTCGAGGAGATCCGGGGCCACTTCGCGGGGCAGTCGGTGAAGGGCGTCGACCTTCCGCTCAACGCCTGCGCCGGCATCGCCGCGGCGCCGCCCCACGGAGGGACCGGCGAGGAACTGCACCGGTTCGCCGGGGAAGCCCTGATGCGAGCCAAGCGCGAAGGCCGAGCACGGGCCGCCATCTACGTCGACGAGAAGATGACGCTCAAGAGCAACTACTACAGCCGCGCGAACCTCGATCGCCTGTCAAAGCTGTCGGGCGCGACCAGCCGGACCGAAGCCAGCCTTCTGCGCGAAGCCCTTGACGACTTGTTCGAGAAGTACCGCGACTCTCTCTAGTCTCTGTCCCGACGAGGGGGACAGGCCATGGCCGAGCTGAAGGTCGAGATCGATCCGGCCGAGGCGGGTTTCGATGCGACGCGGTTGGCGCGCCTCGACTCCCACTACGAGGAGGGTGGGTTCGAGCTCAAGGATCCCGTGGAGTGGTACGTCCCGTCGTTCGGCGACGTGCGCGTGTGGCGGGGCGGATCCGCGCTCGCGCCCGTCACCGAGCCGGCGAAGGAGCCGGTGCGGATCTGGAACCTGCTCACCCACACGTCCGGCCTCACCTACGGCTTCCATCACACCCACCCCGTCGACGCGATGTACCGAGCCACTGGCTTCGAGTGGAGCGCGCCGCCGGGTAAGGACCTCGCGCAGGCGAGTACGGGTGGGGTGGCGCGGCGAGCACGGCGTTCTGGGTCGACCCGAGCGAGGAGATCACGACTCTGTTCCTCACGCAGCTGCTGCCGTCGAGCGCCCATTCGATCCGGCCGCAGCTGAAGCAGCTCGTGTATCAGGCCCTCGTCGATTGAAGGTCACGCTCACCTTCGACAACGGACCGTGGGCCGGCGTGACCGAGCACGTGCTCGACACGCTGCGGTCCCGGGGCGTTCGCTCCACGTTCTTCGTGGTCGGCAACCAACTGCGCAAGGGCCGGCCGCTCGCCGAGCGCGCCGTCGCGGAAGGGCACTGGATCGGGAACCACACCATGACCCATTCCGTTGCGCTCGGCGACGGTGCCGATCCCGCGGAGGAGATCGGCGCAGCGCAGGAGCTCATCGGCGACCTGTCGCATACGTCGCGGTGGTTCCGTCCGTTTGGACGAGGAGGCGTGCTCGACGAACGGCTGCTGAGTAGGGAAGCGATCGCGCTCCTGCAGACGGGCGGCTACAGCTGCGTGCTCTGGAACAGCGTGCCCCGCGACTGGGAAGACCCGGACGCGTGGGTCGACCGCGCGGTGGCCGACGTCGAGGCCAACGATTGGACCGTCGTCGTGATGCACGACCTGCCGACAGGAGCGATGGACCGTCTCCCGCGCCTCCTTGACGAACTCGACGCCCGCGGCGCGGAGGTGGTGCAGGACTTCCCCGACACCTGCGTCCCGATCCGCAACGGCCAGGTCGTCGGCGACCTCACCCCCCTCACGAAATCCCACTCATAACTACACACTTCTGTGTAGGTCTGAGTGGGATTTGGCGATCAAGGGGAGGGAAGCTGGGACATGAACTGGTTGAGGTCGAAGTAGTCGCGCCAGGCGGCGATCTTGCCGTCGACGACCTCGAAGGTGCCCATCACCGGTAGTTCGATCGTCAGCGTCGGGGTGATGAACGCGTCGACTCGTTCGGTGAGCACCGCCGATCCGCTCGCGGCGATGTTGATCACGCGGAACTCCACGGTGTCCACCCCTGCGGTGAAGCCGGTGATCGTGTCGCGAATCGCGGCACGGCCGGTGACCGGTGCGATGGGAATGTTGTGGTACACGGCGTCGTCGGTGAAGAAGTCGACGATCGCGTCGAGATCGCCCTTCGCCCAGCTGTCGCAGAACTCCTGCACCACCTCGGTCGGGTCAGCCATGGATTCGAAGACTAACGACAGCGGCGCAGCCGCTGGCCGTTGAGGGTGGGCGGCGTGGCTGAGTGGTCTACCTGTAGGCCGCAGCCTGGATGCCGTAGAGCTCCGAGTACTGGCCGCCGCGCGCGATCAGATCCTCGTGCGTGCCGACTTCGACGAGCCGCGCCCCGTCGAGCACCACGATCAGATCCGCCATCCGCACGGTGCTGAAGCGGTGCGACACGAGAACGGTGATGCGTCCTCCGTCGCCGTCGCGCCGGGCGCCGGCAGCGTACTGCTCGAACAGCGCGTGCTCGGTCTCGGCGTCGAGCGCAGCGGTCGGCTCGTCGAGCACCAGTAGCAGCGGCTCGTCGCGCATGAAGCCGCGCGCCAACGCCAGCTTCTGCCACTGGCCGAACGACACCTCGACACCGTCCGGCCACGTCGGGCCGAGTTGCGTCTCCAGCCCGCTGCCCAATCGCTCGACGACGTCGTCGGCGCCCGCCCGGCTGATCGCGGTCGTGACCGCAGGATGGTCGTCGAGTCGCGGAACGTCGCCGACGCCGACCGAGTGTCGGGCGCGGAACTCGAATCGGAAGAAGTCCTGGAACGCGCCGGCCAACCGTTCCCTCCAGCGGGCGGCGGGCATGCGGCTGAGCGGCTGGCCGTCGACGTGAATCGAGCCGCTGGTCGGCGCGTACAGCTTCGCCAGCAGCTTCACCAGCGTCGTCTTGCCGGCGCCGTTCTCGCCGACGATCGCTACGACCGCACCCGCCGGCAGCGTGAGGGAGATGTCGTCGAGCACGACGCGGTCCGTTCCGGGATAGGCGAACGAGACATGGTCGAGCGTGATGCCCTGATGGAGACGCGCCGGCACCTCGAGGTCTTCGTCGGCGACGACGGATGCGGCGTAGTCCTCGAGCCACGCGAGACGACGCGACCCATCGATCCAGATCCCGCGCAGGAATCCGATCTCCCCAACGGTCGCGCCGATGTACTGCGACAGCCGCGCCCCCGCCGCCAGCACGAGCAGCACATCGCCGGGTGGCGAATCGAGTCCGCTCGACACGAACACGATGGCGCCGACGTAGGCGAGACCGAACGCCGCCCACGCGAGCGTGTGCCACACCGCGCTACCCCAGCGCGATGCGGACACGCCTCGGTACCACTCCTCCCACGTGTCACGGCGGTCGCTCGCGAGTCGGGGACCGATACCGGTGACCCGCACCTCCTTTCCCGGCGGCGCGGTGGTGGCCACGGTGAACAGGTGCGTCGAGAGGCGCTTCGAAGCCGCGCCGCGCTCCTCGGCCTCGCGCTCGACCGCCGGCCGCCACGACGAGGTCACCACCGTCGGGAGGGCAAACGCCGCCAGCAGCACGAGCGCGGGGTGGATCGACGCGAGGAGGATCACCGTGACGGTGAGCCGCAGGATCCACCCCACCGTCGAGAACACCGACATGTACATGTGGTCGAGCACGAAGATCTGGTTGCGCAGGACCGACAGGCGATCGAGGTAGTCGGGGCGCTCTTGATGAGCGATGGTCGCCACCGACGCTTGCAGCTTGGCGACGTGCGACTCGAGCGCGATCGTCACCTTGTCACGGAAGCGACGCTGGATGCGCGTCGACATGGTGGTGAGGAACCACGTGGCAGTGGCGGACAACCCGAGCCCGATCGCCGCGAGCTGCACCTGGCCGCGGTCGCCACTTATCACGCCCTCACCGAGCACCTTGAGCCAGACCGCGAGCAGGGCGTCGGGCAGGGCCGCCAAGAGCGCGAGAAGGAACGCGACGAGCATCAGCGCGGGCTCGTGCTGGTAGCCGAGCTTGCACAGGCGCCACATCGAGCGCAACGCGGGCGGGAGCTCGGTGTCGGTCGACCCGGCCTCAAGCGAGGACATCGAACACCATCTCCTCTTCGCCTTCCTCGGCCCCGCCGAGCACGAAGCGCTGCGCCTGCAGATCGAACATCGTGAAGTAGCGGCCGCGGCGAGCCATCAGCTCTTCGTGCGTTCCGAGCTCGACGACCTGGCCGTGCTCGAGCACGCAGATGCGGTCGGCGTGGCGCACGGTCGAGAAGCGGTGAGAGATCAGAATCGTCGTGCACTCGCGGGTGGTGGCCAGGATGCGCTCGAAGATCTCGGCCTCGCCGCGCACGTCGAGCTGCGCCGTCGGCTCGTCGAGCAACACGACGCCGGCGCCGAGATGCACTGCGCACAGGGCGCGTGCCAGCGCCACGCGCTGCCACTGGCCTCCGGACAACTCGGTGCCGTTCTCGTACCCCCGAGCGAGGACCGTGTCGAGCTCGGCAAGGTCGTTCCCGCCCGCGTCGCGCAGTGCCGCAAGCACCGCATCGTCCGGCGCGCCCGCGGGCGCGACGTTGTCGCGCATCGACAGCTCGAACCGGACGAAGTCCTGGAACACGGCCGTGATCCGCGACCGCCATGACCCGAGATCGAACTCGCGCACGTCCACCCCGTCGACCTCGATCGCGCCCGACTGCGGGTCGTACAACCGGCAGAGCAGCTTGGCCAGCGTGGTCTTCCCCGCGCCGTTCTGTCCGACGATGGCGAGCGAAGAGCCCGCCGGGATCGTGAGGTCGAAGCCCTCGAGGACCGGCCGGCCTTCGGGATACGCGAACGTCACATCACGGAAGCGGATCTCGCGCGCCGGCAGGTCGTTGGCAGTGACCGACCCTGACGGCAATGCGCCTGCGGGTTCCATCGCGGGCTCGAGCCGCAGCACCGCGGCGACCGGCGCCGCCGCGCCGTCGAGGGCCCAGTTGAGGCCGCCGAAGGCGATCATCGATGTCCCGACCGCCGCCTGCGCGTACATCACGGCAGCGCCGAGATCGAGGGTGCCGTTGGTCGCGGCATTCGCGAGCGACCAGAACACGATGATGCTGGCAGTGGCGACGATGACGAGGCTCGACAGCACCGACTTCTCGCGCATCTTCGTCGCTTGGTACTGCAACTTGTGCAGCGTCGTACGCCGATCGATGAATCGGTCGATCGTCCACCCCGCGAGGCCGAACAGGCGTAGCTCCTTGGCCGCCGGGGGATCGACGGCCATTCGGTACGCGTAGTCGGCGTCGCGCTGTGCCGCTCGCACTTCCTCCGTGTTTCGATCGCGCCACACTGCGCTCTCCCGCAGCAGCCAGTGCGTCGCCAGCCATCCGCCGGCGAGCAGCGGCGGCGCCCACCACGCATACCCGAACAACACGAGCGAGGACGCAATGCCTCCGACCATCTGCACCATGCCGTCCGCGATGAAGTCCATCGAGATGTACAGCGGCGGACCCGTCATCCCGGCGTCGAACTCGCGCGCCGCCGTGAGGTCGTTGGTCAGCTTCGGATCCTCGAGATGCCCCATGCCCGGCGGCCGCACGCACGCATCGGTCAGGCGGTCGTAGAGCCAGGCGGCGGTGCGGTCTCCGAGGTTCGCGCTCAGAGCCGTGTGGATCGGATTCAGCACCTGCAGCAGCACGAACACCACACCGACGAACGTGAGCGGACCGGCCAGACTCTCGCCTTGCTGCACCGCGCTGATCAGCACGCCCATGGCGATGGCGAACGCCGCGGGCAGCACACCGCGCAGCAGGAGGACGACCCACCAACAAATGGCGAGCCCGCGCGCCGCCTGCGGCAGCACGGAGAAGAATTGCCACTCCTGGCGTTGCTGCAGTCGTTTCATCACCGGCGGTCGAAGTTAGTAGCCAGGCCGCGGGCGGAAGAGATCGAGATGCCAGCCTGTCGCGGCCTGGCTCACGTGCGGATCATCGTTCGAGCGACCAAACTCCCGACGGGCCCCACAAGAAATTCCCGGATCGGAGGACCGCTCCATGGCGAGTGCAGAGCTGGCGAAGGTGAACGAGCTGCTCGCAGCGATCGACCTCTCCGCCGGCACCCTCGAGGATCGGCGGGCGGTCATGAGCTCCTTCGGGCAGCTCGCGCCGGAGGGCGTGTCGGTGACGCCGGTCGATGCCGGCGGGGTTCCGGCCGAGTGGGTCGTGGCGCCCGAAGCCGACGCCGACCGCGTGCTGCTGTATCTCCACGGCGGCGGTTACTGCATGGGGTCGCTCGACTCGCACCGGCGGCTCGTTGGTCATCTCTCGACCCAGGCCAAGGCCCGCGTCCTCAACGTCGACTATCGCTTGGCGCCCGAGCACCCGTTCCCGGCCGCGGTCGACGACGCCGTTGCGGCCTTTCGCTGGTTGCTCGGCGAGGGTCTCACCGCCGACCGCATCGCCATCGCCGGCGATTCTGCCGGTGGGGGCCTCACCCTCGCCACGTTGCTCGCCCTCAGGGACGCGGGCGATCCGATGCCGGCGGCGGGCGTTCCGCTGTCACCGTGGGCCGACTTGGAGGGCACCGGCGAGTCCGTGCGCACCAAGGCCGAGGTCGACCTGATGGTCAGGGCGGATCGCCTGAAGGAGAGCGCCGACTGGTACGCCAACGGTGCAGACCTCCGTCAGCCCCACGTGTCGCCGCTGCACGGCGACTACCGCGGGCTTCCGCCGCTGCTCATCCAAGTCGGCGACGCCGAGATCCTCCTCGACGACGCGACCCGGGTGGCGGCGATCGCCGAGGCGGCGGGGGTCGAAACGACCCTCGAGGTGTGGGACGACATGCCCCACGTCTTCCAGGCGTTCACCGGGCTCCTGCCCGAGGCCGATCAGGCCGTGGCCCGCATCGGGGAGTGGCTGAGGACGCGGATTCCGTAGCTGACGTTCCGTAGCGACATCACTACGTTGGGCCTTTTGGTCCTTGCCGGGGCGTCATGAATTCGTCACACTCCTCCGCACCTGGCGTCGGTGGTCGGCGCAGGGAGGGATACAGGGTCTCGGCGGACTTCCCGGCGCGGGCGGCGCACGGCTTCACAGCTCTCGTCGCACAACACCGTGCTCAACGCTCTTCCGAAGACAATCCGGGTCCTCGCGACCGCCGTCATCGCCGTCGGTCTGGTCGTGTCGCTCCTTCCGAAGTCATCGTCCACGGAGACGAGGACGATCCGGACGCGCAGCCCCCTCGAATCGATCGCATCGCCATCGCCGGCAACGGAAGCGAGCTCCGTGTCGACGACGACCGCTGAGCTCCCGACCACGGCGCCTTTCACCACCGCGCCCGTCCCACCGACGACCGTCGCCCCACCGCCTCCCGCCCCCGTGGTGCCGACGGGCAAGGGCATGTGGCTCTGGCTGCCGGACCAGGTCGAAGGCGGCGACCCCGCCGCGATCGTGGCCCGCGCTCAGGCATCCGGCCTGACCCACCTGTACGTCCGCATGGGATCGTCGGTTGACGGCTTCAACGCCGCCGGGTTTCTCGACGCCCTGCTGCCCGTCGCCCACGCCGCGGGCCTGCGGATCATCGGCTGGGACTTCCCGTACTTCGACGACGCCAACGCCGATGTGCTGCGGGCCCTCGAGGCGATCAACTACACGACCCCGACGGGTGACCGCATCGACGGGTTCAGCGCGGACATCGAGACGCCTTACGAGGGCGTCGCGCTCACGGCCGAGATCGCCGCGGCGTACGGCTCGGAGCTGCGCCGGCTCGTCGGTCCGAGCTACCTGTTGATCGCCACCGTGCCCCGCCCGAGTCCCGCCCGGCAGGGTGACTACCCGTTCGCCGCGGTCACGGGCTCGTTCGATGCGATCGCGCCGATGGTGTACTGGATCGACCAGCCGCCCGACGAGGAGGCGGCCACCGCCGTCGTCTACCTCTCACAGTTCGGCAAGCCGGTGCTGCCGATCGGGCAGGCGTACGACGGCGGCCTCGAGGGCGGACCCCCCGGCACCCCGACCGGCGACGAGATCCAGACGTTCATCAATGCCGCCGACTTCCACGGCGCTTCGGGCGTGTCGTTCTGGTCGTGGCAGCACGCCAGCGACGAGATGTGGGGCGCGATCGCCGCCGCCCAGAACGTCGGGGTCCGTCCAGCCGGCTGACCCAACCTCATTCTCGACGCAATAGGCATCGGCTACGGATGCCTATTGCGTCGAGTTGCAGGTTGGCGGAGCTGGGCGCGGCCTTCGGCCCACGTGAGCCCGGCTTCGACGTCGGTGTCGTGCGGGAGGCCGAGCATGCGCTCGGCGATGATGTTGCGCAGCACCTCCGACGTGCCGCCCCCGACGGTGAGCGCGGGACTGAACAGGAACCCGCTCGCCCACGGCTCCCACGTCGGGTCGACCGCTTCGGGGGCGAGCATGCCGTACGCGCCCATCATGTCCTCGCCCAGTCCGAAACCGACCTTCCCGTGCGGATCCTTCAGCGCCTTACGCAGCGACGCGTCCGGGCCGGGCTTCTTGTTCACCGCCGCGGAGATCTGCCGGAGCTGGTGGTAGCGGAGGATCTCGCCGTCGATGTACGCCCGCACGAGTCGTTGCCGCGTGACCGCATCGACGCCGCCGTTGGTGCGGGCGAGCTCGACCAAGTCACGCACGGTCGGTCCGTAACCCCACTGCAGGCCCTCACGCGACAGTGACACGCGCTCGTTGGCGAGCGTCTCCTTCGCCATCGCCCAACCGCCATTGAGCGAGCCGATGAGGTTGTCGGCCGGCACTTCGACGTTGGTGAAGAAGACCTCGCAGAACCCGGCGTCGCCGAACCCCCCGACCATGTTGCGCAGCGGCCGGATCTCGATGCCGGGAGTGTCCATCGGCACGATGAAGTACGAGATGCCGGTGTACTTCGAGGTGTCGGGGTCGGTGCGAGCGATGAGGATGCCGAACTTCGCCACCATGGCGAGCGACGTCCAGATCTTCTGACCGTTGACGATGAACACGTCGCCGTCCCGTACGGCGCGCGTGCTCAGGTTCGCGAGATCCGAGCCGGCGTCCGGCTCGGAGAACAACTGGCACCACAACTCCTCCCCGCGCAACATCGGGGGGAGGTACCGCTCCTTCTGCTCGTCGTTGCCGTGCACCACGATCACCGGACCGCAATGGCCGATGCCGATCGGGTTGAGCGGCTTCGTCACGCCGGCGCGCCGCATCTCGTCGTCGATGATCAGTTGCAGTTCCGGTTCGGCGTCAAGCCCCCACGGCTTCGGCCAGTGTGGGGTCACGTAGCCGATGTCGACCAACTCTGCGGCCGTCGGCTGTGGATGCTCCTCGAACCACCGGCGCACCTCGACGCGGCGCGGGTCGTCTTCAGCGGGGAGATCGATGTCCATCTGCCTCTCATTCTTCGGCTTGTTGCAATGCCTCGACGGCATCGTCGTGTGCGCGCTTGGCGGCTTCTTCGGCCTCGCGTGCCTCCTCGGCTTTGGCTTCGGCGCGGCCGAGGCGCTCTCGGGCCTCCTCGACGTCGGCCGCCGCGTCGGTCAGGGATCGTCGCGCCTTGTCGAGAGCGCCCGCCGCTCGGTCGGCCGCCTTCTTCAGCCGCTCCACGTCCTTTCGCGCAGCAGCGGCTTGCTTGGCGGCGCGCGCCTCCGACAGGTCCGTCACCGGGCTCGGCTTCTTCTTCGACGCGCGGGCTCGGGTTGTCACGGACGCGCCGAGCAACGACGCCAGATCCTCGTCGGCCTCGTCTTCGGTGATCTCGACCAGCTCCCCGGCGCGCAGCAGTTCCGCCAACGCATCCGAGGACGTCACCGCGTTGAGCGCATCCTCGACCTGACGTTGCTGCGTGCCCGGTGGCCGGCCCGACCGCTCGATCACCTCGGACGCACGATGAACGACATGACGCAGTGCCGCGCGCCGCGCCGTCAGGGCCTCCCGCAATGCGTCACGATCGCCGCCGCCGTCGAGGAGTGCATCCTGCTCCTCTTGGGCGTCCGCGGCGGCCGCGATCAGCGCGTCGATCGCGTCGACGTCATCGCGGGCGACCTGGTTGAGGGCCCAGATCGGTACCGCTGGACGGCGCAGCGCTTTCACGGCCGCCGCCTCTTCACGCTGACCCTCCGACCTCAGGTGACGCGCCAGCGCGTCACGTTCGGCGACGAAGTCTGCGGGATCGACCCCGAACAGATCGTGGCGAGTCGTGACGGTCACCGTTCTGGAACTGTGGTGGCTACCAGGCGTAGGCCTCGGGCGCGGTGCCGCCGGGGCCCGGGAAGATAGCGTCGAGCCGCGCGAGCACCTCGGCATCGAGCTCGATCTCAACCGAGCGCAGGCTGCCGTCGAACTGCTCGATCGTGCGCGGACCGATGATCGGCGCGGTGACGACCGGATTGGCCAGCAGCCACGCGATCGCGACGTCGGCCGGCTGCTCGCCGAGTTCGGCACACAGCTTCTCCCACGCCTCGAGCGTGTCGCGCAGCCAGTCCGCGGCCATCCGCATTCCTTCGCTGGAACGGCGCCCGTCGCCCTGACCGACCGATCCGCCCAGCAATCCGCTGCCGAGCGGGCTCCACGGCAACACCCCCACGCCGGACGCCTCGCACGCGGGGATCACCTCGAGCTCGATCGTGCGGGTCTTGAGGTTGTAGAGGCTCTGCTCCGACACGAGGCCGAAGGAGTTGCGTCGCTTGGCCGCCTCGTTGGCGGCCACGATGTGCCAGCCAGCGAAGTTGGAGCTCCCGACATAGATCACCTTGCCCTGCTCGACGAGCAGATCCAAGGCCTGCCAGATCTCGTCCCATGGTGTGGACCGGTCGACGTGGTGCATCTGGTAGAGATCGATGTGGTCGGTCTGAAGGCGGCGCAGGCTCGCCTCGCACGCGTCGCGGATGTGGCGGGCCGAGAGCTTCGAGTCGTTCGGCCACTCGCCGGCAACGTTGCCGTACACCTTCGTGGCCAGCACGACCTTCTCCCGGCGACCACTGCCCTCCGCGAACCAGCGGCCGATGATCTGCTCGGTCTCGCCGCCGCCGTACCCGTTGGCGGTGTCGAAGAAGTTGATGCCCGCCTCGAGGGCGCGGTCCATGATCGTGAAGCTGTCGGCCTCACTCGTTTGTGGGCCGAAGTTCATCGTGCCCAAACAGAGGGGACTCACGAGCAGGCCCGTGCGGCCGAGATGGCGGTAGTCCATGGCGCGACCTTAGGGGCCGGGTCGCTCCGAGGTGTCTGAGCAGGGAGAATTCCGGTTACTTTCGCCTCAGCCATGACCGATCAGGTGCCAGCGCGGGAAGCGACCGATCGGCTACGCGACATCCAAGCGGTCACCGACGCCGCCCTCGCCCACCTCGAGGTCGAAGAGCTCCTCGATGCGCTGCTCGATCGGGTGCGAGAGATCCTCCGGGCGGACACGGCCGCCATACTCCTCCTCGACGAGCGCTCCGACTTCTTGGTCGCCACCGCGGCACGCGGGATCGAAGAAGAAGTGGTCCAAGGTGTCCGGATACCGATGGGCCTCGGCTTCGCCGGACGGATCGCTGCCCAGAAGGAAGCCGTGATTCTCGATCACGTGGATCACACGACCGTTCTCAACCCGATCCTGCGGGATCGAGGCATCAAATCGATGCTCGGCGTTCCGCTGTTGAGCGCGGGTGACGTGCTCGGGGTGCTGCACGTCGGAACTCTGCGGCCTCGGGTGTTCACGCCGGAGGACGTCGAGCTCCTGCAGCTCGTCGCCGATCGCGTCGCGCTCGCGACGCAGTCACGCATCTCCGACACAGACCGGGCAGCCGCGGTCGCGTTGCAGCGCAGTCTCCTTCCTGGAAGGTTGCCGATGGTGGCGGGCGTCGATCTCGCTGCCCGGTACGTTCCCGGCGAGGCGGAAGGTGTGGGCGGTGATTGGTATGACGTCTTCGCGTTGCCGTCAGGCGCGCTGTGCATCGTGATGGGCGACGTCGTGGGACGGGGATTGCGAGCTGCGGTCGTGATGGGCCGGCTCCGCAGCACACTTCGCGCCTACGCCATCACCAACGACGATCCCGCCGACGTGCTATCGCTTGTGGATCGAAAGCTGCAGTACTTCGAGCCCGGCGAGATGGCGACCGCGCTCGTGGTGGTGTACGACACGAACGAGGATCGGTTGCGGATCTCCACGGCTGGTCACCCCGCGCCGATGGTCGCGTATCCGGACGGCAGCACGACGATGCTCGAGCTGTCGATTGACCCACCGCTCGGCGTGCGGACGGCCCGCCCGCGTCGCGTGACCGAGTTGTCACTGCCACGCGGCGCCACCCTCTGTCTGTACACCGACGGGTTGGTCGAACGGCGAACGGTTCCGTTCGATGACCGGCTCGACATGTTGAGGGAAGCGGTGAAAATCGAGTCGCCGCAAGCGGTGTGCGCGTCCGTGATGCAGCGGCTCGTCGGGGCCGATGCACCCGCGGACGACATCGCGCTGCTGGTGGTTCGAGTCGCCGAACACCGTCCTGGCGCGCCGTGGAACCTGGCCGTTCCCGCCATGCCGGCGTCCTTGATGCCCCTCCGCACGGCGTTGCGGCGGTGGCTGCAGGACGCCGGCGCATCAGAGGCCGCGGTGATCGACCTGCTCGTCGCGGCCGGTGAAGCGGCGTCGAACGCGGTGGAGCACGCCTACGGCCCGGCGGGCGGCACGGTCTCGGTGAGCGCGCAGCTCGAGGGCGACCAAGCGGTCGTGCGGGTGTCGGACTCGGGACAGTGGCGCGAGCCCCGAGGCGACCACCGCGGCCGCGGCTCGCTGATCATGCAGATGACCACCGACGAGGTCCGAGTCGAGCGAGGGCCCGAGGGCACCGAAGTCGTCCTGCGCCGGCGGATGGACCAGTGAACCCGCCGGGCATCACGGTCACCGCGCGATCGGATGGCGACACCGTCCTCATCGTGATCGAGGGTGAGATCGATCTCTCGAACGCCGACCACGTTGAGGGAGAGATCACGGCCGCGATCTCGAATCGCACGATGTCCGCGGCGATCGACCTCACCGCCGTGACCTACGTCGACAGCATCGGGATGCGGGTGCTCTTCGAACTCGCCACCCGACTGGAGACGGCGCAGATCGGGCTGAAGCTCGTCGCGCCCATCGGTTCACCGGCCCGGCGAGTCATCGAGATCTCCGGTCTCAACGCCGTGGTCGACATCGAACCCCACGTCTGACACGGTCACGACGTAGCGTTCGAGGCGATGACCGCGCCGTCTTTTCGGCCACGCCTCAACCATGTGGCACTGAGCATGTCGCGGGGCGTTCTCGACGAGAACGGCCGCCTCGAGATCCTGGACTTCTACGGCGACGTGTTCGGCTGGTCGGAGGGCGACAACGCCGGTGAGGAGGGGAACCCGCTCATCCTCTACACGGGCGCTCCGGCCGAGTTCGTCTACTTGTTGCCGAGCAAAGAACCGCTGACGGCGCCCGCGCTCGACCACTTCGGGCTGCAGGTTGCGACCTTGGAGGAGCTGCGCGGGATCGTCGCCCGAGCCAAGCAGCGTCAGACGAACGACGAGCGTGTGCGCATCATCGACGTGCATGCCCGTACCACGCACGGACCGACGAGCGACTACACGCTGACGAGCGCGTACATCGGGTTCCTGCTTCCGCTGATGATCGAGCTGCAACACATCGAACGCATCGACTGACGCGCCCGACCCGCCTCTCCAATTCGGGGTGGCAAGCGGGGGGTTTTCCCCGC
>Ga0299913_10001854_pt1 | contig 16150 bp, 17 predicted proteins | sample RVTome_9_FD_201360 | JGI IMG/M metagenome (GOLD analysis project Ga0299913, IMG submission 201360) | Soil microbial communities from uranium-contaminated site in the Upper Colorado River Basin, Wyoming, United States - RVT155D38 (version 2) ...
GCCATCAGGCGCGTTTCGCGCGGCGGGAGTTGCGGAAGGCACCGACCAGGTTCAGCGCCGCCAGCGAGATCCCTGCCAGGAACAGGATCGTGCCCCACACGTTGACCTGCGGGGGGATGCCAAGCCTGGCGGTGCCGAACACCCAGGTCGGGAACGTGTTGGTCTGGCCGTTCACGAAGGTCGTGATCACGAAGTCATCGAGCGAGAGCACGAAGGCGAGCAGGAACCCGCCGAGGATGCCGGGCAGGATCAACGGCAACGTGACCTTGAAGAACGCGACCTGCGGCGTGGCGAACAGATCCTGGGCGGCGTTCTCCAGCGACCGGTCGAGCCCCTGCACCCGGGCACGCACGAGGATCGCCACGAAGGCGATCGAGAACCCGATGTGCGACAGGAGGATCGAAAGCGGCAGGAAGTCGGGCGTCCCGAGGGGGAACTCGAGCTCGACGAACATCGACAACAACGCCGAACCGAGCACGATCTCGGGGATCGCGATCGCGAGGAAGATCACGAAGTTCGTCACGGCCCGGCCGCTGAACCGGTACCGCCCGAGCACGAGCCCGATCAGCGTGCCGAGGAGCGTGGCGACGAGCGCCGACGGGATCGCGACCACGATCGAGGTGCGCACCGCCTGGTTCAGTGGCACGATCTCGGACATCTGCCGCCACCAGTCGAGGGTGCAGCAGGTGAAGCGCGGGATCTGCCGCTCCCCGGCGAGGTCGTTGAAGCTGTAGAGCACCATCAGGAACACGGGGCTCGCCAGGTACAGGATCATGAGCCCCGTGAAGACCGGCAGGATGAACGAGGTCAGCTTGCGCCGGCGCTTGCGCTCGGTGGGAGGAGGCGCTGCACCGGCCTCCGTCGCGCCCGCCGGGAACGCGCTCACAGACCCGCCCCCGCCGCCAGCGTGTCGTCTTCGGTGCCGAGGATCCGCGCGTAGATCAGCGCGATCACGAGCATGCCGAGCATCAACATCACCGACAGCGCGGCCGCCTCGGGGTAGCGGAACTCGGTCAGGAACTTCGTCTGGATGATCTGGCCGATCACCGTCGTGCTCGGGCCGCCGAGCACGCTGGAGTTCACGAAGTCACCAGTGGCGGGCACGAACGTCAGGATCACCGCGGCGAAGATGCCGGGGATCGTGAGCGGCAACACGACCTTGCGGAACGCCTGGAACCTGGTCGCGTACAGATCCTTCGCGGCCTCGATCAGTCCGCGGTCGATCCGCTCGAGCGCGACGTAGAGCGGCAGCGCCGTGAAGGGCAGGAAGTTGTACGTCATGCCGGCGACCACGGCGACCGGAGTGGCCAACACCCGGAAGTCATCCGGCAGCAGTCCGAGGTCTTTCAGCGGCCCGAACAGCAGCCCGTTGTCACCGAGGATGAACTTCCACTGCACCGTGCGCACCACGAACGAGACGAAGAAGGGCACGAGGATCAGGAAGAACAGCGTGGACTTCCAGCGGCCGCCGTAGAACGCAATCCAGTAGGCCATCGGATACGAGAGCAGGATGCACGCGATGGTGGCGATGCCGGCGTAGGTGATCGCGCGGAGGTAGAAGACGCTGTACTGCTCGAGGCCGTCGGTGTAGTTCGCGAATTCCCAGGTGAACGTGAACCCCCCGCCCGACAGCAGCCCCCCGCTCTTGAGCGAGGTGTAGGTGATCAGCGCCAGCGGCAGGATGAACGCCAGGGCCAGGAAGATGCCACCGGGCGTCAGCAGCAGGTAGGCGACCGTCCGCCGACGGCGTTCGAGCACCGCGCCGCCGAGGCGGGCCGGGGGTGACCCGGCCGCCTCGAGCGGAGCGTTCGGCGCAGGGACCGGAGGTTGACCCGTCACTGCCCTTCCCACACCGGCAGGAAGATGCCGTCCCACTCGGCAGCTTCGTCGTCGGTGGTGAGCTGACGTCCGAAGGAGACCTGGCCGAGCAGGTCGTCGTCGGGCCAAAGGAACTCGTTCTGCGCCGTCGCCTCCAACGCGGCTGCGTAGGCGCCCGATTCCTCCTCGGCATGCGCGGCGATCAGCTGCTGCACCTCGGGCACGGGTGACATGTAGAGCACCCATTCGGTGACCAGCTGGGCGACCTCGGGCCGGTAATAGTAGTCCATGGCCTGCAACGCGCCCGCCGGGTTCGCGGCGTTGGTGGGTATCAACATGTTGTCGATCCACAACAGCGCGCCACCTTCGGGCACGATGAACTCGAACGGGTAGTCCTCCCACAGCGCGTAGTAGAGGACGTCGCCGGACCACGCCATGAAGGCAGAGATGTTGCCCGCGGTCATGTCGTCGATGTAGCCCTGGTCGGTAGCATTGCGGAACGAGTCGGAATCACGCAGCATGCGCAGCCAGTCCGCGGCTGCCTGCCACTCCTCGGGACCCGAGGTGGTCGGGTCGATCCCGAGGTTGATCATCGCGAGGTCGGGCCCGTCGGCCTTGAGCACGCCCACCGCGTTGGTGCCCGTCAGATCCGAGTTCATGAGGTCGTCGAGCTTCGTGATCGGGCCGTTCACCAATTCGGTGTTGTAACCGATGCCGGTCAGGCCCGATTGCCAGGCCATCGAGAACCGGTTGCCGGGGTCGAACGCCGGGTCTTTCGCCCAGGCGGCGGCGTTCGCGTCGAAGTTGGGGCGCATCGCAGGGTCGAGCTCGTGCACCCACCCGTTCTGGGTCAGGGCCGAGAACTCCCGCCCGTTCGTGATCACGATGATGTCGCGGCCGACGTCCTGGCCCGCCGAGAGCTGGGGCACGAGCTCGCCGAAGAACCCTGCGTTGTCGTTGATCTCGTCGTTGTAGGCGATCGTGATGCCGGTCTCTTCCTCGAACTGCCGGATCGAGGGCGAATAGCGCTCACCGGTGTCGGGGTCACGGGCGCGGTCGATGTACAGCGGCCAGTTGGAGAAGTTGACCGTGGTGCCGGGCGTGGCGGAGTAGTCGGGCATCGACCCGTCGGGGGCCGGTCCGTCGGTTGCACCCGGGCCGGGATCATCGTCGCCGCCACAGGCCGCCAGGATCGAGGCCATGCTGAGCGTGCCCACCGACATGCCGGCGTAGCGGATCATCTGACGTCGGGACATCCGTCGCGACGTCATGCCTCGTGCCCACGCGGCGGGGTCGACGGGCAGCTGGGGACCTTGCTGGTCGGTCATCCTTCGTCCTCCTCCATCACTAGGTCGTCCTGCGGCTCAACCGCGAACGTGTGCTCGGGCTTCCACCAAAGCACCACCTGCTCCCCCTGGCGGGGTGAGCTGACGGCGCCCAGGTTCTGGACATACACCGTGATCGTGGTGCCGCCCGGCGCGATCACCTTGTACTGGTGGCTCACGCCGATGTACGTCGACATCGCGACCGTGCCGGTCACGCTGTTGTGACCGCTCGGCACCTGGGTGTCGGCAGGGCCGATCGAGATCTTCTCGGGGCGCACGCCGACCTTCATGCGATCATCGTCGTGCGGCGGCACGCGGTCGGCGGGCACCTGCACGGTGGGGCCGTTGTGCAGCACGACCGTCGCATCGCCGTTGGACGTGCCGGTCTGCAGCTGGCCCTCGAGCAGGTTCGACGCGCCGAGGAAGCTCGCCACGAACTCGGTCGCCGGGTTCTCGTACACCTGCTCGGGGTCCCCGAGCTGCTCGATCTTGCCGTGGCGCATGACGGCGAGGCGGTTCGACATCGTCATCGCCTCTTCCTGGTCGTGCGTCACGTAGATGAACGTGATGCCCACCTCCTGCTGGATGCGCTTGAGCTCGAGCTGCATCTGCTTGCGCAGCTTCAGGTCGAGGGCGCCGAGCGGCTCGTCGAGCAGCAACACCTTGGGGTGGTTCACGAGGGCCCGGGCGAGGGCGACCCGCTGCTGCTGGCCGCCCGACATCATGGCGGGACGGCGGTCCTCGAACCCCTGCAGGTCCACGAGGCGCATCGACTCCTTGACGCGGTCGTCGATCTCCCGCTTGTCCACCCTCTTGCGCTTCAGGCCGAAGGCGACGTTGTCGCGCACGTTCAGGTGCGGGAACAGCGCGTAGGACTGGAAGACGGTGTTGACGTCGCGCTTGTAGGGAGGCAGGTCGGTCACGTCACGACCACCCAGGTAGACCGTGCCGAGGGTCGGGTCCTCGAAGCCCCCGATCATGCGCAGGGTCGTGGTCTTGCCGCACCCCGATGGGCCCAGCATGCTGAAGAACTCCCCCTCGGCGATGTCGAGGGACAGGTCGTCCACCGCGGCGACGTCACCGAACCGCTTCGTGACGCGCTCGAGGCGCACGTCGATCTCCGGCACTGCCACCCCCTTCGCGTCCCGCCTGCGGCCGCATGATGCCACAGGGCTCCGCATCATCACCACGTTCTTGCGCCCCCGGCACCGCCAGGGGTGCCGAGCTGACCTCATCCGGTTGTACGGAACGTCCAAGACCCTGGCTCTAGATCGGGGCTGGTTCGATGCCGGACTCAGGAGGCCGGCTCCGTGCCACCGTTGCCGTTGCGTCGCCGCGCGGCCAGCGGGGGCAACGCCGTGGCCAGGAAGAGCAACAGAGCGCCCAGCAAGATCAGGCCGACCGTGAGCCGGCCGTCGATCAGCCCCACGGCGAGCGTGCTGCCCGACACGAGCGCGCTCCACAGGTACATCAGCAGCACCGCCCGGCGGTGGCTGTGGCCGATGTCCATCAGCCGGTGATGCAGGTGTTCCTTGTCCGGGTGCCCGACCCCCTGCCCCCGCCGGGTGCGACGGATGATCGCGGCCACCACGTCGAGGAACGGGATGAACAACACGAGGAGCAGGACGGCCAGGGGCCCGGCGATCGCGGCGAAGTCGCCGGGAGACGGTGGGTAGGGGTTGCGGCCGATGCCCGAGATCGTGGCGATCGCAACGAGCACGCCGAGCAGCATCGAGCCGGAATCACCCATGAAGATCTTGGCCGGATGGAAGTTCCACGGGAGGAATCCGATGCAGATGCCGCCGGTGATCGCCGCGAGCAGCGCCGGTTCGGACGCATCGCCGAAGAAGCTCTCGGTCCGCACCATGTAGACGAAGAACGCCGCGCTCGCGATCCCTACCATGCCGGCGGCCAGGCCGTCCAGCCCGTCGACGAGGTTCACCGCGTTCGCGATCGCGACCACCCACAAGATCGTGAGCGGCACCGCGAGGTCGGGATCCAGGATCACGATCTGGACGAGGGCGTCTTGATCGGCGGCGACGAACGGCACCCACAAGGACGCCAGCTGCACGCCGAGCAGCACGACGACTCCGGCGATGAAGATCTGTGCGGTGAGCTTCGTGAGGGCCGTCGTGCCCTTCGCGTCGTCCACGACGCCCAAGCCCACCATCAAGGTGCAGGCGACGAGCACCGCCAGGGGCTCCGGACTGGCCGCGTGCACCTCGTCGAAGAAGGGAAGGACCCAGGAGACGCCGAGCGCGACGAGGACGCCGAGGAACATCGCGAGGCCGCCCATCGTGGGGGTCGGGCGCGGATGCACCTTCCGATCCTCCGGGCGGTCGATCGCACCCGTGCGGATCGAGATCAGGCGCACCACCGGGGTGGCCACGAACGTGGTCAGGGCGGCGGTGAGGAAGACGACGAGATAGGCGGACACGACGGCAGCAGCATGAGGGCCCGGCCGCCACTCGGCAACCGGGCCCGCCAGCCTGGCTCAGCTCAGGGGTAGACCGGGAAGCGCTGCATCAGGTCGCGCACCCGGGCCCGTGCCTTCTCTTTGGCGCCCGCGTCGTCGGCGTGGCGCAGCGCGTCACCGACGATGCTCGCGATCTCCCGCATCTCGGGCTCGTCCATGCCGAGCGTGGAGACCCCCGGGGTACCGATCCGGATGCCGCTCGGCGCCGAGGGCGGGTTCGGGTCGTAGGGGATCTGGTTCTTGTTCAGCGCGATGCCGACCTCGTCGAGCACCGCTTCGGCGCGCTTGCCGTCGAGGTCGAGGGGACGGACGTCGGCGAGCAGCAGGTGTGAATCGGTCCCCCCGGAAACGATCCGCAGACCCTCATCGGCCAGCGCTGCCGCCACGGCCCGCGCGTCGCGGACCGTGCGCTCGGCATACGCCTTGAAGTCGTCGGTCATCGCCTCCTTCAGGCAGACGGCCTTACCGGCGATGCAGTGCTCGAGCGGGCCTCCCTGCATCATCGGGAACACCGCCTTGTCGATCGCCTTCGCGTGCTCCGCCTTGCACAGGATCATCGCGCCGCGGGGGCCGCGCAGGGCTTTGTGCGTGGTGAAGGTGACGACGTCGGCGTGGGGCACGGGGCTCGGGTACGCGCCGCCAGCGACGAGCCCGATGAAATGGGAGGCGTCGACCCACAGCAAGGCCCCGACCTCGTCGGCGATCGCGCGGAACGCCGCGAAATCGATCTCGCGCGGGTAGGCCGTGTAGCCGGCCAGGATGATCGTCGGCCGCTCCTGCACGGCCAGGTCGCGCACGCGGTCCATGTCGAGCTGCTCGGTGTCGCGGTCGACCTCGTAGCCCACGAAGTTGAACCACATGCCCGACACGTTGACCGGCGACCCGTGGGTCAGGTGGCCCCCATGGGACAGCACCATGCCGAGCACCTTGTCGTTGGGGTTGCCGGGCTCGAGGAACGCGCCGAACACGGCCATGTTCGCCTGCGCACCCGCGTGGGGTTGCACGTTCGCGTGCTCGGCGCCGAACAGCTGCACGGCGCGATCGATCGCGAGCTGCTCGGTCACGTCGACGAACTCGCACCCGCCGTAGTAGCGGCGGCCCGGATAGCCCTCGGCGTATTTGTTGTTCATCGTCGAGCCGACGGCGGCCAGCACGGCCGGGCTCGCGTAGTTCTCCGAGGCGATCAGTCGCAGATTGGTGCGCTCCCGGTCGAGCTCGTTCGCGATCGCCTCGGCGACCTCGGGGTCGGTGGACTTCAGCGCCTCCCAGTCGGCGGCGTACTCCTTCATGGCTGCTCCCCTCGTTCGATGCGGGCGATCTGTTCGATGCGCCGCTCGTGGCGCCCGCCGTCGAACGGCGTGGCCAGCCACTCGCGGACGATCTCCTGTGCGTAGGGGGCCGCGACGACGCGACCCCCCATGCTCAATACGTTCGCGTCGTTGTGCCGGCGCGCCATGCGTGCCATCCACAGGTCGTGGCACAGCGCGGCGCGCACGCCGTCGACCTTGTTCGCGGCGATCTGCTCCCCCTGCCCGGACCCACCCAGCACGATGCCCCGCTCGGCTCGGCCCTCGACGACGGCCCGGCCGACGGCGGCGCAGAAGCCCGGGTAGTCCACGGCCTCCTCCGAGCCGGTGCCGAGGTCGAGCACCTCGTGGCCTTCACCGGACAGGAACGCCACCAGCTCGACCTTGAGCGGGTACCCGGCGTGGTCGGCGCCGATCGCCACCCGCACCTCAGGCCTCCGGACGACTCGTCGTCGGCACGGGCACGGGCCCCGCGAGCCCCTCGGCGACCCGGTCGGACCACTCGTCGAGCTCCCACGCGATCGCCCGGTAGCTGTCGAGCGGCATACCGAGGGGATCGACGACGTCTTCGTCGAGCGGGTTGCCCGGGAACCCGTCCCGGCGCAGCCGGTCGGCGTCGCGGATGCGGGCGAGCAGATCCGGATGGCCGGCGCCCACCGGTGGCAGCTGCTCGAGCAGCCGGGCGAGCTCCTTGAGCGTGAACACGGCGCGTGCGACCCCTGGCTCGGTCGCCGTGATCGCATCGCGGTGTTCGGCGGCCATACACACGACCAGGTCCGCCGAACCGGCCATGCCGGGCACGAGGCGCTGCGCCACGTGGCCACCGATCTCAACACCTCGCTCGCGGGCGGCCTGGACCGACTCCGGCATCGCCCCCGAACCCTCCCAGCCCGCGGTGCCCGCCGAGGTCACGGCGGGGGCGTCCGCGCCCAGGCGGCGCTCCAGCGCGGTGCGCAGGAACCCTTCCGCCATCGGCGAGCGGCACACGTTGCCGGTGCACACGACCAGGATGGACGTCATGGGAGAGTGCCGGAGTCTAGCAGTGGCCCTTCCGATCCCAGTAACCCGTCGATGACCGCCGGGGCGCACGCACCGCGGCGGATCAGCCGGGCCTGCGAGCCGGTCAGATCGACCACCGTCGAGGCGGTGCCTTCCAGGGGCTCATCGTCCCGGCACAGGTAGACGGCCACCAGATCGCCGAAGGCGGCCGTCAGCTCATCGCAGGTGCGGGCCGGTGGCTCCCCCGAGCGGTTGGCGCTCGTGACGGCCATCGGACCCGTGCGCGCGAGCAGCGCGAGGGTGAGGGGGTGTGATGGCACACGCACGGCGATCGTCGTGGCGGCCTCCCCCAGATCCCACGCAGCCGAGTGCGGCGTGCGCGGCAGCACGAGGGTGACGGCGCCGGGCCACAGGGCCGACGCCAACCGCTCCGCGCGTTCGTCGAGCAGGGCAACGCTGCGGGCCTCCTGCGCACCGGCCACCAGCACGGGCAGCGTCAGGTGGTAGGGCCGCCCTTTGGCCTCGAACAGCGCCCCGATGGCTTCGGGGTCGTCGGGTCGCGTCCCGATGCCGTAGACCGTGTCGGTCGGCATGACCACGAGCGAGCCGCGGCGAACGGCCTCGGCGGCCTCGTCGATCGGATCGGTGCTCACGGGCGGCGGGCCGCGACCACGCGCTCGCGTCCTGCGAGGTCGGGATGGATCGACGGGTCGAGGAACCCGGCGCGGGCGGCGGCGTCGGCCACGTCGGCGGCGGACCGAGGGTCGACCTCGACGGCGACGCCGCCGCCCGCGGACAGCCACCGACCGGCCTCACGGAAGAGTCGCTCGTACACCTCGAGCCCACCGAACAACGCCATCGGTGGATCGGCCCGCACCTCGGCCGGCAGCAACGTCTCCTCCGACGGATCCACGTAGGGCGGGTTGCTCACGACGAGGTCCACCGCGCCGCGGAGGGTCTCGGGCAGCGCGTCGAGCAGATCGCCCTCGAACACCTCGACGTCGAGCTGTAGCCGCGCCGCGTTGGCCCGCGCCAGATCGGTCGCCTCGGGGGATCGGTCGGTCGCCACGACGCGTGTATCGGGACGCTCGTCGCGGATCGCGAGGGCGACGGCCCCGGCGCCCGTGCCCACGTCGGCGACGACGGGCGCCTGGTGGCCGGCCATCATCTGCAGGGCGATGTCGACGAGGATCTCGGTCTCCGGGCGTGGCACGAAGACGCCGGGTCGCACCTCGAGCACGAGCCGGCGGAACCCCGCCTGACCGGTCAGATGCTGGGTGGGCGTGCCGGCGCAGCGGCGGCACAACAGACGGCCGTACCGGCGGGCCTGCGCCGTGTCGAGCCCTTCCCGCCGGGTGTAGATACCGGCCCGGTCGGCCCCGAGCACCGACATCATCAGCTGCTCGGCGGTGGGCAGCGGCGCGTCGACATCGTGACGGGCCAGGTAGTCGGCCCCGCGGCGCACGACCTCGGCGGGACGCACCTACGACGCCTCGTCCTGCAGCTGAGCCGCCCGTTCGGCGGCCAGCAGGCGATCGCCGAACCCGTCGAGCTCCTCCCCGCCGCCGAGCACGTCGTGCAGCTGGTGCGAGGTGTGTTTGATCCGGTGGTCGGTGACGCGGCCCTCGGAGAAGTTGTACGTACGGATCTTCTCCGCCCGCTCCCCCGTGCCGAGCTGCGCCTTGCGCACGGCTGCCTCCTTCGCGTGGGCTTCGTCCTGTGCGATCTGGAACAGGCGGGCGCGCAGGTAGCGCATCGCCTTCTCACGGTTCTGCAGCTGGGAGCGCTCCTCCTGCATCTCGACCTTGATGCCGGTCGGCACGTGCACGATGCGCACGGCCGAATCGGTCGTGTTCACCGACTGCCCGCCCGGTCCGCTCGAGCGGTAGACGTCGATGTGCAGGTCCTCGGGCCGGAGCTCGACCTCGACTTCCGCAGCTTCGGGCATCACCGCGACGGTCGCCGTCGACGTGTGGACCCGGCCCTGGGACTCGGTCGCGGGCACACGCTGCACCCGGTGGACCCCGGCTTCGTGTTTGAGACGTGTGTACGCGTCGGCGCCGCGGACCTCGAGGGAGACCTCCTTGAACCCGCCGAGCTCCGAGGGCGAGGAGGCGAGCACCTCGGTCTTCCACCGGCGGCGATCGGCCAGGCGCGAGTACATCTCGAAGAGGTCGCCGGCCCACAGCGCCGCCTCCTCACCGCCCGCGCCGGCGCGGATCTCGACGATCAGGTCTTTGCCCTCGTTCGGGTCGGTGGGCACGAGCGCGAGCTCGAGCTCGGCTCGCAGCGCCTCGGCGCGCGCGTCGGCCCGCTCGGCCTCCTCGGTGAAGTAGGCCGCCATCTCAGGGTCGGCCTCAGCCTTGGCGAGTTCGCGGGCCTCGTCGGCGGCCTGCCGCGTCTGGCGGAACTCGCGGAACGGCCGTACGACCTTGTCGAGCTCGGCGAACCGCTGCCCGAGGGCGCGCATGCGCTCGTGATCGCCCGCCGTCTCGACGGAGGCCATCTCGATGGCCACCCGTTCGTGATCGGCCTCGAGCTCGGTGAGCTTTCGCTCGATCTCGGATGCCATGGGCCGGATTGTCCCAGGCGCGCCCGAGCCCCCGGCCTCGCGGGCCGGGTCGGAGGTCGCTCAGTCGCGTCCGGGGTCGTCGTCCACGTCGAGGTCGATCGCGGCGAGGTCGGGGATGTCGACGGCATCGCCGGAGGGCGAGGAGACCCACAGATCCTCGTAGCGAGGATCGACAGGGTCCTCACCGCTCGACCCGGGTCGCGACGGGGACGAGGACGACCCGGAGGCCGGACCGGCCGTGCCTCGTACGTCGTGGGTGCCGGCGGACCGCTCGGGCTCGTCGACCTCCGAGCCCGGCTCGTCGGCCTCGTCCATCTCCGAGCCAAGGTCGTAGGCGACGGCGAGCAGCTTCGTGCGCATGTCGTGCATCTGCTCGACGAGGGCCTCACGCCGCTGCGACAGCGACGAGAGGATGTGGTCGGCTTCCTCGCGCGCCTTGACCAGCGCCTCGCTGCCCTGATGACGGGCCTCCTCGGCCCGAGCCTGCGCGTCGACCCGGATGCGGTCGGCCTCCGAACGCGCCTGATCGAGGATGCGCGAGGCCTCGGCCTTCGCGTCGCCGATGATCCTGGACGATTCCTTGTCGGCCGTCTCGATCAGGCCCGAGAAGCGCTTGGCGAGCGCCTCGTAGGCGTCGGCATCGGTCTGCGCCGTGCCCTGGGCGGGCTCGCTCGTCGACGACATGGCTCGCTCGCCCCCCGTCTCGGCGGGGTCCAGCTTGCGCTCGCGGGCACCCTGTTCGAGGGTCTCGACCTGGGCGGCCACCTGGTGCAGGTAGTCGCGGACCTGGTCGGGATCGTAGCCCCGGCGCACGGTGGCGAATTCACGCCGCCTGATCTGTTCGGCGCTGGGCAACAGCGGCAGGTCGAGGTCGCTGGTCATCGGAGAACCTCCAGGGTCTCGGCAGTACCCATCATCATCTTCGTCGGGCGAGCCCGATGCAACGACCGATCAGCCCGTTCGAGCGGGCGTTCAGGCTGGTTCGGCCTGCTCTGGCGTGCCGGGGCGCGCCTCCTCCTCACGCCGAAGCACCTCCCGGAACGACGCGATCGCGACCCAAATCTGTTCGTGGTCGGGCTCCTGGGTGGTGATCTTCTGTAGCCAGATGCCGGGCGCCATGAGCGCGCGCATCGCGAGCGACTTCGGGAAACGGGCGCCGAGGCGCAGCGCCTCGTAGGCGATGCCGGCGATCACGGGGATCGCGATGATGCGCGAGCCCAGGCGCCACAGCAGCCCGGGGGTGCCGAACAGGGTGAACACGAAGATCGTGATGATCATCACGATGATCAGGAAGTTGGTGCCGCAGCGCACGTGCTCCTTGGGGTACCGATCGACGTCGACGGGCTCGAGCGGCACGTCATGCTCGTAGGCGGCGATCGTCTTGTGTTCGGCGCCGTGGTACTCGAAGACCCGATGGATGTCTTTGGTGCGCCCGATCAGCCACAGGTAGGCAACGAGCAGCAGCACCCGGAACAACCCCTCGAGCACGTTGACCCACAGGCCGACGCCGAGGCGACCCTCGACCCACGTGAACAACGTCGTGGGGCCCAGGATGAACACCCCGATGAAGAGCACGGCCGCGATCGTGAGCGAGATGCCGACCTGTTTGGAGGTCAGCTGCTCCTCCTCGTCGACCGAGGCGTTGGTCGCGATCATCAGGGCGCGCACGCCGATCGCGAGCGATTGACCGAGCACGATGATGCCGCGCAGCCCCGGCTTGCGCCAGATCGGGTGGCGCTGGGTGATCGACCGGATGTCGTGGGACTCGACGTGGATGTCGCCGGCGGGCTTGCGCACGGCCACGGCCCAGTGGTCGGCGCCGCGCATCATGACGCCCTCGACCACGGCCTGGCCGCCGTAGAGGTGCGTGCGTGGCGCCGTGTCGGCCAAGGAGCCGATCAGCCCCGCGGCTTCGCGGCTTCGGCCTGCGCCTGCTGGGTCTTCGCGTAGCGCTTCTGGAAGCGCTCGACGCGGCCGCCGGCGTCCATCAGCTTCTGCTTGCCCGTGTAGAACGGGTGGCACTGCGAGCAGATGTCGCTGCGGATCTCGCTCACCGTCGAGCGCGTCTGGAAGGTATTGCCGCACGAACAGTGCACGTTCGCGATCTGGTACTCGGGGTGGATGCCCTGCTTCATCGTGTCTCCTCGGGTGGTCGCGTCGACAAGGGTACCTGCCCCCAGCACAACGCTCGGGTATTCCCCCTAGCCGCCGGCCGGGGCCTTGGCGATCTCTTTGAGGAACTGCTCGTTGGACTTCGTGGCCCGGATCTTGTCGGTCAGAAGCTCGAGGGCGGCCGCCGGCTCGAGCGCGTGCAGCACCCGGCGTAGCTTGATCACGAGCGCGAGCTCCTCAGGCGGCAGCAGCAGCTCCTCCTTACGGGTGCCCGAGGCGTCGACGTTGATCGCGGGGAACAGGCGCTTCTCGGCGAGCTGACGATCCAGGCGCAGCTCCATGTTGCCCGTGCCCTTGAACTCCTCGAAGATGCCGTCGTCCATGCGCGACCCGGTCTCGACCAGGGCGCTCGCGATGATCGTGACGGAGCCGCCCTCCTCGATGTTGCGAGCCGCGCCGAAGAATCGACGGGGCGGGTACAACGCCGAGGCGTCGATGCCGCCGGTCAGGATCTTGCCCGAGGCGGGCATGCCAAGGTTGTAGGCGCGCGCGAGCCGGGTGAGGGAGTCCAGGATGATGGCGACGTCCTGCCCCTGCTCGGCCAGGCGCTTGGCGCGCTCGAGCACCAGCTCGGTGACCTGGATGTGCTGATCGGTCGGCTTGTCGAAGGTCGAATACACGACCTCGGCCGCCGTGACCGTGCGCTGCCAGTCGGTGACCTCCTCGGGCCGCTCGTCGACGAGCAGCACGATCATGTGCACGTCGGGGTTCGAGTGGATGATGCCGTTGGCGATCTGCTTGAGGATCGTCGTCTTGCCCGCCTTGGGCGGTGACACCACCATGCCTCGCTGGCCCTTGCCGATCGGCGCGACCATGTCGATGATGCGCTCGCTGATCGCGAGCGGTCCGTTCTCGAGCCGGAACCGCTCGTCCGGGAACAACGGCGTGAGCTTGTCGAACGCGCGACGGTTCTGCGCCAGCTCGGGATCGAGGCCGTTGACCGTTTCGACCTCCAGCAGGGCGGCGTACTTCTCGTTGTCCCGTGCGCGGCGGGCTTTGCCCGACACGACGTCGCCCTTGCGCAGGTGGTGCTTGCGCGCCTGCCCGACCGACACGTAGATGTCGTCGGGGCCGGGCATGTACCCGGAGGTGCGCAGGAACCCGTACCCCTCGGGCAACACGTCGAGGATGCCCTGCTGGGTCGGAGCGTTGGCGATCTCGTCGGCGCGCTCGGCCTCTTCGCGTGCGCGGCGTTCGTCGCGGACCCGCCGGCGCTCCTCGCGTGAGGGACGACGGCGCCTGCCCTGCGCGTCGAGCTCGCCGCGATCACCGCCGCGATCACCGCCCCGTGCGTCGCCGCGGTCGCCGCTTCGGTCGCCGCCGCGCGCGTCGCGGTCGCGGCCGCCGCCGCCTCGATCGGGTCGCTCGCCCTGGCCACCACGGTCGCCGCCGCTTCGTTCGTTGCCGCGCTCACCGCGTCCTTCGGGGCCATGGCCACCGTCGCCGCCACCTTCACGGTCGCCGTGGCGATCGCGGTCGTCGTGATCCGCGCCGCCGCGGTCGCCGCCGGCGTCGGTCGTGGGGGCTGGCCGGTCCTCAACGACGACGCTCGAGTCGGCGCCTCCGCTGAGGTCGGCGGGCTCGGCGCCGGACGATGCCGCGTCGCCGCGCGGGCGCCCCGACGCGCCCACCCTGGGCGTGGAGGTGGCGCCGTTGACGGTGCCCTCACCGTCGGACCGCTCCACGATCGCGTCGATCAATCCTGCCTTGCGCAGCTTGTGCGCACCCTCGACACCCATCTGCTGGGCGATCTGCTGCAGCTCGGGCAGCAACTTGGAGCCCAGAGCCGCGCGGTCGGTCGTGATGTCTGCCATGAGGCTATGCCTCTCCCTTCGGATCGTGCTGGAGGTGGTGCTGGAGCGTCTGCCAGTCGGCGAGGAACCGCTCGAGTCCGAGATCGGTCAGTGGGTGGTGCACGAGCTTGGTGAAGACGTCGTAGGGCATCGTCGCGATGTCGGCGCCGGCCAGCGCCGCCTCGACGATGTGCATCGGATGGCGCAACGACGCCGCGAGCACCTTGGTCTGGTAGCCCTGCACCGCGAACAGCTCGCAGATCTGTTGCAGCGCGTGCAGGCCGTCGCTCGCCGCGTCGTCGATGCGGCCGATGAACGGCGAGACCACGTAGGCCCCGATCTCGGCGGCCAGGATCGCCTGCGCAGGCGAGAACACGAGCGTCACATTGATGCGGATGCCTTCGCCGACGAGCACCTTGCCGGCGGCGAGCCCATCGGGCGTCATCGGCAGCTTGACGATCGCGTTGGGTCCGAGCGTCGCCAGGCGACGCCCCTCATCGACCATCGCGCCCGTCTCGACGCCGACCACCTCGAGCGACACGTCGCCGTCGACCTCGGCCAGGATCTGCTTCCAGACAGCGTCGGGGTCACCCTTCTCGCGGGCGACGAGCGTCGGGTTCGTCGTGACGCCGCCGAGCACCCCCCAGCGATCGATCTCACGGATCTCATCGATGCTGGCTGTATCGAGGAACAACCTCATACGTTCGTGCCTTCTTTCTCTCGCTGCTCGCCGTCGGCGCGAACCTCGGCGGCCCGTGTCGTGGCTCGCTCCATCACCAGATCGATCACCGCGGCGATCGACTGATCGAAGCTGTAGTTGGGGATCACCGGCACCCCGTGCGACAGCGCCTGGCTCTTCACCCAGCGCTGCAGCTTCCGGATGTTCTGGAACCCGACCTCGTAGCGCTCGGCCGGACGGGATGCGACGGCGTCCTCGCGTGCCGCGAAGTGCGACCGATGCCGCTCTTCGTCGTCGACGCCTACCACGAAGGGTACCGCGAGGATGCGGTCGCCGTGGGTTTCGACATCGAAGAACCCCGGCACGACGTGTGCGCCCTCGATGACGATGCTCGTGCCCTCGTCCGCGGCACGGTCGATCAGCGCGTCCACACCCACCGAGACCGCCGCCGTCTGCTCGCGGAACCCCAAGATCGCGGCGTCGGCCGCCTTGGTCGGTACCTCACGCAGCGCCGCGTCGGCCTGGAACGACGAGACGTGCAGCGTCGGCATGAGGCCGGGCGACAGCATCGACCGCATGACCTCGCGGATCGCGTCGGTGGCCACCACCCGCACGATGCCCAGGCGGGCAGCGAGCTGGGTCGCGATCGTGGACTTGCCGACCCCGGTAGCCCCGCCGATCAGGATCACGAGGGGCACGTCCAGGCCCTCGACCTGACGCCACCGGTCGAAGTTCTTGGCGTAGCGTTCGCCCGCGATGTCGCCGAGCGCCTGATGCGCGACGTCGGCAAGCTCGTCGCTCGTGACCTGGAGACGGCCCGAGTCGACGAGCCGGTCCTCGACCGCGTCGGCGATCTCGTAGGCCCGCAAGGGTGACAGCCCCGTGACCATGACCTGCGACGCGAGCAGGCCCTTCGAGAAGGGCAGGCCAGCCTCCTTGTCGGAGATCACGATCTGCGGGGTCTTGGGTTCTTTCGTCACCGTCGTTGGCTCCGTGTCATGGCGAGGTC
>Ga0299913_10001855_pt1 | contig 16147 bp, 14 predicted proteins | sample RVTome_9_FD_201360 | JGI IMG/M metagenome (GOLD analysis project Ga0299913, IMG submission 201360) | Soil microbial communities from uranium-contaminated site in the Upper Colorado River Basin, Wyoming, United States - RVT155D38 (version 2) ...
CTCTCGGCCTTCTTCGACATCATCCACCAGGATCCGATCCTGTCCCAGGTGAAGCTGATCGCCGAGCCCTGGGACGTCGGCGAGGGCGGCTACCAGGTCGGCAACTTCCCCATTCTCTGGACGGAGTGGAACGGCATCTACCGGGACACGATGCGCGACTTCTGGCGCGGCGAGGCGCCGGTGAGCGAGTTCGCGCAGCGGTTCACGGGCTCGAGCGACCTCTACGAGCGCGACGGGCGCCGGCCGTTCGCGTCGATCAACTTCATTACCGCGCACGACGGGTTCACGCTGCGCGACCTCGTCACCTACAACGAGAAGCACAACGAGGCGAACCTCGAGGACAACCGGGACGGCGAGAGCCACAACCGCAGCTGGAACCACGGCGTCGAGGGAGAGACCGATGACCTCGAGATCAACGCGCTGCGCGAGCGGCAGCAGCGCAATTTCCTGACGACGCTCTTCCTCTCCCAGGGCGTGCCGATGCTGCTCGGAGGCGACGAGATCGCCCGCACCCAGGGCGGCAACAACAACGCCTACTGCCAGGACAACGAGATCTCGTGGGTCGACTGGCGCCTGGACGACCGGGCGCTGCGCCTGCTCGACTGGACGCGGCGGCTGATCGACGTCCGCGCGCGCCACCCCGTGTTCCGCCGCACCGACTTCCTCACCGGCGAGGAGCGGCTCGGCTCGGGCGCGCCCGACGTCTGGTGGTTCCGGGCGGACGGGCGCAAGATGACGCAGCGCAACTGGCGCGACGACAACGCGCTCTCGCTCGGCGTCTTCCTGAACGGCGCCGAGATCCCGACGCACACCGCCCGCGGCGCGCCCGTGATCGACGACAGCTTCCTCGTCCTCTTCAACGCCTGGGACGGGGCGATCGACTTCACCCTCCCGGCGGTGACCTACGGCCGCCGCTGGGCGCTCGAGCTCTCGACCGCGGAGCCCGGGCGCGAGCCCGGCGACGAGATTCACCAGGCGCGGGGCGTCATGCGCGTCGAAGGGCGATCGCTCGTCCTCCTGCGCCGGGTCGGATGAGCGAGCCGCTGCGCGCGACCTACCGGCTCCAGCTGGGCCCGGGCCTCGGCTTCCGCGAGGCGCGTGAGCTCGTCCCGTACCTGCGCGACCTCGGCGTCTCGCACCTCTACCTCTCACCGTCGCTTCAGGCGCTCTCCGGCTCGACGCACGGCTACGACGTCGTCGACCCGACCCGCGTCTCGGAGGGCCTCGGCGGCGAGGACGGCTTTCGCGCGCTCTGCTCGGCCGGGCTCGGGGTCGTGCTCGACATCGTCCCGAACCACATGGCGGCGAGCGACGAAAGCCCCTTCTGGCGCGATCCGCTCTGGCGCGCGAAGTTCTTCGACCTCGACTGGCGGACGGGCGCGCATCGCCGCTTCTTCGACGTCGCTGGGCTGGCGGGCGTCCGGATGGAGGACCACGAGGTGTGGGAGGTGACGCACGCGAAGGTGCTCGAGCTCGCGCAGGAGGGGCTCGTCGACGGCGTTCGCGTCGACCATCCCGACGGGCTTGCGACTCCGCGCCGCTACCTCGAGCGGCTGCGCGAGGCCGGGATCGGGCGCGTCTGGGTGGAGAAGATCCTCGAGCCGGGCGAGCGCCTGCGCGCGGACTGGCCGGTGGAGGGGACGACCGGGTACGAGTTCCTCAACGACGCGACCGCGCTCTTCGTCGATCCCGCGGCGGAGGAGCCGCTGACAGCGCTCTACGAGGAGGTGACCGGCGAGCGGCGCCCGTTCGCGGCGGTCGCGGGCGAGGCGAAGCTCGAGCAGGCGCGCACGACGTTCGCCGAAGAGGCCGCGCAGCTCGCGGCGAAGCTGCCGTTCGAGGCCGACGTCGCGGCCGCGCTCGCCTCGCTGCACGTCTACCGGACCTACGTCGAGCCCGACGCGGGCCTCGTCGCCGAGGATGACCGTGCGGCGATCGAGGCTGCGGGCATGCCGGACGAGCTCGCCCGGATCCTTCTGCTCGAGGAGCGCGGCCACGACGCGTTCGTCGTCCGCTTCCAGCAGACGACGCCGCCGGTGCACGCGAAGGGGATCGAGGACACCGCCTTCTACCGCTGGAACCGCTTCGTCGCTCTGAACGAGGTCGGCGGCGACCCGGGCCGGTTCTCGCTCCCGGTCGCCGGCTTCCACGAGGCGAGCCTGTCGCGCCCGACGGGCGGCCTGCTCGCGACGACGACGCACGACACCAAGCGGAGCGGCGACGTGCGCGCGCGGCTGTCCGGCATCGCGGCCGACCCGGACGAGTGGGCGGCGCTCGTCCGCGCGCGGATCGGCGGCCGGCCCGACCCGAACGAGGCGTACTTCCTCCTCCAAACGGTCGTCGGCTCCTGGCCGTCTCCCGCGCGGCTGGAGCAGTACCTCGAGAAAGCGCTGCGCGAGGCGAAGGTGCACACGAGCTGGATCGACCAGGACCACGAGTGGGAGGCGGGCGCGAAGGCGTTCGCCGTCTCTTTGCTCCAGGACGCCGAGCTCGCCGCGTACGCCGAGCGGCTCGCGGAGCGCGCGGAGCGGGCCGTGCTCGGCACGACGTTGCTCAAGCTCACCGTCCCCGGCGTCCCGGACCTCTACCAGGGCGACGAGCTGCCGTTTCTCGCCCTAGTCGACCCCGACAACCGCCGACCCGTCGACTGGGGGCTGCGCCGCCGGCTGCTCGGTTCGGCGGAGGAACCGCCGAAGCTGCGGCTCGTCCGCGAGACGCTCGCCCTCCGAGCGCGGCGGCCCTCCGCGTTCGCGGGCGCCTACGAGCCGCTAAACGCTGGCGACGATGTGTGCGCGTTCTCGCGGGGCGGCGAGGTCCTCGTCGCAGTCGCCGTCCGGGGCGACCTCTCCGGCTTCCGCCCTCCGCAAGGCGAGTGGCGCGACGTCTTCCGCACGGAGACGCTCCTCCTCGCCGAGCGCGGATAGCGCCGATGTCGACGACACCGCGCGATAGCGTCTCTGCGTGAAGGTCACTGCCGAGGCCGCACGTCGCTTCCTCGTGGTGCGCCACATGCTCGCGCCTGCTCGCTCGCTCGAGGGAGGGCTGGACGCGGTGCTCGACGTCTTCCGCCGCCTGGGCTCGATCCAGTTCGACCCGCTCGCCGTTGCCGGCCGGACCCACGACCTCGTGCTGCACGCGCGCGTGGCCGAGTACGACCCGGCCTGGTGCGATCTGCTCTACGAGCGCCGCGAGATCTTCGAGGCCTACAACAAGGGACTCTCGCTCGTCGCCACCAGCGAGCTGCCGTGGTTCCGCGTGTCGAGCCGGAGCGCGTCCCGCACCCTCGCCGAGAACGCCGACGTCGCCGGGCGCGTGCTCGAGCGCATCCGCGCCGAGGGCGCGTTGTCGTCGCTCGACTTCGAGAGCGAGCGCGGGGCGATGACCGACTGGTTCGGCGTGCCGACGAACACCGTCCGCGCGGTGCTCGAGGCGTACGCCGTCACGGGCGTGCTCGGCCTCGCGCGGCGCGACGGCAACCGGCGCTACTACGACGTCGTCGAGCGGCTCTTGCCGGCCGAGGTGCTCGAGCGTCGGATCCCGTTGCGGGAGCAGCTCCGCCACAAGCTCCTCTCACGCTACCGCGCCCACGGCCTGCTCGGCGTGGGTGGCGGCGGTGACATCTTCGGCGGGATCGGCCCGGCCAAGCCCGACCCGCGCTGGCCGGAGAACCCGGGGAGAACGGCTTTGCGCGAGGAGCTCGTCGCCACCGGCGAGCTCGTTCGGGTGGAGGTCGAGAACGTGCGCGGCAAGCGGTTCGTGCTCGAAGCGGAAGTCGACCTGCTCGAGCACCCACCGGAGCCGGCGCCCTCCGTCGCGTTCCTGCCGCCGTTCGATCCGCTGGTATGGGACCGGGCGCTGCTCGGATCCCTGTTTGACTTCGACTACGTCTGGGAGCTCTTCGTCCCGCCGGCCAAGCGGCGCTGGGGTTGGTACGTGCTGCCGCTGCTCTTCGGCGACCGCCTCGTCGGCCGGATCGAGCCGCGCATCGACCGCGCCGCCGGCCGCGTGCAGGTGCTCGGGCTCTGGTGGGAGGGCGGCTTCGCCCCGGGCCGGGAGGAGGGTTTCGTCGACGCGATGCGCGACGCGCTCCGCGCCTACCTCCGGTTCGCCGGTGCGACCGGGCTCGAGTGGGCCCCGCACCTCGCGACCGAGAGACGCCTGTTCCGCACGCGCGTCTAGGCGTCGGAGCCGTTCCAGAGGTCGTGGATCGTGCCCTTGATCCCCCGCCGGCCGACGAGGAGGAAGAGCGAGGCGAGGACGCCGGCGAAGGCTGCGGCGATCTCCGGCGGCATCTCGAGCCCTCCCAGACCCGCGATCCAGACCAGCAGTGCGCCGAGGCCCGAGCCGTGCGTGAGAGCCCGGGACGCGTTCGGATGCCGCGTGCGGATGCTTCCGGGCCGATCCATGGCGACTTCGGTCATGGAACGCTCCTTCCGCCGCAGCTCGTCTGTCGGCGAACATCCTCACGACGCGCGGGAGCGGCCCGATCTTCCCTCGCCGACGCGGGCGGGCGACCGTCCGGCACTGTTCCGTGACGGTGTCGGTCGAGCCCCGCCAAGCCGGTCACTTCGCGATCCGGTACTCGAGGTGGGTCACCCCCGGGGCCGCAATCACGCGAATGCACTCGAACTCGAGGTTCGCGCCTTCGAGGTTGTCGAGCAGCCGCGTGCCTCCTCCAAGGAGAACCGGCGCTACGTGCAACTGCATCTCGTCGACGAGCCCCGCTCGAAGGAACTGCTGGGCGACGTCCGCGCCCCCAGCCAGAGCGATGTCCTTGCCGCCGGCAACCTCTTCCGCCTGCGCGAGCGCCGACTCGATCCCGTCCGTGACGAAGGTGAAGGTCGTGCCGCCGCTCTTGACGAGCGGCTCGCGGTCGTGGTGGGTGAGGACGAAGACCGGCATGTGGAACGGCGGCTCGTCGCCCCACCAGCCGTCCCACGGTTTCGCGTCCCATGACCCCTCGCCGCCGAACATGTTCCTGCCCATCACCGTCGCGCCCAGATTTGCCTGCGACTCCTCCATCACCCCGGTGGATCGGTTGACCTCGCCACCCTCTAGACCATGGGGCTTGCGCCACGCCTCGAGCCCGAGCGCCCACTCGTGTAGTTGCTCGCCGCCGATGCCGAGCGGGTTCTCTTCGCTCGGGTTCGGTCCGGCGACGTAGCCGTCTAGCGAGATCGAGATGTCAAGCCGTAGCTTCGCCAACGTGTCCTCCTCGTAGTCGTTCGTCGTTGGTTCGACTGCGCGGAGCCGTCTTTGTCATCTGCGTTCGGACCGTTCGCCCGCGCGACTCGCCTGGGCCAGTGTCCCGGAGTGTCCCCTGAAGGCGTGAAGCTGGATCTGGCCGGAGCCGATGAGCTTTCGCTGGTCCGTCGGTCTCTACCGCGCACGCTTCGCAACGTCCGATCCGGAGCGCGGCGTTCGTAGCGGTGTGAGATGCGGCGGCAACAGGCTGCCGGGACAAGGAGGCATGAGATGGCGCGGTACTTGATCTCGTTCGATGACGGCGCGATGACGTTCCGCGAGGAGGATCTGCCCGACGTGGCCGAGGCTGCGCACGCGGTGGCCCAGGAGGCCAGGGACGCCGGCGCGTGGGTGTTCGGCGGCGGGCTGAAGGGCCAGGAGGACGTGAGCGTGGTGGCCACCGACGGGTCGGTCACCGACGGCCCGCTCGCGGAAAGCAAGGCGTACGTCGGCGGATTCGCGGTCGTCGAGGTGCCCTCACGCGAGGAGGCGCTGGAGTGGGCTGCCAAGATCGCCGTCGCCTGCCGCTGCGCTCAAGAGGTCCGCGAGTTCGTGTTCGACCCGACCGTCTAGTCCAAGGCTTCCCGTGACTCACGATCGCTTGCGCGAGCGGGTGGGGATGTCTTGTGAGCAGTCAGCCCACTCTTGTGCGTGCGCGCGCCCGGCTGAAATACTCGTCGTCACCAGTGTCGGCAGCTTCCACGCGTACAGGGACGGTTCCGGCCGCGGGCACAGAGCTCGCGTACCTGCGGATCGGCGAAGGCGCGCCTCTCGTGGTCATCCCCGGGGGCCCTCGATTCGGCTTCGCCCACGTTCGGCCCGCCCTCGACGTACTCGCAACCGGCCGCGAGCTCATCTACTTCGACGAGCGTGGGAGTGGCTCGAGCCCTGCGGGCGACCCAGCTGCCATCTCGACCGCGGGCACGCTCTCGGACCTCGATGCACTTCTCGACGGGCTCGAGTTGGAGCAGGTCGCTCTCGCCGGACATTCGCTTGCTGCGCATATGGTCGCTCTCTATGCGGCGACGCGATCCGAGCGTGTTCGTGCTCTGGTGCTCTTGAACCCCGCGCCACCCTTCGCGGCTGAACACCGAGAGCAGTTCGGGAAAGAAATGACGTCGCGGCGAACGCCGGAAGACGCCGATGAGCTTGAGCGCATCAAGGCGTCCTCCGAGTACGAGGCGGGTGACGTCGCCGCCGTCGAGCGCTACTACCAGGTGCTCTACGTTCCGTTCTTCAATGATCGCGAGGTCGCTCTGAGCACGGAGTACCGGCTCACTGAGAACAGATCCAAGAACCGCGACACCGCACAACGGATCTTCGCCGACTTCGGCGAGCACGCGTTGCCCATGCAACTCGGCAGCATCTCGTGCCCGACCCTGGTCATCCATGGCGAGCATGATCCCGTGCCCGTTGCGTCGTCTGCGGCGATCGCCGATGCGATCCCACAGGGCCAGCTCGTCGTGATTCCCGGCTCGAGCCACTACGGATTCCTCGAAAGACCGAAGACCGTCGCGGCCGCCGTCGAGCCGTTTCTCGTCGATCACGCTATCTAGCGGGCACGCAGGCCCGACTTCCTCTCGGTAGGCGCGGGCTGGGCCGTGGGGAAGGACCGCCCTGGGAAGGACGGGCGGCGCCATGAGACATGCCGCGCACCTGCGCCAGTGAGTTCGGGAATGTCCCCTGAGCTAGCGATATGGGTCGGCGGGAACTCTTCCTCGTGCTGCGGTGTATGGGTCATGTGCCCTTGCGGCTCTTCCTCTTCCTTTCCGTTGTCATCGCACTTGCGACCCTGACTGGGTGCGATACATCTCTCTCAGAAGATCATCTGAGCCCCGCGGAATCCGCCGACTGCCCTGTCACGAAGCCCAACGGAGTAGGGCCGCCAGGTGAGCGTCACGCCCCCAATTACTTCGGAAACGGCAAACTCTTTACCGGCCTGTACTACCCCCAGCTTGTGGCTATGCACCGGAACATCCAGCCGAATGGCTGGATCGGGGAGAAGTTCTGGTGGTGGGCCGACTCGCCCGGCGGGGGCGACCTCCAGATCAGCGGCAGACGCCTCGATGGAGCGGCGCAACCGCTGCGCGCCCGCACCAATCCGGGCTGGCCAGAGACCGACTTTCGGGGAACCGGCTTCTGGGCGGTCGCGATCCTCTTTCCCACGCCCGGTTGTTGGGAGGTCACCGGCGCACTAAGCCGCGCCGACGACGGAGCGAAGGCTGCCAAGCTGACATTCGTTCTGGATGTCGTAGGTCTTCCCGCAGCCCGATAACAGCGACGGTCCGCTGCGCCAGCGTGCTGGCGCCTGACCGACGTCGTTGCTCACAGCAACGACGTCAGGCGGGTGTCGGAGCCTCCGCGAGGACGCGCAGGCAGACCTCGACGACCTTCGGGTCGAACTGGGTTCCGGCCGCCTCCTGGAGCCGGCGCAGCGCCTCCTCCGGAGGGAGCGCACGGCGGTACGGGCGGTCGGTCGTCATCGCGTGGAAGGCGTCGCAGGCGAAGATGATCCGCGCCTCGAGCGGGATCTCTTCGCCGGCCTTCCTGTCGGGATACCCCTCCCCGTCCCAGCGCTCGTGGCAGGAGCGGACGATCCCGCACACGTCCTGGAGCTGGCCGATCGGAGCGATGATCCGCTCGCCGAGCCCGGGGTGCGTCTCGATCAGCGCCCGCTCCTCCTCCGTCAGCGGGCCCGGCTTCAGCAGCACCGAGTTCGGGATCCCGATCTTGCCGATGTCGTGGAAGAGCGCGCCCAGCTCGAGCCGCTTCAGGGTCTCGCCGTCGAGCCCGAGCTCCTCGCCGACGCGACGCGCGGTGTCCGTGATCCAGCGGGCGTGCGAGGACGTGTACTCGTCGCGCGCCTCGAGGGCGGTCGCGAGCGCCTCGATGGTCGAGAGGAACGTCCGCTCGAGGCCGGCGAACGAAGAGGCGTTCGCGATCGCGAGCTTCGCCTGGTGCGCGAGGCCGCCGAGCAGCTCGAGCTCCCGGTCGCCGTAGTCGACCTCGGGCATGGACGCGACCGCGATCGCGCCCCAGCGGCCCTCGATGCTGAACGGCGCGATCACGTACGTGCCGGAGCCGCCCGCGGGCGCCGCGGCGAACGCGGCGTACGCCTCGGGGCCGATCACGTACGGCTCGGTCAGCTCCGCGTACGGCGCGATCGCCTCGCCGGGGAACCGCTTCCCCACGACCGTTCGCTCCTCCCCGTAGCCGACCGCGGCTGCCCCGACCACGTCGCCGCCGTGCGCTTCCTGGAGCCAGAGCGACGCGTGCGGTGCGCCGAGCAGCTGTGCGGCACCCTCGACCACGCGCTCGAGCACGTGCTCGAGCCCCTCGGCCGCGGCGAGCTCCCGCCCGAACTCGAGCAGCGCCTTCGCGCTCTCGGCCTCGCGCCGTTGCGCCTCGTAGAGCTGTGCGTTCTCGAGCGCGACGGCCGCGTGGCCGGCGAGCACCTCGAGCAGGCGCAGGTCGTCTTCGTCGAACTGGTTGAGCCCGAGCTTGGAGACGACGATCGCGCCGATCACGCGCGTGCCGTAATTGAGCGGCACGGCGATGATCGACTCGTCGATCTGGGTCGTGCCCTCGATCTTGATCGCGAACTCGCACTGCGACGCGTCGTGCAGGAGCAGCGCCTCGCCCGTCTCGACGACGCGGCCGGTGAAGCCCTCGCCGACGCGCGTGCGGAAGACCTCTGCGGCGGTGCGGTCGGGCGCGGTCAGCTCGCCCTGGAACGCGATCGGCGTCAGCTCCTCGCCGTCGCGGATGAAGACGCGGCAGTTGTGGTAGTCGATCAGCAGCCGCAGCTCGTTCGCGATCGCCATCCCGATCTCGCGCACGTCGTTCGAGCGGTTGAGCTTGCCGGCGAGCGACTGGAGCATCTTCAGGTGCGCGATCGAGCGGATGTCTTCGCCGCGGACGTCGTGGACCTCGGGGCGCTCGGTCGCCGAGTCGTCGAAGAAGACGACCTGGTTCTTGCCGCGCGCCTTCGCGGTCATCATCGCCGCCTCGGCGCAGGCGACGAGCTCGCGCGGGTTCGCAGCGTGCTCGGGCCCCTGGGCGATCCCGATCGAGACCGCGATCTTGCCTGCGAGGTCCAGCTCGACCTCCTCCAGTCGCTGGGAGAGCCGGCGCGCGAGCGCGACCGCATGAGCCTCGTGGCTGCCGGGGAGGATGACCGCGAACTCCTCGCCGCCGATCCGGCAGACGACGTCGCTGGCGCGCACGGTCGCGCGCAGGTGGTCGGCGAGCTCGGCGAGCACCTGGTCGCCGACGGCGTGCCCGAAGACGTCGTTGACCTTCTTGAAGTCGTCGATGTCGATCATCACGACGGCGACGTTCTCGTGCTCCGCCGACGAGCGGGTCAGCTCGCGGCGCAGCTGCTCGTGGAAGTAGCGGTGGTTGTAGAGGCCGGTCAGCGAGTCGGTCTGCGCCTCCCGCTCGAGCCGCGCGCGGATGTGCGCGTTGTCGAGCGCGAGTGCCGCGGCATCGCCGAGCCGCTTCGCCAGCTCGAACTCCTCCTCCGTGAACGAGGCGTGCTCGCCGATCCGGTAGACGTTGAGCGTCCCTTTCAGCGCGCCGCGCGCGACGAGCGGGACGACGATCAGCGCCTCCGGCTCGAGGGGCGTTCCGGGCACGAAGCGCACGCGCGGGTCGAGATGCGCCTGGTTCGAGAGCACGGGTTCGCGGTGCTCGACCGCCCAGCCCGTGATGCCCTCGCCGAACGGGAAGCGCTCGCTCAGGATCTCGTTCGCGTACTCGCTGCGCACGAGAGCCGGCACGAGCTCGCGCTTCGGCTCGTCCGCCTCGTAGATGTGCAGCGCCTCGTACGGGACGATGTCGTCGAGCGTGTCGGCGATCCGCACGAGCAGCGAGTCGAGGCTCTGCTCCGAGAGCAGGTCGTGGAAGACATCCGCGAGCCGCCGGTAGGAGTCCTCGGACGTCTCGGTGCCGGGCGCAGACGCGCCGGAGATCAGCCGCACGTGCGGTCTGCTCTGCTTGGGGGATGAGCGGGCGGGATCGTCCATTGGCGACGACACGGCTGCGGGCCGGGCCGGCCGCAGGCCGTGTACGGATCATCGGGACTTACCGGCCCCCAGCCCTCCCTCGAACGGGGGACACGGACAGGACGACCTCGTCAAATTTCCTAACAGCATCCTTACCGCATGCACGCGGGAATCCCCCGGAGGCGGCGTCCTCTCTCTACGACAACCCGATAGACGCTCAGGAGGAACAGCTGAGATGAAGCTCAAGACGATGATCGTGGCGGCCGCGGTTGCGGCGCTCGTGCCGACCGCGGCGCTCGCCGACCCGGCGGCGTCGCCGTCCGACAAGGCCAACGGCGCCCGGGCCTGTCAGGCCCTCAAGGCGAGCCTCGGCGCGACGTTCGCCACCACCTACGGCACGAACGCCGACAAGTCGAACGCGATGGGCAAGTGCGTGTCGGCCTGGGCGCGCGCGGCGCACCAGAACCGGCACGAGGCCCAGGCCGAGTGCAAGGCCGAGCAGGCCGACCCCGCCTTCGCCGCGTCGCACGACGGCAAGACCTTCGCGCAGCACTACGGCGTCGGCAAGCGGGGTGCGAACGCGATGAACCGCTGCGTGATCGCGAAGGCGCAAGCCGAGAACACGGCCGAGCGGCAGGCGACCGTCAAGGCGGCCAAGACGTGCAAGGCGGAGCGCACCTCGCTGGGCGCCGCCGCCTTCACGGCCAAGTACGGCACGAAGGCGAACGCCTTCGGCAAGTGCGTCTCCAAGCTCGCCCAGGCACAGCAGGACTAGCACCTCGAACGCCACGAGCGGTAGCGGGGCCCTCCGGGGCCCCGCGGCCGTTAGCCTGCGGGCGTGGAGATCACGTTCGTCGTCGAGGAGGCCGGGTGCGACTCGTGCGCCGCGCTGGTTCGCGACGCGCTGGAGCCGCTCGGAGAGGTCAGGTCCCTCGAGATCGACGAGGCAGCGGATCTCGCGACGGTCACCCTCGCTCCCGCACGCCCGCTCGACGAGGCCGAGGTCGGCGTCGCGTTCGCGGAGGCGTCAGAGGGAACCGGGCACGCGTACCGCGTCCGGCCCGGCTCCTGGGCGTCGCGCGTCAGCGCTTGACAGGCCCGCTGGCGAACGTCCCGGTCCAGCGGCCCGAGATCTTCCCGTTGCCCGAGCGGTAGGGGCCCGCGAACCGCTTCATGTCCGCGCTCAGGTAGATCGTGAACTTGCCGGAGCCCGTCTTGTCCCGGTAGGTGCCGGAGAGCGCCCGTCCGCCGGTTCCCCCGATGCACGCCCGGATCGTGCCGCCGCCGCTCCAGGGATAGCGCCCTCGAACGAGGCGCTTGTCCCTCACGGCGCTCGGGTGGGCGAACACTACCTCGCCGAGGCTCGTGCGCCAGACGCCCTGCCAGAAGCCCGACAGGAACGTCCCGCGAAGCACGCCCTTGTCCTCCTCGCCTTCGCGATCCTTCGCGTACCAGGTGCCCTGGAACGCCCTTCCTCCGAGGTCCTGCTTGACGTCGAAGCGGCCCGAGCTCGCCGTTTCCGCGCGCATCGGCTTCTGTCCCGCGAACCCGCCTCTGAGCGTCCACAGGCCGTGGGGGACCTCGCCGCTGAGGGTCCCGCCGGAGTAGGCCCCCCGCGCCTTCGTTCCCGAGAGGTGCAGCACGGTCAGCCCGACCGTGTTCAACCGCCAGTAGCCGGTCCAGAGATCGCGTTCCGCGGTGATGCCCCTGGAGCCGTGGTTGACACAGTCCCCGGTGATCCTCGGGGCAACGTCGGCGGCCGCGAGCGGGACGAGAGCGAAGAAGAGCCCCGACGCGAGTGCTGCGACGATGGGTGCGGGTCGTGCCAAGCGATACGAGGCTAGCCGTCGCTCCCGGCGAAGGCAAGGCGAAGCTCTTAGGCGCCAGCTTCGATCGAGAGCCGCACGACGAGCGCGAATCTCCGGAGAGACGTGCTCCGGCTCGTCAGCGTGGCCGTGCACTCCGCGGGGCCGAGGTTCCTGCGGTTGATCGTGACCGCCGTCTTCCCCGTCCCGATCGTGGCGAGCGCGACGCGGCGGCCGTTGCAGCGGATCTCCAGGGCGGCGCGGACGCGCTTCTCCTTCGGGCCTGTAAAGGTGGCCGTCGCGTGGACGCGCCGGCCCGGGCCGAGCAGGCCGAAGTCGATCGTCGTGGCGCGCGTCGACCGGAGGGTGCCGCGACGGGAGATCGAAACGGGCTTCAGCGCCGGCGGGTCGGCAATCGTCGGCACGGGACCTAGGTCCAGGTCGGCGAGGATCGCCGCGTGCACGGTCGCGTTCGGCCCCTCGAGCCACGGGATCGCGAAGGGACTGCCGGGCCGGGCGAGCTGCGCATAGTCCTCGGCGAAGATCTCGCCGATCGAGCGGCTCCAGCCGAGGGTGTAGCTGCGCGCGACGCTCCCGAGCCGGACGAGCCGATCCATCCCACGGGCCCGCCACCACGTGCTCGTCCCGTTCGGCTCCCGGACTCCCGCGATCGGGTGCGAGGCGTCGAGGTGGTGCCCGTACTCGTGCACCACCGTGTGCGCGTTGTCGTCGCTCTGCTCGGCGGGAACGGTGATCACGCTGCGGCTGAAACAGCCGCCGGCGCCGCTCCCGCAGATCGAGCGGAGCTCGTCCCGGCTGACGATGTCGATCCGTACGCTCGAGATCTCGTCCCCGTGCGGCGCCGCGCGCAGGAGCCCTGCGTACCACTCCGCGTCGACGCCCTCGGCACGGACGTCGAACCGGATCGTGCGGCCCTGGTCGTCCGGCAAGAGCACCTCGACCGCGCTCGCCTCGCCGGCGAGCGCGAGCGACGCGACGAGCGAGAGGAGGAGGAGAAGGCGGCGCACGTCGCGAGATGGTACGACGGAAGGCCTAAGACGGTTCTAAGAAGTCCGTAACGGCTCGCTTCCCTTCCGGAAGGCCTGGGCGTAGGGTCGAAGGGCTCCCTCGTCGCCAACTGGAGGTCTGACCAATGCGAGCCAGCAACCGCCGACCCTCGCCCGCCCTCGCCGTCGCCGCCGTCGCGCTCTTCGTCGCGCTTGGCGGGACGAGCATCGCCGCCGTGACCGCCGCGCTGCCGCGGAACAGCGTCGGCACGATCCAGCTGAAGCAGAACGCCGTCACGAGCGCGAAGGTGCGGAACGGCTCCCTCCTCCGCGCGGACTTCAGGCGGGGCCAGATCCCCGCCGGGCCCCGCGGCGCCCAGGGGCCGGCCGGTCCGAGCGAAGCGTACGCGCGGTTCCTGAACGGCCCGATCGCCATCCCCGCGGCGCTGACGACGCTCGCCAACCTGAGCATTCCTCAGGCCGGGAGCTACGTCATCTCGGCGAAGACGTATATCACCGCATCCACCTCGGGTGTCACCACCTGCCGGCTCGAGGCGGGCAGCGACTTCGACCAGAGCCAGACGTACGCGCAGTCGGCCTTCCCGTTCGCGCTGCCGCTCCTCGTCACGCACAGCTTCGACGCGCCCGGCAGCGTCGATCTCAAGTGCTCGGCGACCGGGACGCACCAGGCGAACTTCGTCAAGATCGCCGCGATCCGGGTCGGGACGCTCGCGAACTCCGGCTAGACGAGTGGGCGAGGGCGGCGGCCGTCGGGCCGCCGTCGGAGCGATGCGCTTCGACGGCGACGTGCCGGCGGCGCGCGCGCTTGCGCTCGAGCGCCTGCGGACCGAGCGGTTCGACCTGCTCGTCGTCGGCGGTGGGATCATCGGCGCCGGAGTCGCCGAGGTCGCGTCCCGGCACGGGTTCCGCGTCGCCCTAGTCGAGCGCGACGACTTCGCCTCGGGCACGTCGAGCGCCTCGTCGAAGCTCATCCACGGCGGGCTGCGCTACCTCCGCTTCGGGCACTTCAGCCTCATCCGCGAGGCGCTCGCCGAGGTGCTTGCGCTCAGCCGGTTCGTCGCGCCTCATCTCGTCCGGCCGCTCAACTTCGTGCTCCCGGTCTATCGCGGCGGCCCGTACGCGCGCATTCCGATCCGCGGAGCGCTCTGGTCGTACGCGGGCCTGACGGGCTCCGTCTCCGAGCGCGGCCGCATGATCACGCCGGCGGCGGCCGCGCAGCTCGTCCCGCCGCTGCGGCTCGAGGGTCTCCGCGCTGCCGGTCTCTATCCCGACGCGCAGACCGACGATGCGCGGCTCTGCCTCGCGAACCTGCGCGGCGCGGCCGACGCGAGCGCCGTCGTGCTCAATCGCGTCGAGCTGGTCGGGCTCGAGCGCGGGCCGGTCGCCCACGTGCGCGACACGCTCTCCGGCGAGACGATCGAGGTCGGCGCCGGCACCGTCGTGAACGCCGCCGGGCCCTGGATCGACGAGGTCCGGCGACGGGAGGACGCGCGGGCAGGCACGTCGGTGACCCTCAGCAGGGGCTCGCACGTCGTGCTCGAGCGCGACGGGGGCTGGGGCGCCGCCCTCACCATTCCGATCGACCGGACGCGCGTCGCCTTCGCGGTCCCCTGGGCGGGAAGGCTCCTCCTCGGGACGACGGACTCCGCCTTCGAGGGCGACGCCCACGCGATCCAGCCGACCGAGGCGGAGGAACGGCAGATCCTCGACGAGGCCGGGCTGGCCCTGGAGCCCGACGCTCTCGGCCCGGTGTGCGCGCGCTTCGCCGGCGTTCGCGTCCTCCCGGCGGGAACGGGTGCCACCGCGCGGGCGCACCGCGAGACGATGCTCACGTCGGGCCCGCTCGGAATGGTCTCAGTCGCCGGCGGCAAGCTGACGACCTATCGCCGCATCGCGCTGGCCGTGCTGCACACCCTTCGTGCCGAGCTCGAGCTGCACCGGATCGACCGCCGACCGAGGCCCCTCCCCGGTGCCGCGGATCCCGACGTCGCGGCCGACGCGCTGCGGCGGCGGCACCCGGGGCTCGACCCGCAGCTCGCGTCCCACCTGGCCGGCACGTACGGCGCGCTCGCGAGCGAGGTGATCGCGGCAGGCCCGCTCGAGCCGCTCGGCGATGGGCTCCTGGAGGTGGAGGCGCAGGTGCTGTACGCGCGTGAGCACGAATGGGCGCTGAGCGCCGAGGACGTCCTCCGCCGGCGCACGACGCTGTCGGTGACCGGGCGGGACTCGGACGAGGTGCGCCGCCGCGTCGAGGCGCTGCTCGTGTCGTGATCCTCGCGGTCGACCAGGGAACGACGGGCACGACGTGCCTCGTCGTGGACGACGAGCTCCGCCCGCGCGGCCGCGGCTACCGGGAGCTCCCGCAGCGCTATCCGCGCCCTGGGTGGGTCGAGCACGACCCGGAGGAGCTCTGGGGCTCCGTGCTGGGCGCCGCCGAGGACGCGGTCCGGACGGCCGGCGTACGCCCGTCCGAGCTCGAGGCGATCGGGATCGCGAACCAGCGCGAGACGACGGTCCTCTGGCGGCGGGCAACCGGCAGGCCGGTCGCGCCGGCGATCGTCTGGCAAGACCGGCGCACCGCCGAGCGCTGCCGCGCGCTCCCCGCCGAGCTCGTGCGGGCGCGAACGGGCCTCGTGCCCGATCCCTACTTCTCCGCCACGAAGCTCGAGTGGCTGCTGGCGCGCACCGGTGTGCCTCGCTCCGAGCTCGCCTTCGGGACGGTCGACTCGTGGCTCGTCTGGAAGCTGACCGGCGGACGCGTCCATGCCACCGATCCGACGAATGCGTCCCGGACGATGCTGCTCGACCTCGACTCGCTCGACTGGAGCGACGAGCTGCTCGGGCTCTTCGGCATCGACCGGGCGCTGCTGCCGAGGCTCGTGCGCTCGTCCGAGGTCGTCGGCGAGGCGGAGCTGCTCGGCGTCACGCTTCCGGTCGCGGGGATCGCGGGCGACCAGCAGGCCGCGCTCTTCGGCCACGGCTGCTTCGAGCGCGGCGAGGCAAAGGCGACCTACGGCACCGGCAGCTTCGTGCTCGCGAACGCCGGGGCAGAGCGCGCGCCGGC
>Ga0299913_10001857_pt1 | contig 16144 bp, 15 predicted proteins | sample RVTome_9_FD_201360 | JGI IMG/M metagenome (GOLD analysis project Ga0299913, IMG submission 201360) | Soil microbial communities from uranium-contaminated site in the Upper Colorado River Basin, Wyoming, United States - RVT155D38 (version 2) ...
GGTCACCGTGTCATTGATACCCCTCTAGGGTATATCGGCCAATCGAATCGAAGGGAACAGGAGATGAGAGGACGCGCAACCACACTCGGATTCGTGCTCGCCGGCGCGGCCGCCGCGACGCTCGCCTGGGCCGCGCCCTCCGGCGGCTCCGGCCAAGCCGCGCCGGCGGAGCTCGTCTTCGTGCGGTGGTCGGACCGGACGAGCACCGCGACGTCCGAGATCTACCGGATCCGCGAGGACGGCAGCGGGCTCCGCCGGCTGACGCGGAACCGCTTTAGTGACGCGTCACCCGTCTGGTCGCCCGACGGCCGGCGGATCCTGTTCGTCTCGAACCGCGACGGCGACGACGAGCTCTTCGTGATGGACGCGGGCGGGCGGAACGTGGAGCAGCTGACCCGGAACCGGAGCTCCGACCTCACGCCGCAGTGGTCACCAGACGGCCGCACGATCGCGTTCGCCTCCGACCGGGCGCGCCGGAACGAGCACGAGATCTGGACGATGCGCGCCGACGGGTCACGCGCGAAGCGGCTGCTCTCGACCGCGAACCACCCCAGGTGGCAGGACTTCCAGTTCTCCCCGGCCTGGTCCGCCGACGGCTCGCGGCTCGTCTTCTCGATGACGTTCGCTGACGGGAACCCGGAGCTCTACGCCGTCCGCGCCGATGGAAAGGGGCTGAAGCGCCTGACGTTCACGGGCGGCTCGACCGAGGAGCTCGGCGACGACGCGATGCCGGACTGGGCGACGGACGGTCGCAGGATCGTGTTCGTGTCGAACAGGGAGTCGCGGAGCTCGGACGTCTGGACGATGAACGCGGACGGCTCCCGTCAGCGCCCCGTGCTCAGGCGGCCGGCGAGCGACGACTGGAACCCCGACCTCTCGCCGGACGGCCGCCGGATAGCGTTCACGGAGCTCGCGCTGCGCACGGGCGCGCAGTCGGTGTGGCTGATGAACACGGACGGCTCGGGCGCGCGGCGGATCACGAGCGGCGCCGAGCCGGACTTCCGACCGGTCGAGGAGGAGAAGTGATGGAGCACACGTCCCTGAACCGTGTCGCCTTCGCCGCCACCGTCCACTGCCTGACCGGCTGCGCGATCGGCGAGACGCTCGGGATGATCATCGGTACGGCGCTCGGCTGGAGCGACTGGGAGACGATCGCGCTCGCGGTGGTGCTCGCCTTCTTCTTCGGCTACTCGCTGACGATGCTGCCGCTGCTGCGGAGCGGGCTGACGCTCGCCGCCGCCGTCCCGGTCGCGCTCGCGGCGGACACGGTCTCGATCGCGATCATGGAGGTCGTCGACAACGCGATCATGCTCGTGATCCCCGGCGCGATGGAGGCCGGGCTGACGAACCTCCTCTTCTGGGGCAGCCTCACGGTCGCGCTCCTGATCGCGGGGGCGGTCGCCTACCCCGTCAACCGGTGGATGATCGGCCGCGGCCGCGGGCATGCGGTGGTGCACGAGCACCACTAGCCCCGCGGAGGCGAGAGAACCGGGGGCGCTGCCGGCGTGCGCCGGCTGGCCGTCAGTAGCTGAACACCGTCGCGGGCTCGTCGCCGATCCACTCCCAGAGCGGAGTGGCGCCCGCGAGCCGCGCGTTGCCGACGAGGTTCGCCTCGTCGAGCTTACGGGCCTTCGCGCAGATCGGACAGACGAGCAGCTCGCCCCCGTTCTCGGCGTACTGCTCGAACAGGCGGGCGAGCGGGGGGCAGCCGTCGCAGGCGACGGCGTCGGCGAAGCCGGGGACGGCCAGGCGGACTGCCTCCTTGGTCAGGAACATCGCGACCGGACGGCCCTGCTCCGCCGCCGCGCCGCCGACGAGGAACGCGACCGTCACGCGCTCGGTGTCCTCGAGCCCGGTCGCGAGATTGACGACCACCTTGCCTGCTGCCATGACGCCTCCTCAGTCGAGCGGCTTGTATGCCTTCACGGTCGTGCCGAACGCGCCGAACTTCGCCGCCTTCCGCCGCGTGTCCTCGAACGACGAGCGGGAGTAGGTATCGACGAGGTCGCCGGTCTCGATCCGCTCGAAACCGTGTCCCGTGAGCAGGTTGGCGTACTCTGCCTCCAGCAGAGCCCCTGCGATTCAGCCGGTCCAAAGGTCGATGTTGCGGCGCCCCTCCTCGCTGACCGGCCGCTGGATCGTCACGTCGGCGAGCTGCATGCGGCCGCCGGGCCGGAGCACGCGGCGGAGCTCCGTGAAGACCGCGTCCTTGTCCGGGATCAGGTCGATCACGCCGTTCGAGACGACGACGTCGAAGCTCCCGTCGGGGAAGGGCAGCTGCTCCGCCTCGCACTCGCGGAACTCGACGTTCGCGGCGCCCATCGCCCGCGCGCTCGCCGTTGCGGCCGCGACCATCTCCGCGGTCATGTCGATGCCGGTCACGCTTCCCTCGGGGCCGACCATCTGCGCGGCGACGAGGGAGTCCGTGCCCGCGCCGGAGCCGAGGTCGAGCACGTGCTCGCCGGCGTGCAGCGGCCCGAGCGAGAACGGGTTCGCGACGCCGGCGAAGGATCCGGCCGACGCCTCCGGCACGCGTGCGAGCAGCTCCTCCGGGTAGCCGAGATCGAGCGCCCAGGCGCGCCCCGTCGGGAAGATGAACTCCGTCTCCGGCTCGCACGAGACGCGCGCGTACGTCTTCTTGATCTCGGACTTGAGCAGCCCGAGGTCGATGTCGACGTCGACCGCCATTGACCGGCCACGCTACCCGGCCGGGGCGCCGCAGGCTAGACCATCGTGTCGATAACAACCATCGGCGTTTCCGATAGGTGTGGCGGAGGACGCCAGGCCGTGGCCGCGACCCAGAGGCCGCTCGCGGCGGTGAGCCCGGCGACGAGGACGATTGCGGTCTCGCTGCCGAAGTGGTCGGACGCGAGGCCGGCGGCGAGGGCGCCGGCGACCAGCCCGAAGTCGCGCCAGAAGCGGTAAACGCCCACCGAGCGCGCCCGCTCGGCCGGCTGGACGGCGTCCGAGACCGCGGCGATCAGCGTCGGGTACACGAGCGCCGTTCCGGCGCCGAGCAGCGCAGCCGCGGCGAGCGCGGGGGCGAGCTCGCCGCCGCCCAGGACGAGCAGGAGGAGCGCGCAAGCCTGCACGAGCATGCCGGCGACGATCGGAGGCTTCCTCCCGACGTGGTCCGAGAGCCAGCCGGTCAGCAGCTGCCCGGCACCCCAGACGGCCGGGTAGACGGCCGCGACGACCCCGATCTCGGCCAAGCTCGCGCCGCTCGCGGCGAGGTAGAGCGGGACGAGCCCCCACGCCAGCGCGTCGTTCAGGTTGTTGACGAACCCGGCCTGGGAGCACGCGCGCAGGACCGGGTGGGCGAAGGTGCCGTACAGGAGGGCGCGGCCGAGCCCGCCGCCGGCCGCCGCGCCGTGCGCGCGCTGCTCCTCGACGACGTGGGCGCCGGTGTCGCGCACGAGCAGCGCCGACAGCGCCAGGCCGGCGACGGCGACGGCGAGCGCGCCCGTCCAGACGAGCGTCCGCGGCGCGACCGCGCCGGCGAGCGCGCCGGTCGCGAAGGCTGCGAGCGCCACTCCGAGATAGCCCGCAGACTCGTTCAGGCCGAGCGCGAGCCCGCGGCGGCGCGGCCCCACGAGGTCGATCTTCATCACCACGGTCATCGACCAGGAAAAACCCTGGCTCGCGCCGAGGAAGACGTTGGCGGCGACGACGAAGCCCCAGCTCGGCGCGAGCGCGATCAGGACGGGGACCGGCAGGGCGAGCAGCCAGCCCGCGACGAGCAGCCGCTTGCGGCCGACGCGGTCGGCCAGGCCTCCCGCGACCAGGTTCGACAGCGCCTTGGCGATCCCGAACGCGACGACGAAAGAAAGGATCTCGGCACGGGACTCGAGGCCGAAGTCGCGCTCGCCCACCAGCGGCAGCACGCTGCGCTCGAGCCCGACCATCGCGCCGACGAACGCGTTCAGCAGGACGAGCAGGCCGAACTGGCGCGCGTTCGCGCGCAGCCCGAGCTGCACCGTGCTCACGCTTCGACTGCGGTGCGGCCCGAGCGGTTGGCGGCGACGATCGCCGCCTGGCCGGGCGGCGGCGGCGGCACGTCCTGAAGCAGCGCGCGGGCGAAGCTCTCCGCGTCGGGGTGTGCGAGCGCCTCGTTGTGCCTCCGCTCGTAGCCGATCGTCGAGAACGGGTTCGACGAGAGCCGGCGTCCGCAGACCGAGCCGCCGTAGTGGCTCGGGTACACGAGCACGCCGTCGGGGAGCGCGAGCAGCCGCTCGATCGAGCCGTGCAGGCGCCGAGCGAGGGGCTCCGCGTCGCCGCCCGCGTGCAGGTCGGGCCGGCCGACGTCGCCGACGAGGAGCGAGTCGCCGGTGAAGACGAGCCACGGCTCCTCGTCGCCGCGCGTGCGGTCCGCGACGACGAACGCGAGGTGCGCCGGGGCATGGCCCGGCGTCGCGACGGCGCGCACGATCGTGTTCCCGAGCTCGACCACCTCGCCGTCGGCGAGCGCCACGTGGGGGAAGTCGACTCCGGCCCCGGCCGGCAGATAGGCGGTCGCGCCGGTCGCCTCGACGAGCGCCGGCAAGCCCGAGACGTGATCGGCCTGGACGTGCGTCTCGAAGACGGCTGCGATCGGAGCGCCGATCCGCTCGGCCTCGGCGAGGTACGCGTCCACGAGCTCGACGTGCGGATCGACCACGGCCAGCCTCGACTGCGACAGGCAGCCGAACAGATAGCTCGCGCAGGCGCTCGCCTCGAACAGGAAGGGACGGAAGATCACTTGCTGAGGGTAGGTCAGGCGCGTACCATCGGGCAAGACGAGTGTTCCGATAGGAGGTATCGACGTGGCCGATAGCACGCTTTCGCTTCTCTGGGACTCCACGCGCCTCCGGCTTCTGGTCGAGATCGGGCGCCAGAGCAGCGTCTCGGCGGCCGCACGCGCGATCGGGATCGGGCAGCCGACGGCGAGCGAGCACCTGCGCACGCTCGAGTCCGCCGCCGGCCAGCGGCTCGTCGAGCGGGACGGCCGCGGCAGCAGGCTCACCGAGGCCGGCAAGCTGCTCGCGCTCCATGCGGGCCAGGCGCTGCAGACGCTCCGCGCCGGCGAGGACGAGCTGCACCGTCTCGCCGGGCTCGAGGCGGGCGCGATCCACATCGGCGCCTCGACGACGCCGGGCGTGTACCTGCTCCCCGACACGCTCGGCTGCTTCAGGCGCGACCACCCGAACGTGACCGTCGAGGTCGAGATCGCCTCGACCGGCGCGATTCTCGAGCGCCTCCTCACCGGACAGATCCCGCTCGCCCTCGTCGGCGAGCCCGAGCCCGACGAGCGCCTCCGGCTCGAGCCGTTCATCACCGACGAGATCGTCGGCGTGGCAAGGCCGGGCTTGCTGGCGCTGCGGGACGGACGCGCGAGCCCGCGCGCGCTCGCGGCGCAGACCCTGCTCGTCCGCGAGCCGCGCTCGAGCACGCGCCGGGTCAGCGAGCGGGCCCTCACGGCCGCAGGCGTCCTGCCCGTTCGGACGTGGGAGCTGGACTCCGCCGAGGCGATCAAGCGGGCCGCGCGCGAAGGGCTCGGCGTCGCCTTCCTCTCGCGCTACGCGGTCGCCGAGGAGGTCGAGCGCGGCGAGCTCGAGCCGTTCCGGATCGCGGGCCGCCCGGCGCTCGAGCGCAACCTCCACGTCGCGCACCTCGCCCGCCGCCCCCTGACCCCGAGCGAGGGGGCGTTCGTCGAGACGCTCACCCAGTGCTGCAGCAAGAGCGAGACGTACGCCACCGCGTGCGTCCGTTGAGTCGACCCCGTGGGACGCCGATAGACTGAGAGCAGGTCGTCTCTCGAAAAGCCCCGCTCAGGGCACAATCCGCCCCCGTAGCTCAGTGGATAGAGCAGCGGTTTCCTAAACCGCGTGCACAAGTTCGATTCTTGTCGGGGGCATCCTCGTTGTCCTGCAAGACGTGGCCAGTTTGCAGGCTTTCTTGCTTTCTTTCTTGCCCGCCAGCGACCGGCGAGCTCGACGCCCGAGCTAGGTAAAAGTATCGTGAGACTGTCGCGCGACTGTCGCGCGGAACGTCCGACGGCCCGAGTAGCGTCCTCTCATGGCGCAGCGAACGGGAATCGAGGTCCGGCATCGGAAGGTCTGCGCTTCTCGGAGCGGCGGCCGCTGCAACTGCCAGCCGACCTATCAGGCGAGCGTGTGGAGCGCGCGAGAGTCGACGCGCATCCGCAAGACCTTCCCGACCCTGGCGGAAGCGCGAGCGTGGCGCTCGGAGACGCAGACGGGCGTCCGCAGAGGTACCTTGCGCGCGCCGGCGCACACGAGTGTCCGCGAGGCTGCGGAGGAACTCGTGGCCGGGATGAAGTCCGGCCGCGTCCGCACCCGTTCGGGCGATCTCTACAAGCCAAGCGCGATCCGAAGCTACGAAGCCGCCCTCCGCGACCGCGTCGTCCCGCATCTCGGTTCGACGCGCCTGGGCGACGTCCAGCGCCGCGATGTCCAGCGAATCGCCGACGACCTCCTCAGTCAGGGTCGCGATCCGTCGACGATCCGGAACGCTCTCATGCCGCTGCGAGTCATCTTTCGCCGGGCGGTCGAAGACGGCGACCTCGCGGTGAACCCGTGCAGCCATCTGCGGCTTCCAGCGGTTCGTGGCCGACGCGAGCGGATCGCGTCGCCGGAAGAGGCTGAACAGCTGCTGGCGGTGCTGCCCGAACGCGACCGAGCCATCTGGGCGACAGCGCTCTACGCAGGCTTGCGTCGTGGCGAGCTCATGGCTCTCCGCTGGGAGCAGGTCGATCTCGCCATCGGTGTTATCCACGTGGAGCGGGCCTACGACGACAAGGAACGAGTCGAGGTCGAGCCCAAGAGCCGAGCCGGACGCCGCACCGTCCCGATCGTCGGCGCGTTACGCGACGTACTCGTCGAGCACAAGGCGAGCGAACGCCGCGAAACGGGCCTTGTCTTCGGCTCGAGCGCGAAGACGCCGTTCCAGCCGTCGAACGTGTGGCGGCGAGCGCGTACCGCCTGGAGGCGAGCCGGCCTGAACCCGATCGGCCTCCATGAGGCGCGCCACACGTTCGCGTCGGTCCTCATCGCCGCCGGCGTGAACGCGAAAGCGATCACGACGTACATGGGCCACGCATCGATCCAGACGACATACGACCTCTACGGGAAGTTGATGCCCGGGTCGGAGTCCGAAGCCGCGGCGCTCGTCGACGCGTACCTCGCGCGGGCCAACACACGAGCTCGCGTCGCACAGCTCGACGGATGAGCAACCGCGTGTTACATTGGAACACAGAAAGATGAAAGAGCGCTTCGACCTCGGCGCGCTCGATTCCGACGACCCGTTCGAGATCGACGATGGAAACCTCCCTCACCTCGCAAAGCACGCACCGTTCACGGCGGACGACGTACTCGACGCCTGGACCTTCGGCGACCCGCTCTTCTACCCGGCGGCCGATGACGGCTCGGCGGACTGGCTGATGGTGGCGCGGATTCCGGGAGCGATGGTCCTCGTGCCCCTCGCCCCGCCGCGAAGCGGCGACCCGCGAAGGTGCCGGCCGATCGGGATTTACGAGCCGAGCCGTGCGCTGGTCGAACGCTACGAGGAGGACTCGCGCAGATGAGCGATCCGGACGCCGAGGCTTTCGAGCACTACGACGACCCCGCTCGCCGCGAGCCCGCGCCGGGCCGGCCGCGGCGTCGCCCGGAGCGTGCGCTCACGGAGCATGTGCCCGTTCGCTTCCCTGCGGCGACCATCGAAGCCGTTCGGCAGCTCGCGGACGCCGATGGCATGACGGTCAGCGCGTGGATCCGGCGGGCAGTGGAGGCGGCCGCGCGCATCCGAACGAGCGCTCCCGGAGACTCCGCCGAGCCCAACGAGCAGGCACAGGCCGTCGTCGAGCGCCTCAGGAAGGACGTCGACGATCTAGTCGCCGCCCTCGAGCGCACCGATCGCGTCGCGTAGCGAGCCGCCCGAGGCGACCGAACCTCAGACACGAACCGCAGGGTCGATGGACAGCGCCACACAGATGCATCGTGATGCAAATCCGTCTCAGCATTTGTGTACGGTGTATAGGTGTCTCGCCGCCGTCTGAAGCGCCGAGGCGAGAAGGCTCGCCGGCACGCCCCCTCCGAACCGGCCAAGGCACCGGCCTTGGTCATCCGAGAGGCGAACCGTGTTGAGCGACTCGCCTATACACGGACGCAGGCGGCCGCGGCACTCGGAGTGAGCCGCTCGACGTTCGACCGGCGCGTCCTGCCGTTGGTCGAGACGGTCGAGATGCCGTGGGGAACGCGGCTCATCCCGATCGACGAACTCGAGCGCTTGATCGCCGAGCGGCGGCGGACGGCTCGCGGACAGGCAGCGCCTAGCAAGCGAGGACGGCCGCGAATCCTCCAACCTGACGTCGTCGACCAGATCCGAGCCGAGCATGCTGCCGGACGGACGCTGCGCCAGATCGCGACTGATCTCAACGAGGGGGGAGTCCCGACGGCCCACGGCGGCGCTCAGTGGTGGCCGTCGACGGTGCGTGCAGTCCTCGCATCCGCGACGGGCCGGCAGACTGCCCGGTCCGCCAGCCCGTCGCGGGACGGTCCTCAGGCCTCCACCGCGAAAGATGCGGAGGAGCTCGCCCGCGCGGCCGGCTCCTCCGCTCCGATGTTCCGGGCTCAGTTGTGAAGGGCCGCGAAGTAGTGCTTCTCCCGCCACTTGGCGACGTCCTTGCCGATCCGTTCGCCCTGCTCGTCCGCGGTACGGAAGTGGATGCCGGACCAGATGCGCGCGTCGACGATCTCGTCGATCGCCTCGGAGAAGCGCCTGAAGCTCCTCGTCAGGCCTGCGTTGTTCGTGTCGCTCCAGCCGACCTTGTCTGTCTTGAAGAAGTCCTGCAGCGTCGCGGCGATCGAGCCGCTGAGGCCGGTGTGGCCGGACGGATACTCCGGGTAGGGCGGGGTGGCGATCAGGGGTAGCCAGTTCGCGTCCTGCTCGGTTCTTGGGTTCCCGTCGGTGTCCGCCTCGCGGATCGCCGTGATCGGCCGCCAGTAGAGCCAGTGCGCCTTGTCGTTCCAGACGCTGATCAGGGCGTCTGCGGCGGAGAGGTAGAGCATCGCGAACAGCCGGGCGTTCTCGTTGATAGACAGCCCCTCCTGCCCGGACAGGGTGCGGAAGACGCGGCTCCACGTGGCGGGTGGGTTCTCGGCCCAGTACCGGGCGGCGTGCGTCTGATCGGCGGTTCTGCTCGTGCTCGTCAGCGAGCCGAGCGACTTCACCTCCTGGAACTCCCGCGCGTACTTCGGGTGGTCGAGCGGGAGCGGCCCCTTCGTACGCAGCTGCTCGGGGCTCTCGAGCATGAACGGCTTGACGTCCTTCAGCCAGGCGGCCGGGTCGTTGACGAAGGCCGGCAGGACGGGCCGCCAGACGCCGGGCAGAGTTCCGGTCAGGAACCCGGCCGGCCCGAAGCGTCCGTCGCCGGTGCGGGCGGCGATCATCGCCGCCGCGGCGCCCTCGCCGACGGCGATCCCGCGGGTCTTCTGCATTCCGTCCGGCACCGCCGCCAAGGACGCCGCGTACTGTGCGTCGAGCATGGTCTGCTGGGCCGGGAAGAGGTGCAGCAGCACGCGGTAGGCGGCGGTCGCCGCCGCGGCGTCCTTCGAGTCGAACGGCTCCGCCAGGCGCGGCGTCAGCAAGTATCCTTCGTGGCCGCCGTCGATCGCGTTGACGGCGTCGTAGATTGCTCCGTGCACCATCGCCAGGTGCGGCACGGAGAGCTGCGGCGGTTGGGCCGCGACGGCGAAGATCGCGTTCGACGCGTTCAGGTTCCACTGGGTGACCGCGTCGGCGCGTGCGGCTGCGGGTGCGATCAGGGCGCCGAGCATGGTCGTGACCAGCAGAAGCCTTCGCAGTGTTCTCGCGTTCTCGTGAAGTTCAGGTCGGCTTCGACCATGGCCGCCGCCGGCCCTCCCCGAAATCAGGATGTGCTTGCGCATGTGAGCGTCCTCCTGTGCTCGTTTGAGTGGGACGTCGACGCGGAGGATCGGATCACCCGATCTGCTCCTCGCTGGACGAGACGGCCTCGACGACTCGGAGAGGCTCGAGGCCGGCCTGCTGCGCGGCTAGGGCGGCGACGCTGCTCGATGGCGCCTCGAAGGTGAAGAAGCAGAGCTCGTCCTCGGGGACGTGCGTGGAACCCTCGAAGCGGACGCGCGTCCCGTTCCGCGTCAGCTCCTCGGCGCTCGAGCGAGCCCGTCGTTCGCGGGCCGTCCTCTCCCCGGCGCTGCCGCGGGCGAGGAACGTCTCGACGAGGTAGCTCGGCACGCAGCCGACGCTACGGCGCGCTCAGCCCGTTGAAATCGTGAGAACCCCGGAACTTTGACCGGGCTCAGGAGGCGGGCTCGTACACGCGCGCTAGCTCGGTCCGTGTGCGGACGCCGAGCTTGGCGTAGACATGCGTGAGGTGCGTCTCGACGGTTCGTTCGCCGAGGGACAGCGCGGCGGCGACCTCTCGGTTCGTGCGCCCCTCGGCGACGAGCGCCGCCACGCGCCGCTCCGCCGACGTCAGGCCCTCCTCCCGAGATCGTCCGCCGATTCGCCCCAGCTCCGCTCGCGCGCGCCTCGTCCAGATCACCTCGCCGAGAGCCTCGAAGCCCGCGAGCGCAGAATCGATCGCCTCGCGTGCGCCGCGCTTCTGCCGTGCGCGCCGTCTTGTCACGCCAAGCGCAAGGAGCGCACGCGCGTGGCCGAACGGATCCGCCACCGCCTCGGCCTGGCCGACCGCCTGCTCGAGCAAGTCGAGCGCGAGGTCGACGTCGCCGCGAGCCGCCGCGACCAGCCCGCGGCAGCGGGTGATGTGCGCGAGGATGCGGCCGCGGCCGAGTCGTCTTGCGTCCGGCTCCCAGGCGTCGAGCAGCTCGACGGCCTCGTCCACCAAGCCAAGCTCCAGCAACGCCTCGGCGAAGTCGGCCCGCCACCAGAGGATGGTCGGCTCTCGCCACCCACCCGCCTCGGCAGCGGCTTCAGCGGCAGTGAAATGCGCGATTGCCGCAGCGGGATCGCCACCCGCCCGGTCCACGAGGCCGAGGATCGCGTCCACGTCGGCCAAGAAGGTGCCGGTTTTCGTGGCGGCGAGTTCACGGCCGTGCGCCGCCAGCTCGCGGGCGCCCTCGAGCTCACCCCGATGCAGCGCGAGCTCGACCGAGACGAGGAACGGGCCCGGCCAGTCCATCTCGTAGAGCGCAGCGATCTCGCGTTCACGCTCAGCGAGATCGTGCGCAAGACTCCAGCGCCCGGCCTCGAGCTCGAGCATGCTCCGCAGCCAGAGAGTCTTCGCCTCCAGCAGTTCCTCTCGCTGAGCCAGCTCGCGCTCGAGGGGGTCGAGCAGCGCGCGGGCCGTCTCGAAGTGGCCTATCCCGATGAGGATGCCGACCAGGGTGAAGGTCGCCAGCAGATCGAGGCGGTCGTACGTCCACGCCAGCAAGTGCGCGAGCTGCGTGGTCGGCCGCTCCTCCTCGTCTCGAGCGGGCCGCGACGTTGCCAACGCGTGCGCTTCCTCCGCGAGCGCCACCGCGTCGGGCTCGCCGGCCTCGAAGTGAAGTGTGGCGAGTACGGCCAACGCACCGGCGCGCAAGAAGTCGTCATCGAGGCGCTTCGCAAGCTCGAGTGACGCACGCGCGTGACACTCCTTCACCCGAATGCCCTCCGAGTAGGGGAGGTTCGCCGCGAGCCACTGGTGGACGGCCGCCTGCAGGGCGGGGTGCGCGGCCGCGTCGCGAAGCGCTTCCCGGCGCAGGGCTATTGCGCGGTCGAGGTTCCCCGCCGGCGCTTCGACGGCGCTCATGAGGACTAGCGCCTCGGGACGGGAATGATCGTCCCTCGCACCGGCACGTGTCTCTTCTGCGAGAGCACGCGCGCGCCGTATGTCTCCGGCTCTGAGGTGGGCAGCGGCCGCCAAGATCGCCCGTCGGTGTCGCCCTTCGCGATCCTCCTCCGGTGTGAGGCGGCGGGCGAGCTCGCCCAGCTCCGCTGCGATCCGGGGCACACCCCGGACGCCGGCGACGGCAGCGGCCTGGTCGAGCGACGCGGCGATCTCCGCATCCGGACCCTCCGCGGCGAGCGCGAGGTGGCGAGCCCGCTCCAGCGGATCGCGAACGACCTCGGCGAGGGCCGCGTGCGCAGATCGCCGGGTCGCTTTGTCGGCGTGCTGGTAGACGCTCGAAGCCAGTAGCGGATGCGTGAACCGCAGGCGGTCCGCGGCTCGCACGACGATCCCGTGAGAGACCGCAGCCTCGAGCGCGTCCTCGGTCCGGGCCTTCCGCAGCGTGTCCGCCTCCGCCTCCCCGAGCGCGGACAAGAGCACCAGCGCCTGCCGCGACGGTCGCGGCAGCGCGTCGATCCGGGCGCGAAGGAGCTCGTCCAGCGTCTCGGGCACCGGCAAGGGCCCGGTGGGCTCGAGCTCGTCAGGGAGGGCTCGTGCGATCTCGAGCGCGTAGAACGGATTGCCGCCCGACGTCTCGTGGATCCGGAGCATCGTCGGTCGCGGGAAGACGCGGTCGAGCCGCTCGCGCACGACGGCCTGCAGCGCCCCGGCGCTCAGGGGGCCGACGTGCAGATGCTCGACGGATGGGGCGGGAAGGGCTCGCTCGAGACTCGTAGGGCTGCTCGTCCCAGAGCGCCGCGCAAGGAGGAGGTGCATGGGCGCCGCCATGCGCCGCAAGGCGAAGGCGAGCGCATCGGTCGACGACGGGTCGAGCCACTGCACGTCGTCGACGGCGACGAGCAGCGGCTGTGCGTCGGCGAGCAACTCGAGCGCGCTTCGTACCGCGACGCCAAGGGCGCGGGGAGCGAGCGGATCCTCCGCTTCCTCCAACAGAAGCGCGACCTCGAGCGCACGCCCTCGCGGCGGCGCCAGCGCGGGCAGCACCTCGTCCAGGGCGCCCTCGAGGAGATCGCCAAGGCCGGCCAGTGCGAGCTTCCGCTCGGCCTCGGCGGGCTGGCTCGAGAGGACGCGCAACCGTCGCTCGCGGGCGAGCTCGAGACCTCTGAGCCAGAGCGTCGACTTGCCGATCCCTGCCTCGCCTTCGAGGACGAGCGCTCGCGGCGCGTCGAGGGCGCTCGCGTCCAGGAATTCGCGGAGGCGTTCGACCTCGTCATCACGGCCGATCAGCTCGCTCGCCATGGCGTAACAATCGCGGGAAGCCGACGATACGACAACCCCAGCGGGCGAGTCCCTGCCGTCCCCGCATCGGCAGGCGGTGACATCCGGCGAGGAGCCGATTGCCGGGCGAGTCGTGGAAGCTCGCCGGTACACTCTGCTTGGCGTCCGCCCACTGTCGCGTCAATTGTCGCGCGGCGCCGCCGATCCCGAAGAAGGCCCTGGTAATCGGGCATTCAGGCAGCCCGGCCGGCCGCTTCCTAAACCGCGTGCACAAGTTCGATTCTTGTCGGGGGCATCTCGTCGTTCGCGCGGGCGCCCATGAGCACCGAAGACCATCAGCTGCGTCGGCTGCGAGTCCTCGTCAACGCCGGCATCGGCCTCAGCTTCGAGCTCTCGCTCGACGCCTGCTGCAGCGCATCGTGGAGGCCGCGGGCGACATCACCGGCGCGCGCTACGCCGCTCTCGGCGTCATCGATCGAACCGGGCAGGCCCTGGAGCGGTTCCTGACAACCGGCATCGAAGCGGAGACGCACGCAGCGATGCAAGCATTCGCTCCGCGCCGTCGCGGCAGCGGGTTGACGTCAGAATGCGTTCGCGGCGGACTTCCACTCCCGGAGGCGCTGCGCGATGAGCTTGGCCCGCTCGTCCTCGCTCCCGCCGTCCAGCACCTGGAGGTCTGAGGGGTCGGCTCGGAGGTAGACGCCGGCGGTTCGGGCATTCAGCCCGGCGTCGCGATCCGACCGTGTCGTCCAGTACCCGGTGGCGCGGTCGGCGGTCTCCACCCTGATCTCGCCGGTGCCCTCGAGCTGCGGAGCATTCGCGTGCCGAGGGCGCTCGCCCTTCCAGAAGTAGAGGATGCCGGCCGGATCGCGGCGCTCCTTCGCAGCCTCGCTCCAGTAGCGGGCCGACAGAGTGCCGTCCTCCTGCCAGGCCCGGCCGTTCACGGTCAGGCCACCGTCGCGGTCCCGCGAGATGCGCAGGAGGCTCACCGCCGACGGTTCTTCCTCGCTCCGCACTGTAAGCGAGAGCTGCCACCACAACCCCTCGACCGGTCCGCGGCGACCCTCGGTCTCGATCGCCTTGCGGAGCTTCTGGTTGATCGCGCGAGTCTCCGCCGGGCTGGTGGCCGGGTCGTAGCGGACGGAGGTCAGCCCGAGCAGGTCGCTCGGCAGCTTCGCACCGTTCGCGTGGAGGATGAACGTGCGCCGGATGCCGAGCGCGCCGCCGAACAGCCCGGCCTCGAAGACCACGTTGTCGCGCGGCGACGCCTGGCCGGACTGGGACGAATCCGTCGCGGTCCAATCGTCCTGGGCGAACACGAACGCGGCGAAATCGACCTCCTGGGAGAGCTCGACGAGCCGGTCGAGGGTCGACCGCCCGGGGTTGAAGGTGGTCGTCCAGGGCTCGACGTCGACGACGTCCTCGAGCCCGCGCGTGATCGCCTGGAGCAGTTTGGCCTGCTTGCCCGACGACCCGAGGAAGATGCGCGGCTTGTGCATGCGCGGTTCATAGGGAGCGTAACCTCCTCGCGCCGGGCCCGCCGCGGGTCTCTGAATCGGGGCCGATGAAAGAGAGGCCGCGCATGACGACGCGGACGCGCCCGCTCCGGACGGCGCAACTACTGGCGCGCGCAAGGGGTTACCGGCTCGGAACATGCGCTGTTTGCAGGGACTTCTGCACAGAGGCCCGCCGCGTCCTAAACCGCGTGCACAAGTTCGATTCTTGTCGGGCATCGCGCTGTTACCGCTTCGCTGCACCCCGAGCGGTCCTTGCGGCCGTGATCGCGCTCGACTCGGACTACGGGAGTTCTACGGATCCATCGCGGCGCCCTTGCTGTTACGTTCGACGAGCGTGGAGGCCTACGCGAGAAACCGCCGAAGGGCTCTGAAAAGGTTCCCTTCGACGCCGCCGCAAGTCGAGTCGGAAGGAGCTTCACATGCCTGCAACCGTGCACCGCTGCGAGCGCACGGGCGGGGTGCACTCTGAGGACGTGACGCGGAGGGTCGGCGAGAACCTCCCGGACGAGACCCTGTGCGAACGTGTCGACGAGCTGCTCCGGTCTCACAGACGTGAGCAGCTTCACTCGACAACGGGGTCGCGGGCCTTCATCGAGGAGCTCGCCGCCGAAACCAAGGGGCTCGAGGAGGCTCTCCGTGAGATAGCCCGCCAAGTCCAGGAGCTACAGCGACCCCGCGGAAGCTGAAGCGGGCGACAGGCAGCCGGGAACGCCGAACGACGTGATCCCACCCGATGAGCCCGAACAGCCGCGTCCCGGGAGAGGTCACGCTCGTCAGAGCAGCGCGCGGTTGAGCGCCGACCGCCACTCGGCCCGCCGGGCGGCGATGCTCACCCGGTCCGCCGCCGGCTCATAGACCGCGCCGCGCCGGATCCTCGACCGGATCGCGTCGTCGTCCGGCCAGAGGCCGATCGCCCGGCCGGCGAGCGCGGCGGCCCCGAGCGCGGTCGTCTCCCGCTCTGCGGCCACCTCGACCGGGCAGCCGAGGAGATCGGCCTGGAACTGCATCAGGAAGCCGTTCGCGCTCGCACCGCCGTCGGCGCGCAGCACGTCGACGCCGCCGGGGAGCACGTCGAGCACGTCCGCGACCTGGAAGGCGATCCCCTCGAGCGCGGCGCGCACGATGTGCGCGCGGGTGGTGCCGCGCGTGATCCCGCTGATCAGTCCCCGCGCCTCCGCGTTCCAGTGTGGCGAGCCGAGGCCCGCGAAGGCCGGGACGAACGAGACGCCACCTGTCGATTCGACCGACCGGGCGAGCCGCTCGCTCTCCTCGGCGTCGGCGAGGATGCCGAGCCCGTCGCGCAGCCACTGGATCGCGGCGCCGCTCGCGAGGATCGCGCCCTCGAGCGCGTAGCCGCCCGACGCGGCGACCGTCTCGAGGAGGCCGGGCGGTGCCGGCGCGCGCTCTGCCCCGGCGTTCGCGAGCACGAAGCTGCCGGTGCCGTAGGTCGCCTTTGCCTCGCCGCGCTCGAAGCAGCCGTGGCCGAAGAGCGCGGCCTGCTGGTCGCCCGCGATCCCCG
>Ga0299913_10001858_pt1 | contig 16144 bp, 10 predicted proteins | sample RVTome_9_FD_201360 | JGI IMG/M metagenome (GOLD analysis project Ga0299913, IMG submission 201360) | Soil microbial communities from uranium-contaminated site in the Upper Colorado River Basin, Wyoming, United States - RVT155D38 (version 2) ...
AGGACTGCGCGACAGTGACATTGGTCGCGTCCTGCCCGCAGGCGACCACGACATCGCTGGCAACCCCCAAGCGCAGCATGGCCAGCACCTCCGGTTCCGCCGGATCGGCGACGAGCGCGGTGACGCCCCGCCGGCGCAGCGACGGGATGCCTGGCGCGGCCGGATCCTTGTCGATCGCGACGACGGTGCGGCCTTCGTCGGCCATCGCATTCGCGATGCGGCTCCCCGTCGTGCCCAATCCGAGGACGACGGTGTGCCCGGAGAGGAACCGGAGGCGCACCGCGCGAACTCGTCGCGGAAGACGACGCTGACGGTCTGGGCCACGGTGCTCGCGGCGACCAGCGGCGCGATGAAGCGGGCCAGCTCGAGCCGCCAGTTCAGGTCGCTGTCCTCGCCGTAGTCGAGCGTCACCAGCTGCAGCGTCAGGTAGAAGGTGTCGAGAAGCGACCGGTCGAGGCCGGCCGCGTCGGCTTGCTGCCGGAATCCGCGGATGCCGAGCACGAGCATCAGGACCCAGAACGCGCCGAGCACGTACCACCGGCGTCGAGCCGAGAAGAGCTGCTTCACGGTTGCCGCGCCGCCACGGCGCCGGACATTACGGCGAGCCAGCGGCGGCAGCGATCGCCGCGTCGAACCTGGCGTGCAGCCACGGTTCCAGGCGTGCCGGCAGGCCTTGCCCGTCGGTCCGCACCACGGCTGCCCACAGCTGGAGGGAGTGAGCCGTCTCCCAGAGGCGGAGACGAGCCGGGTCGAGCGGCAGGTGCCGTTCGTAGGCCCGCCGGTACCCCCGCCGGAGCCAGGGCGCGGCCAGACGGAGCGCGGCCCGCGTCGACCGCTCCCCGGCACCGGCGGCCGCCATGTCGAAGAGCAGGAGGGTGCGGGCGACATCGCCGTGCCGGTCGCCGAGGCCGGCGTCGGTCCAGTCGATCAGCGTCAGGCGGTCGCCGTCGACGAGGACGTTCAGCGGATGGAAGTCGCCGTGGCACGGGACGGGGTCGGCCGCTTCGAGCTGCGGCGCAAGACGCTCGACGGCGTCGAGGCCCAAGCGAAGCAGCGGCGCATGCGTCTCGAGCAGGGCGCGGCGCACGCCGGCGAGGCGTCGATCGAGCAACGAGCCGCCGGTGGGCGATTGGGGCCAGCCGTCGGCCGGCGTCCGGTGCAGCGACACCTGGAGCTCGGCGAGGGCGACCAGCAGCCGGCGCGCCCGCCAGGGCGCCCGGGTCAGCACCTCGGCCACGGTGACGCCCGGTGCCCGCTCCATGACCTGGACCGGCGTCTCGAACCCGTCTCCGGGCGGGATGACCGCGAGCACGGCGGGCACCGGCAGCGCCCGCGCGACGCACCAACTCTGGATGGCCGCCTCGCGCTGAGCCGTCCCGACTCGATCCGCCGACGAGGCGATCCGGGCGACCAACGGGCGCCGCCAGGTCTCCGGGAGCTCCTTACCAGAGAAGCGCACGAGCAGGATCCGATTGTCGTAGCCGCTGCCCACGAGGACGGGCGCATCCGCCACGGCGACCGGCGTCGAGAACTCGGCCTGCATCCACGAGGCGATCGCTGACGCGATCGCCCCGGCGTCAGACAACGGCTCGCGGCGTCGGCATGGACGAACCAGTACCACGCTGGCGACCCGCAGGACGGCTCTTGGCGTGCTCACGCTCTGTGGTGGCACCAGTGCGCTGAGAGTGGACGACGTGACTGGTACTGACGTGTCGAGAGCGCGGAGGGTGATGACGGTCTAGTCCTTTTGGCTCATTCTGTGTATCAAGGAATCCTGACCAACCTTTTTTGTGGTCACACACGATCAGCACGAAATTCGCAGGTCAGGCGCTATGTTCTTGACCTGGACGCCGGAGCGCCGCGATTCGTCAACGGCCCGCCTACAGATTTAGGCCCTTGCATCACTCTGGGTGGTCGGTTAGGTTCCTTGCGGGGAATGCGTTGATCCCGTGGCGAAATTCGGTCGCTGCGCCACGGGGGAGTGAGAGCGAAACCGGCCCCGGATACGTCCGGAGGGCTGGTTTTCCTTGGTTTCCAAGGGGTCCGCCGGGCAAGCCGACTCCCACGCACACCAAGGAGCTAGGAATGGCGACACTCCGTCGGGTGAAGGTGCTCACAGGACTCTTCGTCCTGCTCAGCCTGCTCACCCGCATCCGTACCACCCGCCAGCTCGGCCGGCGCATCGGCCGCGCCACGCTGGCGACCCTCACGATGGCGACCACATTCGTCGTCTTCCAGTCACCCGCCGAGGCGGCGCCGGCCCCGATCTTCAACGGCACCCCGCCGGTGGTCGACGGCAAGCTCGATCCGCTCTACGCGTCGGGCTTCTCGGAGATCAGCTACACGCAGACCGGTGCGAGTCCGAAGGAGATCAACGGTCAGCTCTCGGTCATCGAGACGCCGACGGCGTACTACCTCGGGTTTCAACAGGGGTTGAACCGGAAGTCGAACGCCTATTGCGAGGACACGAAGACGAGTCCTGGCTGCTACCAGAAGTTCGGTTCGCTCGTCGGTAGCGACCACATCAGCTTCGAGTGGCCGAGCCTCGACGGCGAGAAGTGGGCCATCGGCGTGGACATCATCACCGCGAACGCGAATGCGCAGTACGGGTACTCCGGCATGGTGAAGTCGCCGCTGAACAATGGCGGCAAGGGTGAGGGCGTCTCGCCCCTCGGCTGCGACAACGTCGCCGGCCTCACCGGGTTCTCCGGCATGGACTACAACTGGCACCACGCCGGCGCGGCCGGCTGGGGCGCGGATCCCGCGTCGCTCCTCAACTCTCCGAACTTCGCGGGCAAGGCCGCCCAGTACCCCGACTACGTCTACGCCTCGACGGCGGAGGTGCGCATCGACAAGGCGCTCTGCGGGCTCGCTGACGGGCTCGACCTCTTCTCGGGCCTGCTGATGGAGGCGCACAACTCGCCGAGCGCGCCGACGGAGGACAACCCGGCCGAGTTCATCGTGTGCGCCGAGGGCAACCCGGTCACCGGCACCCTCGGCGTCCCCGCGACGCTCACCCTCAATGTGCTGAAGACCGACCCCCTCGGCAACCTCGTGCCCAACACGGGCAAGACGGTGCTGGTGTTCGTCGCATCCGGCCCCGGCACCCTCACGGCGGTGAACGGCGTGAACGGCGCGACGAGCGGAGTCAGTAGTTCTCCCGGCGGGACGGTGACGGCCACGGTCCTCTCCAACACCACTGGGACGACCAGCCTCCGGGCGGCCATCGACCTCAACGGCAACGGCCTCTGGGATCAAGGCACCGAGCCCGCGACGGAACCCAACTGCCCGATCGACTTCACCGGGACACCCCCGGACGTCAAGATCTCGAAGTCGGCCAACGTCACCTCGGTGACGGCTCCGGGCAGCATCACCTACACGATCACGGTGAACAACGACGGCGGTAGCCCGGCGACGAACACCGTCATCACCGACGACCTCAACAACAACCTCGTCGTGAACAGCGCGACCTTCCAGGTCGGCGGGGGCGGGGCCAACGGCAACTGCACCTTCACCGCCGGCAACGTCATGACGTGCGCGGTCGGCACCCTCGCCGCGAACGACAACGCGGTCGGCGGCGCCGACTCGGTGGTCGTGACGGTCACGGTGTCCGCGGGCCCGTCGGCTTGCCCCGAGGTCATCAACCAGGCCCATGTCACGGCGACGAACGAGGCCACGGCCCAGCAGACCGATACCCAGGCCAACCCGACGGGCGACAACTGGAGCCTGCCGGTGAACGTCGAGGTCGTCTGCGAAGAGCCGCCGCCCGACATCGCCGTTCAGCTCATCAAGACGAACGACGCCAACGGCGACAACGACTTCAACAAGGCCGAGGTCGCGCCGGCGGAGGGGGCAACGGTTCCCTTCCACCTCGAGATCCGCAACACGAGCGATGTGGCCGTCCAGATCGACGAGCTCACCGACACGTGGCCCGGACACGCGATCGATGACGTCTGCTCCGACCTGCTCGGCCAGACGTTGGCCCCGTACGTGCCCGCCAACAGCGGGCCGGTCCTGACGTGTGACTTCGAAGAGACGGGCTACGCGCCGCCTGCCGGTGCAGATCCCAAGGTGAACACCGCCCGGGTCGAAGTCTCCAATCCGGACGACGCCAGCCAGACCGCGGAAGACACGGACACCTCGTCTGTCACGGTCAACATCGTCGTCCCGCCCGTCATCACGGTCGACATCGTGAAGACCAACGACGCCAATGGCGATGCGACATACAGCGATTCAGAGGTGGCGCCAGTTGAAGGTGCGGACGTCCCGTTCAAGGCCGTCGTCACCAACACCAGTGACGTCGCCGTCCAGATCCTCACGCTCACGGACATCTGGCCGGGCGCGAGCCTGCTGAACATCTGCACGGACCAGCTGATCGGCACCGTGCTCGACCCCGACGAGAGCGCGACCTGCTTGTGGACCGTGGCGGACTACGCCCCGGCGAACTCGGCGGGCGCACTCATCAACACGGCGGCGGTCCTCGTGGGCCAGGTGGGTGACCTGGACAACACGGCGGCCGACCAGGACACGTCCGCGGTCACTTCTCCGCCGCCCGTCGTACCCGACATCACCGTCGACCTCGTGAAGACGAACGACGCCGATGGTGACTCCACGTACAACGACTCGGAGATCTCGCCGAGCGTGGGTGCCGACGTTCCCTTCCGGGCCGTCATCACCAACACGAGCGACGTGGCCGTGCAGATCCTGACCCTCACCGATGAGTTCCCGGCGCACGCAGCCGCCGGCATCTGTGGCGATCTCATCGGCACGGTTCTCGATCCGGACGAGTCGGCCACCTGCGAGTGGACCGAGCCGGGCTACTCCCAGGCACCGAACCTCGGCGCCAAGATCAACACCGCTCGCGTCACGGTCGGCGAAGAGGGCAACCTCGACAACACGGCCAACGCGAACGACACATCGGCAGTGACGACGCTTCCGGTTCCGCCGCCGGTCATCTCGGTGCACATCGTGAAGACGAACGACGCCAACGGCGACGGCACGTACCACGATTCCGAGGTGGCGCCGGAGGAAGGTGCGGACGTTCCGTTCCGGGCCGTCATCACCAACACGAGCGCCGTGGCGATCACGATCGAGTCGTTGACCGATTTGCTGCCAGACGCGGTCGACGCAGACGACATCTGCGCTGACCTCATCGGCACGGTCCTCGACCCGGACGGATTCGTCACCTGCGACTGGACCGAAGCCGGCTACGCCGGAGCGCCGGACGACCCGGCCAAGGTCAACACGGCAACGGTCGAGGGGTGTGCAGTCACGCATCCCGAGATCTGCGACACGGATGACGACACCTCCACGGTGACGTCGCCGCCGCCGCCCCCGCCGCCGGACATCACCGTCAACCTCGTGAAGACCAACGACGCCGATGGCGACGGTGGTTACCACGACGCGGAGGTGGCGCCGGAGGAAGGTGCGGACGTTCCGTTCCGTGCCGTGATCACCAACACGAGCGATGTGGCCGTCGAGATCACGTCGTTGACCGACCTGCTGCCGGGGAACACCATCCCGGACGACATCTGCGCCGAGCTCATCGGCACGGTTCTCGACCCGGGTGACTTCGTCACCTGCGAGTGGACCGAAGCGGATTACGCGCCGGCTCCCGGTGGGTCCAAGGTCAACACCGCATCTGTCACGGTGTGTGCGATCACGCATCCGGACAGCTGCGACTCCGACGACGACAAGTCGACGGTGATCGTCAACCCGGTCGTACCGCCGGACATCACGGTGGAGATCGTGAAGACGAACGACGCCGACGGTGACGGGACCTACAACGACGCCGAAGAGGCGCCGGAGGAAGGTGCGGACGTTCCGTTCCGGGCCGTCATCACCAACACGAGCGACGTGGCGATCACGATCGAGTCGTTGACCGATCTGCTGCCGGGCAATGTCACCGCGGACAACATCTGCGCTGACCTCGTCGGCACGGTCCTCAACTCGGGCGCTTCCGTCACCTGCGACTGGACCGAGGCCGGCTACGCCGGAGCACCGAACGCTCCGGCGAAGGTAAACACGGCATCGGTCGAGGGGTGCGAAGTTCTGAACCCCGAGAACTGCGATTCGGATGACGACACCTCGTCGGTGACCACGCCGACCCCGCCGCCGCCGCCGGTCATCACGGTCAACATCGTGAAGACCAACGACGCCAACGGCGACGGGACGTACAACGACGCCGAAGTGGCGCCGACCGAAGGAGCGGACGTTCCGTTCCGGGCCGTCATCACCAACACGAGCGATGTGGCTGTCACGATCGAGTCGTTGACCGATCTACTGCCAGGAGCCGTCGACGCAGACGACATCTGCGCTGACCTCGTCGGCACGGTCCTCGACCCGGACGAGTCGGTCACCTGCAACTGGACGGAGGCCGGCTACGCCGGAGCACCGGATGCCCCGGCCAAGGTCAACACGGCGTCGGTCGAGGGCTGTGCAGTCACGCATCCCGAGATCTGCGCCACCGATGACGACACCTCGTCGGTGACCACGTCGGAGCTGCCGCCGCCGCCGGACATCACGGTCAACATCGTGAAGACCAACGACGCCAACGGCGACGGTGACTACAACGACTCCGAGGTGGCGCCGGTCGAAGGGGCGGATGTTCCGTTCCGGGCCGTCATCACCAACACGAGCGATGTGGCTGTCACGATCGAGTCGTTGACCGATCTGCTGCCGGGGAGCGACACCGCAGACGCCGTCTGCGCCGACCTCATCGGCACGGTCCTCGACCCGGACGAGTCCGTCACGTGCAACTGGATCGAGGAGGACTACGCCGGGGCCCCGGATGACGCGGCCAAGGTGAACACCGCCACGGTCGAGGTGTGCGAAGACGAGAACGGCGACAACTGCGCCACCGACGACGACACCTCGTCGGTGACCACGGAGACGCCGCCGGTCATCTCGATCGTGGTCGACAAGACCAACGACGGCAACGGCGACGGCACGTTCACGAAGGAAGAGACCGGCACCGTCGGCAACGCTGTGGAGTTCCGGGTCACGGTCACGAACACCTCTGCGGTGAACGTGGTCATCGCCTCGATCAGCGATGTCTGGCCGGACGTCGTCGCCTTCCAGCCTGCGTGTGAGGCGCAGTTCATCGGCCTCACGTTGACGCCAGGCCAGAGCGCGACATGTGAGTTCACCGTCACCAACTACGTGCCGACCGCCGCACAGGGTGCGAAGGTCAACACGGCCACGGTGGGGGTGTGTGAGGACCAAGACGTCAACAACTGCACGTCGGCGCAGTCCACTTCCACGGTTCGGGGCCTCGAGGTCCTGCCGTTCGTGACGACGCCGACGCCTCAACCTCAGACGCTGCCTCGGACAGGGGCACCGAACACTGGGGGCCTGGTTGCGGCCGGATTCGGCTTGCTGGCTCTCGGTGCGTTCCTGATCCTGGTCAGTGGTGGATCGTCGAGAGCAGCCCTGGTGTCAGGGCTGTCCTCGTCGACCGCAGCAGTTCCCTATCCATGTCGACCCGTCATCGACCGCAACCTCGCAAGAGGCGATGCGGGCGCACGTCGAGCTTCCGGAGCCTGGTCGGCGACCACGGCTCGGCGGTGGGGCAAGTTCACCGGGCGATGATCGCGGGCTGACACCAGCCGCGTGGGAGCGGAGGCAACGGCACGGGCGAGAGCCCGTGCCGTTTGTCTCTTTTGGGTGCCGACCTCCGCGACCCAACCCTCGATCAACACATCCTGCTTCCTTCGTTGCCGAGAATGTAGGAAAATGAGGCCTTGCGCCACTCTCGGTGGCTGGCTAGGTTCCCACTAGGGATAGTTGCGATGATCCTGCGGCGAAACATTGGTCGCTGCGCCGTGGGGGAGTAGAGAGCGAAACCGGCCCTGGATAGACGTCCGGAAGGCCGGTTGTCCTTGGTTTCCAAGGGGCCTGACGGGTGAGCCCTCTCCCACGACCAAGGAGCAAGCAATGGCGAACCCTCGCCGGGTGGGACTGCTCGCAGGGCTGGTCGCCCTGTTCAGCGGCCTCATTCGGATCTCCACGCCCGAGCGCACCGTCGCGTCGGGCTCGATCAAGCGCCGCAGCGGCGGCCGCAAGGTGGCCGTCGGCGTTTTCACCGTCGTCGCGACCCTGATCGCGACGATGGGCGTCGCCTTCGCTGACGCCGCCGACCCGAACCCTGATGCGGCCGGCACGGCAACGATCGTTTCCGGGACGGTCACGCAGAACCCCGATGGGTCCTGGACCGTCACCAGCGGATCCGTGAACGTGGAAGTCGGGGGCACGTGGACGTGGTTCTCGCGAGGCGACAAGTGCGGGGCCCGGTACGGCGTCGGCTGGGCGGTCGACTGGCACGGCATCAGCACCGCGCCATCGGTGCCGGGCAGTGTCGGCTCCCTGCAGATCAATGGAACTTCAAATTACTTCCACCTGTTCGAGACCGACATGAGCGCGCAACCCTCTGCGGGTCCCGAGTTCGACGGGAACATCTACCCGCTGGAGGATCCGTGCCAGCAGCTCACGCCGGACGGTGACGCCACCGGCCCATGGGGCGCACTGCACACGTACAACTCGGGGACGATCATCCCCGAGCTCCTGTGCGTGAACATGTACGACCTCCACGGCTCACCAGGCGAGCCGAAGCTCGGCGATTTCGACCCCACCAGCAACGGCGACAACTCGATCGAGACGAACGACTTCAATCCAGGAGAGGGTGAAGGCAACTGCTTCGAGCCGGTCTTCACGAACAACTCGCAGATCGAGACGTCGGCAACGCCCACCGCCCAGCTGGGCGCTTCGATCTCCGACAGCGCCACGCTCTCCGGCGTGAGTGCCACTGCCGGCGGCGCGATCACCTTCAAGGCCTACCTCGGGAACTGCACCCCGGCGAACCTGGGGTTCACGTCGGCGGCGGTGAGCGTGTCGGGTCCGGGTGCCTACGGGCCCGTGTCCTTCACGCCGACGACGGCGGGCACCTACAACTGGATCGCCTCGTACACGGGTGACGCCGTCAACTCACCGGCCACCGGCGAATGCGGCGACGAGGGTGAGGTCTCGGTCATCACCGAGGCGCCGACCCAGAACCTCGTCGGGCACATCTACGACTGCACGGACGGCCCGACGACGACCGAGGTGCCGAACGGCACCCTGAGCGCCGCCGGTCCTTCGTCGATCGCCACCCAGGCGAACCCCTTGGATGCGAGCGTCAACGCCGGCCAGTACCTCGTCAGCGCCGGCGCTCCTGAAGGGTTCCACTTCGTGAACTGCGGGTCGGGCGCGACGCTGATCGGTAACCCGCCGCTGAACGCCACGATGGGCGTCACGGTGCCGTCGGCTGGCACCGGCACAGCGATCTTCTACGTCGAAGAGGACGAGATCATCCTGCCGCCGTTGCAGTTCATCGTGGGCCACATCTACGACTGCACGAGTGGGCCCACGACCACTGAGGTCAGCGGGGGCACGCTCAGTGCCGCCGGGCCGACGACCGTTGCAACCCAACCCAACCCATTGGGCCTCGGCCCCGTGAGCGCCGGTCAGTACCTGATGTCCGCGGGCGCGCCGCCGGGCTACCACTTCGTGAACTGTGGCTCCGGAGCGACGCTGATCGGCAACCCGCCGGTCAACGCCACCATTGGCGTGAACGTGCCGACCAGTGGAACCGGTACGGGAATCTTCTACGTGGTGCCGGACGAGCCGGAGCCCGTCCAGACGCTCGTCGGGCACATCTACGACTGCACGGACGGAGCGACGACGACCGAGGTGCCGAACGGCACCCTGAGCGCCGCCGGTCCCTCAACGGTGGCCAGCCAGGCCAACCCCCTCGACGTCACGAACATCGCCTCTGGGCAGTACCTCGTCTCTGCGGGTGCGCCGAGCGGCTTCATGTTCGTGGACTGCGACTCGGAGGCGACGCTGATCGGCGATCCGCCGCTGAACGCGACGAAGAGCACCACGGTGCCGACGAACGGCACCGGCACGGCGGTCTTCTACGTCGTCGAGATCCCACCACCGGCGCTGTCCGTCACGGTGGACAAGACCAACGACGCCAACGGCGACGGCACCTTTAGCGACGACGAGACCGGGGCATCCGGTGACGACGTCACGTTCCGGGCGACGATCACCAACAACTCGGCGGTCGCCGTGGTGATCAAGACGCTCAGCGACGAGTGGGCGGGCACGCCGGCCTTCACGCCGGAGTGCGAGGCTGATGTCGTCGGCGTCGTGCTGGCGGCCAACGGGGGCAGCGTGACCTGCGACTTCACCGTCGCGGACTACGTCCCACCTGCGGCCGACGGAGCGAAGGTCAACACCGTGACGGTCGGGGTGTGCGAAGAAACGGACCCCGACAACTGCGACGATGGCGACGACACGACAACGGTGCGGGGCGGCAACGTCCTGAGCGTCACGGTCGACAAGACCAATGACGCCAACGGCGACGGCACCTTCGGCGACGACGAGACGGGCACGGCCACCAACGACGTGAAATTCCGGGCCACGATCTTCAACAACTCGGCGGTGCCGGTGACGATCGCGTCCATCAGTGACGTCTGGCCCGGCATCTCTGCCATCGCGCCGGTGTGCGCGGTGCAGGTCGTGGGCGTCACCTTGGCCGCCAACGGTGGCAGCGTCACCTGCGACTTCGCGGTCACGGGGTACGTCCCGCCGGCGTTGGGGGGGCCGAAGGTCAACACCCTGACGGTCGTGGTGTGTGAAGACACGCACCCCGAGAACTGCACCACCGACGACGACACTTCAACGGTGCGCGGCGTCGAGGTGCTGCCCAACGTGATCACCCCGCCGGTGCAGACCCTGCCGCGGACCGGGGCGACCACGAACGGGCTGTTCGTGGCCGGCATCGGGTTGCTGCTCCTCGGCTCGCTGCTGTTGGGAGTAGGCGGCCGAATGTCGGACGTAGCCTTCAATCTGAGGCTGCCGGCCACGACGGCGTTGGTCAGGTATCCATCGCCACCCGTCATCGACCGCAACCTCGCACAAGGCGATGCGATACGAACGTCCGGAGCCTGGTCGGCAACCTCGGCTTGGCGATGGCGAAGGTACGGAGGGCGCTGATCGCGGGCTGACACCACCCGCGTGGGAGCGGAGGCAACGGCACGGGCACCGCCCGTGCCGTTGTTCTTTCTTCCGATGCAGCTCCACCCCGGGGCATACTCAGCCGCCTGGACGTCGACCTCTACGACGGATTCCCTGACGGCTTCTTTGCGCGTGCCGACCCGACGCACGATCCCGACTTCTACGCGTCGCCTCGGCTCGTCACACACATCGACGACGCCGCGATCGCCGAGGTCGGTGCGCTGTACGACGAGCTCGGGGTGCAGGGCGACGTGCTCGATCTCATGTCGTCGTGGGTGTCGCACTTCCGGCGACCACCGCGGCGACTCACCGTTCTGGGAATGAACGCCGAGGAGCTCAACGCCAACCCTGACGCCCGCGAGCGGGTGCTGCACGATCTCAACGCGGATCCGCGGCTGCCGTTCCCCGACGCGTCGTTCGACGCGGCCGTGTGCTGTGTGTCGGTCGACTACCTCGTGCGTCCGATCGAGGTGTTCATCGACGTTGCCCGCATCGTGCGGCCCGGTGGACCGTTCGTCTGCACCTTCTCGAATCGGTGCTTCCCGACCAAGGCGATTCGAGGCTGGCTGGCGACGTCGGACGAGGAGCACTGCCTCCTCGTGTCGGAGTACTTCCGGCGGGCCGTGGGCTGGAACGAAGCGGTCGTCCAGCGACGAACGGCGCCCGATCACCGCGGTGACCCGCTCTACGCAGTATCGGCCACACGGGCCCGTGCCACATCAGCGAAGTTCGCCTGACTCCTTGTCGTTGCCACCTGCTTGCCAGAGCGAGCGTTCGTAGTCGGTCTCGAGCGCCTCTTCGATCACGGCGGGCTCGAGGTCGCCGAGCTCTGCGTGGTCGCGCAACATGCACGGGATCGTGGCCATGTCGGATCGGTCGGGCCACGCCTCGTGATGCCAGAGATCCGAGCGACGAAACGCCTTCGCGCAATGGATGTACGCCTCGCGCACGGTGACCGAGATGGCCACACGCGGAACGGTCGTGTCGATCGTGCAGCGCTCGAGCAGCGAGGGATCGGTGCTGATGACCGCCTCGCCGTTGACCCGGAGGGTCTCGTCGAGGCCCGGGATCACGAACAGCAGCGCCACGCCGGCGTTCGTGAGCAAGTTGCGCATCGAGTCGAGCCGGTTGTTGCCGGCGAGGTCGCCCCATGCGAGCTGCGTGTCGCCGAGGACCTGCACGAATCCGGGTGGGCCGCCCTTCGGTGAGGCATCACAGCGGCCGCGGTCGTCGGCGGTCGAGACGATGACGAACGGCGAATGAGCGATGAAGTCGCGGCAGTGGACGTCGAGGCGGTCGATCACTTTGTCGAGCGCGCCGCGGCCGGCGGGCCGGTAGAGCGCTTGGAGCTGACCGACGGAGGCCACCGTGTGCGAGGAGGACATGGGCAGATGTTCGCGCTGTTGCCTCCTCGTGCGCTGCCGCTGGCGCACCCTCGTACGCTGCCAGCCGTGACCTCGCCGCTGGAACTGCTCGACGCCATCGCCGTGCAGGAGGCCGACGTCGCCCCCGGGCTGCGGCACGTCGAGGTGTTCACGATGCGGGGTCTGTTGACGATCCTGTGGCACGGTCCGCAGGACGCCGAGCACATCGTTGTGGCTGGCGGCGGGGCGATGGGTGGGCTGCTCGGCCCAGCCGGTGGCTTGTACCAGCGAGCGGGTGAGGCGCTCGCCGAGCAGGGCGTCGGCACGCTGCGCGTCAGCTACCGCCGCGCCAACGATCTCGACGCCTGCACGATCGACATGTGCGCGGCCGTCGATCTCGCCTCCCGGGGTGGCGCACGAGATGCGATCACGATGGGGCACTCGTTCGGCGGCGCCATTGCGGTGCGAACGGCGTGCGCGCTGGGAGACACCGTCAAGGGCGTCGTCACGTTCGCGACGCAGTCGGCGGGATGCGAGCAGGCGGACGAGATGAACGGCCGGCCGATGCTGCTGTTCCACGGCGATCGCGACGAGCTCCTCCCGCCGCAGGCCAGCGAGATGGTGCGGTTCATCGCCGGTGCTGGTGAGCTGGTGCTGCTCCCAGGCGAAGGCCACCTGCTCGCGGGGGCGGGTGACGTGATGCTGGCCCGCACGCTGGCTTTCGTCGACGAGGTGTTCGCGTGATCGGGCTGCACGTGGAGCCGGAGGAGCGGCTGCCGAACTCCACGTTGCGCGACGAAGGGCCGAGGCGAGTGCTGTTCGTCGCTGACGCGGTGCTCGTGGCGTTCTGCGTGGTGTCGACGATCGTGGCGGCGATCGCGTGGGCCAGAGACGAGGCCGACCTCGAACCCGCGCTCGCGATCGGCGCGCTGCTGATCGTCAACTTGGCGGCGAGTCGCCACCCGGCTCGTTGGCGCGACCCGATGCGCGTCGAGTTCGTCCGGGCCGCGTTCGGTGCGTTGCTCGCGCCGGTGGCCTATCTCGTGTCGACGAAGCCGTTCGGCCACTGGTGGCCCGGTTTCCTGTTGATGTGTCTCACGGGCAGCGTGACCGTCGGCGTGCTGTCCGGCTCACCTCGGGCGAGCCGGATCCTCGTCACCTACTACATGGTGCTGTTCGCGGCGTCGGTCGCCATCGCAGGCGACGTCACCATTGCGCGTGCGATCGTCGTGGGCGGTGGCATGGTGATCGCCGCTGTACTCATCAGCGAGGTCATCGCGGTGCTGGGGCAGAAGCTCGCGGTCGAGCGCGCGCAGCGAGAACACATCCAACGGCTGATGCTGCGGGTCTTTCCCGAGCAAGTCGCGGTCGCGCTGGAGCAAGATCGCGTCGTCGCGGACGAGTTCGCGGCGGCGTCGATCCTCTTCGCCGACATCGAGGGCTTCACCGCACTCTCCGACACGATGCCGGCGAGCGAGGTCGTCGCGATGCTCAACGAGGTCTTCTCGCAGCTCGATGGCATGGTCGACGATATGGGACTCGAGAAGATCAAGACCGTCGGCGACTGCTACATGGTGGCAGCCGGTGTGCCCGAACCCCGGGCCGATCACGCGGCGGCGTTGTGCGCGTTTGGTTTGCGGATGCAAGCTTTCGTCGCCGAGCACACGTTCGACGGAAGGTCGCTCCGTTTCCGCGTCGGGATCAACTCCGGCCCGGTCTTCGCCGGCGTCATCGGTCAGAAGCGGTTCCTGTACGACCTGTGGGGTGACGCCGTGAACGTCGCCAGCCGGATGGAGTCGACCGGGGCGGCGGGCGTGGTCCAGATCACCGACGCGACGTATGCCCTCGTGCGCGACTCGTTCGTCTGCGAGCGGCGCGGGGTGATCGACGTGAAGGGCAAGGGGCCGATGCAGGCGTGGCAGGTCGTTGCTGCGAAGCCCGCCGAGCCGGTCACCACGTGACTCGCGCGGCCGTCGTGCTGGTGTCGGGCGGGCTCGATTCCGCGACGGTCGCCGTCATCGCTCGCCGCGACGGCTTCGACGTCTACGCGTTGAGCTTCCGCTACGGGCAGCGGCACGCCGTCGAGCTCGACGCGGCCGCCAAGGTGGCGTCGTGGGCCGGAGCGGTCGAGCACCGCATCGTCGACATCGACCTCCGAGCCTTCGGCGGGTCGGCGCTGACCGACGACATCGACGTACCGAAGAGCGGGGTGGATCCGTCGACGATCCCCGTCACCTACGTGCCTGCCCGCAACACGATCTTTCTGTCGTTCGCGCTGGCGTGGGCGGAGGTGCTCGGCGCTGACGACATCTTCATCGGCGTGAACGCGCTGGACTACAGCGGCTATCCGGACTGCCGGCCCGAATATCTCGCGTCGTACCAGGCGATGGCGCGACTGGCGACGAAGACGGGCGTCGAGTCGGATCGTGCGCTGCAGATCCACGCGCCGCTCATCGACATGACGAAGGCCGAGATCATCCGCGCCGGTCTCGAGCTCGGTGTCGACTACGCCGCCACGATCAGCTGCTACGACCCGACGGGTGACGGCCGCGCGTGTGGAGAGTGCGACGCCTGCCGGCTCCGGCAGAAGGGGTTCGCCGACGCCGGCGTGGACGACCCGACGAGGTACGTCTGATGGCGTACCTCGTCAAGGAGGTGTTCGCCACGCTGCAGGGTGAAGGCGCGAACGCTGGGCGCGCTGCGGTGTTCTGTCGCTTCGCGGGCTGCAACCTGTGGTCGGGACGCGAAGCACACCGCGCCGGCGCGGTGTGCCGCTTCTGCGACACCGACTTCGTCGGGACCGATGGCCCCGGCGGAGGCCACTTCGCCGACGCCGACGTGCTCGCCGCGCACGTCGAGCACATCGCGGGCTCGATCCGGTTCATCGTGTGCACCGGCGGTGAACCACTGTTGCAACTCGACGAGCCGCTGATCGACGCCCTGCACCGGCGAGGGTTCGAGATCGCCATCGAAACGAACGGCACGCTGCCCGTCCCCGACGGCATCGACTGGGTGTGTATGAGCCCCAAGGCCGAGGCCGACGTCGTGGTGACGCGCGGCGACGAACTCAAGCTGATCTACCGCCAGGAGGGTGGCGCGCCGGAGCGCTACGAGCACCTCGAATTCACGCACTTCTTCCTGCAGCCGATGGACGGGCCGGACCGCGACGCGCACACCGCTGCGGCCGTCGAGTACTGCCTCGCTCATCCGCAGTGGCGCTTGAGCGTGCAGACGCACAAGTACCTCGGCATCCCCTGACTAGATCGCGGGGATCTCCGCTGTCGCCTCGGTGACGATGCCGCCGCGGGTGTGCTGTGTGACGGTCACGCGGACCCGGTGCGCCTCGACGGCCCGCTGCACGTCGCCCGCGATCTTGGCGGCCAGTTGCTCGACGAAGATCTGCGTGTCTCGGAACGACCACAAGTAGAGCTTCAGCGACTTCGACTCGATGCACCGCTCCGTCGGCACGTACTCGATCTCGACGGTGTTGAAGTCCGGCTGGCCGGTGAGCGGGCACAGCGACGTGAGCTCGTCGGACGTGAACCGCACGCGCGTGCACGTGAGCGGAGCGTCAAAGGTTTCAAGCACCAAGGCGGCAGATTACCCGCCGCACCTTGCGAACTTGGGGTGGCGAGACGGGCGATGAACCCCCAAAGCCCCCCAAGGTGGGTGCGCCCCCAGCCTTAGGGTGGGGGGGGGGCCCCCCGGCCAGCCCGCCGCGC
>Ga0299913_10001859_pt1 | contig 16141 bp, 15 predicted proteins | sample RVTome_9_FD_201360 | JGI IMG/M metagenome (GOLD analysis project Ga0299913, IMG submission 201360) | Soil microbial communities from uranium-contaminated site in the Upper Colorado River Basin, Wyoming, United States - RVT155D38 (version 2) ...
TCAAGTTTTCCCAGGTAACCTGATGTGAGTTGCACTTCTCCGAAGAGCACCTGCTTTTCGGCAGGGGGCGGTAGCTCAATCGGTAGAGCACCTGCTTTGCAAGCAGGAGGTCGTCGGTTCGATCCCGATCCGCTCCACGTCATGCGAAGGACGCTGGGTCCGGCTCTGGTCGAACGGATCCTCGCGAGAGGTCTGGTAGCCGAGGACACCGATGAGGAGCGGCTGCGCAAGTCCACGCTGACGCTCGCGGTCCTGTTCATCGTCCCCGTGTCGACGGTGTGGGTGGTCACGTACCTGTTACTCGACCTCCCTCTCTCTGCCGCGATCCCCTTCGGCTATCAAGTCGTCGCGGTGGCGAGCTTGATCTATTTCTTCGTTACCAAGAAGTACCGCTTCTTCCGGTTCTCGCAACTGCTCCTGATGTTGCTCCTCCCGTTCCTCCTTCAGTGGAGTCTTGGCGGCTTCGTGGCATCGAGCGCGGTCATGGTGTGGGCGCTCGTGTCACCCTTCGGAGCACTGATGTTCAGCGGAGCGCGACAGGCCGTTCCGTGGTTCGTCGCATACCTCGCGCTGACTCTTCTCTCCGTGGTGATCGATCCCAGCTTGCCGACCCGCGACATCCCCTCGGGTGTTGGGACCGCGTTCTTCGGGCTGAACGTCGTAGCAGTTTCATCGACGGCCTATCTGCTGCTGCAGTACTTCGTGCGCCAGCGCGAGAGGGCCATGGCCGCTCTCGACGAGAAGCATCGCGCGCTCGAGATAGAGCAGGCTCGTTCCGAACGACTGCTCCTCAACATCCTTCCTCAACCGATCGCGGAGCGCCTGAAGAATGAAGAGGGAGTGATCGCCGATTCCTTCACGGACGTCACGGTCCTCTTCGGCGACATCGTCGGGTTCACCGGCTACTCCTCGGGGAGAACCCCCGAGGAGGTCGTGTCCTTACTCAACGAGGTGTTCTCGCGTTTCGATCGGCTGGCCGAAGACCGGGGCCTCGAGAAGATCAAGACGATCGGAGACGCCTACATGGTCGTCGGCGGGCTCCCGATCCCCCGCCCGGACCACGTCGAAGCGGTCGTGGAGATGGCGATCGCGATGCAGACGGAGGCCCGGGGTGCGAGAGTCGAGCTCCGGATCGGGATCGGCACCGGGCCGGTGGTTGCCGGTGTGATCGGGACCCGCAAGTTCAGCTACGACCTATGGGGCGACACCGTGAACACCGCCAGCCGGATGGAATCCCACGGTCTGCCCGGCGAGATACAGGTAACCGAACCCACGTTCCTACGCGCCCGCGACCGCTTCCCCTTCGTCCTTCGCGGCGAGGTAAACGTCAAGGGAAAGGGACCGATGACCACTTACTTCGTGGACCTCGCCGAGACCAGACCAGCTGAGGTGAGGGGATAGAGCGTCGCCAGAGCGGCAGTTTTTTCCCTCACTTCCGTATCTCCCTAACTTCCTGGTCTTGATCACGGGGGCGCCGTCCCTGTCTGCCACTAGTCCTTTTTCGCCCGCTTCGTGCAGGGATGGGGTTTTTTGGATAGAAACTCTCGTCCCGGCGGATGAGAAAGGACCTGTCGATGCGTCGCGCTCTGATCGCTGTCACCTCGGTTCTGCTGCTCGTCCCGGCTCCCGCCGCGCTCGCCCATAAGGAGCGACCGACGGAGTCGCCGGCTCGCCCCGGCCACGTGCCCGACCAGGACCGCGTTCCCACTGCGGTCCTCGACGTGTGTAAGACCGGCGAATGTCCCTACGAGCACATCCAGGCGGCGGTCTTCGATGCTCCCGACGGTGCATTGATCCGCATCTGGCCGGGGACCTATCGCGAGGAGCCGAGCCGGGCCATCCCCGACATCGATGAGGGCGACAATCCTGACGGCACGTATTCCTATGAGTTCCACGTTCAGAACCCGAACGCGCAGAACCTGATCGCGATCGTGGGCAAGAAGGACATCACGCTGCGAGGGATGGGAGACGAGCCCAAGGACGTCGTGATCGACGGCGAGTTCAAGAAGCACGTCGTCATCCGCGGTGATCGCTCCGACGGCATCATCATCGAGAACCTGTCCGTTTGGCACGGCCTCGAGCACGGCATCTACATCCTCGACACCAGCGGTCTGCTCATCGACCGCGTTTACTCCGGTTACAGCCGCGATTATCCGTACCTGACGTTCGCGAACGACCACGGGCTGATGAAGAACTGCGAGGCCGAAGGTGGCGGCGACGGCGGTCTCTACCCGGGAGGTTCGGCGCAAACTCCGGGGCGTTTCTCGATGGAGATCCGGGACTGCATCTCGCACCACAACGTCCTCGGCTATTCCGGTACGCAAGGCAACTACGTGTGGGTGCACGACAACGAGTTCTACGACAACGCCGTGGGGCTGGTCTCCGACTCAGAGACCGACCACCCCAACTACCCGCAGAACCATCTGCTGTTCGAGCGCAACAAGGTCTACGACAACAACTTCAACCCCTACCTCGAGACCTCTGATGTCAAGGCGACGGTGTTCGCCAACTTCGCGTACATCCCGGTCGGCACCGGTGTATTTCTGCTGAGCGGCAACTTCAACACCGTTCAAAACAACCAGTTCTGGAACAACGATCGCTACGGGTTGTGGCTCGGCTCCGGTTACGGGTTGGTTCTGGGTCCGACCGGGCCGGAGACGACCGGCGAGCCGCGGACGGCACCGTGGATGAGCTCCGAGCTAACGATCACGAACAATTTCTTCAACTCGCCCGAAGGCGATGCTCCGAACGGGATCGACATCGCGTGGGACGGCCTCGGGACCGGGACCTGTTTCGAAGAGAACTGGCGCGCGCCGGGCGTACCCGCGACGTCGGACGCCGCGTTCCTGCCGCCGTGCACCATCGAGCAGGCCCCCAACCAACCCCCGCCGACCACCGTCGGAGTACCCACCGCTACGAACCTCATGGCCCAAGCCAGTCTCGTCTTCGTCGAGGGGGAGCCGCTGTGCTATCGGCTGATGATGTGCGATTGGGGGCCGGGCCCCGCTCCCGAGAACGCCCGCAACCTGCCGGAGGGCTACCAGCCACCTCCACCGACCACCCCATGCGGACCGAGCACCTGCCCCTAGTCACTTAAATCCTCGCCCTACCTAGGATCGAAAGGGTCCATAGGGGTGGAGCGAGGGAGGTAGAGATGCGTAAGTGGGTGTTGCTAGGCGCGGCCGCAGCGGTTCTCTCGATCGCGGTTTTCGTCGTCGGAGCTTCGGCGCGCGCCACGGTATTGACCGCAGGATTGAACGGAGAGAAAGAGGTATCGGCGACCGGCGAGAAGGGCGTCGGAGACCCTAACGGGCGCGGTAACGCAGTCGTTCGGATCAACGTCGATCGCCAGCGTGCGTGCTTCCAGCTGTCGTGGCGCCGGATCGCACCCCCCTCGATGTCACACATCCACGAGGGCGGCCCCGATGTCGCAGGGCCGGTCGTCGTGACGCTGTTCATGACCGGCGACGACGAGGCCGCGGCCGGCGACCAGGACCTGCCCGACACGCTGCGGAGCGCCGGTGGTTGTGCCACCGGTGTCGAGAAGGCTCTGCTGCGGAGGATCAAGAACAATCCCCGCGACTTCTACGTGAACATCCACAACGACGAGTTCCCGCCCGGGGCGATCAGGGGTCAGCTGCACAGATAGACGCTTTCTTTGCTCGCAGAACGCGAAGGACTCGCGTTCTAGGCGAAGAGCACGCCGATGAGGAAGCCGGCGACGAGCAGCGCACCCGCGCGCCGGGCGTGGACGAACGCCCACGGCCCGTACCACAGCGGCCATAACGGATAGCGCGCGGGTGGTTGCTCGGGCCGGGCCCGGCCATAGGTGCGGGCGACTCGTCGCAAGGTCGGGAGCCCGAGCACCACCAGCGACGTCCACGACGTGATCACGCCGGTCACGACCAGGATCCCCACGGCCAGGTAGAAGGCGACCAGCAGAGTGACAGTGAAACGGCGAGCGCGGCTCTCTCCCATCACCACCGGCAACGTGGACACTCCGGCGACCTCGTCCCAGGGCAGCTTGTCGATGTGCTTGCCTAGGAGCACGGTCGTGACCAGCAACGCGTAGGGCAGTGACGCATATACGACTTCGATGGGGATCGAGCCGGTGGCGGAGTAGTACGTACCGCCCACCATCAGCGGCCCCCAGATGACGAACACGCTCGGCTCGCCCAAACCTCTCGCCTTGAGGCGCAGCGGCGGAGCGACGTAGAACACGCTGATGAATAAGCCGGCCAGCGCGAACGCGACGACCGGCCATCCACGTTCGAGGAACAGCACGATCATGATCGCCGCGTCGATCGCGTTCGCGATCAGGATCGCTCGTTTGAGCCCGCGCTCGTCGGTGATCCCCGCGACCACGGGATGCGGCGCATACTGCGAGCGCGGGTAATCCTCGGTATCGAGTCCCGCCCTAAGGTCGAAGTAGTCGTTGATCATGTTGTTGGAGGCGTGCGCGACGACGATCCCCACTGCTGCGAGGGCGAACAGAAGCGGATCGAACGACCCGACGGGTGCCGCCAAGGCTCCGGCGATCGCCGCCGCCGTCAGGGTCATCGGCTGCACGCATGCCCTCGTAACGAGGAGCAGTCGCGCGATCGGATCGAGAGTGTCCGTCGTCGGAGCACCGCACGTCTTGAGGATCCGCGCCCAGGTGGCGAGCCGCCCGGGAGCCGTGGTGACGTGCGTGGCCATGGCCTAGACGCTATCCGGCTCTCCAAAGGAAGGCCTCCGGGCGCGTCGAATCCTTCCCCTAGACCATCAGTCGGGCGTTCGGAAGGGTGATCGACTTTGCGGCGGATCTTCTTGGCAACCGTGGCCTTGCTTGTAGTGGCCGCTCCTATCGGGGGGGCCGGGGCCGCCACCGAGCCCATCGCCAGACAGGACGCCCCCGAGGCTTCCTTCGAGCTCGTCGGGCACAGCCCGCTCAACAATCGCGGGATGAACGCGGCCCTCGCGGTCAAGGGAAATTACGCATACGTGGGAAGCCGTACCGATGCGAAAGCCGAGAATGCCAACGGCGGCGGCGTGTTGGTGGTCGACGTCTCCAAACCGGACAGCCCCGAGGTCGTCCACGAGATCGGGCCTCCCGACGAAGCGAACCCAGGTGAGACATCCCGCGAGATGAGGATCTGGCCCGAGCAGAACCTGCTGATCGTGATGACGCTTTTTTCCAACTGCGGCGAGATCCACGCCTGCAGCCCCATCGAGGGCAACGACCGCTTCAACTTCTATGACATCTCCGGGAAGAACGCGGCCGCTCCGAAGCTCGTTTCCACATACGAGCCGAGCATGGATCCTCACGAGTTCTTCCTGTGGGACGACCCCAAGAAGAAGGGCCGCGCGCTGATGTACCTGTCCACGCCCAGTGGGCAGGACAAGATCCTCGTGGTCGACATCTCGAAGGCGCGTCAGAAGAAATTCACCGAAGTGGTGAAGATGTCACCCCTCTACAACGGCTCGTTCGTGCACTCCTTGGGGATCTCGAACGACGGCACCCGCGGTTACCTCGCTCACCTGACCGGGGGTGTAGGCGTGATCGACACGTCCGAGCTTGCGAAAGGTGTGAAGAAGCCGTCGATCAGGGTGTTGACGCCACCCTCGAATGCCCCGACATGGGAAGGGCCCGGCCCCCACACCGCGGTGAAGGTCTTCGGCAAGGACTACATGCTGATCACCGACGAGGTCTATGGCACGTCACTGCGCGCTCTCGGCGGACACGGTTGTCCATGGGGGTGGATGCGGATGGTCGACATCAAGAACCCGGTGAAGCCTAAGGTCGTCTCGGAGTTCAAGCTCCCGCAGAACGAGGAATCCTTCTGCACTCAAGATGCGGCCCACCCCACAACGTCGTTCGCGGCCCACAACCCAACACTGACCAAGAACATCGCGTTCATCACGTGGCACTCCGGTGGGTTGCAGGCCGTCGACATATCCAACCCGGCCAAGCCGACGCAGATCACCGAGTTCGTGGCGGATCCCGTCATACCGATCTTGCAAGAGGATCCGGTTCTCTCGTCCGGTGGCGACAAGGTCGTGGCGTGGAGCTATCCGATCATCAAGGACGGCCTCATCTATTTTGTCGATGTCCGTAACGGGCTGTATGTGATGCGTTACAAGGGGCCGTACGACAAGGAAGTGAGCAAGGTTGGATTCATCGAGGGCAACTCGAATCTCGGTGACGCCCTCAAGTTCGAGAAACCGTAACCGGACAAGCCTTCAGACGCGAAAGAGGGGGCCCCGCGAGCCCCCCCTTCTCGTTGTACGCCGAGGAACGACCTAGTACTCGACCTCGACGTCGGTCACTGCTTTGGGCATCGCGTTGAAGACACCCTGGAGCTGCATCAGCTTCATCATGTTGCCGGAGATCTTCAGCTTCCCTTGCATGAACGCGTTCTGCGCGTTCAGCTCCTGCTTCGTGATAGCGACCGCGGTCTCGTAGTTCTGAGTGAGCGTCGCCTCGGCGTCGGAGATCTCGCCGACGCCGACCTGTGCTTTGCCACCTTCCAGCGTGAAGAAGTACTTGACCTCGCCGTCGGGTGCATCGGTGACCACCTGCTGCAGCTTCACCACCTGATTCGATGCTGCGTTCTGGAACTCGTCTGATGAGTTCAGGGCGTTGGTTACCTCTTGCGCCCAGTCCTCGGATAGGAACTTGACCGCCACTTACCGACCTCCTTCGCGCGACAGACACGTCGGGGGCGAGAACATACCTTGTAGGGATGAGCGCGACCACAGCGACCGGTGCGGTGGAACCGAGAGCGGCGGCAACGCTGGTGCTCGTGCGGGATTCGCCCCGGGGCATGGAGGTCTTGCTGACCGAACGCCCCAAGGAGCTCCGGTTCATGGGCGGCGCCGTCGTGTTCCCGGGGGGAGCCGTAGCCGATGCCGATCTCGATCCCCGCTGGGAAGCCGCCGCTCCGCTCGATGCCGCCGCGGCCGCGGCCCTCATGGACGACGAGCCGGGGATCGCTCGGGCGGCGCACGTCTGCGCGCTGCGTGAATCGTTCGAGGAGGTCGGGCTGTTGCTTGCCGAGGGCGCCGTGGAGCGCGTCGACCGAGCCGCCGCCACGGACGCGTCGGCGTTCCTCGATCAGTGCCTCGCCAACGACATCCGGCTGCTGGTTGCCGATCTGGTTCCTGCAGGCCGATGGGTCACACCGCTCGGAGCTCCCATCCGTTTCGACGCGCGCTTCTTCATCACGCGCGCACCGCAAGGGTGGGAGCCGGATCCAGATCCGCGCGAGGTTGCCGCGGCGCGCTGGGCGACCGCCGCCGAGACTTTGACCGAGCTGTCCTCCGGGCGCGTCGCGATGGCTCCCCCAACGGTCGAGATGCTGCAGCTGCTCGACGAGTTCGGTTCCGTGGACCAAGCTATCGCCGCGTTCCATGCGGGGCGGTCCGTGGGCACCGGCGACCTGTTGTCGATGAGACTGTCACCACTCGTCCAGGTCGTACTGGCTCCCAACCCTGGCGTGATGACGGGGCCGGGAACCAACACCTACATCGTGGGGACGGGACCGACTGCGATTATCGATCCCGCGGTCGACGACGACGGCTACATCGATCTGCTGGTCGAGCTCGCCGGCGATCTCGCCGCGATCCTCGTGACCCATCGTCATCCCGATCACGTGGGAGGGGTGCGCGCTCTCGTTGAGCGCACCGGCGTCCCCGTTCGCGCGCACGGGACCCAGCCCGCGGGCGGCGCCGACGTCGTTGAAGTATCCGACGAGGAAGAGCTTCGTTTCGGAGGTGCCACGCTGCGCGCGCTCTACACACCGGGACATGCATCGGACCATCTCTGCTACTTCCTCGACCGTGCCGCGAGTCTCTTCGCCGGTGACAACATCTTGGGCGAGGGGACCGCCGTGATCGCTCCACCGGATGGCGACATGCGCGCGTACATGACGAGCCTCGAGAGGCTGCGCGTGCTGGATCTCGACCGCATCTTCCCGGGCCACTTCCGCCCCCTCGACGGGGGCCGCGCCGTGATCGACGGTTACATCGCCCACCGCCGGCAACGAGAGGCTCGGATCCTTGCGGCGCTCGACGACGGCCCCGCGACGATGGACGAGATCGTCGCCGTCGCGTACGCCGACACGCCCTCCGCCCTCCACCCGGTCGCCCGCTATTCCGCTCAGGCCCACCTGGAGATGCTCCAGGCGGACGGGCGGGTCCGACTCGCGGGTGACCGGTGGGAGGCGCTTGGCGTTGAATAACGTAGGGACATCGGCATTCGTGATGAGGTAGCCATGGTGGAACGACCGAGCACTCGGAAGGGCAGTTGGGCCTGGGTAGCGCGCCTCGCCGAGTTGATCTCGTGGGTCACGGCGGTGACGATCTTCGCCGTCGTCCAGCTCGCCGACCTCGACGCCGAGACGCACGAGGACGGGTTGTGGGTCGTCGGCTCCCTCGCGGTGTGGCTCCTGGTGTTCTTCCGTCTCCTGCTGCCGCGCCGGAACGAGTCGTGGTGGGCGATCTGGATACCACTCGTGGGAACGGCCATCTTTGCTACAGCGACCTATTCCGTCTTCTACCGCGAGGTTCCGACGCCGCAGGTCGTGTTCATCCCGGCGATCGTCGTCACCGGTCTACTCGCAGGAACGTGGGGTGGGTTCGCATCCGCGATCCTGTCCGGTCTCGGTTTCATCGCAGTGGCGACGCCGCTCGACCAACCCCAAGGCCACGTCCGTACCGCGTTCACTGTCGGTGTGTTCGTGTTGTGCGGCACCATCGCCGGGCTGCTCGCGCGTGAGCTCCGCACGCATTACCGCGGCGAGCAGGAAGAACACCGTCTCGCGACCGCGGTGCGACACCGGTTGCTTGCCGTTCTCGATTCCGTGGACGAGGGCATAGTGTTCCGCGACCGCAACGGTGTCGTGCGTGTGCTCAACCGGCGCGCCGGGGTGTTGTTCGACATCGAGCCGGACGCGGCCCTCGGTTCACCGGCCAACGACGTGCTTCGAACGATAGCGAGGCTCACCGAAGACCCCGAAGGCTTCATGGAGACCTTCCAGCGGCTGCGCGACCAGCCGGAAGCCGAGCTCCGCTCTCAGATCGAACAGATCATCCCGTCGCGCCGCCAGCTGCGCCTGTACTCGGGCCCTGCGTTCGACGACGGTGGCTCGCTCGTGGGCCGCATCGATGTCTATAGCGACGTGACCGAAGCGGTCCGGCGCGCGGCCGAGAACGAGCGGCTCTACGAGGAAGCGCGCCGCACGGCGGAGAGCTACCAGCGGGGCCTCCTGCCTACCGATGCACCTCGTCTTCCACGCGTCGGGGTGGTCGCGCACTACGTCCCGGCCGCGGGACGACGGGCCGTATGTGGTGATCTCTACGACTTCGTGCCGCTTCCGGACGGGCGGGTCGCAATCGTCATGGGCGATGTGATCGGCACCGGCCCCGAAGCCGTGAGCGACGCGGCTCTCACGCGCTACACACTGCGCTCGTTCGCGGGCCAGATACGCGATCCCGCGAAGCTGCTGCAGTGGATGAACGCGCACCTCCGGTCGCAGTCCACCCCCGAGCGTTTCGTCCGGCTCGTCGTCGGAGTGCTCGATCCGGAACGAGCGACGTTGGACTACGCGAACGCCGGCCACGTCCCTCCTGTTGTCTACCGCGCGGACACACGGTCGGTGGAGTGGCTCGATCAGGGCGACATCGCTCTCGCCATCGAAGACGACGTCCGCTACAAGTCCGCACACATCGACCTGCACCCCGGCGACATGCTCGTCTTCTATACCGACGGTCTCACCGAGGCGCCGCGCGCGGGTCGTCCCTTCGGTCAGGGGCGCTTCTCGGACATCGTCTCCGAGTGGGGCATCGGCACGCCGGGCGAGCTCGTGCAGGCGATCCGTCGTTCGGTGGACGCATGGGTCGACGGTGACCTCCGCGACGACCTGGCGCTGGTCGTGTTGCACATCGTCCCCGATGCCGTTCTCGGAGAGCCTCTCCGCGAGCTGGTTGTCCCGAACGAGGCTGTGCGCATCGCCGAGGTCCGGCGTTTCGTCGGGAGCTTCCTCGCCGATCTCAGGGCTCCGGTGGAGGCCACTTCCGAGGTCCTGCTCGCGGTCGGGGAGGCTGCCGGTAACGCCTATCGCCACGGGCGCCGGGCCTCGGTTCGCAGTGAGATGCGTGTCCGCTGCGAGTACGAGCACCCGACGCTCACGATCACCGTCGCCGACGACGGACCCGGCTTCGCCCCCGCCGAGATCGACGACGGCCTCCCCGACCCGCTCGCGTCCGGGGGCCGAGGCCTGTTCCTGATGAGGGAGCTGATGGACGACGTCGCGATCGTGAGCGGCCCCGGGACCACGGTGACCCTCAGACGCCGGATCCTCCCCCTGCCCCCGTCGGCAGAGGGGGCCCCAAAGCGCGATGATTGACCGACCGGTCAAGAAAAGCTGCTGCTGCGGAGGAGGCTCTTGATGGCCCTTGAGATGGACCAGCCCGTCATTGTCGAAGCGGTTCGGACCCCCCTTGCCAAGCGCAACGGGGCCCTGAAGGACTGGCATCCGGTCGACTTGCTTGCCGAGGTGCTGAACGAGACGATCGCGCGCTCCGGCATCGACGCCGCGAAGGTCGACGACGTGATCTGCGGCTGCGTTTCGCAGATCGGTGAGCAGTCACTCAACATCGGACGAAACGCGTGGCTGGCCGCCGGGCTCCCGGAAGAGGTCCCCGCTACGACCGTGGACCGCCAGTGCGGTTCATCTCAGCAGGCAGCGCACTTCGCCGCCCAGGGTGTGATGGCCGGTGCCTACGACATCGCTATCGCATGCGGGGTCGAACACATGACGCGAGTTCCGATGGGTACGAGCGCGCAGCATCAGGGCTTTCCTTTCCCGGAGTCGCTCATGAGCCGGTACGAAGGCGGTCTCGTTCCCCAGGGGATATCGGCGGAGATCATCTCCAAGAGATGGGGATTGACCCGCGCGGAGGTCGACGCGTTCGGGGCGCGCTCCCACGCGCTTGCGGGCAAGGCCACAGAAGAAGGTCTCTTCAAGGACGAGATCCATCCGATCAAGGTCGAGACCGAGAACGGCACTGAGCTTTTCGAGCGCGACGAGGGCGTGCGCGTGCCCAACCTCGAGAAGATGGCTCAGCTGGTCCCCGCGTTCGACCCCCAAGGCATCGTGACCGCCGGCAACTCATCGCAGATAACCGACGGAGCGTCCGCGGTCCTGATCATGAAGGCGACCACGGCCAAGGAGCTGGGGCTCACGCCCCGCGCGCGGTTCGTCAGCTTCGCTCTTGCAGGTACCGACCCGGTCACGATGCTTACCGGGCCCATCCCCGCGACGCGTAAGGCTCTGGATCGAGCGGGTCTGGACCTGAACGACATCGATCTCGTCGAGATCAACGAAGCGTTCGCGAGTGTCGTGCTTGCGTGGAAGAAAGAGCTCGAGATCGACGACAAGTGGTTCGACGAGAAGGTCAACATCCACGGTGGAGCGATCGCTCTCGGTCACCCGCTCGGAGCATCCGGGACGCGTCTGTTGACGACGCTCGTCAACTCGCTCGAGCAGACGGACGGACGCTACGGACTGCAGACGATGTGTGAGGGCGGCGGGCTCGCCAACGCGACGATCATCGAGCGTGTCTAGACGGTAGTCAGCGGGGGCTTGCCCCCCGCTTGAACGAGCTTCATGGGTTCCATGCAATGGGTCGGCGCCCGGTCGCGCGCGGCGACTTCGACCTTCAGCTCCAGCCCGCACATCGTGCACACGTACCTGAGGCCGTAGTCGCTGACGTCCGTGATCTCCGGATCCGGAGGTGCGTTCGCAAGGCTGCGGATCTGACGCAGGGCGAACGACGCCAGGATCAGAGCCGCGACCACCGCGATGGCGGCTCGCGGGTAGCCGAAGAAGTGGCCGAGGGTCGCGATCGCGGAGGCCACCAAGACGAGTAAGACCACCCCCGCTCGCGCCCGGAAGGAGCTATCCACAGGCTTATCCACAACTGGGGAAAACGACATCGTTGTAATTCAGTGCCACTGGGTGGCTACCACGAACGATGCCGAGATGAGCCCGAGCCCGATCCACAGCTGGAACGGCCGCTCGGCTCCGCCCAGATAGTGGGCGATGATCGTGATCAGACCGGCGGCGAGCAGCGTGAAGAACAGCGCGCCGACCCACGGAGGCGAGCTCTTGGGCTTCGCCTTGGGCGGGGGCTGGCGCCTGACGCGCTTCGAACGACTTTTAGGCATCGACGTCGATGGTAACTGCCTCATAATCCCTTCATGCGATTCGTCCGGTTGTTCGGCAAGTTCCTGATCTCGGTGGGCTCCGGGATCCTCATCTTCGTCGCGTGGACCCTGTGGGGGACGGGGCTGTATACCTCGCAGCAGCAGGACATCCTCGACCAGGCCTTCGCTGCAGCGACCCCGATCGACTTGACCGAGGTCGATGGGGTCATCCAGGTCCCGTCGAGCTTCCGACCCGGGCCGGGCGAAGGGGTCTTCCGCTTATTCATCCCCGCCATCGACTTCCGACAGATGGTGGTCGAAGGGGTGGGGACCGAAGAGCTGCGCAAGGGCCCGGGCCATTTCCCCTCGTGCCGGCGGGGCTTCGAGCGGCCTCTCTGCACCGACCTTGACGAGGTATGGCCCGGCGAGCTGGGCCGAACGATCGTCTCCGGTCACCGCACTACTTACGGGGCGCCCTTCTACAACATCGACCGGCTGAAGCCCGGTGACGACATCATCGCCGAGACCCAGTGGGGCGACTTCACATACGAGGTCACGGATAAAGAGGTCGTGCCTCCCGATTCGACCGACATCGCCAACCCTGCCGCGTCGACGTTCGCTGAGATCGTGCTCACGACGTGCAACCCGCGCTTCTCGGCTGCAGAGCGGCTGATCGTCTACGCCAGGATGACCACGTGAGCGGGCGATCATGGAAGTCGAAGGTCGGCGAGTTGCTCATCTGGGTCGCGGTGGCAGTCGCAACGGCGCTGATCATGATCGCCCTCTCGGAGACGCTTCTCCCCGCCAACTTCTAGAAGTGCCCCGGTAGGCTCCCATCGTGCGTGTGCTGCTGATCGATAACTACGACTCGTTCGTCTACAACCTCGCGCAGGCCTTCGGTGCGCTCGGCGCGGACCCCGTCGTCGTCCGCAACAAGGCGTCACTGGACGAGCTCGAAGGCGTCGGGGCGGACGCGCTGGTCGTCTCGCCGGGCCCCGGCAGGCCCGAGGACGCCGGGGTCTCGATCGCGGCCGTCGATCGGTTCGCGGGGAAGATGCCCATCCTCGGCGTGTGCCTCGGACATCAGTGCATCGGAGTGGCATTCGGAGGTAGCGTCGAGCGAGCGGTGGTCGGTCCGATGCACGGGAAGACATCCCCCATCAAGCACGACGATCGCGGAGTCTTCGGAGGCCTTCCCTCCCCATTCGTAGCAACGCGCTACCACTCGCTGGCGATCGAAGAAGGTGATCATTGGCCGGCGGACCTCGAGATCAGCGCGCGCAGTGACGACGGCGTCGTGATGGGCGTTCGCCACAAGCAACTCGCCATAGACGGGGTGCAGTTCCATCCCGAGTCGGTGCTGACGACCGACGGACCGAAGCTGCTGGCGAACTTCTTAGAGGCGCGCTAGGAACGCGAACAGCACGGCGAACAGGCCGGGCTCGAGCGCGGAGTCACCGCCCTGGACGAATAGCGTCGCATCGTCGCCCGGCTCCACGGGGGTGCCGGGAGCGGGGTCTTGCTCGCAAACAGTGCCCGGAGGCGTGGCGACCCCGCACTGGGTTGGGTTGGCCTCGACCTGCTGGACGTCCAGCCCGAAGTCCTGTTCCAGGAAGGCTTCGGCGTCATCGGCGTCCTCGCCGCGTACGTCCGGCATCTCCTGGGTCTCGGGACCCTCCGACACGAGGATCGTCACGGTCTCGCCCTCGGGCAGCTCGGTTCCGGCTGAGGGGTCCTGGGAGATCACGGTTCCCTCGGGCACCTCGTCGCTCGGCGTCGTGTTGACCGCGACCGTGTACCCGGCATCGTTGAGGATCGCGGTCGCATCGTCCTCCGACTCCCCGACCACGTTGGGGACGGTCTGCTCACCGGCGACATCGAGATCGATCTCGTCTCCTTCATTAACCTCACGGTCGGCCGGTGGGAATTGCCGTACGACCTCGCCCGGCTCCGCGTCGGACTCCACTTCCGTTACTTCCCCGACCCTCAGGTTCGCGGCCCTCAAGCGTTGAGTCGCCTCTTCGAGAGAGAGACCCACGACGTCCGGCACCGTGGTTTGCGCCCGGCCGCTGGAGACGTAGATCGTGACGGTTTCACCTGTCTCTAGGCGCTCTCTGGCTTCGGGTTCCTGACGGAAGACCTCGCCTTCGGGCCGTCGGCGATGGGGTTCCTCGACGGATTCGACGGCGAAGCCGGCGTCCTGGAGTATGTCGGTCGCCTCCGCCTCCTCCATCCCGACTACGTCGGGAACCCGCACGAGCTCTCCGCTACCCAGCCATTGCGACGCGAGCAGCCACGCCAGCAACCCGAAGAGGCCGAGGATCAACAACGCGGCTACGACGTAGAGGCCGGCGCGCTTGCGGTCGGGCTCGTCGTAGTCGGCGACTTCGGTCTCCCGCATCATCTGCGTGCCGGTTGCGGCCCCCGCGACCGCGGTCTCGTCGGCGAGGATCGGTGTCGCCCGGACGCCCTGTCCGGACAGATAGCGCTGAAGGTCGTCGTGCATCTCGGCCGCGCTCGCATAACGGTTGTCGGGGTTCTTCGCGAGCGCTTTCATCGTGATCGAGTCGAGTGAGGTCGGAACGTCCCGGTTCCCGCGCGAGGGGGGCTCGGCGTTCTCGCGCACGTGCTTGTAAGCGATGGCCAACGGGGTGTCTCCGGTGAACGGCGCGCGGCCGGTCAACATCTCGTAGAGGACGACACCCAGCGAATACACGTCCGAACGGGCATCGACGGTGTTCCCCTGCGCCTGTTCGGGAGAAAGGTACGACGCGGTTCCGATGACCATCCCGGTCTGGGTCATGGTCTGCTCGCCGTCGCCACCGAGGGCGCGCGCGATGCCGAAGTCCGTGACCTTTGTCACGCCCTGATCGGTGATCATGATATTCGAGGGCTTGACATCGCGATGCACGAGTCCGTTCGAATGAGCGCGATGCAGGGCTTTGGCGACGTCGGCCGCGATCTCTGCCGCCCGTTCGGGAAGCAGCGGTCCCTCCTCTTCGATGATGTCGGAGAGTGATCGCCCATCGATGAACTCCATGACGATGAAGTACGTGTCCTCGTCGGCGCCGTAGTCGTACAGGGCCACGACGTTCGGGTGGTTCAGGTTCGCGGCGGATTGCGCCTCCCGGCGGAAACGTTCGACGAACGAGCGGTCCCGGGAGAAGCGCTCGTGAAGGACCTTGATGGCGACCTCACGACCGAGGAGCTCGTCGCGGGCGCGGTACACCTCGGCCATGCCGCCGCTGCCGACCCGTTCGATGACCGCGTAGCGACCCCCGAACGTTCGTTGAACGCTCAATCCTTCTCCTTGCCCTTGGCTTTGCCCTCGGGTTTGCCCTTGCCCTTGCTATCGTCGGGCGAGCCGGGCCCCTCTTCGTCCCCGCTGCTGACGTAGAGCGTAATCGTCTGGCCCCCGGCGACCGTTGCACCGGGCGCCGGCTCGGTTGCCACTATCGATCCCTCCGGCAGGTCGGTCCCGAACTCCTCCGGATCGACGAGAACGACCTCGTACGGCTGGCCATATCTATCTAGGACGCTCGTCATCCGCAGATAGTTGGCTCCGATCACGAGGTCCTCGTCCGGCAACCTGAAGTCTCCGGCCCCCGCCTCGGCGGGGGCCGCGCGCCGTGGCGAGTCGGTGTCGCCCAGGCGTGCGAGCAGCAGTGCCCCGGCGATCGCCGCCAGAGCTACGAAGATGCCCACGACCCACCGCCCGATCCGGTGCGGATCCCACCGAGCTCCCGGTATCGGCCACACCGTCTGGGGCTGCTCGGGCTCCCCTTGTTCTTCCAACACCGCGGTCGATCTCGCAGCCGTCAGTCGAGCGGTGATTCCGGGGTCGCCGTTCGCGCCCGGCTCTGGAGCGAGTGCCGTGAGCGCGGCCCCCATGGTGCTCGCGTCCGGATAACGATCGCGCGGCTCCTTCGCCGTCGCGCGAGCGACGACCGC
>Ga0299913_10001861_pt1 | contig 16133 bp, 16 predicted proteins | sample RVTome_9_FD_201360 | JGI IMG/M metagenome (GOLD analysis project Ga0299913, IMG submission 201360) | Soil microbial communities from uranium-contaminated site in the Upper Colorado River Basin, Wyoming, United States - RVT155D38 (version 2) ...
GACGAACGCCCTCGGAGGTGTTCGAGGTCGAGCTCACCGGCCAGGTGACGCGTCGCCAGGCCCGCCGCGTCCTCAGGTCCCAACCGCCCGTAGTAGAGCCCCTGCGGGAGGACCAGCACGTTGCCTGCGAACCGGTCGCCCCCGATGTGCGAGACCTCCCACGTGTGCGTGGGCGAGACGGCGTGCATCGCGGCGCAGACGGGTCGTCCGCGCTCGGCGCAGCATGCGTCGTGCTTGCCGTGCGTGCACACCAGGAACAGCGGCTCGCCGTACGGGGTCAGTCCGGGGGAGCCTCCGGACCCGAGCCCGGTCAGGTCGAGCCCGAGGAGGTCGCGGACGTCGTCGAGCTCCGCGGTCTCGACCCAGGGGTGAGGGGTGTGGACGTAGGCGGCGAAGACCCGCGCCGACCCGACGGGCCCCCCACCGTGGTGGCGCACCAGCAGCGGACGGACCCGGTGATGTTTCTCCAGGTCCGTCAGGAGCGCCTTCACCTCGGCTGGGAGACGGCTGTCGCGGACCGCGTCGACTCCCCATGGCCCCGGGCACTCCACGAGCAGGAAGGCGCGGACCGTCGACGCGGTTCCGGCCAGGGGCTCGGCGAGCTCCGCACTGGCCACCGAGCAGCGGAACGCGGCGTTCGCGCTCACTGCTCGATCCGCAGCAGACCCTCACGCACGAGGCGACGCGCCACCACGAGGCGGCTGTCCTGGTCCAGCCACGGCGCGAGGTCGCGGACCCGGAAGGCCGGGTGGTCGCGGATGTACTCCATCGGGCCCCGGAGCCGCGTCGGCATCCGGAGCTCCCGGTCCCCGAGGAGCACGACGAGCCGGCCCTCACGCACCTCGAGCACGCACGCGGCGGTCGCCCGCCGCACCAGGTCGGTGTCGTCGTCGATGGCGTCGAGGTGCACGCGGTCGGCGAGGCCACCACAGAGGACGGGGGTGCGTTCGCGGAGGAACGCGGCGACCCGGTCACCCGCGACCACTCCGGCGTCGAGCGTGCCGACGCCCCCGGTGAACGCGGCGAGCTGGTGGGCGAGCTCCTCGGCGAGACGCCCAGGTTCGGCGAGGTAGCCCGCGGGCAGCGGGGCGTCGTACCTCTCGTCGGCAAGCACCCGGTCGCTCACCTGCCGCAGGAGCTGTCGCCAGGTGAGCCGGTTGATGCCGACGGTCACGTGGAGAGAGGTCCGGTCCTGGCTGCGAGCCGAGTGCGGGGTGCCCGTCGGGAGGTACATGCTCAGGCCGGGCTCGAGCATCACCTCGCGCTCCTCCCCTGCCTCCACCACCTCCCACTGCTTGCGGCCGAGGGTCTGGAACACGAACACGTCGTGGGTGTCGCTGTGGCGGGCGAACCCCTGGGAGCCGGGTGGGGTGAGGTACGCGTTGGCCTGGCACGGGTGTCCCAGCGTGAGCTCGAGGTCGCGCACGAGACGGGTCAGCGGCGGCCAGTAGCGGTGCAGGCCCTGGAGTACGACGGTCGCGCCCGCGTCGAAGTGGTCGAGGACCTTGCGCGCGTCGACGAGCCCGGTCAGCGGTGCTCCCGCCAGCGTCGCGGACCGGGTGAGCTGTGACGCGGGGAGGACGGTGCCGTCCTTGACGACGCGCAGGGCGGGGGTGCGCAGCGCGACGCTGGTGAGCAGGTGGTCGACGTCGTCGAGGGAGAGCAGTCCGACCAGGTCGGCGGGGTCGGTGTGGTGGAGATGGACATGCGACGCCCAGACCTTCTCCATGAAGGCCTGGGCGTCACCGCTGAGCAGGTCGAGTGCGTCCAAGGCTCAGGCGTCGGTCCCGTCGGCGTCGCCGCCGTCGCTGCTGTCGCCGTCGGCGCTGCTGTCGCCGTCGGCGCTGCTGTCGCCGTCGGCCACGTCGGTGGAGTCACCGTCAGTGCTGTCGGTCCCGTCGGCGTCGCCGGCGTCGGTCCCGTCGGCGTCGCCGGCGTCGGTCCCGTCGGCGTCGCCGGCGTCGGTCCCGTCGGCGTCACCACCGGTGAGCGGCGTGCTCGCCGCGCCCCCGACGGTCTCGATGTCGTCGTCGCCTACGGGCTCGTTCGGAGTGGTGGTCATGAGGCTCCTCTCGGATCACGGCGCTCGACTGCGCCGCGTTGGGTGGCACGTACCCAGGAGTCTTGCAGGCAACCGGCAGGCGTTCCAGGCAGGGCCCGGGCGGACAGGCCTGCCCAGCGTCGCACCACGACCTCGCCCGGGGTCCTCGGGTCTGGGAGCATCAGCGCATGGAGCCCTCACCGAGTCCCGTCCGCACCTGGCTGTCCGACATGGACGGCGTCCTGGTCCACGAGGAGGAGGCGATCCCCGGCGCAGCGGAGTTCGTCGGGCGGCTCCGCGAGCGCGGCCGGCCGTTCCTGCTGCTGACCAACAACTCGATCTACACCGCACGCGACCTCCAGGCCCGCCTCTCGCGCAGCGGCATCGAAGTCCCCGAGGAGTCGATCTGGACCAGCGCCCTGGCCACCGCACAGTTCCTCGACAAGCAACGGCCGGGCGGCACGGCGTACGTCATCGGCGAGGCGGGGCTGACCACCGCGATGCACGAGATCGGCTACGTGCTCACCGACCGCGACCCGGAGTACGTCGTCCTCGGTGAGACGCGCACGTACTCCTTCGAGGCGATCACCACCGCGATCCGGCTGATCGAGCGCGGTGCCCGGTTCATCGCGACCAACCCCGACCCGACCGGCCCGTCGACCGCGGGCCCGATCCCCGCGACCGGGTCGGTGGCCGCGCTGGTCACGCGCGCGACCCGGGTGGAGCCCTACTTCGTGGGCAAACCCAACCCGTTGATGATGCGTTCGGCGCTGAACCGGATCGACGCGCACTCCGAGTCGACGGTGATGGTGGGTGACCGGATGGACACCGACATCGTGTCGGGGCTGGAAGCGGGTCTGCGCACGATTCTCGTGCTCACCGGGTCCACCCGGCCCGAGGCGGTGGAGCGGTTCCCCTACCGGCCGACCCACATCCGCGACTCGGTGGCCGACATCGTCGACCTGGTGGACGAGTGGGACACCGACGAGGACTCGGTGCTCGACCTCGTCGACTGAGTGACCTGTGCACCGAGGAACGACTCAGGCGTTCAGGGCCAGCAGGAGGTGCGCCTCGACCGGCTCTTCCTTGCCCTTCAGCTCGAGCGAACCCAAAGACGTGGTCACCGCCTCCGGCAGTCGGCTCTTGGTGCCCGGCCCCAAGGCGACCCCTCCGGCAGGCGCCTTGCCCTCGATACGGGAGGCGGTGTTCACGATGTCCCCGATGACGGTGTGAGTGCGACCTCCCCCGGTCCCGAGAACCGTGACCGTCACTGGTCCGGAGTTGATCCCCACCCGGAACCGCGGCCAGCCCGGATGCGCGTCCGCGACGCGCGTGGTCACCTCCTGGAGCGCGAGGCCCGCACCCGCCGCGCGTCGAGCATGGTCGGGCTGGTCCCCGCGCTTGTTGAACGTCACCATGAGGGCGTCGCCGATGATCCGGTCGACGTCCCCGCCGTAGGGCCCCACGACCGCGGGGACCGCCGCGGCGAAGTACTCGTTGAGCATCGTGGTCACCTCGTCCGGGGTGTGCACCTCGGAGTACGACGTGAACCCCTGCAGGTCGGCGAACAGCACACTCATGTCCCGGGTTCCCCCACCGGTCTCCTCCAGGTACAGGTCCGCGAACCGTTCCTCGTGCCAGGAGTGCCAGGCCCCGAACGCGACCAGACCGAACGCTGCGAGCATCAGCACGTGCCACTCCCACCAGGAAAGGTGCCAGTTGCGAGCGAAGGCGATGGCGAGCATCGACTCGGCGAGCAGCACGCAGGCCGCCATCATGGCCAGGAGCATCAGGGAGCCACGGTTCCACCAAAGCCTGAGGTAGCGCCGTGCAGCGAGTGCGTACAACACCACCACGGGAGCCGCCAGCAGCGCGGGTACCCGCTCCGCTCCGGCGGCCAGGCCTGCCAGCGGTGGGATCTCCCCGAGCGAGAGCACAGCCCAGACCGCCATCAACGCGAGGAGGACGAGACGCACGCGTTTCCCGATCCTCACCGCCTGCACCGCCCGCTCCCCCGACATGTCGATCGTCGACCACAGCGCGAGCCCGGAGCCGATCGCGATGCCGACGGGGGTCGCGACGACGAAGCCCCGGTTCGCGTCCTGCAGGAGCACGCCGGGAGTTGCCAGGGCGTGGAGGGCGAGGAACCCGGCCGACGACAGGAACGCGAGGGACACGAACAACACCCGGGCGTCCCCCCGAAGGACGGCCGCCGCCCCCGTCGCGTAGGCGAGCACGGCGGACACTGCCGCGGTGCCCAGCACCAGCCAGAAGTGGGACGGGTGGTGCTCCCAGAGCACATCGATCCTCGGGATCCCGAGGAGGAGCCCCAGACCGAGCAGCGGGGCAAGCAGCACGCCCGCCACGCCAGCCACACCGGCCAGCGAGAACGTCCGCCGCGTGTCAGCCATCGTCACCCGCCAGGAACTGGTGGAGCTGGGACACCACGACCGATCCCTCGCCGACTGCGGAGGCGACCCGTTTGACCGAGTCCCGCCTCACGTCGCCGACGGCGAAGAGCCCGGGGACCGTGGTCTCGTAGGGGAACGGACTTCGCGTGAGGGCCCACGCGTCGGTAGTGGCGTCGGCCCCGGTGAGCAGGAACCCCAGAGGGTCACGCCCGACCGAGTCGGGAAGCCAGTCGGTCCGCGGCTGCGCACCGATCATCACGAACAGGGCATCGGCCCGGATCGTCTCGTCTCCTGCACCGGTGCGGTCGCGCACCCGAACCCGCTCGAGACGGCCGTCGCCCTCCCCGCCGACAACCTCTGCCTCAGGGCGGACCACTACCCTCCGCTCCGCGGCGACCGCGTCCACGAGGTAGGCCGACATACCCTCACTCAGGTCGGCGCCGCGCACCACGAGCGTGACCCTTTCGCAGAACTTCGCGAGATGCAGGACCGCCTGACCGGCGGAGTTGCCCCCTCCCACCACCACCGCGTGCAGACCCGCCAGTGCATGCGCGGCGGAGACGCTCGCACCGTAGTAGACCCCGTTGTCGGACAACAGCTCGAGGCTGGCGACCCCGAGGCGTCGGTAGGAGACGCCCGCGGCCAAGATGACCGACCTCGACGTCACCTCCCCGATGCCGCCGATGTGCAGGACGAACCGGCGTCCGTCGTACGACAGCCTGTCCACCTCCCGCATCAGCAGGAAGTGCGCACCGAACACCCACGCCTGCTGGTACCCGCGCTGGGCGAGCTCGGCGCCGCTGATCCCGCGTGAGAAGCCGAGGTAGTTGCGGATCAACGAGCTGGCTCCCGCCTGCCCACCGATGGACTCCCGCTCGACGACGAGTGTCCGTAGTCCTTCGGAGGAGGCGTACACGGAGGCGGCGAGACCGGCTGGGCCGGCACCGATGATGACCACGTCGAACTCACGCGCCTCGTCGGCCAGGGTGGTGGGGACGCCCCACGCCTCGACGACGTCCACCTCGGTGGGGTCGACCAGGCACGGGCCGCCGAGGGCCGGCATCCACACGAGCACATCACCGGTCTCGGCGCCCGCGAGTGCCCGAACCGCGCTACCCGTCTCCGAGCCAGGCTCGTGGAGGGAGAACGGGATGCCGTTGCGGTTGAGCAGGCTGCTGATCGTGTAGGCGCGCGGCGACCGCGCGTCCGCCACCACGACCACCTCACGACGCACCGACTCGTCGCTGCGGGACCACTCCTGGACGAACTCGGCGACCGTGCGGTGGAACAGGGCGTCCCGGGCCGCCCAGGGCTTGAGCACGTAGTAGTTGATGTGGCCGACCGCCATCGCGTGCAGGATGGCCGACGCGGAGTCGCGCTCGGACCAGGCACCCCACTTCACCAGGAGGGCGCGCCGGGCGTTGGGGTGCAGCGTCCGCACCTTGTCGAAGAGCGCCGCGCGCGTCTGGTCCTCGATCGTGTCGTCCACGAGTACGACGGCCACGGGCTCCCCCCGTGTCCGCGCCCCCGCGAGCGTGGTCATGGCATCCTCTGCCGTCAGCTCCCCGCGAACCCGGAAGTCGATCCCGAAGGACCGCTGGAGCTCCTCCTCGAGCCTCAGCAGCTCCGTGGCGTTCTCGTCGACAGCCAGGAGAAGGGGCCGTGCGCTCGCAGCCGCGACGTTCATGATGTCGACACTAGGGCGACCGACGCGGGTCCCGCACCCGGGATTTTGCGTACCATCCCTCGCCTAACGGGCCACTCCGGGCGACCCGACCGAGCCGGCTTCAGCGCTCGAGCGGCGTGACGGGCTCCCCGCACATCGGGCACTGCACCTGGTCGACCGGACGCGGGTCGCGACCCTTCCATCCGCAGTACTCGCAGACGTAGGCCGGAGACCGTCCGACTTGTCCGTTCATCTCAGTCCCCCTCCTCCACCTCGGAGAGGGCCGTGCTCTCGAGCATGTTCAGCACGTCGTGGAAGTCCGCGAGCGTGAACGGGTACGCCAGCTCCGAGGCGTAGGCGTCGACCTGCACCTCGATGCCGTCCTCGGTGTCGAAGACCTCCACGGCGAACGCCGAGCTCCGCGAGAGCTTCTCGTCGACCTCGACCAAGTCATCGGCGTCGTAGATGCGCAGCAGGTCGTCGGGGCCGCGCACATGGGTCGCGTGGGGCGGGCGCGGCGGGAACGTCCTGCGCGGTGGGCGTGCCGGGGACTCGTCGTCCGACGAGTAGGGCGTGTGCCCCCCGGACTCACAGTGGAGGGCACGCTCGACGACCAGGCGGAGAGTACGACGCAGCAACCGGGTGGTGTGCTCCCACGCGCGGAGCTCGTGGTCACACGCCGCGGCCTCGTCGGTGTCCCCCGCGAGCATCGCCTGGTCGCGAGACGCGCGCCACGCGATCTCCTGCTCCTCGGTCTGCCGCAGCAGCGCGACGATCCGCGACTGGTCGTGGCCGCACACGCTCGCGGCCAGCTCCGGGTCGACCGCGCCCGTCCCGTCGGCGTCGAGCTGGATCAGGGTTGCCAACGCGGGATCCGACCCGTCGTCGACCTCCGGTCGCGTGGGCACCGCCTCCATCGCCTCGGACTCCTCCTCGGCGCCGTCGTCGGCGTCGTCGGCGTCGTCGTCGGCGTCGTCGGCGGCGGGCTCGAACGCACGCCGTCCCCCGACGCGGGCGACCAGGTCCTCGTCGAGCTCGTCGATCCGCTGGGACATGCCAGAGAGCATCGAGCGCAGGTGCTCGGGCACGAACGGCCATGCCGGCAGGTGGACCTGCGCGAGGACCCGGTCATCGACGAGGATGAACTTCATGAACCGGAGGTCGCGGTTGAGCACGTTGACCTCGAACTGGGCACGGTCGCGGTCGGTGACCCCCTCCACGACGACGCTGAACACCTGGACGATCGGCGCATCGCGCTCGACACGCACGAAGACCAGCGCACTGCCGTAGGGCACCGGGATGTCACCGTCGTCGTCCTTCTCCGGCTCCGAGCCGAACAGCGGCCGGAGGGCCTCGTCGACCAGCGTCCGCAGGTGCTCCTCGCTCTCCGGGACCGTGGCCACCGCGTCGTCCTCGCTCCCGACCGCGCTGTGCGTGGGGGCGACACCGAGGGGTGGCGTCTCGGACTCCGGGCCGAGCGGGTCCGCGCTCAGGAAGGCCGGATGCGGCACACCGAGCACGTCACGGAGCGCCTTGACCGACATCACCGCGAGGCGGTCCGCCTCCCCGACGGGGACGTCGGCGTAGTAGTTGGCCGACCCCGACCCGGTCGGCTCCCCCGCGGACGCCGTCGGCGGCGCCCACCCCAGTGCCTCCATCTGGGAGCGCTGCTCCGAGGTGAGCAGGTGCCGCACAGCGAGGTACTCGTTGCTCGAGACCTCACCGCGCACCATGGCGCCCTCGCCGAAACCTGCGAACTGGACGTACGGCGCCGCGCCGTCCTCAGCGCGCTCCCCCACCTCGGCATCGACGACCAGCGTGTCCTCGGCGCCCATCTCGGCGATGTGGTCGGCCAGCCTGGCCTGGAACTTGCTCCACGCACGCGCGGTGGTGCGATCAAGATCGAACCCAGCGAACTCGCTCAACTGCTTCCCCCACCCTCGACTCGACATGAGAAAACATATCGGCGAGCACCGACACTTCGGCCTCAGCTCACGAGTCCGTTGCGGAATGCCCAGGCGGTGGCCTCCGCGCGACCTCGCACCCCGAGCTTGCGGTAGATCGCGACCGAGTGGTGCATCACCGTCTTCGGTGCCACCCCCAGGCGGTGGCTGATCTCCTTGTTGGTGGCACCGGTGATGAGCTCCACGAGCACCTCCCGCTCACGCGGCGTCAACCGTTCGTGCTCGGGGGCCTTACGCTGCGCGGGCACCATGGGGCGGGGCCGGCTCGGACCCTCGGCGGACACGGCATAGGCCAGAGGACCGGCCAACGCGTCGCTGCGCGTCGCCTCGGCACCCTGTCCCGCGAAGGCGTCGAAACGCTCGGCGCCGAGCGCGACCCGGGTGGCGTCCACGGTGTCGACGTACTGCTCGAAGAAGCTCGGCGGCACACCGGGACGCAGCGTCTCCAGCTGGGAGGACACCATCCCGTGCAGCATCGCCGCGTCGGTCAGGTCACCGCGCCTCGCGGCGACGAGGGTCAGGAGCAGGACGGCGTAGGGCAGGTCGTGCCACGACGCCTGACGTTGAGCGAGCCTCAGGCAGTCGGCGCACCGTGCGGCCGCCGTACCCAGGTCCCCCTCGGACAGCGCGAGCCCGGCCGCCATCCGGAGGATGAACGGCTCGTACCGCGGCTCGAGACGATGCGACCGTTCGATCAGCTCGTCCACCCCTGGCAGCCGAGCCAGCAACGTGCCCGCCCGGTCGGAGGGGAGCCCGGACAGCAACAGCGCGAGGAGTACCTCCGCGCGGGGGTCGCGGCAGGACTCCACCTGCTCGATGCCCTGCTCAGCGAGCGCGGTAGCGACCTCGACCTCGCCGGTCTGGTTGGCCACCATCCCCGCCCAGGCGCAGAAGCGTGCGATCCACCGTGCATCGCCGGTGGCCTCGGCCAGGGGGAGTCCTTCGCCCGCCGCGTCGGCCGCCGCGGCGAAGTCCCCGGTCACGGGCAGTGCCTGCATGACGAACGACAGGCAGCGCAGCAGGGTGTCGGGCCGACCTCCTCGTCTGGCGAGTCCGACCGCGCGTGCGAGGTCCGCCTTCACCCTCGCCGCGACAACCGGTCCGTCGAACTCGACCGTCAGCCGTGCTCTCCACATCAGCGCGCCGGCGAGCAGGTCGTCGTCGACCCCACCCGCCGGTCTTCGACGCATCAGGCTGTCCAGCGCGGGCATCACGAAGCCGTCGTACCCACGGCACAGCACGAAGGGCGCCAACGCGGTCGCGAGGGTGAGCCCGGCCTCCACGTCCGCTGCCCCGACGAGGCGGCGTACGGCGGTCCGCAGGTCCGCCTCGGATCGGGCCAGCTCCTCGATCGGCGTGGTGTCGCGAACCAGCTCGATGGCGGCACCGCGGGCGAGGGCCAGCTCCATCACCGCGCGGGTGTGAGCCCTCTCGGCCAGGCCGAGCTCGCCCGCCTCGACCAGGTGCTCGAGCGCGAAGTCCCGTAGCAGCGCGGCCAGCACGAACGCCGGCTCCCCCGGCCCGTCGTACGGCTCGGCGAGACGGCGGTCCACCAGGTCGGAGACCGTGTCGAGGACCTCGGAGAACGACACCTGGACGTCCGGGTCACCGAGGTTCATGGCGCACGCCAGCATGTCCGCGCTGGCGGGGCCGGTGAACACCGCCATCCGTCGCAGCAGCTGCTGTGACGGTGAGCTCAGCATCGTGTACGACCACTCCAGAGCGGCCCGGATGCTGAGGTGGTGGGGGTCCCCGAGCCGACGGGTGTGCGCCAGGGTCACCTCGTGGCCGCTGTCGAGGTACTCCACCGTCGCGCGGGGGGACTCCGCGACGGCACGACTGGCCATGATCTCGATGCCCAACGGCAGCCCGTGCACCCGTCGACAGAGCTCGGCGATCGCCGCAAGGTCGCCCGCGTCGGGGTCGAACCCGTGGTCGGCCTCCGCAGCCCGTGCGCAGAACAGCTGGACTGCAGGGCTCCCGCGGAGCTCGTCGACGGGGGCCGTCGGGGCCGGCACGTCGAGCGGGTCCAACCCGACCACGCGCTCACCCAGAAGATGCAGGGGGCTCAGCGCCGTGGCGACGACCCGGAGCTTGGGAACCAGGTCGAGCAGGACCGACACGGGGTGCGGGACGCCGGTCAGCCGGTCACAGCCGTCGACAAGGACCGTGCGCGGCTCGAAGGCCAACGTCGCCGCCAGCCGCTCCTCGAGCCGGCCCGTCCCGGCCGGCAGCTCGATCGCGGAGGCGATGCTCACGAGCAGGTCGTCGTAGGTCCGGGCTCCGGCGATGTGCACGAACGCCACCGGCCCCGCGCCGTTCCGCTCCACCCGCCGGCAGAGCTCCCGCGCGACCCAGCTCTTCCCCACCCCGGCGGGACCCGCGAACGTGAGCAGCCGGAGCTCGTCGTCACCGAGCAGCTCCTCGGCCCGCCGGAGCTCCCGTGCCCGGCCCGACCCGTCCTGGTGGGTCGCGGGAGTCGCGTGGGTAGGGGTCCCCCTCCTGGATGTCCCCAGCACCATCATTCGAGGCTCGCACGCGAGGCCGACGCCCGCCATGACCCATCCTGACTGGTCCAGTGGCACCTGCCGGATTCGCGACGAATGCCCGCGAGTCTTTACCCGGGCACCGGGCGGTTGCCCGATGCGGTCGGGTACGACGGATCCCTACCGTCGAGGCAACGACCCGTTCCTCCCCGACGGAGTTCTCATGGACCAGTTCACCTATCTCGCCGACCCTGCAGCGCAGCTGCGTCTGGCGAACCAGAGGTACCAGGACGAGATCAAGCGTGCCGAACGGCGCACTGCGATGCGGCTGGAGGCCCAGGCGCGCGCCACGGCCGCGGCCGGCCAGGGTGTGCAGGACGAGCTCGTGTCTCGACCCGCACACACCGGGCTGCTGGCACGGCTGTCGTGGCACTCGTTGCTCCACCCGCGCGCCCACGGCGCCCACCGCGCGCTCGGGTGAGCCGTCCTGCGCCCTAGAGGTTGACCACCACGTCGGCGTCCTTGCGCAGGTCACCGACGAGCTTCTCGGCCACCGCGGACATCTCCTGTGACTTCAGCTGCTCCTCGAGCTGGGGTCGCAGCTTCTTGAACGACGGCATCTTCTGGCCGCCCTTGCCTCCGGCCTGCTTCTGCTGCGCGGTCATCTGCTCGTAGAGGGCGCGGGTCTCCTTCTCGGTCGGCTCCAGCTCCCCGGCCTCGTCCTCGACGAGCTGCTCGACCTGGATCTGCACGCGCACCTGGCTCCGGACCTCCTCCTGGTCCATCCCCTGCTGCTCGAGTGCTGCCAGGAGCTCGTCGACGGACCCGACGCCGTTCTGCTGCGCCAGCCCCTCCAGCTTCTTGTCGACATCCTCCTCGGACGCCGAGACGTTGCGCTCGCCGGCCTCCTGGACGAGCAGCTCGGTGCTGATCAGGCTCTCCACGACCTGCTTCTTGAGCTGGTCCTGGTCGACCTCCTGACCCGAAGCCTGGGACTGCTGCGCCATCTGCTGGAACTGCGCCTCGTAAGCCTGGGCGAACTCGTCCTTGGCGATCTCCTCACCGTTCACCTCGGCCACGACCTCGGGCACACCCTCGAGGTCCGCCTGAGGGCCGTCGGCCTCGGACTCCTTCTCCTGGGCGGCCTCGGACTTCTTGCTCGAAGCCTCGCCGCCCTCGTCGGAACCCCCGCACGCGGACACCGCCACGAGCACGACGGCCATCATGGACCCGAGCAACCATTTCTTCAGCAGCAAAGCGTCGTCACCTTTCTGGAATAAGACGAACTCGCCACGCTAACAGCCGTTTCCGGCCCTCCCGACCACGCGGCGTGACCTGAGCCCGGTGCTCAGCGAACAATTACCGGTTGCTCAGGTTGGGAGCGTCGCCGGTGCTCCCCGCGTGACCGGCATCCCGGCCGGTGAAGTCGTTCAGGAGGCGGCGGGGGTGACCTCGTCCAGCGCACCGCGGATCGCGTCGACGAGGAAAGCGATGTCCTCCTCGGTCGCCACCAGCGGTGGTGCCAGGCGGATCGTGGAGCCGTGGGTGTCCTTGGCGAGCACGCCGCGCACGAGCAGCGCCTCGCAGAGCTCACGGCCGTTGATCAACGAGGGGTCGACGTCGACACCTGCCCAGAGTCCGCGGGTGCGTACCTCGACCACGCCCTCACCGACCAGCGACTGGAGGCTCTCGTCGAGGAGCTCACCCATCCGGGTGGCGCGCTCCTGGAACTCTCCGCCCTGCAGCATCGCGACGACCTCGCGGCCGATCGCCGCCGCCAGCGGGTTGCCGCCGAAGGTGGACCCGTGCGAGCCGGGGGTGATCACGGAGAGCACGTCGCGGTCGGCGGCGATCGCCGAGACCGGGTAGAGGCCGCCGCCGAGCGCCTTGCCGAGGACGTACATGTCCGGCACCACGCCCTCGTGGTCGCACGCGAACGTCATCCCGGTCCGGGCGAGGCCGGACTGGATCTCGTCGGCGACCATCAGCACGTTGCTCTCGTCGCAGAGCGCCCGGAGGTCGCGCAGGAAGCCCTCGGGCGGGATGACCACGCCGGCCTCGCCCTGGATGGGCTCGAAGAGGACCGCCACGGTGGTGTCGTCGATCGCGTCGGCGATGGCCTGGACGTCGCCGTAGGGCACGACCCGGAAACCGGGGGTGTACGGGGCGTAGTGGCGACGGGCGACCTCGTCGGTGGAGAAGCTGACGATCGTGGTGGTCCGACCGTGGAAGTTGCCGTCCATCACGATGATGGATGCGGTGTCCTCGGGGACGCCCTTCACCTCGTAGCCCCAGCGGCGGCTCACCTTCAGCGCGGTCTCCACCGCCTCGGCGCCGCTGTTCATCGGGAGCACCATCTCCTTGCCGGTCAGCTCGGCGAGGTCGCGGGCGAAGAGGCCGAGCTGGTCGTTGTAGAACGCACGGCTGGTGAGGGTGAGCCGGTCGAGCTGCTCGTGCGCGACCGCGAGCAGGCGCGGGTGGCCGTGGCCGAAGTTGAGCGCGGAGTACCCGGCGAGGCAGTCGAGGTAGCGCTTGCCCTCGACGTCGGTGACCCAGGCGCCCTCGCCGGAGCTGATGACCACGGGCAGCGGGTGGTAGTTGTGCGCCGCCCACTCCTCGGTCAGCTCGATGTGCTCGGTGGATCCCATCCCCGGGATCACGGTCAAAATGTGCTCGCTCATGAGGCCATGGTGACATCCCGGGGAAGCGATGGCGGTATCGGCGGCGATTCATGCAGCGCGTCGCGTCCAGACGGGTCACCCGACCCGGTTACGTCGGGCCATGGCGCCGGCTCTGCGGGCGGAGGAGACTGTGCCGCGAACGAACCACCGGGCCCACCACACCGGGAGCCCGCAGGGGGTTCGGGGGAAAGAGGTCGTGATGCCGGTCATCGAGGAGAGCGTCTTCATCGCCAGGCCGCCGGAGGAGGTGTTCGAGTACCTCGCGAAGGCCGAGAACCTCCCGGAGTGGGACTCCTCGATCCTCGAGTGCGAGCAGGTCGGAGCAGGGCCGGTGGAGGTCGGCACCCGGTGGCGCGGGGTGAGCAAGATCCTCGGCCGCCGTTTCGACTGGACCGTCGAGGTCACCGAGATGGAGGAGCCCACCCTGACCGCCAGCAAGTCCGTCGAGGGCAAGCTCGGCTTCACGGTCCGCAACCAGTTCGCCGCCGAGGACGGCGGGACCCGCTTCACCTACCGGGTGAACGCCGAGTCCGGCCTCGGTGGGGTGTTCGGGAAGCTCGGTGACCCGCTCGTGGAGAAGGCCCAGCGGCGCACGGTGCGCGCGAACCTCGAGAACCTCGCCGAGCTGCTCGCGTAGCACCGGCACACCGCAGCGCCGGAGCTCCCGGCGAGTCGGCACTGCCGCCGCCCCTCAGGCCGGCGGGCCTGGTCTGCACCGCCTTGGAGAGGCGCGCAACAATCATTACATGATTACAAATGAGTCTCTCGAGCGGATTCGCGGCTGGTTCACCGGTCGCCTCCCCGAGGAGTGGCAGGTCGGCACCCCAGCCATCACCGTCGACCGTGAGGAGATCACCGTGGTGCTTGACCTCGGTGACCTGAAGACCGCGTCCGGGCCGAGCTCCGCGGAGACCGCCGAGGCGAGAGTCGGGCGGGCGAAGGCGTTCCGGGAGGAGACGCGCGACCAGCGAATCGCGATCGCCCGCGAGGCAGAGCACCGCTTCGGACGGAAGGTGGCGTGGGGCGTCGCCGTCGGCGAGCACCGCGAGCTCTTCACCCACATCGCCGTACCGGTGATGACGCGGCTGCGTCAGCCACAACGGCAGGTCCTCGACACGCTGGTCGACGCCGGCGTCGCACGGTCACGCTCGGAGGCGCTGGCCTGGTGCGTCCGGCTGGTCGGTCAGCACAGCGACGACTGGCTCACCGAGCTGCGTGAGGCGATGTCCCACGTCGCCGATGTCCGCGCCCAGGGCCCCGCCGCATGAACCGCTGCACGCGAGCCTGCGTCACGCACCTCGGTCGCGGGTGAACGGCAGGACCTGTCCCTCACGGTCACGCCGGCGCCTCCGTGACGGGGGGAGCTCACGGTCGATCGCCTCCTCGTAGGGAAGAGGCGGGTAGTCGCGGTACCTCCGGTCTGCCCGGCGCAGGATCTGCTGACGGACCCCGTTCGCGGCGACGCTGATCATGAACAGCTCCTTGTTGTCCCGGCGGCAGCCGACCACCATGCCCTCGAGCACGTGGTCGAAGGTGAACCCGGCGAAGCGCGGGTCTCCCGTCCGTGACGCCCGTGCACCGGGCTTGAGGAAGTGGTCGATCAGGTAGCGCAACCAGGTCACCGCGGCGTAGGACTTCTGCCCTCCGGCGTAGGTCAGGCATCACCCGTCCCAGCACGGGACCCAGTCGCACCACAGGGTCGGCTGACCGTCGGGCGGCAGGTTGCCCGCGTTGCCGCGGACCGCAGGCTGGTCCTCCTCCGCCGGCCGGCTCGGTACGTCGTACGGCCCACCCGGGCCGGACAGGCGACGCGAGGCGCTGAACGCGCTCAGGTAGGAAAGCTCGTGCTCGTTGAGCCCCGGCGCGATGTCGATGTGGCCGACGAAGTCAGCGGTGTACCCCATGGCCTGCTCCCCTTCTCGACGATCCGGACGATCCGAGGATCCGCCGCCTACCGCCGCGGCGACAGCCCGACTTCGCAACCTGTGGACAGGACGGTGTCCTCACACGGCTCCACGCGGGCCTCCACAGACGAACAAGAATCCTTCTAGGCTGGGCCCCATGTCAGGAACACCGGACACAGCCGGGAGGCACGGACCCGAGCGGCGACGCGACGCACGCTTCGCGAAGGCGTCGGCGGTGGGCACCGAGCACGCGCGGGCGACCTGGGCGTTGGCCGCGCGCGAGCGTCTCCTCGAGGCGGCGCGCGAGTACCACGGCGTCGTGACCGACCAGGAGCTCGCCGACTTCGTGCAGGACCGGTCGCTGATCGCCACCGACCAGCACCCGCGGTACTGGATCGGCGACGTGCTCACCCGGGTGGGCCTCGACTGCAACGCACGTCGGGAGCCGATCCTGTCCGCGCTCTGCGTCACCACCGAAGGCACCGTCGGCAAGGGGTACACCGTCGCCGTCGAGGAGGGACGCCGAGAGCCCGTCGGCGATCTCGACGACCACGCCGCCGAGGAACGGCTCGAGTGCTACCGCTACTTCGGCGCGCCGCTCCCCGAGGGCGGCGGCGTCCCCGCCCTTCCACCCCAGCTCGTCGCGAAGCAGGGCGCGCGTCGAGCTCCTCGCCGGACCTCGCCCCGGCCCGCTGCTGCCGCGTCCAAGGCGCCGCCGGAGAAGGAGCCGGCGATCTGTCCGACCCACTTCATCCAGCTGCCCGCGACCGGAGTGTGCGACCTCTGCGAGTGAGCAGCCGTCTCAGAGTCCCAGCTGCTTGCCGACGGCCTCCCCGCCCATCTCGCGGACGACCTCGGGGTCGCCCACGACGACCAGAACGTCGGTCGCGCGCGACATCCCGACGTACAACCTCTCCCGCGCACGCTCCCGGGGCTTCGACTCGTTCACGCACAGCACGACGACCCGTCGCTCGAGCCCC
>Ga0299913_10001862_pt1 | contig 16132 bp, 22 predicted proteins | sample RVTome_9_FD_201360 | JGI IMG/M metagenome (GOLD analysis project Ga0299913, IMG submission 201360) | Soil microbial communities from uranium-contaminated site in the Upper Colorado River Basin, Wyoming, United States - RVT155D38 (version 2) ...
CGGCCGGGCGGGCGGCGAACGTGCGCGTGACGCCGTCGTCGTTGGCGATCGCCACGGACGGCTTCAGGCCGTCGAGCGGCGTGATGCCGTGCTGCTTGACGATCAGCTCGGCGCGCCAGGGCTCGCCGGCGTCGATCGCGCCGGGCGCCGCGCCCAGCTCGACCGTGGCCCAGCCCCCGGCATGTGCGGTGCCGGCGGTGGCGGCGAACGCGACGGCCAGCAGGAGGGCGATGCGGCGCATGGGTCTCATACGACGGATACACCCGTCGCGGTCCGCACGTTCCCCCGGGTGCCCGAGGACATCGCGCAGCACGGATGGCCGTGCCGGCTACCAGCGCACGTCGTGGCGCTCCATCACGCCCCAGCCCTCGCGCAGCTCGCCGGCGCCGGGCAGCTCGCCCGAGAACGTGCCGAACGGCTGCTCGTAGTCCGAGCTCAGCAGGACGAGGTTCTCGCGCCGCGCGCGCGTGGCCTCGGCGGCAAAGCGCAGGCCGTCCACGCGCGAGAGGTCGCCGGCGAACGTCACCGGCGGCACCTCGCGCGGCTCGCCCGCCACCCACACGGCGCGCTCGGAGCCCGTCGCCGAGTCGTGGATCCCGTCGACGAGGTTCCATGCCACCGGCTCGCCGCTCGCCAGGGCGCCGACGCCCGCCGACCAGCGCCACGCGGTGTGCCGGGCGTGATAGCCGGCCGACTCGTCGACGATCGCCCGCAGATCGAGCTGCCGCCGCTCGCCGCGCAGCTCGATCCAGCCGCGGGCGGGCACGCCGGCGCGCTTGCGCGTCCACGCGTACTGGTCGCCGTGCGGAGAGAGGACCTCGATCGGCGTGCCGTCGCCGAGCGCGAGCTCGAACGACGCCGAGCGCCCCTGCACGGCCACGCGCCGCGGCGAGACCGTGACGCCGCCGCGGCCCCGCGCGGTCCGCTGGAGGAGCCGGCCGTGCGCGCGGTCCCAGACCGCCCACCAGGCGATCCGCACGATCCCGATCCGCGCGCTGGCCGCGCACAGCATCAGCTCCGGCCCGTAGGCGCCGACGTACGTCCACTGCTTCAGCGGCCGCCCGCCGCGCAGCAGGGGCATGTGGTCCGGGGGCCGGGGGACGCCGTGCATGCGCGGTATGCTGGCGCACACGGGGTTGACTGACCAGTCAATCTCAGGGGAAGGAGATCACCGTGCGCGCCGCCGCCGTCCAGCTCACGTCCACTGCCGATCGCGAGCGCAACCTCGCCACCGCCGACCGGCTCACCCGCGCGGCCGCCGCGGCCGGGGCGGAGCTCGTCGTGCTGCCGGAGAAGTGGAACGTGCTCGGCACCCCGGCGGAGACCGCCGCCGGCGCCGAGCCGTTCGACGGGCCGGCGCTGCGCTGGGCGCGCGCGACCGCCCGCGAGCTCGGGATCGAGCTCGTGGCCGGCTCGATCGCGGAGCGCGTCCCGGGCCGGGAGAAGGGCTCGAACACCTCCGCCCACATCGGTCCCGACGGCGAGGTCCGCGCGGTCTACCGCAAGGTCCACATGTTCGACGTCGAGGTCGGCGGGCGCACGTACCGCGAGTCCGAGCACGAGGAGGGCGGCGACGAGCTGGTCGTGTCCGAGACCGCCGGCGGCGTCGAGCTCGGGCTGAGCGTCTGCTACGACCTGCGCTTCCCGGAGCTGTACCGGATCCTGGCGGTCCGCGGCGCCCGCGTGCTGATCGTGCCGGCGGCGTTCACGCTGGCCACGACGCGCGACCACTGGGAGGTGCTTCTGCGCGCCCGCGCGATCGAGGACCAGGTGTTCGTGGTCGCCGCCAACCAGGTCGGCGAGCACGCGCAGGGCTACCGCTCCGGCGGGCGGTCGATGATCGTCGACCCGTGGGGCGTCGTGCTCGCTCAGGCCCCCGACAGCGAGACGTTCGCGCTCGCGGAGCTCGACCTCGAGCGCCAGGCCGACGTGCGCCGCACGCTGCCGTCGCTGGCCAACCGCCGCCCGCACGCCTACGCCTGGCCGCAGGAGGTCCACGCCTAGTGACCTGGGGGAGGGACCACTAGTGGCGACGCCCGCCCGCGCGCCCGTCGACAAGCGGCGCGTCATCCTCGACGCGGCGGTCCGCGTCTTCGCGCGGCAGGGCTTCCACACGTGCCGGGTGTCGGACATCGCCGACGAGGCAGGGGTCGCCTACGGGCTCGTCTACCACTACTTCCAGTCCAAGGACGAGGTGCTCGACACGCTGTTCCTCGAGCGCTGGGACGTCCTGCTCGACGCGATCCGCGAGGTCGACGCCTCGGGCCAGCCCGCGCGCGCCAAGCTGCACGCGATCGCCGGCTTCATCATCGACTCCTACCGCCACGACCCGGACCTGATGAAGGTCATCATCGTCGAGGTGACGCGCGCGGCGAACTCGTTCGGGGCCGCCCACCTCGGCAAGATCACCGAGGCCTACGGTCAGATCAGCGGCATCGTCGCGCAGGCCCAGCGGGGCGGCGAGTTCCGCGACTCCGTGAGCCCCGAGTTCGCGGCGATGGCCTTCTACGGCGCGATCGAGCAGGTGCTGACCGGCTGGATCTTCGGGACGCTCGACGAGGGCGAGGGCGCGCACGACCGCGCCAAGGCCTACGTGGTCGAGACGATCTGCGACGGTCTCGACGCCCGTCGCGCTTAGACTGCGCGCCCATGACGGACAACGAGATGGTCAAGCGCCTGATCTGGTCCGGCCTGCTCGCCGGCCTCGGTGCCCTCGCCTCGATCGCCACGTCGAAGCTGGCCGCCGTGATTTGGCGCCGGGCCTTCGGGGAAGATCCCCCGGAATGAGCGAGGACCCCGACAAGGCTGCGTCCGAGGCGCGCGGCGCGGAGCTGCGCGAGAACGTCGCGCTGACCGACGCCCGGCGCACCGAGGAGGAGCGCGCCAAGGCCGAGCAGACGGCCGAGCAGGCGACCAAGGAGGCCGAGCAGCTCTCCACGAAGGAGCGGCGCGAGCGCGAGAAGGCCGAGCGCCTGCACGCCGAGGCCGATAAGGAGCGCGGGCAGGCTCCCGCCCCCGAGCCCGCCGCGCCCGAGCACACGCCGCCCGCAGAGGCGGTCGCCGGCATGCCGGGGGTCGACAAGCTGCCGCCCGCAGTTCAGCGTCCCGAGGTCCTCGTGGGCGCGGCGTTCGTGGGCTCGTTCCTCGTCGCACGCATCCTCAAGCGGATCTTCGACTGACATGGCCAACGGAACCGACACATCAGAGCTCGGCCAGGCGATCCAGGACGTCACCGAGAAGGCGTCGCTGCTCGTGCGCGAGGAGGTCGAGCTCGCCAAGACCGAGGTGATCGAGAAGGTCACCAAGCTGATCAAGGGCGCCGTGGTGGGAATCGTCGCCGGCATCTTCGCCGTCTTCGGCCTGATCTACCTGCTGCACTCGGCGTCGTGGGCGATCTACACCGCGCTCGACTCCGACAGCCCCTGGCTCGGCTACCTGATCGTCGCCGTGGTGCTGTTCGTGCTCGGCACGCTCGCCGGCTTCATCGCGGCCCGCTTCGTCAAGCGCGGCGCGCCGCCCACCCCGCAGATGGCGATCGAGGAGGGCAAGCTGATCAAGGAGACGGTCACGAGCTCGCATCCCGCCACGCCGCAGGGGCCGCGCTGATGGCCCAGACGCGCTCACCGGAGGAGATCCGGCAGTCGATCGAAGCCAACCGGGCGGAGTTCGGCCTCGCCGTCGAGCGGCTGCGCGGCGAGGTCACGCGGGCCACGGACTGGCGCGGCCAATTCGAGCGCCACCGCAAGGAGGTCCTGATCGGCGCCGCCGTGGCCGGCTTCGTGCTCGGCGGCGGGATCGCGGCGATGACCGGCCTCCTCACCGGCCGGCGCAAGTCCCGCGAGTACTACTAGTACACGTGGCCGGAAGTACGGCGCATAACCCGGTGGATTCCGGGTCGTGGCTGCCGGTGCACGGCATCCGCGAGCATGCTGGTGGCACGTGACCGGATGCCGGGTGCCGGCAGCCGCGGGCCGGGCCCACCGGAATGCGTCGTAGTTCTGGCCGCGTGTACTAGCCGCGGGACGGACCCGGCCGCGGGACGACGAACCTCGGGCGCGCTTCGGCGGCTCGCCGCCCTCGCCGTCGGTGAGCCGGCCGGGTCGTCCGATCCGAGCGCTGTCCGAGCACCGTCCTGATAGCGGTCGCTACACGACCTCCAGATGGGATCGTCGGCGGTAGCTCAACCGGCGGCGGCACCCTCGCTCCACCACCCAGCCGAAGTTCGTCCCTGGCCCGCAGCCGCCCGGGCAGGCGTTCGCCGCCCGGCGGCGAATCCGGGGCCGAGCGCGATGAGTGCCCCTGCCGCCAGCCAACCGCAGTTCCCGACGGTCCGCGCCGTGCTGCGCATCGTGCTCGTCGTGATCGCCGTCGTGCTGACGCTCGTGCTGATGTACCTCCTGCGCCGGCCGCTGACGTGGGTCTTCATCGCCGCATTCCTGGCGATCGCGCTGTCGGGCCCGGTGAGCTTCCTCTCGCGCCGGATGCGGCGCGGGTTCGCGGTCGCGATCGTCTACCTGCTCCTGATCCTCATGCCGTTCGCGCTGATCGGCCTGCTCGTCCCGCCGATCGTCACCCAGGCCAACAACCTCGTCCAGAACCTGCCGCAGTATGCCCAGCAGTTCACCGAGTTCGTCGAGGATAACGACCGCCTGCGCCAGCTTCAGGACGACTACGACATCACCGGCCGGCTCGAGGAGGAGGCGTCCAAGCTGCCGGCGCGACTCGGCGATGCGGCGGGCGTGCTCGGGGACATCGGCGTCGGCCTCGTGAACTCGATCTTCGCCGCCGTGACGATCATCGTCCTGTCGATCTTCATGCTCAGCAGCGGCCGCCGGTTCCTCGACGCCTGGATACGCGACTACCAGCCCGACCGCGAGCAGTGGTGGCACGGGCTGTTCGAGCGGATCTCCAACGCGATCGGCAACTACGTCGCCGGCGCGCTGCTGCAGGCGACGGTGGCCGGCCTGACGAGCTGGATCGTGCTGCTGATCCTCGGAATCGACTACGCGCTGCCGCTCGCGGTCATCGTCTTCCTGCTCGACCTGATCCCGCTCGTCGGCGCCACGCTCGGCGCGATCCTCGTCGGGATCGTCACGCTGTTCAGCGACTTCCCGGTCGACACGATCATCTGGGCCGTCTTCGCGATCGTCTACCAGCAGATCGAGAACAACGTCATCCAGCCGCGGATCCAGGCCCGCGCCGTGCAGCTCGACCCGCTGATCGTCCTCGTGTCGGTGCTGTTCGGCTCCGCCCTGTTCGGGGTGCTCGGCGCGCTGCTGGCGATCCCAGTTGCCGCCGCGATCCAGATCACGTACCGCGAGTACCGCGCCGAGCGCAAGGCGCTCGCGCCGTCGGTTGCTAAACCGGGCCCAGGAGCGAGCCCGGCAGCCCCGTGACCCCGAGCAGCCCCGGCCCCACGTGGGCGCCGATCACAGGCCCGATCTCCGACACGAACTCCGGCGGGCGCCCGTAGATCTCGCGCCCGCGCTCGGCGAGGCGCTCGGCGACGTCGCGGGCCTGGACGTGTTGGACGAAGAACACGTCGGCGCCACCGTCGTGCTGGGCGGCGAGGTGCTCGACCATCCGCTCGAACGCCCGGCCCGCGGTCCGGACGCGCTCGATCGGCAGGATCTCGCGGTCGATCGCGAGGATCGGCTTGATCTTCAGCGCCGAGCCGATCCACGCCTGGGCGCCCCCGATCCGCCCGCCGCGGCGCAGGTACTCGAGCGTGTCGACGGCGAAGATGATCTTCATCGGCTCGCGCAGCCGCAGCGCGGCCTCGGCGGCGCCGGCCAGGTCCGCGCCGCCGCGGATCGCGTTGCGGGCGGCGATCGCCATCAGCCCGTGGCCCGCACAGCCGGTGTCGGAGTCGATGATCTGGATGCGCTCGGGGGCGACACCGCGCTCGACCAGCGCGTCGCGCGCCTGGCGGGCCGCCTCGACGGTTCCCGAGATGCCGCCCGAGAGGTGGATCGAGAGCACGTCGTCGCCGGCCGCCAGCAGCGGCTCGTAGACGGTCAGGAAATCGCCCACCGACGGCTGCGACGTGCTCGGCAGCGTCGCTGCCGAGCGCATGTGGTCGTAGAACGCGTCGTAGTCGAGAACGTCGCTCTCGCGGTCGGTGCGCCCGTCCCAGTTGACGTACAGCGAGACCTCGTGGAGCTCGTGGCGCGCCACCACCTCGGCGGGGAGATAGTGGGTCGTGTCGGTGACCACTGCGACGCCTGGCATCGCCCGCAGCCTATCCTCGCGCCGTGGCTCGGGTCCTGGTGACCGGTGCGACCGGGTTCATCGGCTCGCACGTCGTCCGCGCGCTGGCGGCGCGCGGGGACGACGTGCGCGTGACCGTCCGCGGCTCGTCGCGTGCCGACGCGCTCGCCGGCCTCGACGTCGAGCGCGTGACCGCCGACGTCACGGACCGGGCGGCGATGCGGCGCGCCGTGCGGCGGATCGATCGCGTCTTCCACGTCGCCGGCACGACCAACCTGCGGCTGCCGCCCGAGCAGCTCATGCGGATCAACGCCGAGGGCACGCGCACGGTGATGGAGGCGTGCCTCGCCGAGGGCGTCGAACGGGCCGTGCACGTCTCGTCGGTGGCGGCGATCGGACCCGCCCGGCGCGGCGGGGCGCTCGACGAGCGCCACGTCCGGACCGGCCCGCTGGGGATTCCGTACGCCGACGCCAAGCACGCTGCCGAGGTCGAGGCGCTGCGCGTCGCGGCCCGCGGGCTCGACGTCGTCCTCGCCTGCCCCGCGCACGTGCTCGGCGCCGGCGACGGACGTCGCTCGTCGACCGAGTTCGTGCGCCGCTTCCTGCTGCGGCGGATCCCGGCGTATGTCGACGGCGCGATCTGCATCGTCGACGTCGAGGACGTGGCGGCCGGCCTGCTGCTGTGCGACGAGCGCGGCGCCGCGGGCGAGCGGTACATCCTCGGCGCGCGCAACTACACGTGGCAGCGCCTGTTCGGCGAGCTCGAGCGCTGCTCAGGGGTGGACGGGCCGGTGCTGCGGCTGCCGCTGCCGGTCGCGCTCGCGCTGGCCGAGGCGGCCGTCCGTTTGCCGGGTCCGACGCCGGTCATGCCGTCCGAGATCCGCGCCGCGGCGCACTGGTGGACGTACCGCTCGGCGAAGGCGCGGCGCGAGCTCGGCTTCCAGACGCGCCCGCACGAGGACACCGTGGAGGCCACGGTCCGCTACCACCAGGAGCGGCTCGGCGACCGGTTGCGGCGCTCGGGCACGCGTCAGCCGCTCGCATTGCGGCTGGTCGGCCGCGTCGCGCGCGAGGTGATCCGGTGAGCGAATCGGTCGTCCTCTACCGCTGCCGCACGCCGACCGACCGGCTGTGCCCGTGCGGCCGCGTCGCCCGCGAGCTGCGCCGCCGCGACATCGCGGTCGAGGTGCGGCGGGTGCGCAAGGGCGAGCGCGGGGAGATCGACGCCCTGACCGGGCAGGACCGCGTGCCGCTGCTCGTGATCGGGCACGAGGCGATCTGCGACTCGCGACGGATCGTCGAGCACCTGCGTTGGCGCGACGACCAGTAGCGGCGACGCGCCAGCTTTGTCGCTTGCCGCAGGCCCCGTCGTCGGTAGTGTGAACGCGGCGCGGAGGGCGCCGTGACGACGACGGAGGGCTTCACATGAAGTTTCTGCTCACGATCTACGGCGACGAGTCGAGCTGGGCCGACGCGACGCCGCAGGACCTCCAGGAGCTGATGGCCGCGTACGAGGCGTTCGGCCGCGAGGCGTCGGCCGCGGGCGTGATGCTGGGCGGCGAGGGCCTGTCCCCGAGCGGCACGGCCACCACCGTCCGCGTCCGGGACGACGAGGTGCACACCAGCGACGGGCCGTTCGCGGAGACGCGCGAGCAGCTCGGCGGCTACTACCTGCTCGAGTGCCGCGACCAGGAGGAGGCGCTCGGCTGGGCCGCCCGGATCCCGGGCGCGCGGCACGGGGCGATCGAGGTCCGGCCGGTGATGGACTACGAGGCCGCCGGCGTCGACCGAGACACGCAGGCGCACGAGGCGGCGCGATGAAGTACCTGCTCCTGCTGTACGGCGACGAGAACCGCTGGGCCGACATGTCGCCCGAGGACGCCGCCGAGTCGATGAGGGTGTGGAGCGCGTACGGCCAGGCGCTGATCGACGCCGGCGCCTACCTGGGCGGCGAGGGCCTCCAACCCACCGCGGCCGCCACCACGGTCCGGATCCGCAGCGCCGAGGTCGTCCACACGGACGGGCCGTTCGCGGAGACGCGCGAGCAGCTCGGCGGCTTCTATCTGCTCGAGTGCCCCGACCTCGACGCCGCGCTGTCGTGGGCCGCAAAGGTCCCCGGCCTGCCCGAGGGCGGCTCCGTCGAGGTCCGCCCGGTCATGGACTACGAGGCCGCCGGCTACCAGCAGCCGGGCGCGGAGACTACTTCGGCCTGAGCGCTCCCGGCGCAGCCATCGACCGCCTGTTCCGGCGCGAGTCGGGGCAGGCGGTCGCCATCCTGGCGCGCGCGTTCGGAGACCTCGACCGCGCCGAGGAGGCGGTGCAGGACGCGTTCCTCGTCGCGCTCGAGCGCTGGCCGCGCGACGGCGTGCCCGCCAACCCGGCGGCGTGGATCGCCACGACCGCCCGCAACCGGGCGATCGACCGGCTGCGTGGCGACCGCCGCCTGGTGCCGCTCGAGCGCGACCACGAGGCGCTGGCGCGGGTCGCGGCGATCGAGCCCGCCACCGGCATCCCGGACGAGCGGCTCGAGCTGATCTTCGCCTGCTGCCACCCGGCGCTCGCGCCCGAGGCGCGGGTCGCGCTGACGCTGCGGGCGCTCGGCGGCCTGTCCACGCGCGAGGTGGCGCGGGCGTTCCTGGTGTCCGAGGACGCGATGGCGCAGCGGCTCCAGCGCGCCAAGCGCAAGCTGCGGGGGGCAGGCATCCGCTTCGAGCTGCCGCGCGAGCAGGACCTCCCGGCGCGGCGCGCGTCGGTGCTCGCGACGCTGTACCTGATCTTCAACGAGGGCTATGCCGCGACCGCGGGCGAGGCGCTCGTGCGGCGCGAGCTGTGCGCCGAGGCGATCCGGCTCGCGCGCGTGCTGTGCACGCTGATGCCGGACGAGCCGGAGGCGCTCGCGCTGCCGGCGCTGATGCTGCTGCACGACTCACGGCGCGACGCGCGCGTTGACGCGGCGGGCGAGCTGGTGCTGCTCGAGGACCAGGACCGCTCGCGCTGGGACGCGGAGGCGATCGCCGAGGGCATCGCGCTCGTCGAGCGCGCGCTCGCGCTCGGCGGCGGGGCCGGCCCGTACACGCTCCAGGCCTTCATCGCCGCCCAGCACGCCGCGCCGGGCGGCCCGGACTGGGTTCAGGTCGCGGCCGCCTACGACCGCCTGCTGGCGGCCGTCGGCGGCCCGGTGGTGGCGCTCAACCGAGCCGTCGCGGTCGCCATGGCCCGGGGCCCGGAGGCGGGCCTGGCGCTGATGGACGAGCTGGCCGGCGAGCTCGACGCCTACCACCTCTTCCACTCCGCCCGTGCCGACATGCTGCGGCGGCTGGACCGGATCGGCGCGGCGCGCACGGCCTACGGGCGCGCGCTCGAGCTGGCCACCAACCCGGTCGAGCGGGCGTTCCTCGAGCGCCGCCTGACCGAGCTCAGGCGTCCATCAGGCTGAGCGCCTCCTCGTGGCCCTGGAGCCGCTCGCGCAGCTTCCTGCGCAGGCCCGAGTGCAGCTGCGACACGCGCGACTCGGTCACGCCCATCACCTGCCCGACCTCGCGCAGCGTCAGGTGCTTGACGTACAGCAGGACGCAGATCTCCTGCTCGCGGGTCGACAGCGTCTCGAACGCCTCGCGGAAGGCGCGCTTGGTGTCGCCGATCATGGCCGCGGGCTCGGGCCGGCTGCGCTCGTCGGCCGACTGGAGCAGCTCGACGCGCTCGACGCCCGCGTCGTCCTCGGCCGCCTCGCTCGCAGCCGCGTTGAGCGACGCCACCTCGGCGCGGGCCAGGTCCGCCCGGTGGCCGCGCAGCACATCGACTGTCACGGCGAGCGCGTCGGCCAGCTCGGGGTCGGTCGGCTCGCGGCCGTGGATCGCGCGGAACGAGCGCACCGCCGTGACCACCTCGCGGTCGAACCGGCGGACCGAGCGCGGCGCCCAGTCCTGCCGCCGCAGCTCGTCGAGCACCGCGCCGTGGATCCGGGTCCACAGGAACTGCTCGAGCGTGGCGCCCTTGGCCGGGTCGTAGCGGTCGATCGACGCGATCAGCGCCTCGAGCCCGCGTGAGATGTAGTCCTCGGCCTCCTGGTGCGCGGGTAGCTCGCGGATCTTGCGGTAGACGATGTACTTGACCAGCGGCGCGTAGGTCATGATCAGCCGGTCGCGCAGGCGGGAGTCGCCGTTCGCCTTGTAGCGCCGCCAGAGCGCGAGCGCCTCGGCCTGCGAGAACCGGCGCTTGGCAGGTGCTGTCGCCGCGGTCGACATCTCTTCTGGCGTTCCCGCGTCGACGCCGCGTTACACCTTCAACCGGTCGGACGGCTACGGGATGACGATCCACTTGCGGGCCGGCCCCTCGTTACCGGCGGCGAGGGCGGGCTGCAGGTCCTCGAGGCCGATCGGTCCGGCCGCGAGCCCGCGCCAGTCGACCGCTCCGTCCGCCAGCAGCGCGAGCGCGCGGTCGACCTCGTCCGGGGAGTGGTGGAACGCGCCGCGGAGGTCGAGCTCCTCGTAATGCAGCGGGCGCGTGGGGAGGCTGGCATCGGTGCCCGACGCGCAGCCGCCGACGAAGACCACGCAGCCACCGGGCGCGCAGGCCTGGACGGCGGCCCGCCAGGCGTCCGGGCGGCCGACCGCCTCGAACACGACGTCGTGGTCGGCGAGCGTCTCGGCGCTCATCGCGCCGGCCGCCTCCGCCTGGGCGCGGCGCTCGGCGTGGCGGTCGGCGAGCGTGACGGTGCGGCCCTCGGCGACGAGCAGCGCCGCGAGCATCTGGCCCATCGGCCCGCCGCCGAGCACGCCGGCGTCAGGCGCGACCTGCCGGGCGGGCGCGCGGGCGAGCGCGTGCACGGCGGCGGCCAGCGGTTCGGCCATCGCCGCGGCGGCCGGCTCGAGCTCGTCCGGGACGGCGTGCAGGGCCGCCTCCGGCGCCGCGATGCGCTCGGCGAAGCCGCCGAAGATCCAGCGCGGGTCATGGCAGATCTGCGGGCGGCCGGCGCGGCAGGGGCGGCACGTCCCGCAGGCCACCGAGTCGCCGACGAGCACCCGCTCGCCGGTGTCCTCGCGCACGCCGCACGTCTCGTGGCCGAGCGGGGCCGGGTACGGCCCCAGCAGCGGGTGCCCGCGACGGAACATCTTCACGTCGGTCCCGCACGTGGTCGCCGCTTCGATCCCGACGAGGACCTCACCGGGCGCGGGCACCGGGTCGGCGACGTCGAGCACCCGCAGGTCCTCGTGGCCGAACAGCAGCGCCGCCCTCACGGGATCACGACCGCCTTCAGGGCGCGGCCCTCGCGCTGTGCGGCGAGCGCGGCGCCCGTCTCCTCGAGCGGGAAGCGCGCCGTGATCAGCTCCTCGACGGGCACCGCGCCGCGGCGCAGCAGGTCGAGCGCCGCGCGCATGTCGGCCGGGCCTGCGGACCAGCTCGCGGTCAGCCGCAGCTCGCGCGAGAAGACCGTCCAGCCGTCGACGCCGAGCGGATCGCCGGGCGGCGGCGGCGCGTACAGGCACAGCGTGCCACCGGGCGCCAGCGCGTCGGCCGCCGCCGCGATCGCCTGCGGGCTCTCGGTGCACACGATCGCCACGTCGACCGGCTCGTTCCCGTGCGCCGTCGCCCCCCACGCCTCGGCCCGGGCGAGCCGCCCGCCGTCGGGCTCGCGAACCCACACCGCCTCCACGCCGCGCGCGTGCGCGGCCGCGACCTGCAGCAGCCCGCTGCAACCGGCGCCGACCACGAGCAGGCTGTCGCCCGGCCGCATCCCCGCGCGGGTCTGGGCACGCAGAGCGCAGCCGAGCGGCTCGGTCAGCGTCGCGGTGACCGGGTCGAGGCCCTCGAGCGGGAGCAGCTCCTCGACGAGGTCGGGCTCGATCCGCACGTACTCGGCGAAGCCGCCCGGGTCGAGCGCGGTGGCGCGAAAGCGCTCGCACAGCGTCTCGTGGCCGTGCAGGCAGCGGCGGCACTCGCCGCACGGCGCGTGGTGGTGGATCGCGACGCGGTCGCCGACCGCCACCCCGTGCACCTCCGAGCCGACCTCGACGACCTCGCCGACGGGCTCATGGCCGAGCACGGCGGGCAGCTTGCGGTGCCCGTACCAGCCGACGTCCGAGCCGCAGGTCGCGCACGCGAGGACGCGGCAGACCACGTCGCCGGGCCCGCACGCGGGGTCCTGGCGCTGCTCGATCCGGGTGTCGTCGGGCGCGACGGTGAGGGCGACCCTCACGCGGCCACCCTCGCGACCGTGTCGGCCGTGACGGGCGACGCGGCGCCGTGCTCGGTCACCAGCGCCCACACGAGCTCGGCGGGGGTGACGTCGAAGGCCGGGTTGCGGCACGCGGTGCCCGCGACCGTCACCAGCGCGCCGCCGGCCGCGCGCACCTCGCCGGCGTCCCGCTCCTCGATCTCGATCCCGTCACCGCTCGGCAGTCGCAGGTCGATCGAGGACGAGGGGCCGGCGGCCACGAACGGGATCCCGGCCGCGTGGGCCGCGAGCGCGAGGCCGTAGGTGCCGACCTTGTTGGCGACGTCGCCGTTGGCGGCCACGCGATCGAGGCCCGTCACCACGGCGTGCGCGGCGCCGCTTCGCAGGAGGCCGGGCGCGGCGGCGTCGACCAGCAGCGCGTGGTCGATGCCGAGCCGGTTCAGCTCCCACACCGTCAGCCGGGCGCCCTGGAGCAGCGGCCGCGCCTCGCAGGCGAGCACGTGGACCTCGCGACGCTCGGCCAGCGCGGCGATCACGCCGAGCCCGGTGCCGCGGCCGGACGCCGCGAGCGCGCCCGAGTTGCAGTGGGTCATCACCGTGACCGGACCGGGAGGGAGGACGCACTCCAGCGCGTCGGCGCCGTGGCGGGCGAGCGCGGCGCTGGCCGCCTCGTCGTCCCGCTGGATCGCCTCGGCCGCCTCGCGCGCGGCGGCGGCGAGCTCGTCGCCGGCGAGCGCGGCCGCCGTCACGCGCTCGACGGCCCAGCCGAGGTTGCGCGCCGTCGGCCGGGCGCCCGCCAGCACCGCGGCACCGCGCTCGAGCGCCGCGATCGTCGGCGTGCGGGCGACCTCCATCGCGAGCCCGTAGGCCGCGGCGACGCCGATCAGCGGGGCGCCGCGGACGGCCAGGCGCTTGATCGCCTCGGCCGTGTCGGCGGCACCGGTCAGCTCGATCACACGCTCGTGCGTCGGCAGGAGCGTCTGGTCGAGGATCCGCAGCGTGCGTCCGTCCCAGTCGAGCGGCGGCGGAGTCCGGACCGTGGCCATCGTCGCCGATGCTAGTGGCCCGGCTGCGGTCGCCGCCCCCTTACCCGGCCGCAGTTCCGGGCATGATGCCGCGGTGGCCACCGTCCTCGAAGCCGCCGACCTGCGCAAGTCCTACGGGCCGATCCAGGCACTCAAGGGCGTCAGCGTGACCGTCGGCGAGGGCGAGCTCGTCGGGCTGCTCGGGCCGAACGGCGCCGGCAAGTCGACGCTCGTCAAGATCGCCTGCGGCCTCGTCCGCCCGACCGCCGGCGCCGCGACCATCGCGGGCGTGCCGGCCGGCTCCCCGGAGGCGCACCGCTCGCTCGGGTACCTGGCCGAGCTGTTCCGGTTCCCCGACTGGCTGACCGCCGACGAGCTGCTCGGCATGCACCAGCGCCTCGCCGGGTCCGACGGGGGGTCCGCCGAGCGCGAGCGGCTGCTCGACGTGGTCGGGCTCGGCGAGGCGATGACGCGGCGCGTCGGCACGATGTCGAAGGGCATGCAGCAGCGCCTGGGCATCGCCCAGGCGATGGTCGGCAGCCCGCGCGTGCTGCTGCTCGACGAGCCGACCAGCGCGCTCGATCCCGCCGGCCGGCGCACGGTCCGCCGGCTGCTCGAGCACCTGCGCGACCGCGGCGTGGCGGTGCTCCTGAACTCCCACCTGCTGTCGGAGGTCGAGCTCGTCTGCGACCGCGTGGCGATCATCGCGCGCGGCGAGCTGGTGGCGGCCGGGACGCCGGAGGAGCTGAGCCGGCCGAGCGGGATCGAGATCGAGACCGCGAACGGCACGCGCGTGCTCGACGCCGCGGCCCGCGAGGACACCCCGCGGATCGTGCGCGAGCTGGTCGACGCCGGCGAGCAGATCTACGGCGTGCGGGTACTGCGCTCCTCGCTCGAGGACGCCTACCTGGAGGCGGTGGGCGAGCAGTGAGCGGCGCCGCGACGATCGCCGCCTTCGCGCTGCGCGAATCGCTGCGGCGGCGCGTGTTCGCCGTCGTCGGGCTGCTCACGATCGCCTTCCTCGCGCTCTACGGGCTCGGCACCTGGCAGCTGTTCGACTCCGTCGGCGAGTTCGAAGAGCCGATCGAGGGCATCGAGGCCCGCACCGTGGCGGGCGCCACGATCCTCGGCCTCGCGATGTTCGCGACGCTCTTCCTCGGGACGATCCTCGCCGTCTTCCTCACGCTCGGCGCGGTGCGCGGGGATGCCGAGCGCGGGCTCCTGCAGCCCGTTCTCGTGCGGCCGATCCACCGGCGCACCGTGCTGGCCGGCCGCTTCGCCGCCGCGGCGGGCGTCTGCTGCCTCTACGTCGTCATCGTCTTCCTCGCGGCGACGGCGATCACGTGGGCGTTCAGCGACTGGTGGCCGGACCGCACGGCCGGCCCGGCGCTCCAGCTCGCGGCTGCGGTCGCGGTCCTGGCCGCGCTCTCGCTGGCCGGTTCGGTGCTGCTCTCGGCCAACGCGAACGGCATCGCCGTGTTCATGCTCTTCGGCGCCGGGCTGACGGCCGGCCTGCTGGGCCAGATCGGCGAGGCGCTGGGCTCGCGCACGCTCGACCGCGTCGCCGACGTCGTCAGCTGGGTGCTGCCGTTCGAGGCGCTCTACCAGGCCGCGCTCGCCGCGATCACGGCCGACACGGTCGGGTTCACGCGCCTGGCGATCAACCTCGGCCCGTTCGGCGGCGCCGAGGCCGCGAGCCCGCTCCTGTGGCCCTGGGTGGTGGCCTACCTCGCGCTCGTCGGCCTCGTCGCGACCGCCGCGTTCGGGCGCCGCGATCTGTGACGCGCGGCCGCCGGGTACCCGGCGCCGTTCGTCGGCTCGGGCGCGGTGATCAACCAGACCGGACCGAACCGGCGGCTAGGAGCGGTCGACCAGGTCGTTCTGGATCTGCAGCGGCGGGGCGCCCGGCTCGGCAGCCTTGGGCGCCTCGTCCGGCGCGTCGGCCGGCTGCTCGACGCCCATGACCTGTGCCAGCTCGCCCGTCTCGTACATCTCGGTGACGATGTCGCAGCCGCCGACCAGCTCGCCCTTGACGAACAGCTGCGGGATGGTCGGCCAGTTCGACAGCGCGGAGAGCTCCTGGCGGATGCGCGGGTCGGGCAGGATGTCGACCGCGGCGAACTCCTTGCCGACGGCGTCGAGCGCGGCGACCGTGCGCGCCGAGAAGCCGCACGCCGGGCGCTCGGGCGTCCCCTTCATGAAGAGGATCACCTCGTGGTCGCGGATCGCGTCGGCGATCGCCTCGCGGATGGGGTTCTCAGTGGTCTCGCTCATGCTCACTCCGCTCGCGTTTCGAGGGACAGCGCGTGGATCGGCCCGCCGATGTCGGGCCCGAAGACCGCGTAGACGCGGCGATGCTGCTCGATCCGGCTCAGCTCGGCGAACTCGGGCGCGGCGACGGTGGCGCGGAAATGGTCCCCGCCGCCGGTGAGGTCGGTCACCTCGGCGCGGGCGCCGGGGATGGCCGCCTCGATGCGCTGCCGGAGCTCGTCGGTCGTCGGCACTCCAGAGAGAGAGTAGCGGGCGCTATCCTTTCTGAAGCGATGATCACCTTCACTGAAAAGGGCGCCGAGAAGGTGCAGGAGTTCCTGGCCGGCCAGGGCGCCGAGATCCAGACATCCGGCCTGCGGGTCGGCGTGCGCGGCGGAGGCTGCTCCGGCTTCCAGTACGCGCTTGCCTTCGACACCCAGCGCGACGGCGACGAGGTGTTCGAGGACCACGG
>Ga0299913_10001863_pt1 | contig 16131 bp, 17 predicted proteins | sample RVTome_9_FD_201360 | JGI IMG/M metagenome (GOLD analysis project Ga0299913, IMG submission 201360) | Soil microbial communities from uranium-contaminated site in the Upper Colorado River Basin, Wyoming, United States - RVT155D38 (version 2) ...
CGGCGGTGCCCGATGATCGCGCCGGAGCGGGTGGTCGCCGTCGGGGCCGACCTGCTGGCCCAGGCCGTGGCCGGCCAGGCGGTCGAGGTCGAGCGGGTCGACTGGCGGCCGCCGATGCCCGGCACCGAGGCCGACCTCGCGGCCGTCGCCGCCGACCCGCTCCGCCGCGACGCCAACCGGCGGGCCGTCGAGGCGATGCTCGGTGTGACGGCCCACCTCGTCGACGTCGCTCCCGCGGCCGAGCTGCTCGGGCTCGAGTCCGGCCAGTTCCTCCACGCCGGACCGCCGATCGGGTGGGACCGCGCCCCCGGACCGCTGCGCGGCGCGCTCATGGGGGGCGCCGCGCTCGAGGGGCTCGTGACCGACCCGGAGGACGCCGTCCGGCTGTTCGAGTCGGGTGACGGAGTCAGCCTGGAGCCGTGCCACCACCGCGGCGCTGTCGGTCCGATGGCCGGGGTGGTGACGCCGTCCATGTGGATGTTCGTGCTGGAGGACCTCGCGACCGGACGGCGTACGTACTGCTCGCTCAACGAGGGGCTCGGCAAGGTGCTGCGCTACGGCGCCTACTCCCCCGAGGTGCTCACCCGGCTGCGCTGGATGGGCGACGTGCTGGGACCACTCCTGCGGACCGCGGTGCGCGCGGTGCGCGACGACACCGGACCCGTCGACGTCACGGGGATCCTCACCCAGATGCTCCAGATGGGCGACGAGGCCCACAACCGCAACCGGGCCGGCACCCTGATGCTGCTCCGCGACCTCTCCCCCGCGCTCGCCTCGAGCGGGGCCGCGCCGGCGGACGTCGCCGAGGTGCTGCGCTTCGTCGGCGGCAACGACCACTTCTTCCTCAACCTCGCGATGCCCGCCTGCAAGCTGGCCCTCGACGCGGCCCGCGACGTGCCGGGCTCGACGATGGTCGTCGCGATGGCCCGCAACGGCACCGACTTCGGCATCCAGGTCTCCGGAACCGGCGACGAGTGGTTCACCGGACCGGCCCAGCTGGCTGACGGTCTGTTCCTCGGCGACTACGGACCCGACGACGCCAACCCCGACATCGGCGACTCCGCGATCACCGAGACCGCGGGCATCGGCGGCTTCGCGATGGCGACCGCGCCGGCGATCGTGCGGTTCGTCGGCGGCACCGTGCCCGACGCGCTGGCGACCACCCGGCGGATGGGCGAGATCACCCTGGCGGCCAACCCGCGGTGGTCCGTCCCGGTGCTCGACTTCGCCGGAGTCCCCACGGGCATCGACGTCTCCCGCGTCTGCCGCACCGGGATCCTGCCGCAGATCAACACCGGCATGGCCGGGAAGCGGGCCGGCGTCGGCCAGGTCGGGGCCGGCCTCGTCACCCCACCCGCCGAGATCTTCCCGAAGGCACTCTCCCGGCTTGCCGAGCGCGCGAGTCGTGCCTGATTCGCGTCGAGTCGTGCCGTACTCGCGTCGACTCGTGGCGCCGACCGGAACGAGGCACGACTCAACCGGAATCAGGCACGACTCGCGCACGGATCAGGTTCGGCGGTCCAGGGTCGGGCGGAACAGGGCCACGCGCAGGTCGACGTTGCCCGACGGCCGCATCGGGGTGGCCTCCTCGAGGTAGGCCTGCCGGGCCTCGCCCTGGTGGCTCGGCGGGAGGGAGCCGTCGGCGCGGACCACCCGCCACCACGGGACCGGGCCGCCGTGGGCGGACATCACCGACCCGACCTGGCGCGGTCCGCCGCCCCCGAGCACCTCACCGACCACCTCGGCGATGGTGCCGTACGTCGACACCCGGCCGCGGGGGATCTGCTCCACGCAGCGCAGCACCAGCTCGGCGTACTCCTCGGGGTCGATCCGGGCGCTCACACCGCCCGACGATACGACCGGCTCAGGGCGCGGCAAGGGGGAGCGCGGAGAACGGCTGGTCGCCCGGCACGAGGCGCAGCCCACCGATCCCGGAGTGCCGGCGCGCGAAGTCCAGCTCGCGGGTCAGGTTGCCGAGCCCGTTGGAGCCGGCCAGAGGCGCCAGCGCCACGGTCGAGAGCGTGCCGACCGCACGGCCCTCGGCATCGAGGAAGCCGCTGCCCGAGTCGCCGGGGATCCCCGGGGTGACCGTGTAGACGTCCAGCCCCCACCCGCCGTACGTCGAGCCGAGCGAGACGCCGGTCTTCGGCGACAGCACCGTCGTCGGTCGCAGGCTCGACTGGCCCCACGAGTAGACCTGGTCACCCGCGGGCGCGCCGGTCCCCACCCGGGTCGGGCCGCCCCACAACGGCACGGTCGGGTTGACCGCGCCGAGGTCGGCGCGGTCGACGCGCACCAGGGCGAAGTCGTTGGCGGCGCAGGGGTTCGCGGCCGTGATGCCGATCGAACGCATGGCGCGCCACGAGCTGTAGACCAGCGTCCCGTGGCCGAGCGTGGTGCCCGCCGTGGCGGCGGTCGCGCCGGTGGCGAACCGGACCCGGGTGCCGAGCGGGAGCGACCTCGACCGGCAACCGTTCGTGTCCGTGGCGCTCCCCAGCCCGGCGCAATGCGCGGCGTACCCGACGTAGGTGCGTCCCGAGCCGTCCCTGAAGACGAAGTTCGCCGTGCACTGGGCGCCGTCGGTGAACATCTGGACGCCGGGCCCGATCGCCTCCCCCGGGGGCGCCGCGGCCGCCGGAGCGCCCACGGCTCCGGCGACGGACGGCGCCCCGGCCACGGCGCCCGCCAGCGCGAGGAGGGCGGCGGACAGTGCTCCGAGGATCCTGGGTCGCATACCGGGACAACGAGCGCCGCCCCGTCCGGTCACGGACGGGGCGGCGGTGAGTTCTCGTAGGTCAGAGGATCGGCGAGAAGGGCTCGGTGCCGGGCACCAGCTGGAGGCCGGCGATCCCGCCGTGCTGCTGCGCGTAGCCGAGCTCGCTGTTGAGGTCACCCACGCCGTTGGAGCCGGCGAGCGGCGCGATGGCCAGCGTCGACAGCGTGCCCAGCGCGTTGCCCTCGGCGTCGAGGAAGGCCGAGCCGGAGTCACCGGGGACACCCGGCGTCAGCGTGTAGACCGGGTGGGACCAGCCCTCGCCCTCGGTGCCGAGGCTGAGGCCGGTCTTGGGCGACAGCTCCTCGACGCCCCCGCGGAGGCTGGAGTTGCCGAAGGAGTAGACGCGGTCGCCCGCGGCGGTGCCGTCGGTGTTGATCGCGACCGGGCCGCCCCAGAACGGGATGCTCGGGTTGACCTTGGCCACGTCGGCGGCGTCGACCTTCACCAGGGCGAGGTCGTTGTAGGCGCAGGTGTTCTCGTCGCTCTCGCCGCGGCCCTGCATGGTGAGCCACGAGCTGTACGCGAGCGTGCCGTGGCCGACCGCGGTGCCCTCGGACACCAGCGAGCCGCCGCGGGCGAACGTGACCCGGGTGCCGAGCGGCAGCGACGCGGCGTCACACCCGTTGGTGTCGGTGGCCGCTCCGGTGCCGGCGCAGTGCGCGGCGTAGCCGACATAGGTGTTGCCCGCTCCGTCGCTGAAGACGAAGTTCGCGGTGCACTGAGCGCCCTCGGTGTACATCTGGACGCCCGGCGTGATCTCGGCGGTGTCGGCCGGCGCCCACGTGGGGGCGGCGGTGGCCGGCGCTGCCAGGCTGAGGGCGGCGACGGCGCCGAGACTGGCGACGGCGGAGACGGTGCCGGCGATCCGGCGGCTGGCGGGGTGCGCGAGGCGCATGGGTCCCTCCCTGGTCGTGCCGGCTCGCGGGGGCGCACCGGCAGCGGTCATGTCGGGAGGTTCAACGGGCGTGACCCCAGGGGGTTACGGGCGGGTAGCCGCGCGGACGCCCGGATCAGTACGACGGCTGCGACGGGTCGATCTGGTTGACCCACGCCGCCACCCCGCCGCCGACGTGCACCGCGTCGGCGTACCCGGCACCCTTGAGCACCGCGAGCGCCTCTGCCGACCGGACGCCGGTCTTGCAGTAGAGGACGACCGGCCGGTCCTGCGGCAGCTGCTCGAACGCGTGGCCGTTGAGGATCTCGCCCTTGGGGATCAGCACGGCGTCCGGGATCTGGTTGATCTCGAACTCGTTGGGCTCGCGGACGTCGACCAGCGCGAAGTCGCGGCTCCCCTCGGCACGCTCCTTGAGCATCTGCTCGAGGTCGGTGACGGAGATCGTCGAGCCGGCCGCGGCGTCGGCCGCCGCGTCGGAGATCGCGCCGCAGAACGTCTCGTAGTCGATCAGGCCGGTGACCGTCGGGTTCTCGCCGCACAGCGCGCAGTTCGGGTCCTTGCGGACCCGGAGCTTGCGGTACTCCATCTCCAGGGCGTCGTAGATCATCAGCGAGCCCGCGAGCGGGTCGCCGATGCCGGTGATCAGCTTGATCGCCTCGGTGCCCTGGATCGCGCCGATGCTGGCGCACAGCACGCCCAGCACGCCGCCCTCGGCGCAGCTCGGGACCATGCCCGGCGGCGGCGGCTCCGGGTAGAGGCAGCGGTAGCACGGCAGGTCGTCGCCGAGCATGGGGGCGAAGACCGACGCCTGGCCGTCGAACCGGTAGATCGATCCCCACACGTAGGGGATGCCGAGGAAGTACGCCGCGTCGTTGACCATGTAGCGGGTCGCGAAGTTGTCGGTGCCGTCGACGATCAGGTCGTAGCCCTCGAAGACCTGCAGCACGTTGTCGTTGTCGAGCCGTTCGCCGTGGACGACCACGTGGACGTACGGGTTGACCTCGGTGATCGAGTCGCGCGCCGACTCGGCCTTGGGCCGGCCGATGTCGGACTGGCCGTGGATCACCTGCCGCTGCAGGTTCGACTCGTCGACCTCGTCGAACTCGGCGATCCCGATCGTGCCGACGCCGGCCGCGGCGAGGTAGAGCAGGGCGGGGCTGCCGAGCCCGCCGGCGCCGATCACGAGGACCTTCGCGTTCTTCAGTCGCTTCTGCCCGCTCATCCCGACGTCCGGGATGATCAGGTGCCGGCTGTAGCGGCGTACCTCGTCGATGGTGAGCTCGGCAGCGGGCTCCACGAGCGGGGCGAAGGACACGGCAACTCCTCGTCTTGGTGACAGCCGGACGGTTCGTCCGACACCGTGACAACCGTGGTCGGCGCCCGGTTCTTCCCATGGTGCCTCGCCCGAGCGCCCGAACCGCGCCGCGTTCGCAGTGCGGACGTCGGCAAGAAGCTTCGCTCTCTGCCCAGGTGGCCGGAGCGGGGGTGACCGCCGAAGTCGTCGGCCAGGACGGCGACCACCTCGTGGGCGAGGTGACCAACCCCGCCGGGTGACGGCGGGCTGACCGCACCGACGGCTGGGCGGAGGGACCGAGGTCCCTCCGCCCCGTTGCGTCGGACGGCGGCGGAGTGGGCGATAGGCTCGGGACTCCCGGCTGACCGGCCGGGGACGCAATCGTCGGAGAAGGAGAGCTCGTGTCCCCACGTGGAGACACCCCGGTCGGGGCCACCCCACGGGGCGCGCGGCTGCCCCGGAAGGAACGGCGCGCCCAGCTGCTGGAGTCCGCGCTCGAGGTGTTCGTCGCGCAGGGCTACCACGCGGCGGCCATGGACGACATCGCCGAGCGGGCCGGCGTCTCCAAGCCCGTGCTCTACCAGCACTTCCCCGGCAAGCTCGACCTCTACCTCGCGCTGCTCGACTCCTCCTGCGACGCGATCATCGACAACTGCCGGCGGGCGCTCGACTCGACCCACGACAACAAGCAGCGGGTCGCGGCGGCCGTGGAGGCGTTCTACGAGTACATCGGCTCCCACGACGGCGCCTTCCGGCTGGTCTTCGAGTCCGACCTCACCAACGAGCCCGCCGTGCGCAACGCCGTCGACCGGGTCACGTCGGAGTGCGCCGCGATGATCGCCGACGTCATCCACGACGACACCGGGCTGCCGGGCGAGGCCGCCCGCCTGCTGGCCGTGTCACTGGTGGGAATGGCCCAGGTCAGCGCGCGGTTCTGGCTCACGGACGCGGCTGGCATCAGCAAGCCCGACGCGGTGGCGCTCGTGTCGGGCCTCGCCTGGCGCGGCATCCGGGGTTACCCGCTCACCGACGACCACTGACCGACCGCACACCCACCCGCCGGGCCGCCACCGGCCCACCCACGAACCCGAGGAGTCCCGATGGAGATCAAGATCGGCGTGCAGCAGGCGTCCCGCGAGCTCACCCTCGAGAGCGCCGAGACGCCCGAAGCGATCGAGAAGCTGGTCGCGGAGGCGATCGCGAGCGAGCAGGTGCTGTCGCTCACCGACACCAAGGGCCGACGGGTGCTGGTCCCTGCTGCGCGACTGGCGTACGTCGAGATCGGCGGCGGCGTCGCCGGTCAGGTCGGCTTCCGCTCCTGACCGGGCCCGCGCGAGGGCGTTCCACGGCTGGGTAACGGTTGCCGGGTGGGGGTCGACCCCCACCCCGGCCGGCCTTACCTCGGACCATGTCGGGGGGCAAGCGGGGGATCGTGTCGTTGGTGGCTGCTGTGTGCAGCCTCGTTCTGGTTGCGCTCGGGGTCGGCCAGCTCGCCGGATCGGCCGGTGCCGAGCCGAACTCGGACCGGGCGCTCGCGGCCGGCCCCGCCGACCACGTGCTCGCGATCTCTATCGACGCCCTCAACACCAACGCGCTGACCCAGCTCGGCCGGTCGCAGCTGCCGAACATCTGGCGGATCCTCGACGAGGGCAAGAGCACGCTCAACGCGCGCACGGCGGTCGAGAAGACCGTCACGCTGCCCAACCACGCCGGCATGATCACCGGCCGCCGGGTCAAGGCCGACCTCGGCGGGCACGGCGTCAACATCAACGGCTACAGCAACACCACGGTCCACGCGCTCGCCGGCCACTACGTCGCCTCGATCTTCGAGGTGGCGCAGGACGCCGGGCTCGACACCGCGCTCTACACCGGCAAGGACAAGTTCGACCTGTTCGAGAACTCCTGGCCGGCCGAGATCGAGACGTTCCTGGTCCAGCCCGACCTCCCGACGCTGGTGACCGCCGCCCGGGCGGATCTCCTGAGCAACGACACCGAGCTGATCTTCCTGCACCTGCAGTCGCCCGACCTCGCCGGCCACCGGTACGGGTTCATGACCTCGCAGTACCTCGACGCCGTCCGCGCGGTGGACACCCAGATCGGCCGGCTGCTGGCGGTCGTCGACGGCAACGCCGCACTCGCGGACGGCCTCACGATCGTGCTCACGGCCGACCACGGCGGTGCAGCGGGCGAGAAGGGCCACAACAGCCGGACCACGCTGGAGAACTACCGGGTCCCCTTCGCCGCCTGGGGCGCGGGGACGGCGCCCGGGAACATCTACACCCGGAACGCCGACTTCAAGGACCCGGGCACAGCCGGTGCGCAACGCCAACCTGGCGAACCTGTCGATGGAGCTCCTCGGCCTGGGCCCGGTGCCCGGCAGCGGGATCGACGCCGGCCAGACCCTCGACGTCGACTGATCCTCGCTCACCCGACCCGCCGGAGTCGCGGTCGTTGCGCAGCCCGCAACAGACGGCCATGCTCGACGCACGAGGGCCGAGAGATCTCGGCCGCTCTGCGCTGCGGCGCAGTGGAGAAAGGCGGAGCTCGTGGTCTGGACCATCGTCTTCTACCTCGTGGTCGGCACCGTCGTCGGCCTGCTCGGCAAGCTGATCGCGCCGGGCGACCGCGACAACATCCCCTTCTGGCTCACGATCGTGTGCGGCATCGGCGGCATGGTCATCGGCGGCGTGATCTACCGCGCGTTCGGCGGCGACGGCAGCGACGGCCTCGACTGGACCCAGGGACTGGTCGCCGTCCTGACCGCGGTGGTCCTCGTGATGATCGCCGCGACCGTGACCGGTCGCACGACGAAGAAGGCCTGAGGCGCCACGGGGCTCGGCGTCGTCACTCAGGAGTCGAGGCCGAGCTTCGTCATGCGTTCGGCGTGCAGCTCGGTGATCCGGGCGAACATCCGGCCGATCGCGGCCAGGTCAAGCGCCGGCCGGTCGACGCCGCCCGCGAGCAGCGCGGTGAGCGCGTCGCGCTCGGCGGCGACCCGCTGTGCCTGGGTCAGCGCCTCCCCCATCAGCCGTCGTCCCCACAGCGCCAGCCGCCCTGACAGCCGCGGCTCCGCAGCGATCGCGGCCTGCACCCGGTCGACGACGAACTCCGAGTGGCCGGAGTCGGCCAGGGAGGCGATCACGACGTCGCGCGTGCGCGGGTCGAGGTAGGCCGCGATCTCGCGGTAGAAGTCGGCCGCGAGCCCGTCGCCGACGTAGACCTTCACGAGGCCCTCGTACCAGTCGGACGGCGCCGTGTGCTCGTGGAACTGGTCGAGGGCCGCCTGGAACGGCGCCATCGCGGCGTACGGATCGGCGCCGAGCTCCTCGATGCGCGACTGCAGCAGCTCCACGTGAGCGAGCTCGTGGCACGCCATCGCGGCCACCGCCAGCTTGTCGGCGAGGGTCGGCGCGAGCTTCGAGTCCTCGGCCAGCCGCTCGAACGCGGAGATCTCCCCGTAGGCGATGGCGGCGAGCAGGTCGACGACGGCCTGGCGGTAGGCCGCCTCCTCCAGCACGCCGGCGTCCGAGGATTCAGTCATGCGTGCAGCGTACCGATAGCATGTGGGTAGGAACGACGCCCAGGCTCCGAGGTCTGGGTCGTTCGTCGCCGACCGACCGGCGACCCGGATGTGCGCGGCTGAGCGTGTGAATCAGCCGCAGGGCTGATCGATTGAACGCTCACCGAAAGCGAACAGAACACTGACTACCTTCCGTGAACTCGGGGTCCTCCCCGAGATTTGTGACTCCCTCGAGCGCGCCGGCATCACCACGCCGTTCGCGATCCAGGAGATGACCCTGTCGGTCGCCCTGCTCGGCACCGACCTGATCGGGCAGGCGCGGACCGGCACCGGCAAGACGCTGGCGTTCGGCATCCCACTGCTCCAGCGTTCGGTCGCTCCCAAGGACCCCGACTACAGCGAGCTGCCTCAGGGCAAGCCGCAGGCGCTGATCGTCGCCCCGACCCGCGAGCTCGCGCTCCAGGTCTCCGGTGACCTCGCGCTCGCCGGCTCCGACCGAGGGCTGCGGGTCCTCACCGTCTACGGCGGCGTCGGCTACGAGCCCCAGCTCGACGCGCTCAAGTCGGGCGTCGACGTGGTCGTCGGCACCCCGGGCCGGCTGATCGACCTCGCCGACCGCCGTGCGCTCGACCTGTCCCACGTCCACGCGCTCGTGCTCGACGAGGCCGACGAGATGCTCGACCTCGGCTTCCTGCCGGACGTCGTCAAGCTGATCTCCAAGACGCCCGAGACCCGCCAGACGATGCTGTTCTCCGCGACCATGCCGGCCGCGATCGTGTCGCTGGCCCGCGTCCACATGCGCCACCCGATGAACATCCGCGCGGAGTCGTCGTACGAGAACGCCACCGTGCCCGCCACGGCGCAGTTCATCTACCAGGTCCACGACCTCGACAAGCCCGAGATCATCGGCAAGGTGCTGCAGGCCGAGGACGCCGGGAAGATGATCGTCTTCACGCGGACCAAGCGGCAGGCCCAGCGGATCGCCGAGGACCTGGCGGAACGCGGCTTCAAGTCCTCCCCGCTCCACGGCGACATGGCGCAGATCGCCCGCGAGAAGGCGCTGACCCGCTTCCGCGAGGACAAGATCCAGGTGCTCGTGTGCACCGACGTCGCCGCCCGCGGCATCGACGTGCAGGGCGTCTCGCACGTCATCAACTACAGCTGCCCCGAGGACGACAAGACCTACATCCACCGGATCGGCCGGACCGGTCGCGCCGGCGCGACCGGCACGGCCATCACGTTCGTCGACTGGGCGGACCTGCACCGCTGGAAGATGATCAACAAGACCCTCGACCTGCCGTTCGACTCCCCGGCCGAGACCTACTCGACCTCCGACCACCTCTTCCACGACCAGGGCATCGCGCCGGGCACCAAGTCCCGGCTCGTCGACCCGGCGCCGCGGGAGAAGCAGGAGCGGTCCGACCGTGGCGAGCGCTCCGCCGACCGGAAGCCCCGCTCGCGCGACCGCGACCGCAACCGCAACCGCAACCGCACCCGGGGCGGCAAGCCCGTCGACGGTGCGGCTGAGGCATCCGGGTCCGCCGAGCCGCCCTCGGGAGGAGAGCGCTCGGGCGCCCCCGGCAGCGGCAACCGCCGTCGTCGTCGCGGCACGCGCTCGTCGGGTCCGGCGCCCGCGGCTGACTGAGCCGCGCCAGGGTTGCAGATGGCGCGGACCTGCTTCGTCCACATCGGTGCCAGCAAGACCGGCACCTCGGCCCTGCAACGGGGCCTGTTCGACTCGGTGACCGAGCTGGCCCGGCAGGGAATCGGCCTCCCGCTGGTCGGGCGCAAGCCGCATGTCGAGCAGCTGCTCCGGCCTCTGGGGTGGCGGACCGCGCGCGGCTTCGTCGACGAGCCCGAACTGTCCGGGCTGCGCCCGGTGGGCAAGAAGCTGCGACGTACGTCGGGCGAGCGGCTGCTCCTGTCCTGCGAGGACATGTGCGAGGCCGACGCGGGACGGATCCGTGCCTGGGCGGACGTGCTCGGCGACCATGGGCTGGAGCCGCGGGTCATCGTCTCGGTCCGCAACCTTGCCTCGGTCATCCCGTCGGAGTGGCAGCAGTACCTCAAGCACCGCCTGCCCGTCGCCTACCCCGAGTTCCTCGAGCAGGTCCGCGACCGGGAGGGCCGGTGGGCCCGCCACTTCTGGCTGCGGCAGGACGCCATCGAGACCAGCCGGCGATGGGGCGAGGTGGTAGGGCTCGAGAACGTCGACGTCGTGGTGACACCGCCGCGGTCCCGTGACCCGCACGCCCTCTACCGGCTGTTCGGCCAGGTGATCGGCTTCGACCCCGAGCGGCTCTCGTGGCCCGCGCGCGACGTCAACGCCTCCTGGGGGTACGTCGAGGCGGAGGTCTACCGCCGGGTGAACGTCGCCCTGGGCGACCGGCTGCCCCACTACGAGCGTGCCTACCAGCCCGCGGTGCGCTGGCCGCTGGTGCGCGGGGCGCTGCCCCGCAGCGCGAGTGCCCGGATCCCGCTCCCGCCCGAGCACCTGCCCTGGGTCACCGAGGTGGCCGAGGCGCAGGCCGCCTGGCTCCACGACAACGTCCGCGTGCACGGCGACGTCCAGGACCTCCTGCCCGGCCCCGACGCGGCCACCCCGCTGCCCGAGCTCTCGGAGGCCGAGGTCGCGGCCGCGGCCGTCGAGACGCTCACGAACTTCGCGGTCCAGGTGCACCGCGAGCTCCGGCGTCCGCAGGACTGACGGCTCGCAGCCAGTTCGTCAGGCGGTGACGACGACCGTCGTGCCGAGGTCGGCGAACCGCCACATGACGATCGCGTCGCCGCGCTGCTGGCGGATGCAGCCGTGCGACGTGGGTGTGCCGAGCTCGTCGACACCCTGGACCTTCTCACCATCCTTGACGGGGATGTCGTGGAAGCCGATCGCGGCACCGCTGTCGCCCTGGGTGAAGCGCACGAAGTACATCATCGTCCCGGAGTCGTCGATCCCGACCGCGTTCATCGACCGCGAGTAGACCTGGAACGTCCCGGGGTCGAGGTTGTCGTAGACGCTGCCGGACACGAGGTGGGTGTGGCGGACCCGGCCGTCGTCGCCGACCAGCCACACCCGCTGCTGCTCCTCGCTGTAGACGACCCGCCGACCCGTGCCGGACTCGACGGGCAGCAGGTCCTCGGCGGTGATCCGGCGCCGCTCCCCCGGCGTCGACGCCCCGCGTGCGTCGGCGTCCACGGAGACCTCCAGAGCCTGCGCGCCGAGGACCTCCGGCGGCGCGGGCGAGGACGCGGACGGGCGGTCGCGGTCACGCTGGTCGGGCGAGGACGCCGAGGACGGGAACAGCCCGAACCCGGCCAGCACCGCCACGGAGGTGACGCCGAGGGCCGAGAACGCCGCCGTGATCCGCCCGTAGCGGGGGCGGACGTCGTCGCGGCGGTGGGTGCTCAACGGCTCGCCCGCTCGAGGAGGTGGTCGGCCACCGCCCGGTAGGCCGCCGCACCCTTGCTGCTGCGACTGGTGGCGAGGATCGAGCGTCCCCGAGCAGGCGCCTCAGCGAACTTGATCGTCTTGGGGATCGGCGGCTCGATCACGGCGAGGTCGTAGGTCTCGGAGATGGTCTCGAGCACCGTGCGGGCATGCTTGGTGCGGCCGTCGTAGAGCGTGGGGAGCACGCCCCAGACCTCGAGCCGGCGGTTGGTGAAACGCCGCACGTCGTGGACGGTGTCGAGCAGCTGACCGACGCCGCGGTGCGAGAGCGTCTCGCACTGCAGCGGGATCAGCACGCCCTGCGCGGCCGTCAGCGCGGCGACCGTGAGCACCCCGAGCGACGGCGGGCAGTCGAGCAGCACCCAGTCGTAGTCGACGTCGTCGTCCTCCAGCAGCTCCAGCGCCGCCTTGACCGCGTGCTCACGGCCGGTCCGGGTCAGCAGGTCGGCCTCGGCGCGCGCCAGCTCGATGGTCGACGGGAGCAGGTCGACGCCGTCGTCGGTCGCGATGATCACCTCGGTGGGCGAGAGCCCCTTGGTGAGGACGTGGTGGACGGAGACCTCGAGGTCCTCGGGGTCGATGCCGAGCGAGAAGGTCAGGCACGCCTGCGGGTCGAGGTCGACCAGCAGCACCCGTTGCCCGCGCTCGGCCAGGGCCGCGCCGATCGACGCGACGGACGTCGTCTTGGCGACGCCCCCCTTCTGGTTGGCGACCGCGAGCGTGGTGGTCATGGTGCGTCCCATCATGCCGCAGGGAGTTGCTGGATTCGCGATCACACGGGTTGGCTGGTGGCATGTCGCCCCCCGGAACCGCCCTCGTCACCGGTGCCACCGCCGGGATCGGCCTCGAGTTCGCCCACCAGCTCGCCCGCCGCGGCCACGACCTCGTGCTGGTGGCCCGCGACCGGGTGCGGCTCGACCAGGTCGCTGCCGAGCTCGGCGGCACCGGCCGGACCGTGGAGGTGATCGCGGCCGACCTCACCGACCGCGCCCAGCTCGCCCGGGTCGAGGAGCGGCTCGCCGACCCCGACCGGCCGGTCGACGTCCTCGTCAACAACGCGGGGTTCGGGCTCAAAGGCCGGTTCGGCGACCACGGCGTCGACGACGAGCAGCAGATGCTCGACGTCCTCGTGGTGGCGGTGATGCGCCTCTCGCACGCCGCGCTCCGCGGCCAGGCCGCCCGCGGCCGGGGCGGGATCATCAACGTGTCCAGCGTCGCGGCGTACTTCCCGCGCGGGACCTACGGCGCCGCCAAGGCGTGGGTCAACCAGTTCGGGCTCTGGGCGGCCGCCGAGTACCGCTCGCGCGGGGTCATCGTGACGACCGTGTGCCCCGGCTTCACCAAGACCGAGTTCCACCAGCGGATGGGGGTCCGCCGCGGAAGCGGCTTCCTCTGGCTCGAGCCCGCGTTCGTGGTCGAGCGAGCACTCGCCGACTTCGACCGCGGCAGGGCGCTGTCGATCCCGGGGCGGCAGTACCGCGCGATAGTCGCCGCGACCCGGCTGGTCCCGTCACGTGCACTGCAGACCTACCAGTCGATCGGCCGCCGCTGAGTCTCAGCCCTCACCGGCGACGAAGGCGCGGACCGAGTCGGCCACCAGCTGAACGGCGATCGCCGACAGCAGCAGCCCGGCGATCCGGGTCACGAGCAGCACCCCCGACTCCCGGATCAGCCGGAGGATCGGCAGCGAGTAGCGCATCGCGGCCCAGAGGCTGACGTGCACGAGGATCACGCCGAGCGCGACGGCGACGAAGTCGGACACCGTCGCGATCGACTCCACGAACAGCATCACGGCCACGATCGCGCCCGGACCTGCGAGCAGCGGTGTACCGAGCGGCACCAGCGCGACGTTCGTGCCGGCCGCGGCCGTGGGCTCCTGCTCGTTGCCCGTCAGGAGCTCCAGGGCCACCAGCAGCAGGAGCAGTCCGCCGGCACCCTGCAGTGCCGGCAGCGAGATGTGGAGGTAGCCCAGGATCTGCTGGCCGAAGAACGCGAACAGGCTGATCACGAAGAACGACACGGCGACGGCCTGCCAGGCCGCCCGGCGCGCGCTCGACCGCGAGCGGCCGCCGGTCAGGGACAGGAAGATCGGCACGGTGCCGACCGGGTCCATGATCACGAAGAGCGTCACGAAGACCTCGACCAGCAGCACCGCGTCGAGCACGTCGCTCATGGGTCCCTCACGGTTCCACCTCGGCCACGGCCGCAGCCTAGTGTCCCCGGGCGGGCCGGCCGGGCGATGGTTGACTGGTCCCATGACGGACGGCTGGGGCCGGGTCGAGCGGCCCGATGCCGAGATCTGGTACCTCGACACCGCCGGTGACCTGCCCGTCGTCGTGCTGCTCCACGGCCTGGCCGGCTACGCCCTCGAGTGGGGCGCCACGATCGCCACCCTACGGAACGACCACCGCGTCATCGCGATCGAGCAGCGCGGGCACGGCAGTAGCACCCGGCGGCCGGCCGACGTCTCCCGCACGGCATACGTCGACGACGTGGTGGCGGTCCTCGACGACCTGGGCGTCGCTGCGGCACCGGTGGTGGGCCAGTCGATGGGCGGCCACACGGCGATGCTGCTCGCCGCCCGCCATCCCGAGCGTGTCAGCCGGTTGGTCATGGTCGAGGCCGGCCTGGGAGGCGGGGGCGCCGCCGACGTCGACGGCCTGGCCGCGTGGCTGCGCGGCTGGCCCGCGCCGTTCTCCGACCGCGACGCCTTCCTGAGGTTCTTCGGCGGCAGCCGGGCGGTCGCGGAGGGCTGGGCCGACGGGCTCGAGGCACGCGCCGACGGCCTGTGGCCGCAGTGGGACGCGGAGGTGCTGGTCCGGGCGAACGCGGAGGTCGCCGACCACGAGTACCTCGACGAGTGGTCCGCGGTGCACGCGCCGACGCTGCTGGTCCGCGGCGAGCACGGGTCGGTGCCCGAGCGACAGGTGGAGAGCATGAGTGCGCTGCGCCCCTCGACCGAGCTCGCGGTGGTCTCGGGCGCCGGGCACGACGTCCACCTCGAGGCGCCCGAGGCGCTGACCCCGATCGTGGCGCGCTTCCTGCGGTCCTAGTCGCGCCGTCACCAGACCGGCGAGGGTCCTTCGAACGGCAGCTCCAGGAGGTGCGGCCCCGAACCCGACACGTCGCGGAGGATCCACTCGTCCTGCATCAGGAGCATCGCCGAGGCGGGCAGCAGGACGACCCACAGCCACCGGCCCTGGGCCTCCCCGGCCACCACCGAGCGGTCCAGGTCGCCCTGTGCCGAGCTCGTCGAGACCGGCCACAACGAGACCGACTGGCTGCGGATCCGCAGCCGGACCGCGGGCGGGCCGATCCCGAACTCCGGCCCCGGATCGGAGCCGAGCAGCCCGGCGCACCGGCCGCCGAGCCCGATCCCGGTCTCCTCCGCGACCAGGAAGACGTCGACCCGGCCGTCGAGCTGTGACGACCCGCTGCAGCAGGTCACGGTCGCGACCGCCCCGGACCGACCCGTGACCACCCCGAAGTCCGACACGCCCCACCCGGGGCTCAGCGGCCACGGCAGGTACGTCGGGAACTCGCCGGCCAGCCGCAGGTGGGCCGTGAGCGCGTCGTACGACGGGGTGATCGGCCGCCACAGCGGCGGCACGGCCCCGTGGACCGGGCACGGGCCGGGCGTGCCGTCGTCGCCGTTGCCGAGGCGCTCCCGGCACCGGGGGCACCACGCCGCGAGGCTCATGCGTCCACGGTCCAGACCGTCACGGGTGGCGTCAAGCGTCCCAGCCTCGCGTCACGCGTTCCAGCGCAGCATGACCGGCGTCTCGCGCTCGTGGCCGAGGACCGACACGGTGGCCGTGTCGAGCCGGAACCCGCGTCCTTCGCCCACCGGCAGCCCGAGCCAGCGAGCGGTGAGCGCCCGCAGCGCGTGCCCGTGGCCGAACACCAGAGAGCGCCCGGGCACGCGCAACCGGGTGAGCACCCGGTCGAGCCGCTCGGCTACCCGCTCGGGCGGCTCACCGCCCGGCGTGGGGTGGCTCCACACCGTCCACCCGGGGACGGTCTCGCGGATCTCGGCCGTGGTGATGCCCTCGTAGTCGCCGTACCCCCACTCGACCAGGTCGGCTACGACCTCGGCGTCGGCGTGGCCCGTGAGCTCGGCCGTCCGCCGCGCCCGCTGGAGGGGGCTGGTGAGCACCTGGTCGAAGGTCACCTCGGCGAGCCGGGGCGCGAGGGCCTGCGC
>Ga0299913_10001864_pt1 | contig 16125 bp, 16 predicted proteins | sample RVTome_9_FD_201360 | JGI IMG/M metagenome (GOLD analysis project Ga0299913, IMG submission 201360) | Soil microbial communities from uranium-contaminated site in the Upper Colorado River Basin, Wyoming, United States - RVT155D38 (version 2) ...
CGGCGGCGATGGCCAGGTCGCCGTGAACCAGGGGCTGTTCTCGATGGCGCAGACCTGCCCCCGGTGCCAGGGATCCGGCCGCACCGTCGAGACGCCCTGCCCGACGTGCCGCGGGACCGGCGCCGAACGACGCACCCGCCGCCTCCAGGTGAAGACCCCCGCGGGGGTGAAGGACGGGGCGCGGATCAAGCTCGTCGGCAAGGGGGAGCCCGGCGGCGCCGGCGTCCCTCCGGGCGATCTCTACGTCCGCGTGAGGGTCGAGCCGCATCGGGTGTTCCGGCGCAAGGGCGACGACCTCATGGTCGATCTCCCGGTGACGTATCCCGAGGCGGCGCTCGGCTCGCAGGTGCAGGTGCCGACGCTGAACGGCCCGGTGACGCTCAAGGTGCCTTCCGGCACGCCGAGCGGCAAGACGTTCCGGATCAAGGGCAAGGGTGCGCCGAAGCGCGGCGGTCACGGCGACCTGCTCGTGACGGTCACCGTCGACGTGCCCGGCAAGCTTTCGAAGCGCGAGAAGCAGCTCCTGCAGGAACTGAAGGAGGCGAGGACCGACTCGCCGCGTACGGATCTCGGCGTGTCGTGAGGTGACGGACATGGTGGATCGCGAGCCGATGGACGATCGGGTGTCGGGCGACGGCGACGGCATGCTCGACGAGCGCGCCGTCTACATCATCAGCGTGGCGGCGGAGCTCGCGGGCGTCCACCCGCAGACGCTGCGCATCTACGAGCGGAAGGGCCTCCTCAATCCGAAGCGCACCTCAGGGAACACGCGGCGGTACTCCGAACGCGACATCGCGCGGCTCCGGTCGATCCAGGACCTGACGCAGCAGCGCGGGGTGAACCTCGCGGGGGTCAAGCTGATCATGGAGATGCAGGCCGAGCTCGAGGAGCTCCGTCGCCGCACCGAGGAGCTGCAGGCGCAGCTGCGACGGTCGCGGCGCGCCGTGCGTCGGCAGCCGCATCCGAGCGAGGGAAAGATCGTGCCGCTGCGCAGCGTCTTCCTTCCGCCATGGGAGCTCGATCGGTGAGCATCCGGCTGCGGGGGACGAACGTGACGCTGCGGCCGTTCCGCGACGGCGACTTCGAGGCGCTGTGGGCCGAGGAGACCGTCGACCGCGGTGACTTCCAGGCGCCGGTTCCGGCCGACGATTCCTCTCGCGAGCGACTGCGTCGACGCGTCGAGGCCTCCGGCGCGTGGACGCGCACCGAGCTGATGCTCGCGATCGAGTCCGGCGGCGTGCTCGCCGGCGACGTGCAGGCTCGCCGCGATGACGACGCGATGCCCCCGGGCCTCTTCGAGGTGGGGATCGGGGTGTTCCGGGGCTGCCGGGGTCACGGCCTCGGCACCGAAGCGCTCTCGTTGCTCACCGAGTACCTGTTCATGGACGAGCTCGCCCATCGCGTGCAGCTGTCGACCGACGTCGACAACCTGGCGATGCGGCGATCGGCCGAGAAGGCCGGCTACTCGTTCGAGGGCGTGCTCCGGAGCTACTGGCCGATGCCGAACGGCCCGGCCCGCGACTACGCGATGTACGCCCGTACGCGAGACGACCACGAGCGGAGCGACCGATGGATCCGAGCAAGCTGACGATCAAGGCCCGCGCCGCCCTCGAGGGCGCGCACCAGCAGGCGCTCGCGCGCAACCATCAGGCGATCGAGCCCGAACACGTGCTGTTCGCGTTGCTGTCCGACCCCGAGGGGGTCGTCTATCCGCTCCTGAACCAGGTGGGTGTGGCGCCGAAGACGGTGCGCGACCGCACCGATGAAGCGCTCGACCGGATCGCGAAGGTGTTCGGCGGCGCCGAGGTCCGGTTCTCCGCGACGACGACCCGACTGCTCGCGGCGGCTGCGACCGAGGCGGAACAGCTCACCGACGAGTACGTCTCGACCGAGCACCTGCTCCTCGCGATGCTCGGCGAGCACGGCGCCGGCGCCGGGCGCATCCTGACCGACGCGGGGCTCACGCGCGACGCCGCCCTCCGAGCGCTCGCCGAGGTGCGTGGACGACGCCGGGTGACCGACGAGAACCCAGAGGAGAAGTACCAGGCGCTCGAGCGATACGGGCGCGACCTCACCGAGGCGGCGCGCAAGGGCAAGCTCGACCCGGTGATCGGGCGTGACGAAGAGGTCCGTCGCGTGATCCAGGTGCTGTCGCGTCGCACGAAGAACAACCCCGTACTGATCGGCGAGCCGGGCGTCGGCAAGACCGCGATCGTCGAAGGCCTCGCGCAGCGGATCGTCGACGGTGACGTGCCCGAGTCCCTGAAGCACAAGCGCGTCGTCGCGCTGGATCTCGGCGGCATGCTTGCCGGCGCGAAGTACCGCGGCGAGTTCGAGGACCGGTTGAAGGCCGTCCTGCAGGAGATCGCCGACAGCGAGGGCGAGGTCGTCACGTTCATCGACGAGCTCCACACGATCGTGGGCGCCGGCGCGGCCGAGGGCGCGATGGACGCCGGCAACATGCTGAAGCCGATGCTCGCGCGCGGTGAGCTCCGGGCGATCGGCGCGACGACGCTCGACGAGTACCGCGAGCACATCGAGAAGGACCCGGCGCTCGAGCGCCGGTTCCAGCCGGTGCTCGTCGAGGAGCCGAGCGTCGAGGACACGATCGGCATCCTGCGGGGCTTGAAGGAGCGCTACGAGGTGCACCACGGCGTCCGCATCCAGGACCCGGCGCTCGTGGCGGCCGCCGTGCTCTCCGACCGCTACGTCACCGGCCGGTTCCTGCCGGACAAGGCGATCGACCTCGTCGACGAGTCGGCCAGCCGCCTGCGGATCGAGATCGACTCGATGCCCGTCGAGATCGACGAGGTCGAGCGCCGGATCCGCCAGCTCGAGATCGAGAAGGCCGCGCTGTCGAAGGAGTCCGACGAGGCGTCGCGCGAGCGGCTCGAGCGGCTCGAGGCCGAGCTGGCCGATCTGCAGGAACGCAGCGCCGGCATGCAGGCGCACTGGCACCGTGAGAAGGAGCTGATCGACCAGATCCGCGAACGGAAGCAGCGGATCGAGGATGCACGGATGCAGGCGGAGCGCGCCGAGCGCGATGGCGACCTCGAGCGCGCAGCCGAGCTCCGCTACGGCACGCTCGTGGAGCTCGAGAAGCAGCTCGAGGCCGACAACAGGGCGCTCGACGACCTCCAGCGCGAGCAGAAGATGCTGAACGAGGAGGTCACCGAGGAGGACGTGGCCGAGGTCGTCTCGAAGTGGACCGGCATCCCTGTGAGCCGCCTGATGGAAGGCGAGATGCAGAAGCTCGTCCACCTCGAGGAGGCGCTGCACCAGCGCGTCGTCGGCCAGGACGAGGCGGTCGAGGCGGTCGCGAACGCGATCCGCCGTTCCCGCGCCGGGTTGTCCGATCCGAACCGCCCGATCGGCTCGTTCCTGTTCCTCGGGCCGACCGGCGTCGGCAAGACCGAGCTCGGGCGCGCGCTCGCCGAGTACCTGTTCGACGACGAGCGCGCGATCGTGCGCGTCGACATGAGTGAGTACCAGGAGCGGCACACGGTGTCGCGGCTCGTCGGTGCGCCGCCCGGCTACGTCGGGTACGAGGAGGGCGGCCAGCTCACCGAGGCGATCCGCCGGCGCCCGTACAGCGTCGTGCTGCTCGACGAGCTCGAGAAGGCGCACGGCGACGTCTTCAACATCCTGCTGCAGCTGCTCGACGACGGGCGCCTCACCGACGGGCAGGGCCGGACCGTCGACTTCCGGAACACGATCGTGATCATGACGTCGAACCTCGGGTCTGCGGTGTTCCGCGAGGAAGGCCTGTCGCTCGACAAGCAGCGGGAGGCGGTCCTCGATGACGTGCGAGGCGCGTTCCGACCCGAGTTCGTGAACCGGATCGACGAGATCGTCGTGTTCGAGCCGCTCACCCGCGAGCACATCCGGACCATCGTCGACATCCAGCTGGGCGACCTCCGCCGGCGGCTCGAGGATCGCAAGATCACGCTCGAGCTCACCGACGCCGCGCTCGACCTGCTGGCGAACGAGGGGTACGACCCCGCGTTCGGGGCACGGCCGCTGAAGCGGTTGATCCAGCGCGAGCTGCAGGATCCGCTCGCGATGCGGCTGCTGTCGGGCGAGATCCGTGACGGCGACACCGTGCATGTGGAGGCGACGGACGGCCAGCTCCTGCTGACCGCGGCCTGAGCCGCCGGATCAACCCCTGCCGCCCGCGCGCCGAGGATCCCAACCATGGAGATCCTCCTGTGGCTCCTCGCCGTGCTGGTCGTCGGCGTCCTCGGGGGTTGGCGGGCGTTCCGCTGGCGATCGCGCCAACGGCACCTGATGCTGCTCTGTCAGCGCGCGGGGCTCCGGTTCTCGCCGATCGACCTCGGGGGCGCCGCGGCGTGGATGCCCTTCCGGTGGGTCTTGCGCGGCAACTGGGTCGGCGCCGAGAACGTGGTGGCCTACGACGGCGACGACGTGCACGCCTTCGACCTCGTCGTCGAGGAACGGCAAACCAGGGAGGACGTTGCGCCGCCGAAGAAGCGGTACAGCTGCGCCGTCGTCCCGGTGCCCGGAGGTTGTCCGAGGATGTTGATCCGGCCGCAGCAGCCGATCGACGGGCTCGCGGAGGTGTTGACGGGGACGGCGATCGACCTGGATCTCGAGGCGTTCAACCGTCGGTTCACCGTGCGCGCCGACGACCGGCGGTTCGCGACCGCGTTCTGCGACCAGCGGATGATGCAGGCGATCATGCGGATCCCGGCGGGCATCGGCGTCGCGACGAACGAGGATCGGCTGCTGCTCTTCGGCCGGGAGCTCCCACCTGCCCAGGTGCTGCTGCTGCTGGAGGCGGCCAGGAAGATCCGCGACGTGGTGCCGCCGGTCATCGCTGATCTCTATCCGCCCAGGCCGTCGAAGTCGCCGTACGAGGACCGGTGGTTGCAGGGTCGGTGGTCGCCCGATCCCGTGCACCGCGGCGACCCGGGCGCGGCCGCCCACCATTAGGCTTCGCGTCGACGCTCGGAGCGTCGGGACGAGGTGCAGGGATGCGAGCGCGGACGGCGACCCGGTGGCTGCTAGGGCTCTTCCTGTTCCTGACGGTCAGTCTGGCATTGATGTCGCTCGGCGGCGACCGGGAGGCCAGCTCGATCTTGCGACAGGTCGTGGTCGGTGGGGCTCTGTTCGGCGGATCGTTCTACCTCTCGTACCGGTTCAAGATCGCTCCACGCCGAGCGGTCTTCTCGGACCAGGCGCGCGCGGTCGGGCTCGTTCCTCTCGCCGGTGATCCAGGCGGGATCCTCTCGTCGGGGTTCGAGCTCGTCACTCGGCGCGCGTCGATCCGGGACATCGAGACGACGGCGACGGGGGCGTGGCGCGAGCACGACGTCGTCGTGGCCGACTACTGGTACGCGCCGACGTCGAACACGCAGATCGACGACTACGTCCGCGTCGTGTGTGCGCTCTTCCCGGTTCCGTCGTCGTGGCCGAGGCTCCTCGTGATCCCGGAGCGGATCGCGACGCTCGTAGGGGACGCCATGCTCGACCGGGATCCCGGGACGGAGTCGGAGCGGTTCAATCGCAGCTTCGCGATCCGGACGGACGACCGCCGGTTCGCGAGCGCGGTCCTCGACGCCCGGATGCTCGAGTGGATCCTCGGGCTTCCGCGACCGGTCGGGTTCGAGATCCTCGACGCGCGATTGCTCTGTTTCGTGCCGCGGCAGACCGACGGCGACGTCCTTGACGCTCTCGAGACGGGCGAGGGCTTCCTGCTGCAGATCCCGCATGCCGTGGAGGCGTGGTACCGATGACCACCGATCGTTGCACGCTCGCGGTCGTTGGCCGGAGACGCGCATCGTGAACGACTGGTTCCCGTTCGTGTTCGTCCTGTTCGCCCTCGTCGCGGGCGGGCTCGCCTACTGGCAGTGGCAGGCACGGAAACGTCGCCTCGAGGGGTTCACGCTGCTCGCGCAGCGGCTCGGGCTGCGCCACTCGCGTGAGGACCCGTTCGGGCTGCTCGACGAGCCGTTCTCGCTCTTCCGCCGGGGGGACGGACGGGGGATCGAGCACGTGCTCGACGGTACCTACCGTGAGGTGCCGATCCGCGCGTTCGATTACTGGTACTACGACGAGTCGACCGACTCCAAGGGGAACCGCTCGAGGTCCTATTCCCGCTTCAGCTGTGTGCTGATGCCGATGGACGCGTCGTGCTTCCGGCTCTCGATCGCGCCCGAGAACCTCTTCACGCGGCTGGCGGATGCGCTGACGTTCCGCGACATCGGGTTCGAGTCGGAGGAGTTCAACCGCGCCTGGAACGTCACGAGCGACGACGCGGCGTTCGCGCATGCCTTCGTCGACGCTCGCATGGTGGCGTGGCTGCTCGCGAACGGCGGGCCGCACGCGTTCGAGGTCGTCGGCGACCGGATCCTCGTCGCGCGCCGCCGGATCGATCCTAGCGAGTACCCCGGGATGCTCGACGCCGCCGTCGCCTTCCGAGCGCAGGTCCCACGGGTCGTGTTCGACCTCTATCCCAGGGGCGGATAGGCTGCGGTCTGTCCCCGCCGGGCGGGGGTCCGTCACCGAGGAGGCACCGTGGAAGTCGTCCTGATCGTGATCGTGGTCCTCGCCGTCGTGGTCGCCGGCGGCCTGATCGTCAGCTACAACCGGTTCGTCACCCAGCGGAACCTGATCCGCGACGCATGGGCGAACATCGACACCGAACTGCGTCGCCGGTACGACCTGATCCCGAACCTCGTCGAGACGGTCCGCGGATACGCGTCGCACGAGCGCGAGGTCCTCGAGAACGTGACGAAGGCGCGGGCGATGGCGACCGCGGCGACCGGTTCGCCGGCCGAGCAGGCGGCCGCCGAGGGTCCGCTCGTCGCGGCGCTCCGCCAGCTCTTCGCGGTCGTCGAGAACTACCCCGACCTGAAGGCCAACCAGAACTTCCTCGCGCTCCAGACCGAGCTGACGAACACGGAGGATCGCCTCCAGACCGCCCGGCGCTTCTACAACGCGAACGTGCGCGACTACAACCGGCGCGTGCAGGCCTTCCCGTCGAACATCATCGCGAACATGTTCAAGTTCCACGAGGAACAGTTCTTCGAGGTCGACGAAGCGCTCCGTGGTGATGCCGGCGTGCCACGTGTCGACTTCACCGGCGCGTCGCCAGGTGTGTCCTTCGGCGATGGTGGGACGGGCGAGGCGGGATCAGCGGCCGCGCCGCCGACGACCCCGCCGCCCACGACCCCGCCGCCCACGACCCCGCCCGCCCCCGTCGACGACGACGCGGGCCGCGACGTGCCGCCGCCGCCCGCGCCGGTCTGATCCGTCAGCCGATCGACCGTCGGGGAGCGGCGCTTGATCGCCCGGCCATCCGGTGGCCGACCGCGGTCGCTGCATCCATCACGTGGCGGGCCAGCCCGGGGAGGTCGCGAGGCGGCAACCGGAAGCTCGGCCCCGACACGCTGACCGCCGCGACAGCGCGACCGTCGACCAGCACCGGCGCGGCGATCGAGATCAGGCCTTCCTCGAGCTCGCCCCCGCTCGAGGCGTAACCGCGGCGCCGAACCTGATCGAGCAGGGCGGCCAGCGCGGCGGGATCCGTCACGGTCCGAGGGGTCAGCGCCTCCAGTCGACGACCGGGCCGGAGCAAGGCCTCCCTCGTGCGGGGATCGCCGAAGGCGACGAGCACCTTGCCGCTGCTGCTCGCGTGCACCGGGCTGCGGCGTCCCACCCAGCTGGCCATCACGACGGTCTGGGCGGGCGTGACCTGGTCGACGTAGACGACGTGCAGGCGGTCCAGGATCGCCAGGTTGGCGGTCTCCGCCGTCACGCTGGACAGTTCCTCGAGCTGCGTGCGGGCCTGGCTGACGATCGGCAGGCGCTGGACGGCCGAGGCCGCGAGGCCGAGGATCCGCGCGCCGAGACGGAACCGCCGGCTCGAGGTGTCGCGTTCGACCATCCCCGACCCCTCGAGCGTCCCGAGGAGTCGCGACGCGGTGGAGGGATGCACCTCGAGTGCCCGGGCGGCGTCGCCGACGCTGAGGCCGTCCCCGCCCACCGACGCGACGAGGTCCAGCAACCGCACGACGCGATCGGCACCGTCGGTCGGACGCATGGTGTGTACCCTGCACCCTCTTTGCCCTGTGGGCAACCCAGGGGTTGTGGCCCCTCGTGCGTCGTCGTTCACTCCGCGCCGACGGACCCGATCAGAGGGGAACGACGATCTCGACGACCGCGACCTCACGCGCCGACCTCGCGTTCGCGCACGAGCTCGCCGACGTCGCCGCCGAGGTGACGCTGGCGTGGTTCGGCGGGCGGCTCCCTGTCGACCTGAAGGCCGACGCCACCCCCGTGACCGAGGTCGACCGCAAGGCCGAGCGTGCGATCCGCGACGCGATCGCCGCGCGGTTCCCGGACGACGGCGTGCTCGGCGAGGAGGAGGGATCGTCGCCGGGATCGAGCGGCCGGCGGTGGATCGTCGACCCGGTCGACGGCACGAAGCTCTACGCCGAGGGCATCCCGCTGTGGACGACCTTGATCGCTCTGGAGGTCGACGGCGAGACGGTGCTCGGCGTGGCCGATGCGCCGGCGTTGCGGGCTCGCTACCACGCGTGCCGCGGCGAGGGTGCCTGGCGTAACGGCGATCGGCTCCAGGTCTCCGAGGTCGACGAGCTCGCCGCCTCGTTCGTGGTGCACTCGGGCATCGAGGAGTGGATCGGCGGAGGTCGGGACGACCGGCTGCGCGACGTCGCGTCGCGCGCGAGGCGTACGCGCGGGCTGAGCGACGCTTGGGCCCACCTCCTGGTCGCACAGGGATCGGTGGAGGTGCTGCTCGAGCACGAGCCCTGTCAGCCGTGGGATTGGGCGGCGACCGAAGTGATCGTGGAGGAAGCGGGCGGGCGGATCACGACGCTCGACGGCGACGCCCCGGCCGTCGGACGCGATCTGCTCGTATCCAACGGCAGGGTGCACGACGAGGTCCTCGGCGTGCTGCGGGCCCGGGGCGCGGTGGACGGAACCACGAGACGGGAGGCGACATGAATCTTGACCGATCGACACGTCAGGTGCGGCCCGCATCCATGCGGATCCGGCGCGCGGCGCTGGGGCTCGCGCTCCTCGTCGGCGCATCGATCGTGCTCACGACGCCGTTCGCCGGGGCGCAGACCGAGACGCCCGCAGCTGAGGAGGTCGTGCTGCGCGTGGGCGTCACGCAGAACCTCGACAACGACAACGTCTGGGGCATCACCGCGGGCAGCGACTGGATCGTGGCCACGCTCCAGTACGACATGATGCTGAAGTTCGGCTCGGCGGATCTCGGGCCCGAGCCGGGCCTCGCGACGGGGTGCGAGCCCAACGACGACTACACCGAGTGGACGTGCACGCTGAGGGAAGGGCTCCGGTGGAGCGACGGCACACCGCTCACCTCTCGTGACATCGCGTTCACGTACCGCTTCGTGATCGACCACGGCATCTCGCAGTACCGCAGCTACTTCAACGCCGACGACACGTTCGAGACGCCCGACGACACGACACTGATCTGGCGGTCGACGGAACCGACGTTCGCGCCGGACATGCCGCCGTGGGTGTACATCGCCCCGGAGCACGTCTGGAGCGAGCACGTGGGCAAGGATCGCAAGGACATCCGCGCCGTGCCGAACACACCCTCGGTCGCGAGCGGACCGTTCATCCTGACCGAGCACCAGGAGGGTCAGGGCTGGACGATGGAGAGGAACCCCTACTACTGGGGTGAAGAAGCGGCGATCGATCGGATCGAGTTCCGCCTCTACACGAACCAGGAAGCGATGATCCAGGCGCTCCGCAACGGCGAGATCGACTTCGCCGACGGGATCGAGCCGTCGTTGATCGAGTCGGTCGAGGGCCTGGACGACATCACGGTCCACCGCGTCGTGTCGGACTGGTGGCTGAACCTCGCCTTCAACTTCGGTGGGCAGGGTCCCGACGCGGATCCATTGCCGGCCTTGCACGACCACGCCGTCCGTCAGGCGATCGTGATGGCGATCGACAAGCAGGCGATCGTCGACAAGGTCTATGCGGGCACGGCCACACCCGGCGACTCGGTCATCCGGCCGGCGTCGGCGTTCTGGCACCTCGACATCCCGGCCGAGGAGGAGTTCCCGTACGACCCCGTCGCGGCGAACGCACTGCTCGACGACGCGGGCTACGCCGACACCGACGACGACGGCGTCCGCGAGGACCCCGAGACGGGTGAGCCGCTCGAGATGCTGATCCCGGCGTCGACCGACACGACGGGCGCCGCCGAGTCGGGTGAGCTGATCGTCGGGTTCCTGAAGGAGATCGGCATCCAGGTCGATCTGCGACCAGTCACCGACGCGAAGATGAACGACTACTGGGGTTCCGGCGACTTCGATGCGTACATCTGGTACTGGAGCGGGGACCCCGATCCGGACTACCAGCTCTGGATCTTCACCTCGGACCAGTGCGGCAACTGGAGCGACGGGTGTTGGGCCGACGAGGGGTTCGATCGGCTGTACGAGGAGCAGCGCACGACGTTCGACCGGGCAGCGCGTCAACAGATCGTGTTCGATGCGCAGCAGCACCTCTACGAGCAGATCCCCGGTGTCGTGCTGGCCTATCCGGGATGGCTGCAGGCGTACAGGAGCGACCGCTTCGAAGGATGGACGCCGGCTCCGGGCGAGCAGGGGTACCTGCTGCCCGGTTACAACTACGAATCGGCGATCACCGTCCGCCCCGTCACGGGCGCGGCGGCTGCGGACGCGGCGGCCGAGGGCGGCATCCCGGCGTGGATCTGGGTCGTGGGGATCGTCACGATCGTCGCGATCGGCGTCGTGATCGCGCGTCGGAACCAGCGACGCGAGCTCGAGGAAGCCTGAGAGGCGCACGGGGAGGGTCGAGGGAGCCGGCGGATGTCACCACGCCGCTACGTCGTGCGGAAGGTGCTGCAGGCGCTCCTCACCCTCCTGTTCGTGCTCACCGTGAACTTCTTGCTCTTCCGGATCCTGCCGGGCGATCCCGTCTCGCTCCTCACCCGCAGCCTGCGGCTCTCGCAGCAAGACGTCGCCGAACTGCAGGCCGAGCTCGGCCTCGACGAGCCGCTGATCCGGCAGTACTTCACGTACCTGGGTGCCACCTTGACGGGCAACCTCGGCGTGTCGCTGCGCACCGGCAGGGACGTCTCGGCGATCATCGGGTCGCGGATCGTTCCGACGATGCTGCTCGTTGGACTCGGCACGTTCTTCGCGACGGCGATCGGCGTGTGGATCGGCGTGAAAGGTGCGTGGCGGCGTGGCCGCGCGTTCGATCGGTCGTCGCTGCTCACGTCGCTCGCGCTGTACTCGACGCCCGAGGGCTGGCTCGGGATGCTCCTGTTGCTGTTGTTCTCGGGCGTCCTGGGGTGGTTCCCTGCGGGCGGCATGGAGTCGGGAGGGCTCACCGGTGTCGCCCGGCTCACCGACATCGCGGAACACCTCTTCCTTCCGGTGCTGACGCTCACGCTCGGGTACGTTGGCGAATACGCGATCGTGATGCGCTCGTCGATGCTCGACGTGTTGCACGAGGACTTCGTGATCAGCGCCCGGGCGAAGGGGGTGCCCGAGCCCTTGATCCGCCGGCGGCACGTCGTTCCGAACGCGTTCCTGCCGACGTTCACGCTGATCTTCCTGAACATCGGGTTCGTGCTCGGAGGAGCGGTCGTGATCGAGACGGTGTTCTCGTGGCCCGGCCTGGGGCGGCTCGCGTACGACGCGATCGACACGGTGGATTACCCCGTGATCCAGGGCGTGTTCCTGATCGCCAGCGCCGGCGTGATCCTGTTCAACCTGTTCGCGGACATCGCGTACGGGTTCCTCGACCCGCGTGTGCGGGGAGCCTGACGTGGCCGTGGCTGAAGGGGTGCCGACGCCGAGCACCTCGGCACGTTCCCTCGTCTGGAAGCGTCGCCGCCGAGCGATCGCCGGTCACTGGCGGACGTTCCGGGGGAACCGTCAGGGGATGGTCGGGCTCGTGATCCTCGCGTTCTTCATCACGGTCGCCGTGGTCGGCCCGAGCCTCGTCGATCCGGCGTCGATCGAGGAGGCGACCGCCCCGTGGCCGTTGACCGAACCGCCCTCGGCTGACTACCCGCTCGGGACCGACAGGTACGGACGGTCGGTCCTCGACCTCATGATCGTCGGCGCGAGGATCTCGCTGATCGTCGGGTTCGCCGCCGGCCTCGCGGCGATCGCGATCGGTGCGGGTGTCGGGATCAACGCTGGCTACTTCGGGGGCACGCGGGTCGACACGGTGCTGAACGGGCTCACGAACTGGTTCCTCGTGATCCCGTGGATCGCGCTCGCGATCGCCTTGACGGTGGTGCTCGGCGCCACCTTGTTCAACGTGATCGTCGTGATCGCGGTGACGTCGTGGGCGAGCACCGCTCGGATCGTGCGATCGCAGGCGTTGTCGGTGAAGGAACGCCTCTACGTCGAGCGCGCGAAGGCGCTCGGCGCCGGCCACTGGCACCTGATGACGCGCCACGTGCTGCCCAACGTGTTCCCCGTGCTCTTCGCGAACACCGTGCTGATGGTCGCGCTCGCGATCTTGTCCGAGACGACGCTGTCGATCCTCGGACTCGGGCCGACGAACGCGATCTCGTGGGGCCGCATCATCGACGAGTCGTTCTCGGCGGGCGCGTTCACCGCGGGTTGGTGGTGGTGGCTGGTGCCGCCCGGTGTCGCGATCATGCTCGTCACGCTGTCGTTCACCATGGTCGGCTTCGCGCTCGACGAGGTCCTCAATCCACGCCTGCGGGAGCGCTGAGGCACCACCCCGAGCATCAGTCGACGCCCGGTGGGACCGGGGCGGGGGCAGACCCCGCCGGGACGGCGTGGTCCGGGAAGACCGTCGTGCGACGGACCTTCCGCGTCGCGATCCACCACACCGCGGCCCATCCGAGCGCGATCGTTCCGAGCGCGTAGGCGGACGGCCGCGGGCCGAACCGGTCGGCGGCCCACGACGCGAGGAGACTCGAGAGGCCGAGCGACAGTCCGATGAACGCGAAGTCGAACCCGAAGACCCGCCCGCGGATCCGGTCGGGGACGAGCACCTGCAGCCCGTACGTCGAGAGCACCCACTGCGAGCCGCCGCCGAGGTGGGCGATCAGGATCGCGACGGCCGCGAACGCGATGCTCGGCGCCGCGCCCATCGCCAGGTACCCGAACCCGAACACGACGAGCGAGCCGACGATCGCGAGATACAGCCGCTGGTGCCGAGGTCCGGCCAGGCGGTGACCGAGGAACGGCCCGATCAGCGCGCCGACCCCTCGGCACGCCATCATCACGCCGATCCCGATCTCGCCGGCGTCGAACACGAGCTCGGCGAACACCGGGATCAGCGCGAGGACGCCGGCGGCCAGGCCGAAGCCGCCTTTGACCGCGAGCAGGGCGAGGACCTGGTGGTCGCGCCGGGCGTAGTGCACCGTCTCGACCGTCGCGCGGATGATCGACGGATGCTCGACCTCGTGATGGCCGGGCTCCGAGAACGCACGCCGGATCCCGAGCAGCAAGAGCGCCGAGACCACGAACGATGCTGCGTCGATCAGGAACGCCGCGTGGTTGCCGAGGAGCCCTGCCGCCACCCCGCCGAGCGCGCCACCCACCGCGAGCATCGTTCCCCAGAGCGATCCCGCGAGGGCGTTCGCGACGGGGAGGTCCTCGGGCTCCACGAGGTTCGGGATCGCCGCCGACGAGGCGGGGTCGAACGGCGCCGCGAGCACCGCAAGCGTCGCGATCAGCGGGTAGGCCAGCCAGACGGTCGAGTCGCCGACGGCCAGGAAGCACACGCACACGATCGCCCGGCCGACGTCGCAGGCGATCATGAGCTTGCGACGGTCGAGGCGGTCCGCGAGCGCGCCGGCGAACGGCGACGAGATCACGAACGCGAGCTCTTGCGAGAGGATCAGCAGCCCGACGAACAGCGCTCGATCGGTCGCCTCCACGATCAGGGAGGTCAAGGCGACGAACAGGAACCAGTCGCCGCCAAGCGAGATCACCGACGCCAGGTACAGCCGCCGGAAATCGCGGTTGCGGCGCAGCAGCGACCAGGCGGCGCGTGCGCCGGTCTCGGGGGCGTCGTCCAGTGCCTTCTCCGGATCCACGGGTGTCTGCCAGACTAGCTGTGCGTCCCGCGGCACCCGGGCCGGGAGATATGGCTCCGGTCGTCGCCGGTCCGGCCCCGACGATGAAGACCGTGATCCGCGCTCCGCGCACCTGGGGAACCCTCGCCGTCGCGCTCGGCGTCGGCTTCCTCGTGGCGTTCCTCGGCCGCCAGATCGCCGGCGACAGCTGCCCCACGACGGAATCGTTCGGGGTGACGTCGTGCGTGGATCTCGTCGGCAGCCTCGCGGCGCGCATGGGCGTGGCGGCCGGCTTCGCGGTCGTCTTCATGGAGGCGGTGGCCGCAGGGCTCCTCCACACCGCCTGGCTGAGCGAACGCGATCGGAACGCCGACCGCCCAGCGGTCTGAGCCGGCTCACCCTTCGAGCAGCAGCCCTCGTCGTCGGCGCACGCGGCGATCCAGCCGTCCGAAGACCAGGTACTCGACCGCCACACCGATCACGACGATCACGGCCAACCCTGCGACGAGCGCCGTCACGTCACCGGCGCGCTCGGCGAGCAGGTGCCCCAGGCCGCTCGACGACGCGGCCGCGACGATCAGCTCGCCGGCCATCAGGGCCTTCCACGCGAAGCCCCACGCCTGCTGGAGCCCGGCCATGTACCCGGGGAGCGCCGCCGGGAAGATGATCTGCCGGTAGAGCTCCCAGCCGCGCGCACCGAGCGTGCGGCCGGCACGCTCGTACAGGGGAGGCACCTGACGGAACGCTTGGATCGTTGCGAGCGTCATCGCCGGGAACGCGCCGACGATCGCCACGAAGACGACGGCCCGCTCGCTCACGCCGAACCAGATCACCGCGATCGGCACCCACGCCACGAACGGGGTGATCTGCAGGGCGACGATCAGCGGGCGGATGCTCCGGCGCGTGAACTCGTGCAGCGCCAGGCCGACGCCGATCGCGGTTCCGAGGGCGACCGCCACGGTGAACGAGAAGGCCAGCCGGACGAGCGTGCGCCAGGTCGCCTCGAGCAGCGTGCCGTCGCGGATGCCCTCGATGAACGCGCCCCAGACGTCGGCGGGCGACGGGATCGACGACGTCGTCGTGAGGGCCGCGATCAGCGCCCACACGACGAGCAGGCCCGCGATGCCGGCGAGGGGTGGCCCGAGCTCCCTAGCGACCCATCTCACGGGCGACACCGGCGTTCACCTCCTGCATCAGCAGCGCGTGGATCTCGGTCACGACCCGGGACACGAGCGCGTCGTCGAGCTGCCGGGGCCGGGGCGCATGGATCCGGAACTCCTCGAGCAGCCGCCCCGGGCCGGCGCTCATCACGAGCACCCGGTCGGCGAGCAGCGCGGCCTCGCGGACGTTGTGGGTGACGAACAGGAACGTCTTGCGGCCCTCGCTCGCGACCCACGCGCGTTGCACCTCGTCCTGCAGCAGCTCCCGAGCCTGCGCGTCGAGCTGACCGAACGGCTCGTCGCCGAGCAGCACGTCGGGATCGGCGGCGAGGGCGCGGGCCACACCGACGCGTTGTGCCTGTCCACCGGACAGCTCCTTGGGGTAGCGGCCCCGGAACACCGATGGGTCCATGCCGATCATGTCGAGGAGCTCGTCCACTCTCGCCGCGATCCGGTCGCGGCCCCAACCGACCAGACCGGGGACCGTGGCGATGTTCTCGGCGATGGTCCGGTGCGGGAAGAGCCCGATTTGTTGGATCACGTAGCCGATCTTGCGTCGCAGCTCGTCGGGGTTGACGTCGGTGACGTCGTCGCCTTCGAAGTAGATACGTCCCTTTGTCGGCTCGATCATCCGGTTGATCAGCCGCAATGTCGTGCTCTTTCCGCACCCTGAGGGGCCCACCAGAACGAGGATCTCGCCGGACAGGACCTCGAGGTCGAGCTCTGCCACTGCCGCTATCTGGGTGCCCGGATAGGTCTTCTCTACCTTCTCCAACCTGATGAGAACGTCGGTCTCTGTCATGTGGTGTGCTCCTCCATTCAACGTAATCCGGGCGATGTCGTGGCTCGGCGAATCAGGAGGAACAACGAGTCGATAGCCAATGCGATGATGATGATGAGGAG
>Ga0299913_10001865_pt1 | contig 16124 bp, 15 predicted proteins | sample RVTome_9_FD_201360 | JGI IMG/M metagenome (GOLD analysis project Ga0299913, IMG submission 201360) | Soil microbial communities from uranium-contaminated site in the Upper Colorado River Basin, Wyoming, United States - RVT155D38 (version 2) ...
TGCTCGAGGACGTGAGGGTCGATGCGACACCGGAGATCATCGTGCGGACGGATCCCTCGCGGCCGCTTGCGGATCTCATATCGACGCACAGCCGGGCGACCGACCTGACCTTGCTCGGCATGCAGAAGCCGGTACGGGGACGCGCGGACGCCTACGGCGAGCGCCTCCAGCAGCTCGTGGAAGCCGTAGGCACGGTTCTGCTGGTGCACAACGCCCGGCCGCGGGACGATCTCCTGCACCTGAAATGACCGTCGGCGCCGTTCAGTTTCCGTGGCTCGCGGCGATCTCCTCCAGCCGCTCGCGGATCTCCTCGCCCGGCAGCCAGCGCCCGCGCAGCATCACACCCGCGGGGTCCCGGAGGTTGGCGACGTCCTCGAGCGGGTTGCCTCGGACCAGCACGAGGTCGGCCACCATGCCCTCGGCCACGGTTCCGCGCTCGTCCTCGACGCCGTAGAACCGGGCGACTTCGACCGTACCGGTACGCAGAGCCTCGTACGGGCTGAGGCCGGCCAGAACATACTCGGCCAATTCTTCGTGCATCGAGAACCCGGGGACGTTGAACACCTGCGGCGCATCGCTCCCGAGAAGGATTCCGGCTCCGGCGTCGTGCAAAGACTCCAGAACGCGGCGGCGCAACTCGAGAAACCGTCGGCCGTTCTCCGCCGAGAACGACGGATTCGAGATCATCTGCCGCACGCTGTTCGCCCAGGCCTCGGCCTGCTGAGCAGATACATAACGCAACTCGGGCCGTTGCAGCAGCTCGTCGGGGTCACCGAGGAAGTCGGGGAACAGCGCCTGAGTGGGCACGTTCCACACGCCGGCTTCCACCGTCGCACGAGCCAGCCGCGGCAGTTCGTCGAGGTCCGCCTCGCCGACCAGGTTCAACCCGAAGAATTGCGAGCTTCCGGCAAGGGGTGGTCCCGCCATCGCCTCGACGTAGCCGTCGAGGTGGTCGATCGTCGCCTGTCCGGCGGCGAGCGTCCGCGCCAGGCCCACGTCCAGCGATACGTGTCCGGCGAACGGCATGCCCGCTTCGTCGGCCGTCTCGTCGATCGCGTCGAACGAGGCACGCGACAGGCCGGGATGGAGCTTCAGAAAGTCGTAACCCGCTTCGGCCTGGGCCCGCACCATTTCCGGGGCCTCCTCCGGTGACCCGACGCTGTTGCCGTTGAGGCTCGGCCCCGATGTGTAGATTCGCGGAGCGAGGATCTCCCCGCGTTCCGCCTGCTCGCGGAGTTCGAGATGGGCGGGTTCGCCCAGCATCCCGCGGATCGTGGTGATACCGTTGGCCACATACAGGAACAGGGTGTTCTCGAGATGCGCACGCGGAGCGTTCGAGCCGGGGATGTGCGCGTGCATCTCGGCCAGGCCGGGCATCAGGTAGAGGCCGGAGCCGTCGATGCGGGTGGCGTCGCCCGGGATCGCCACGTCGCCGGCACGTCCGATGCGGGTGATACGGTCATCGGTGACGATCACCGTTCGATTCGGCAGGACCCGCGCCTCGTCCATCGGGACGACGTCGACCCCCACGAAGGCGTAGGTCGTCTGTACGGGCCCTCCGGCCGACCTGAAGGCCGTGGACCCGGTGACGAGCAGAGCCGTCAGTATCACCGCGACCATCGAAGTATTGACGGTCCGCCTCGTCTGCTTCTTCATCGCAGTCCTCCCTGTCTCGTCCGTCTCCGTCGTCACGATCGCGACACGGCGTGCCGAGCCTCGAAGCTACGTACAGTGGCCGGCGGAGACGCCGGAGGGAAGGGAAGCCACGATGGAACGCCGCTTGCAGCGTCCGATCTCGCCCGGCGATGTGACGATCGGTTGGCGTCGCACGTCGATCGAGCGAGGGGCACGCGGACTCGACGAACTAGGCAACGGGAAGACGGCATGGACGATCGCGTACATCGATACCTGGACGGCGAACTGACGGATGTCGAGTTGACGCCAGAGGAATCCGAGGTGGCCCGCGAGTTCGAGAGCGTGGTTCAGGTCCTCAGCGACGATGCCGGACGATTCGGGTCCACTGACCTGGGACCCTCCGTGATGAACAGGCTCTCGGCGAGCGCCGCGCCCGCGGCCGAGCAGGCAACGGCAGGCCGTTCCGCTCCGGCCGGACTATGGAGCTGGTTGTTCGAGCGTCGGACTGTCACCCTCAGCCTGCGGCCGCTCCAGGCGATGGCCACGGTCGCGGCCTTCGTCCTGCTTCTCGCAACGTCTTTCGGCATCGTGCCGGGGCTCGGCAATGGGGAAGTCGCCGCGCGGGAACCGACCGTGTTCGTCCGGTTCGAGCTCGCGGCCCCGGAGGCATCGAGCGTCCGTCTCGCGGGCTCCTTCTCCGGCTGGTCGCCCGACATCGCGCTCCAGCGGACCGCTGGCGGGCCGTGGAGGGCGCTCGTTCCACTGAAGCCGGGCGTCCACGACTACGCCTTCCAGGTGGACGGCGAGCGGTGGGCCGTGGACCCCGGCGCGCCGCGGGTGGCGGACGGGTTCGGAGGGTATAACAGCCGTCTGTCGCTGGTCGTGGCGGACAGTTGAGCGGGAAGCAGCGGAGGCTCCCCCGTCGGACGAGCCGCGTGGTACTACTCACGGCAGTCGCCACGCTGACGGCCTGGTCCGCGTCGCCGCCCCTGGCCGCCCAGTGGTTCGCGTCGGCGACCTGGGGCGAGTCGGAGAGCCTCGACGCCGTTGCGGCATCGACTCCCGTGCGCAGCCTGAGGCTCGGGCTTCTGGGCCTGTCGGACCTCGGCCGTCTGCGGCTCACGGCGGGTCTGCCGCCCAGCCCCTCGAACGATCTTCTGTGGGGACAGGCCGAGGTCGCCACGTCCCCGTACATCGGCGCGGCCTCGCGCCTCGGATTCGGGCTCCAGCCGGACCTTCTCGCGCAGGGCTATGCGTACCGGGAACCCGTAGCGGAAGTGTCTGGCACCGGCGGCCTCGTTCTCGCCGAGCCGTACTTGGCGTACGGCACGCGCGCGATCCGCGCCCGCCTCGGCGGCGGCGTGAGAGCATCGGCGACCCGGCTCGACGGCGATGGCGATGCTTTGCCGTTCCCGGGGCCGGGCGGAGGGGCTACGGTCGTGAGTCGAACCGCCGGGGTAGGGGCCGCCGATGCGTGGATCACGGTCGACCGCCTGACGTTCACTACGCGTGGGGAGGTCCTTTTTCTGGACGGTACGTCCCTACCGCACGGTGAGCTGACCGCGGTGCTCGGCCATTCGCACGGGGCGGTTTGGGGCGGCCTCGATCACTGGGAATCCGATGCGAAGCGTGAGACGGGCTGGTATCTGGGCGGCAGCCTGGAGATCACGGAGGCGCTGGCCTTCCAGGCTCTCGTCGGACGGAGTTCCGGAGAGCCCATGTTCCGAACACCCCCGAGCGATACCTGGTCGATCGGGCTCCGGTACCGGTTCGCCGAGCGTCCGGGAGAGTCACGGTCCACACCCCTGCCCGAGTTCGAGGGCGATGGCGTGCAACTTCGCGTCCCCGTGAACGCGGGCGACGGGCGCCTGTCCGTGGCCGGTTCGTTCAACGAGTGGAACCCCCTCCCGATGCAGCGAAGCGGTGAGGACTGGGTGGTCCGACTCGAGCTCGATCCCGGGTACTACGAGCTCGCTTTCGTCGACGAGACCGGCCGGTGGTTCGTTCCCGAAGGCATGAGCGGCCGACGGCCGGACGGCATGGGTGGATGGATCATGGTCCTGGTAGTTCGATGAGCACGCATCGCCCCCCCCCGTCCGGGCCATCCGACGCCGCTCTGATCGCCGCGGTGCTCGACGGCGACCGGGAGCCCTTCCGGGTCCTGGTCGAGCGCTATCAGCGGGCGTATCTGCTGTATGCGACGCGCATGGTCTCGAGCGAGGCGACGGCGCAGGACATCGTGCAGGATGCGTTCGTCACGGCGTTCGAGAAACTTGCGACCTGCGAGCAGCCGGAACGATTCGCCTCCTGGTGCTTTCACATCGTGAGGAACGGCTGCCACGACCATCTGCGCAGCCCCGCGTCCCGCTCCGCCGGTCCGGACCCCCTCGATACGCTCGCGGCGGAGGGGGAGGATCCGTCCCGGGCCGCGGAGCGCTCCGATCTGCGCAATGCCGTCCTCGAGGCCGTGCGGTCGCTCTCGCCGACGCTTCGCGAGGCGTTCGTCCTCTACCACGAGCAGTCGTTGACCTATCCCGAGATGGCTGAGCGCCTCGGAGCCTCCGAGAGCGCCCTGAAGATGCGGGTGAAACGGGCACGGGACGAGCTACAGGAACGGCTCGCCGCGTACCGCGACCACGTCCGGACGTGACGGTTCGGGGGGCTGGCGCGTCGATCAGGTGCAGGTCGATGGAATCGTTCCAACAACCAGGAGACGCAACCATGATGCGCAATTCGATGCTCGGGGCCGGAGCAGCGGCCCTCCTGCTGGTCGCGGCGCCGCTGGCCGCCCAGGAGGCGCAGGGCGAAGTAGCGGCGGAGTCGTTCGCCCGTGCGGAGGCGGCCGGGATTCCCCTGTCGCTACTCGAGAGTAAGCTCGCCGAGGGCCGCGCCAAGGGCGTGGCGATGGCGACGATCGAAGCCGCGATCGAGCGGCGGACCGAGGCCCTCATCGCCGCTTCCGACGCCTTCGCCGAAGCGGGGGTGGAGAACGCGGGCGAGGCCGATCTCTCAGTGGCCGCGGACGCACTGGAGGGCGGTGTGAGCGCCGAGGTCCTGCAAACCATCAGCGCGACGGCGCCGGCGGAGCGGCGGGCCGTGGCCATCGCGGCACTGACCTACCTGGTCGCCGAAGGCCAGGTTCCCGAGGAAGCGCTGATCCGGGTCGAGACCGCGCTCCAGGCCGGACCCGAAGCGCTGGCGAACCTGGCCGCCGAGGTCGGCGTCGGAGCGTCGGCCGGCGCGGACGCGGCGGGCCTCGGAGTCGGTGCGGCCGCGGGTGCCGACGTGAACGCCGGTGTCGATGCCGGTGGACCGCCGGTCGAGCTGCCCATCGGTCGCCCGTGACCTGAGCACGGCGTTTCCGGAAAGCGGTCGAGCGGGTCGCCCTGAACGAGGGCGGCCCGCTTTCGATTCCGGACGCGGTTGGACGCCGGGCACGTCGGCGCCTAAGCTCCGCCGCATGACGAAGCACGTGGGGGTCGCCGTCGCCTCGAGCACGCAGATGGCCGCCGACGCCGGGGCGGCGGTCGCGCGAGAGGGCGGAAACGCCGTTGACGTCGCGATCGCGGCGGCCTGGGTGGGGTCGATTGCGGAGCCCGGGATCTGTGCGCCGGGGTGCGGCGGCTTCGTCACCGTATGGCCGCAGGACTCCCACGCCGTGACGATCGACGGCTACATCGAGATGCCCGGCCGCGGCGTGTCGCGCGAGCGCTTCGGGGGCGGCACGACCGAAGTGTTCATCGACTACGGCGGGGGCGTCACCCTGCACGTCGGCCACGGCTCGGTGGGCACGCCTGGCGGCCCCGCGGCACTCGCGGCGGCGTCGCGACGGTTCGGCCGTGTCCCCTGGGCCGTCACGCTCGAGCCCGCGATCGGTATCGCCCGCGACGGCTTCCCCCTCTCGGTCCCCGCCCGCCACTACCTCGAGTATTCCGGGGAGAAGGTGTTCGGCTGGCACGCCGCGGGCCGGGCGGCGCTCTACCACGCGGACGGCCGGCTCCGGGAAGCCGGCGAGACGATCCGGGTCGAACACCTGGCCGCCAGCCTCGAGCGCCTGGCGCGCCATGGGGCCACCGACTTCTACACCGGCGAGATCGGACGGGCGATCGCGGCCGACATGGCCGAGAACGGCGGGCTGCTCACGATCGACGATCTGGCGGCGTATGCACCCGTCGTGCGCCACGCGCTCGCGGGCGAGGTGCCGGGCTGGACCGTCGCCACGAATCCACCGCCCGCGATCGGCGGGGTCACGCTCGGGGCGATGCTCGGCCTGCTGGGCGGCCGGCCGACCGGCCCGTGGCGGGCGGACGACGTGGCCCACCTGGTCGACGTACAGGCGCGCGTCCTGGGGTTCCGGCGCGACAGGGTCGACATGCGTGAGGACGTCGTCGCCGCGATCGACGAGCTGCGCGCCGCGTTCACCTCGCCGTCCACGGTGCACACGTCGGCCGTCGACGCCGACGGACTGGCATGCGCCGTCACGCTTTCGGCGGGCTACGGCTCGGGCGTGATGGTTCCGGGAACGGGCCTGTGGATGAACAACTGCCTGGGCGAGGTCGAGTTGAACCGCCGTGGCCTGCACGCCTGGCCGGTCGGGGCGCGCCTCGTCTCGAACATGGCGCCGACGGTAGCCCGTTCGGACGACGGCGCCGTGCTGTCGATCGGATCGCCGGGCGCCGACCGAATCACCACCGCGATCCTCCAGGCGTTCGCGAACCATGCCCACGCTCGAATGCCACTGGCCGAGGCGATCGCGCATCCGCGTCTGCACGTCGAGGCCGCGGACGACGGACCGCGCGTGGCCGCCGAGCCGGGAATCCCGCGGCCCGACGTCGGGCTGCCATGGCGAATCCTGCCGGGCCCGTCGATGTATTTCGGGGGCGTGGGCGCGGTGCGCTGGTCCGAGGGCGCTGGCTTCGTCGCGGCGGCCGATCCGCGCCGGGACGGAGGTACCGCGATCGTCAGGGGGCGCACGCTCCGTCCGTGAGCTCAGCGTGACGGAAGCACGCAACGACGTGGTCGTTGACCATGCCGGCCGCCTGCATGAACGCGTAGCAGATCGTCGAGCCGACGAACTTGAATCCCTCCGCCTTCAGAGCGGCGCTCATCGCATCCGACTCCGTCGAAGTAGCCGGGACGTCGCCGATCGCGTGCCAGGCGTTGTGGAGCGTGTCGCCGCCGGTGAACTGCCAGATCCAAGCGTCGAACGAACCGTGCGCCTCTTGCACGCGCAGGAACTCGCGCGCGTTGCCGATCGTGGCGTCGATCTTCTGCCGGTTCCGGACGATGCCGGCGTCGGCGAGCAGCCGTTCGCGCTCCGTCTCGCCGTAGCTGGCGATTGCCGCAGGCTCGAAACCGGCGAACGCGGTCCTGAAGTTCTCTCGCTTGTGGAGGATCGTCCGCCAGCTCAGGCCCGCCTGGAAGGCGTCGAGCACGAAGAACTCGAACAGCTTTCGGTCGTCGTGCACGGCGACGCCCCATTCGTCGTCGTGATAGGCGATCATCAGGGGATCATCGCCGGGCCAGGCACAGCGATCGAGGCTCAAAACAGGAACGCTCCGCCGCCGAGCACGAGAATCACCAGGCCCGCGAATACCTTGACGCCAACCGCCACCGTTCGGCCAAGCAGAGCACCCCAGCCGGCTCGAAGCGAGCCGCCGATCCGCCGCGTTTCGAGCCATGTCGCGAGGGCGGCACCCGCGAGCGTGCCGACGAAGGCGCCGATCAGCGATCCGGCTACCGGGACCGGAGCTCCGACGACGACACCGACCGCACCGCCGAGCAGTGCGCCCCAGAACGTCCGCGCAGATCCCCCGTATCGTCGTCCCAGTCGGTCGACGGACACCCATTCGGCGAACTCGGCGAGGATGGCGAGGCCGAGGAGCAGCACGAACATCCAGAGGGAGACCTGGCCGGCGGCGAGGCCCGCCGCGACGATCCCGACCATGATCCACAGCCCCGGAAATCCGAGGGGGATCAGCAGCAGGGCCAGCGCCATGAGAACGACGGCGCCGAGGGCGAGCAGGCCGTTCACCGACGTGAGCGCCGGGCGTCGAGGCTGAACGGGCCGGCGCCCCAGCCCGCGAGCAGGATGAACACGAACAAGTAGAGCAGCGCGAGCTCGCCGCCGTTCTCGTACGGCACGAGGTCGCGCGGCAGATGGGATTTGCCGTAAGCAATCAACATCTCGAGAGCCAGCACCAGCGCGACCGGTCGTGTGAACAGCCCGAACAGTATGAACAGGCCGCCGAACACTTCGAGCACGCCGGCCAGGCCGTACAGCGACATCAACTCGGCCGTGCCTCCGGGCTCACCACCGAATCCGCCGAACCAGCCGAACAGCTTCGGTGTGCCGTGCATGAAGAACAGCAGGCCGGCCCCGACGCGTAGCGCGGCATGCGTGAACCCCATCAGGCCGGCAGCCGGTGGCATGGTCGTGACGGATCCGGCCTCCGCCGCCGTGTCGCTCATCTCTCCTCCCGGTGCGTGGCCGTCGTCGTTTCGAAGGGCAACCGTGTACCGTTGCGAACGCGAACGGGGAGCCTCACGGTTCCCCGTTCGCCGCCGCGTCACTTACTCGGGCCTGCACCGCGATCTCGCGGAACGCTCCGGCTACAGCCGCACGCTCAGGAAGAACGTGACGCCGGAACGCTGAATGGGTCGGTAGAAGACGCCGTGGGAATGATAGTACCGTGAGCTGCCACGCCACACCTCCCGGTATCCGTCGGGCAGATACGGCACCTCGACGCCGTACGGTGCCGGGATCACGATGTAGCCGCCGCGCCCGTGGTTTCTGTAGAACACGCCGTCGTGGTAGAACAGGCGCTCTCCCCGGAACCAGATCACTTCATGATAGAGGGGAAGCACGAGGACCACGGCCCCGATCGGGGCGCCGACGACCCGATAACTGCGACCGTAGCGGCCGAAATATGCGCCGTCGTGGTACCAGTAGTTTCGTCCCCTGACGCGCAGAGGATGGTGGCCGCGCGGCAGCACGTTGATCGTGATGCCGATGCGCGGGCCGCGATGGCCGACCGTGGGTCGCCGCCCCGGTCGGCGGTCGCGCGCACCGTAGCGGATCCGGTCGCGGTCGCGATCGTCGTAGCGGTCACGGCTTCGGGTACGGGCGCGCTCGTCGTAGCGATCCCGATCACGACCCCGGGCCCGGTCGTCGTACTGCTCGCGCCGGTCACGCTGGCGGTTCCAGCGATCGTCGTCGCGCTCACGCCGATCACGCGTGCGATCGGCGCGCCCGGCGGGACGCAGTGCGATCGGTCCCCTGCGCACCAGGGGACCCCGGTCTACTGGTGCGACCGCGGGTCGCCCCGGCGACGCGGCGGGTCCTCGTCGGACGCGTGGGCCGGCGGATCGGGCGGCTTCCCGACGCGGCGCCGGGCGGCGCCGCGCCTCTTGCCCGCGGCGCGCTCTGTTCCGGGCCTGTCCCTCCACCGCCAGCGTCGTCGCTGCCGCGCCCGTCGCCGCGTCGGGGGCGTCGGTAGCGTCGGTAGCGTCCGGCTTCGCTCCGTCGGCCGCCCGCGCGGTCGGCGGCGAGCCCGCCAGAGCGAGCATTGCAACGAGAGCGGTCGCGGCGAACGTACGGATTCGCCGTGCATCGTTCGAGGTCATCATGCCTCCCGTGCTTCGCCGTGATCTCAAGCGTCACGGTTCAACAGTGAGACGACGTCGAGGGGGCGCGCGTCACACGCAACCCGACTCTCCGCCCGCTACGTATCACCGGGCTCGGGACCGGTGTCCAGGCCGAAGACCCGCACGTACTGTACGTCGAAGTCGTCTCGAAACACGCCGTAGATCCGGTCTTCCTGGATCGCGAACGGCGTGAAGCGCGCCGGCAGCTCGACGACCCCGCCGTAGCGCCCGTCCGCTTCGAACACATCCCACTCCGGCCCCCCCTGGTCGAGCTGCGGGTTCCAATTCTCGCGCTCTTCGTCCGACATCTCGGAGAGGTCGCGCAGGCGCTGCACCCACAGGGTTCCGTGTGGTCCGCCGCGAAACCGCGCGAATGCGGGCCAGCTCTCGGCGAAACCCATGGCCCCGATCATCTGGTCGATCATCTGGCTCGGAGCGCCGCTCTCTTCCATCGAGGCGCGAACGAGATCGAGGACGACGTGCTGCTCCTCTTCCGTCACCGGACGCGATGCGTGCGGAAACGTGACGATGCGCTCGAGGCTACCACCGGGGCCGTATACGCTGATCCGGAAGGCGTCGTTCGAGGCGTAGGCGAGGCGTTCGCCGCTCAGCGTGGCCCATTGTGGCTCCGGAGCGAACAACGTGATTCGGGGCACGCCGCCGGTCATCTCGAATGTTCCGCCGCGCCGGGGCCTGAGGAGCGTGTCGATGATCGAGCCGTCATAGGCCTGCGCCAGCACCAGGTCGGCGTCGTCGGTCTGCGCCGTCGGGTCCGCCATGTTCATCGCGCGCCTCTGCGAAACCAGTGTCCCGTCGTCCGAGATGTCGAAGCCCATCGGGATCCCCTGATCCATGCGCAGTGGGAAGCTCGAGGCCACTCCCTCGGTCGGAATCACCGTGACGCGCTGATTGCCCATGTCCGGTACGACGATCGTGTCCCCGCGGCCGACGAACAGAGCCATCGCATTCGGGCTGAACTCGCCAGGGCCGTTGCCGGGAGCGCCGAAGGTCTGCTGATAGACGCCGTCGGCGCCGTAGATCTGCACGCGCTGGGCCTGCTGGTCGAGCACCGCGATCCGGCCGTCGGACAGCACATCTACCGCGGCGATCTGGCCGAACTGGTAGTCGGCGTCGCCCGCCGCCTCGCCGATGGTCAGCAGCTCTTCGGTCGCCCAACCTCCGTCGCTCGCCCAGAGACCGTCCGCGGTGTTCTCGACGATACTGACGCCGGCGCTGTCGCGAACCGTGCCGGCGAAGTCGCCGCCGGCTGTCGATGGCGCGTCTCCGCCGCAGGCGGCGAGCGCGGAGAGGGCCGCGAGTCCGATGAACATCGAAGTGCGAGTATGCATATCAACCTTTCAAGGTGGAGCTTCGGCCGCGATCGCTGCGCGTTGTCACCGGTGCAGCGAATCTCGCGCAGCAGTATTTAGAGACTGTACACGCGAGGGGTGGATCGAATTCCGTCGGCCCGCAAACTGGCGACGCGAGCGCGTTCGTGCCATCGCCGATTGCCGCTGCGATACGACGACTCTAGAATCGGGACATGATGATCGGGTGCGATAGCAGGCGCAGACTCCCGCCAGCGGCCGGACTGCTGCTGATCGCGGGCCTGGTGACCGCGCAGAATCTGCAGGCCGCCGCCGTGCGTGCCTGCCCGCACCATGGCGGATCCGAGCACTCCGTGGCCGCCGGACCCGCCGAAGACTCCGGAGCCGGGGCGCATCACGGCGCACCCCAACCCGCGGCGCCTCATCCGGGTCACTCTCCGTCGCCTGGCTCCGATTCCGACTCGCACGAGGGCCCGTGCGACTGCCTGGGCCCGTGCGGCGCGTCCGCCGCCGTCCACGCCCCTGCTTTGCCCGGCGAATCGTCATTCGCCGAAGCCGTGCCCCGCCGCGCCGCAGTCCCGGATGCGACCGAGCTCGGGCGGCCCCGGCTCTCCCGTTCGTACGTCCTGCCGTACCCGAACGCTCCGCCTGCCTGACGACTCCATCCCTCTACAGGTAGAGTCGACGTGGCCGGTCTCCGGACCGGTGCGTCCGTCGTTGCACAGTCAACAGGCAGGAGTCGCTTCCGGATGCTACATACAGGGAGGAGATTCGGGCGGGTGGGGCTGGCCGCCGCGTGCGCTCTGCTCGTCGCGGGGGCGTCGACCAACCTCCAGGCCCAGGATGCCGGGGTCGGATCGGTCGTCAGGGGTACGGTCGTTTCCGAGGACGGGGCGCCATTGTCCGCCGTTCACGTCGAGATTGAAGGTCGTGCGATCGAATCGTCGACCGGCCACGACGGGGCCTTCGTCCTCCGTGCCGTTCCGCCGGGCCGGCACGTGGTTCGCGCCAACCTGCTCGGCTACCGGTCTGAATCGGTGCCGGTCGTAGTCGGAGAACGGCCCGAAATCCTTCGCGTCGTGATGACGACGCGCCCGATCGAGCTCCGGGCCGTCACGGTGATCGGCACGCGCAGCGACCTCGAGGAAATCCGGGCCCGCATGCGGAAGATTCCCGGTTCGGTCGCCCTGATCGAGCGCGAGGAAATCGAGGCTACCCGGCAGGCCAACTTCCACGACCTGCTGCGCTATACGCCGGGGGTGTTCGTGCAGCCGCGGTTCGGGGCGGCCGACGAGAGCCAGATTTCGATTCGCGGCTCGGGGCTTCGCAACAACTTCCACCTCCGCGGGCTCAACATCCTGGTCAATGGGATGCCCTATCGGAACGCCGACGGGTTCACGGACTTCGAGTCGCTCGAGCTGGCAACGGCCGAGGACATCCAGGTTTACAAGGGGGCCAACGCGCTTCGCTACGGCGGCTCCACGCTCGGCGGCGCCGTGAACATCGAGACGCGCTCCGGCCACACGGCCGACGAGTTGAACGCCTTCGCGCAGGGTGGCAGCTACGGGTTCCACAAGGCCCAGGTGTCCTCGGGAATGGCGTTCGACAACGCCAATTACTACGTGAGCTATGTGCGCACGGGACTCGACGGTTACCGCGAGCACGCGGGGCAACTCCGCGACCGGGTGAACGTCCACGTCGGCGCCGCCTTGGGCGATAACCTGGACCTTCGCGCGTTCTACCTGTTTGCCCACGTCGACGAGGATCTGCCGGGCAGCCTGACGGCGGACGAGTTCGCGACCGACCCGACCCGCGCGGCGGCGAACAACGTCGTCGACGACTGGGGACGCGACTATTCGCTGCACCACGTCGGTGCCCAGCTCAGGGCGCAGCTCGGCGAGGGCCGCCGCCTCGACGTGGCGCCGTACGTCCAGCTGCGCGACATCGTCCATCCGATCTTCCAGGTGATCGACCAGCAGAGCCGAGATTTCGGCCTCGAGGTCCGCTACGAGCAGAACCGGCCGCTCGGCGGGCGCAACAACCGGCTGACGATCGGCATTCAGCCCGCCAGGGGGAGCATCGACAACAGGAACTTCGAGAACGTGGGCGGCGAGTCGGGCGAGTTGCGGAAGGACCAGGACGACACCGCGATCGGCCTCGGGTTCTACGCCGAGAATGCCCTCGAGCTCACGGAGGCGCTGACCGCGATCGTCGGCTTGCGGCACGACCGCGCCGTTCGCGAGGTGGACGACGACTTCCTGGACGATGGCGACCAGGCGGACCGCCGCGTGTTCTCGGCCTGGCAGCCGCGCCTCGGGGTGCTGTTCGTCCTCGATGACCGGGGCACCCAGCTGTTCGCCAACGCGAGCCGCTCGTTCGAGCCGCCCCTGCTGCTCGAGCTCAACAGCCTCGCGGTGCCCGGCTTCATCGACCTCGAGGCGCAGGACGCGTGGCAGTTCGAGGTCGGAACTCGCGGTCGTCGCGGTCCGTGGGAATGGGAGATCTCGGTGTACGATGTCGAGCTGCATGACGAGATCCACAACCTGAGCGTGGAACCGTTCCCGAGCGCCGGCTTCACGGTGCCGACGTACCGCAACTCGGAGCGCTCCCGCCACTACGGGCTCGAGGCCGGGTTCGGGTACACGCTGCCGCACCCGATCTTCGGCCGGGTCGACGGGGGAGACGAGCTCACGGTCGAGGCAGCCTGGACGTTCGCCCGGAATCGCTACGTTGACGACGAGCTACACGACGACAACCACATCCCCGGGGCGCCCGAGCATCTGGTCCAGGCCCGGGTTCGCTGGAAGCATCCGGCCGGCGTGACCGTAGCTCCGAATCTCGAATGGGTGCCGGGCTCGTACTACGTGAACGGCGAGAACACGATCGAGAATCGCGGCTGGGCGGTGCTGGGGTTGCGCGCGGGGTGGGAGATTCCCGACACGGGCCTCGATCTGTTCGTCGAGGGTCGGAACCTGACCGACGAGCGCTACTCGGGGTCGGTCAACGTGGACGACGCCTCGGGGCGATTTTATCAGCCGGCCGACGGGCGCTCGTTCGTCGCCGGCCTGCGGCTGGGGCTGGGATGAGGCCGATCGAGATGCGGACGACGAAGTACGTGATGGCAGGCGCGGCGGTGCTGCTGACCGCGGGTGCGCTGTGGGCGCACGCCGTGGTGGCGCCGGCCGTGTCGTCGACACGCGCCTACGAGACCTACACGCTGCGTGTGCCCAACGAGAAAGACGTCGCGACGGTTCGCGTCGAGATCGAGTTTCCGGCGGACGTGTTCGTCGTCTCGTTCGCCGAAGTGCCCGGGTGGACGCTCGACGTCGAGCGGGACGATACGGGACGGGCGATCGGCGCGGCGTGGACCGGCGACCTCGCGCCGCGTCGGTTCGTCGAGCTGTCCTTCGTCGGCGTGAACCCGGCCGAGCCGACGACTCTTGTGTGGGTGGTCGACCAGACCTACCGGGGGCCGGACGGCGAGGAAGTGGTGAGCTGGGCGGGTCCCGCCGATTCGGAGTTCCCGGCCTCGCGTACGGAGGTCAGTAGTCCCGATGACGGGACGGTGAGGGAAGGAGAAGGGGGCGACGTGCTGCCGCCGCTGGCGATCCTCGTCGCGATGATCGCGCTCGTGGCCGCGATCCGCGCGTTGCGGGCTGCATCGACCGGGCCACATGTATCGGAGAATCCGCTGGAGCCGCCCGCGTCGGGATAGTCGATCCCGGGCGGCTCCAACGATGGCTCAGGCGACCGACAGCGAACGAGCCGGACGCGCCTCCTGCCTGGGCGACAGCTCTTGGATCACCCGTTCGCGCACAAGGTCGCCGATCGCGCCGGCCACGTCCGTCTGGAGGCGCTCGGTCGCTCCCTGCAGGGTGCGCGTACGGTGATGGAGAGTCGGCTGGCCGGCCTGTACGAGCAGGATCGCCGTCTTCTCCAGCTCGCCGATCATGGCCAGCAGGCGATCGGCTGCTTCGCGTGCCGCGATTTCCCTCTCGGCTCTTAGCCTGGCCGTGTGCGTGCCGCTGTCTTGCGTACTCATGCGTTTGTCCAGTCTCCGTTGCGGCGCCGGTGCATCCGGCGCTCGCGGTGCACTACTTCACGAAGCGGGCCAGCAGACGACGGGAACGCGAGGGCCGAAGTCTCCTCGCCGGCCGGGTCTCCATGACTCTGAAAACCAAACAGTTACGAGGGGTCACCCTCGCCGACGCGTCGCCGCGATGCGGCTCCGCCCGGATGTCCACGCTCGCCGCTGTGGCCCGGGCGCGACACCGCCGGCCGGCGCGGGGCCGAATCACGTGGACGGTCCCCCTGCGGTTCGCGGGCACCCTGCGAGATCAATAGGTTCAAGTCTCGCATTCGCCGTTTCGGGGCCGGAATCTCAACGGACGTGGCCCGCCGTCCACAGGGAAGGATTATGTCTTCATGAGCGACCTCATCGACTTCCAGGGTCGCCAGGAACGGGCGGACAGGATCGACTTCGGCGCGCTCGATTTCGATAAGGTCCGCCGGATGATGCGCTGGGGTTTCTGGCTCCTGGGGTTGCTCCTCCTCTGGACGCTTCTCAGCTGGGCCGGCGAGTTCTATACCGATTGGCTGTGGTTCGGCGAGCTGGGTAACGAGTCTGTCCTGCTGAAGATCGCATTGACGCGAGCGGCCCTATTCGCGACGGCGACCGTCGTGTTTCTCGCCCTCGCCCTTCCGAACCTGTACCTGGCGGCTCGCTTCACGGATCGGCCTCCGCTGGCGACGGCGCCACTCGATCCGCTCGACTTCCATTTCGTTCACAAGTACCTGGTCAGGGTAATGGCCGTGGCGGTGCTGGTGGCGGCCTTCCTCGTCGCCCTGTATCCGGCGGCGGAATGGGAGACCACACTGCTGGCGATGAACGGCGTGGCGTTCGGCGAGACGGACCCGATCTTCGGCCGCGATTTCGCGTTCTTCATCTTCACCCTCCCGGCTCTGCGGCTGGGACACGGATGGCTCATCACGGCCATCGTGACCCTCGGATTGATCCTCGCCGCGTTCCACTACCTGGTCGCCCGTCTCCGGGGCGAGCCGGTCCTGTTCGGGACGGAGGCACGGAAGCACCTCGCGCTCCTCGGCGCCCTGCTGCTCGCCCTGATTGCGGTCGGGCACTGGCTGGGGCGCTACGAGCTGCTGTATTCACCGACCGGCACCGTGTTCGGGGTGGGTTACACGGACGACCATGTGAACCTTCCGGGCCGCACGCTGCTCGCCGTGGCCGCGCTGCTCGCCGCCGGGACGGTCGCGTTTGGGGCCTTGTCCGCCCGCGGAAACCGCTGGATCGCCATCCCGGTCGCCGTGTGGCTGGGGCTCGTCGTCCTGGTGGGGACGGTGGCGCCGGCCGTGGTCCAGCGCCTGCGGGTGGAGCCGAGCGAGCTCGCCGTCGAGCGCGACTACCTGGCCAACAACATTCAGTACACCCGCCGAGCCTTCGGGCTCGAAGATCTCGGATCGGACAGCCATCCCGCCCGCGGCGAGGTGGACGCC
>Ga0299913_10001866_pt1 | contig 16122 bp, 28 predicted proteins | sample RVTome_9_FD_201360 | JGI IMG/M metagenome (GOLD analysis project Ga0299913, IMG submission 201360) | Soil microbial communities from uranium-contaminated site in the Upper Colorado River Basin, Wyoming, United States - RVT155D38 (version 2) ...
CACGCTCGGGAAGCGAACCCGCCGCAAGCACAAGGACTCGGACCGGCTGATCGTCCGCGGTCGCCGGCGCGGAAAGGAACGGCGTTAGTGCCCCTCCCGGCAATGGTTAGAGCATTACTGGCGGCCCGCGGGCCCGCCATGCTGCGTCCTCAGTCGCGCCGATATGCCTGCATATTGACGCTCCCTGCGTCCTTGCCTGGCGACCACGGTGACTCGCCAGAAACGCGAAACCATCACTGGAAGGGGCACGTGTGAGTAGATCCGCCAAGAAGGGACCGTTCGCGGACGAGCGCCTCATGGCGCGCATCACGGCGATGAACGAGTCGGGCGAGAAGCGCCCGCTCCGCACGTGGTCGCGCACCTCGACCGTCTTCCCCGAGATGGTCGGGCACACGATCGCCGTCCACGACGGGCGCAAGCACGTCCCCGTCTTCGTGACGGAGTCGATGGTCGGCCACAAGCTCGGCGAGTTCGCGCCCACGCGGACGTTCCGCGGGCACTCGGGCGACCGGCAGACGAAGGTGGCGAAGCGCTAGATGGCCACGGCCGAGAACGAGCGGACCGAGGTGCGCGCCGAGGCGCGCTACGTGCGTGCTGCGCCGCGCAAGGCGCAGCTCGTGGCGGACCAGATCCGCGGCCGCAGCGTGCCCGAAGCCCGAACGATCCTCGCCTTCATGACGCGCGACGCAGCCCGTGACGTGGAGAAGGTGCTGAACTCCGCCGTCGCGAACGCAGAGCAGAACCACGGCCTGGACGGCGACGAGCTCGTCGTGTCGGCCGCGTTCGTCGGCGCCGGCCCGACGCTCAAGCGCTGGCGCGCCCGCGCGCGCGGCCGCGTCGCCCGGATCCGCAAGCGGACCTGTCACATCACGGTGCGCCTCGCGCAGCCCGACGGCGGGGTCATCCCCGTGGTCGAGGCCATGCCGGTCGCGCCGCCCGCCGAGGAGGCGAAGCCGAAGCAGGCCTCGCGCAAGCCGGCCGAGACGGCCGAGACGGCCGAGACGGCCGCTGCTCCCGAGCAGGCCGAGGAGGCCGAGGAGGCGCCGAAGCCGAAGCGCGCCACGAAGCCGGAGGCTGACTCCGCGGAGGAGAAGCCGAAGCCGAAGCGCAAGACCACGCGCAAGAAGAGCGAGGAGAGCTAATGGGCCAGAAGATTCATCCCGGCGGTCTCCGCGTCGGCATCATCCATGGTTGGAAGTCGAACTGGTACACGGGCACGAAGGAGTTCCCGGCGTACCTGATCGAGGACGTCAAGATCCGCGACCACATCACGGGGAAGCTCGGTCACGCCGGCCTCTCGGACATCCTCATCCGCAAGGACAAGCAGCGGATCACGATCGACATCTACACGGCGCGCCCGGGCATCGTGATCGGGAAGTCGGGCGCCGAGGTGGACGCGCTGCGCCGCGAGATCCACGCGATGACACAGAAGAACGTCCACATCAACATCAACGAGATCAAGCGGCCCGAGCTCGACGCGAAGCTCGTCGCGCAGTCGATCGCGGAGCAGCTCCAGAACCGCGTGTCGTTCCGGCGCGCGATGAAGCGCTCCCTCGCGTCCGCGATGCGCTCCGGCGCGCAGGGCGTCCGCGTCCAGTGCGGCGGACGGCTCGGCGGCGGCGAGATGTCGCGCTCCGAGAGCTACTCGGAGGGACGCGTCCCGCTCCACACGCTGCGCGCGGACATCGACTACGGCTTCGCCGAGGCGAAGACGACCTTCGGCCGGATCGGCGTGAAGGTCTGGATCAACAAGGGCGAAATCATGCCGGAGGGCTACGGCGACGGCGGCGACGGGGAGACCTCGCGCCGGCGCACGAACCTCGAGGGCCTGAGCGCCGGCCGCGAGGGCGGCCGCCGCGCGCCCGACCGCGAGGGTCTCGGCCCGGTGCGGCGGCGCGGCTCCGGCCGCGGCCGCGGCGGCGGCGGACGGCGCGGGCCCGGCGGTCAGGGCGGTCCGGGAGGCCAGGGCGCTCCGGGCGGCCAGGCCGAGCGGCCCCGCACCGACGCCCGTGGCGTGTCGGCCGAAGGGCGCAAGCAGCCCGAGGTGACGCCCGAGGTCCCTGAGGTGCCGAAGCCGGTCGCCGAGGCGCCCGACACGACCACGCCGAAGACGATGCACGAGGATCCGACGAAGCTCGAGCAGTCCGGCGACCCGGCGGCCGAGAAGCCGAAGCGCTCCGGCGCGAGGACGGCCGCGAAGAAGACCGAGAGCGGCGAGGGCGCCGAGAAGGCCCCGAAGGCCGAGTCCGCGCGCAAGGACGCGAAGGCCGACGCCGGCACGGCCGAGGTCTCCGAGGGAGAGTCGACGTCCACCGAGTCGAAGGCCGCCTCGAAGCCGAAGGCCGCGGAGGCCCCGGCCGAGGACAAGCCCAAGCGCACCACCCGCAAGAAGAAGGACGACGGAGGTGACGCCTGATGCTGATGCCGCGCAAGACGAAGTACCGCAAGCAGCAGCGTGGGCGTCGGCGCGGCGCCGCGAAGGGGCAGCAGAGCGTGAACTTCGGCGACTACGGGCTGAAGTCGCTCGACGCCGGCTGGGTGACCAACCGCCAGATCGAGGCGGCCCGGATCGCCATGACCAGGAAGATCAAGCGCGGCGGGAAGGTCTGGATCAACGTCTTCCCCGACAAGCCCGTCACGCAGAAGCCGGCCGAGACGCGCATGGGCTCCGGCAAGGGCTCGCCCGAGCACTGGGTGGCCGTCGTGAAGCCCGGCCGCGTGATGTTCGAGCTGGCCGGCGTCCCCGAGGACCTCGCGCGCGAGGCCATGCGGCTCGCCGGGATGAAGCTGCCCGTCAAGACGAAGTTCGTGAAGAGAGAGGCTGAGCTCTTTGAAGGCTAGGGAATTGCGAGAACTGTCCGACGACGAGCTCGCGAAGCGCCTCGCCGAGACCCGCGAGGAGTTGTTCAACCTGCGCTTCCAGGATGCGACGGGCGCGCTCGACAACACGGCGCGCCTCGGGCTGACGAAGCGCGACATCGCTCGGATCCTGGGCATCCAGGCCGAGCGCGAGAACAGGCTGGAGAGAAGGTAGATGGCGAAAGAGAACGACGAAGTGACGAACGGCCAGGCCGACGAGCCGGAGACGACCGACGTCGTCGAGCCCGAGGCCGACGCGACCGCGGACGAGCCGGTGGGCGAGGAGAGCGACGTCGAGGAGACCGTCGTGACCGAGCCTGCCGCCGAAGCTGCGCCCGAGGCCGAGCAGGCTCCCGCCGAGGAGCCCGCAGCCGAGGAGCCCGTGGCTGACGAGGCTCCCGCGGAGGAAGCTCCCGCCGAGGAGCCCGTCCCCGAGGAGCTCGCCGCCGAGGCTGCGCCCGAGGCCGAGGAGGCTCCCGCCGAGGAGCAGCCGGCCGCGGAAGCCCCGGCGGCGGAGCCCGCCGCCGAGGCGCCCGCCGCGACTCCGCAGGCCCCGGCGCGCGAGAAGCGGCGCTCGACGAAGACGAAGGCCGAGAAACGGGCCGCCCGCGAGGCCGCGAAGGAGCGTCGCAAGGCCGCCCCGCGTCCCGCGCGCGAGCGCAAGCCGCTCGTCCGACTCCCGAAGCCGGAGAAGCCCCGTGCCGACCGCAAGGAGCGCCGCGGCTTCGTCGTCTCGGCCGCGATGGACAAGACGATCGTCGTCCGCGTCGACAGCGCGAAGCCGGACCGCCGGTACAAGAAGGTCGTGCGCCGCTCGACGAAGTTCCACGCGCACGACGAGCGCAACGAGGCGAACGTGGGCGATCTCGTCCGCATCGTCGAGACCCGCCCGCTCTCACGCACGAAGAACTGGCGCCTCGCCGAGATCGTGGAGGCGGCGAAGTAGACGATGATCCAGCAGGAGTCCAAGCTCAGGGTGGCGGACAACACGGGCGCGCGATCGCTCCTCTGCATCCGCGTGCTCGGCGGGTCGAAGCGCCGCTACGCGCGCGTCGGCGACGTCATCGTCGGGACCGTCAAGGTCGCGACCCCGCAGGGCACGGTCAAGAAGGGCGAGGTCGTGAAGGCGGTCATCGTCCGCACGAAGAAGCCCTTCGGGCGCGACGACGGCACCTCGATCGCGTTCGACGAGAACGCCGCCGTGATCATCGACAACCAGAACAACCCGCGCGGGACGCGTATCTTCGGGCCGGTCGCCCGCGAGCTGCGCGAAAAGAACTTCATGAAGATCGTCTCCCTGGCACCGGAGGTTCTCTAGATGGCGACAGCGATGAAGATGCGCAAGGGCGACCTCGTCCAGGTCATCTCGGGCAAGGACCGCGGGAAGCAGGGCCGGATCATCGAGTCCCTGCCGCGCGAGCGCCGGGTGATCGTCGAGAACCTGAACGTGGTCAAGAAGCACCAGCGGCCGCGCGCGATGCGCGACTCGAGCCGCATGGGCCAGCAGCAGGTTCAGCCCGGCGGCGTCTTCGACGTCTCCGCGCCGATCCCGGTCTCGAACGTCATGGTCGTCTGCCCCGTCTGCAACCGCGCGACGCGGGTCGGGTACGAGCTCCGCGACTCGAAGGACGGCCAGATCAAGGTCCGCGTCTGCAAGCGCGCCGACTGCGGGGAGGTGCTCGACCGGTGAGCCCCGCGGCGACGAAGGAGACATACGTGCCGCGCCTCAAGGAGCGGTACGACGAGACGCTGCGCGCGAGCCTCAAGGACGCGCTCGGCTACAGCTCGATCATGCAGGTCCCGCGCGTCGAGAAGATCACGCTGAACATGGGCGTCGGCGAGGCGAAGACGAACGCGAAGGCGCTCGACGACGCGATCGAGGAGCTGACGCTGATCGCCGGCCAGCGGGCCCAGGTCCGCCGCGCGACGAAGTCGATCGCGGGCTTCAAGATCCGCGAGGGCATGCCGATCGGCACGAAGGTCACGCTGCGCGGCGCCCGGATGTACGAGTTCCTCGACCGCCTCGTCTCGATCGCGCTCCCGCGGATCCGCGACTTCCGCGGCCTGTCGCGGCGGAGCTTCGACGGGCGCGGCAACTACTCGCTCGGTATCCGCGAGCAGATCATCTTTCCCGAGATCGACTACGACGACGTGAACACGATCCGCGGCCTCGACGTCGCGATCACGACCACCGCGAAGACGGACGACGAGGCGCTTGCGCTCCTGCGCGGGCTCGGCCTCCCGTTCCGCACCGAGGCATAGGAAGCAGGAGGACCCTTGGCCAAGAAAAGCCTGATCGTGAAGGCCGCGCGCCCGAAGAAGTTCGCCACGCGGGAGTACAGCCGGTGCAACCGCTGCGGCCGCCCGCGCGCGGTGTACCGGAAGTTCGGCCTCTGCCGGATCTGCCTGCGCGAGCTCGCGCACGACGGCGCGATCCCCGGCATGACGAAGTCGAGTTGGTGATGCGGCAATGATGACCGACCCCGTCGCAGACATGCTCACGCGGATCCGCAACGCCAACAAGGCGCTGCAGGAGACCGTCTCGATGCCCACCTCGCGCATGAAGGAGGAGATCGCGCGGCTGCTCACCGAGGAGGGCTACATCCGCGGGTACACCGTGGAGAAGGGCGAGTCCTTCGATACCCTGGTCGTCGAGCTGAAGTTCGGGCAGAACCGCGAGCGGGTCATCACCGACCTGAAGCGCGTCTCGAAGCCCGGCCGCCGCGTCTACGCGCGCAAGGACCGCCTGCCGCGCGTGCTCGGGGGCATGGGCACGGCGATCCTGTCGACCTCGACGGGCCTAGTCACGAGCCGCCGCGCGCAGGAGCTCGGCATCGGCGGAGAAGTCGTCTGTTTCGTCTGGTGATCTGAGATGAGCCGAATCGGAAAACGCCCAATCCAGCTGCCCACCGGGGTGAGCATCTCCATCTCGCCGGGACGCGTGATGGTCAACGGCCCCCTGGGCGAGCTCTCGCAGGGCATCCCGCAGCGGATCACCGTGGAGCAGGGCGACGGCGAGCTCCTCGTCAAGCGCCCGACCGAGCGCGGAGAGGACCGCGCCCTGCACGGGCTCGCGCGGACGCTCGTCGCGAACATGGTCGAGGGCGTCACGAAGGGGTTCGAGAAGCGCCTCGAGATCCAGGGCATCGGCTACCGCGCCGCGCTGCGCGGAAGCGCGGTCGAGCTGAACGTCGGCTTTTCCCACTCGGTAGTGAAGGACGCGCCGGACGGGATCACCTTCGAGGTGCCGACCCCGACCGAGATCGTGGTCAAGGGCATCGACAAGCAACAGGTCGGCCAGATCGCCGCCGAGATCCGCAAGGTCCGCCCGCCCGAGCCGTACAAGGGCAAGGGGATCCGCTACCAGGGCGAGTACGTCCAGCGGAAGGTCGGGAAGCGCGCCTGATGCCTGGTCTCTCGACGCGCGAAGCGCGTCTGCGCCGCCACCGGCGGCTGCGGCGCACCCTCACCGGCACCGCGGAGCGGCCGCGCCTGGTCGTCTTCCGCTCGAACCGGGGGATCGAGGCGCAGCTCGTGGACGACGTGGCCGGCCGCACGGTCGCTGCGGCGGGGCACACGAAGCTGAAGAAGTCGTTCAAGGGATCGAAGACGGAGCAGGCCGAGGCCGTGGGCAAGCTCCTCGCCGAGCAGGCGACGAAGGAGGGCGTCGAGTCGGTCGTGTTCGACCGCGGCGGCTTCCTCTACCACGGCCGGGTCAAGGCGCTCGCCGACGGCGCGCGCGAAGGAGGTCTCAGGTTCTAGTGTCGGCCCCCTCCCTCGAATCTCGCACTCGCGTAGCGGCTGCTATGAGGGGGGATACCCCCCTCATCCACCCCCCGTCGGCCCACCGAGCGTTCTTGCCCTCCGGCTACGAACGCTCCCTGCGTTCTTGCCATGCTCGCTTTTCGCCGTCCGCGAGCACGATCTTCAAGAGAGGTGACCTATTTTGAGCACGGTTGAGCGCCAAGTGGAGCGCAGGATTGCCGCACAGGAGGCCCGCGAGCTCAAGGAGCGCGTGGTCGAGATCAACCGCGTGGCCAAGGTCGTGAAGGGCGGCCGGCGGTTCTCGTTCACCGCGCTCGTCGTGATCGGCGACGAGGTCGACCGCGTCGGCGTCGGCTACGGGAAGGCGCGTGAGGTTCCGCTCGCCATCTCGAAGGCCGTGGACGACGCGAAGAAGAACCTCTTCCAGGTGCCGAAGCACCACACGACGATCACGCACGAGATCATCGGCGAGTTCGACGCCGCCCGGGTGCTCTTGCGCCCGGCGAGCGAGGGAACCGGCGTCATCGCCGGGGGCGGCGTCCGCGCCGTCCTCGAGCTGGCCGGGATCCGCGACATCCTCGCGAAGAGCCTCGGCACGCCGACGCCGATCAACATGCTGAAGGCGACCGTGAACGGCCTGCAGAGCCTGCGCCGCCCCGAGGACGTCGCGCGGATCCGCGGCAAGACGATCGCCGAGGTGCTCCCGTGGAAGCCGCCGGCCGAGCCGGAGGCCGAGGAGGCAGCGGCCGCGGCGCCCGCCGAGGCCCTCGCCGAGGAGCCCGCCGCGACGGCGGAGGAGCCCGCCGCGGCAACGGAGGAGACCGGTGGCGAAGACGCTTAGGATCACCCAGGTCAAGAGCCAGATCGGCCAGACGCAGCGCCACCGGGGCACGCTCCGCGCGCTCGGGCTCGGCAAGATCGGCCGCACGGTCGAGCGCCCGGAGAGCCCTGACACGGCCGGTATGCTCCGCAAGGTTCGCCACCTCGTGAAGGTCGAGGAGTCCTAGCCGTGCCTCCCGAATTCGCCCCCGACGAGGAGCTCTCGCTCCACACGCTCAAGCCCGCGCAGCCGCGCAAGGCGCGCAAGCGGGTCGGCCGCGGCCTGGGCTCCGGCAAGGGCCGGTACAGCGGCCGCGGGATCAAGGGTCAGAAGTCGCGGTCGGGCTCGCACTCGATGCGGCCCGGCTTCGAGGGCGGCCAGATGCCGATCTACATGCGGCTCGGGAAGCAGCGCGGCCCGTACTCGAAGGACGCGATGCCGATCGGCCCGCACCGGACGAGCACCGTCCCGGTGAACCTCCGCGACCTCGACCGCGTCTTCGACGACGGCGCCGAGGTGACGCTCGAGGCGCTGATCGAGAAGGGCCTGATCAAGAACTCGAAGACCGACGTGAAGATCCTCGGTCAGGGCGACCTGAAGAAGAAGCTCTCCGTGACCGCGCACGCCTTCTCGGCGAGCGCTCGCGAGAAGATCGAGGCCGCCGGCGGCAGCGCGACCGCGCTCCGCGAGCCGGCCGAGAAGAAGAAGCGCTCGAAGAAGGCGAAGCCCGCCGCGCCCGACCAGCCCGAGCCGGAGGCGGCCGAGCCCGAGGCGGAGGCCGGTGCGCCCGAGCCGGAGCCCGAGGCCGCCGAGAGCGAGGAGTAGCCCTTGCTGTCCTGGCTGACCAACGCCTGGCGCGTCCCGGAGCTACGCCGGCGCGTCCTCTTCACCGCCTTCATCCTCGCCCTCTACCGGCTCGGGAGCTGGATCCCGACGCCGGGCGTCGACTCGGAGGCGGTCCAGGACTACTTCGCCGGGCAGGGCGGGACGATCCTCAACCTGCTGAACATCTTCTCCGGCGGCGCGCTCTCGCAGTTCGCGCTCTTCGCGCTCGGGATCATGCCGTACATCACGGCCTCGATCATCTTGCAGCTCATGACGGTCGTCATCCCGAAGCTCGAGCAGCTGCAGAAGGAGGGCGAGTCCGGCTACGCGAAGATCAACCAGTACACGCGCTACCTGACCGTCGCGCTCGCGGCGCTCCAGGCGGCCGGGTACTCGTACCTCTTCGACCGCCAGGGCGCGCTCACGCTGACGTTCTCGCGGTTCGTCCTGATCGTCATCTCGCTGACCGCGGCGACCACGCTGCTCATGTGGATGGGCGAGCTGATCACGAAGCGCGGGATCGGCAACGGGATCTCGCTCCTCATCTTTGCCTCGATCCTCGCGAGCCTTCCGGGCGGGATCCGCGCCTGGTACGAGGGCGACGCGTTCGAGCGCCTCATGTTCCCGATCATCGCGCTCGCGATCATCGTCGCGGTCGTGTTCGTGCAGGAGGGCCAGCGGCGCATCCCGATCCAGTACGCAAAACGCATGGTGGGGAGACGTATGACCACCGGCGGGACTACCTACATGCCGCTGCGCGTGAACATGGCGGGCGTCATCCCGATCATCTTCGCGGCCGCGATCATGGCGTTCCCCCCGACCGTCGCGCAGTTCTTCCCCTCCACGCAGGCGTTCATCAACGAGCACTTCACCCCGACGGACATCGTCTACGTGCTCCTGCAGGGCTTCCTGATCGTCGTCTTCACCTACTTCTACACCGCGGTCCAGTTCAACCCGGTCGACCAGGCGGACAACCTGCGCAAGCACGGCGGCTACATCCCGGGAATCAGGCCCGGGCCGCCGACCGCGCAGTACCTCGACCGCGTGCTCACGCGGCTGACGCTGCCCGGCTCGCTCTACCTCGCGCTCGTCGCGACGCTGCCGACGCTCTTCATCCGCTACGGCGGGTTCTCGCAGGCGACGTCGGCGGCGCTCGGCGGCACGTCGATCCTGATCGTGGTCGGCGTCGCGCTCGACACGATGCGCCAGATGGAGTCGCAGATGATGATGCGCCACTACGAAGGCTTCCTGAAGTAGCGGGCGGCTGCGGAATGCCCCTCGACATCGTCATCCTCGGCCCGCCCGGTGCCGGCAAGGGAACCCAGGCCGCGAAGATCGAGGCCGACGCGGCCATCCCGCACATCGCGACCGGCGACATCGTCCGCGCCGAGATGGCCGCGGAGACGCCGTTCGGCCGACAGGTGAAGGAGTACAACCTGCGCGGCGAGCTCGTCCCGGACGAGCTCATGATCGAGCGCGTCCGCAAGCGACTGCTCGAGCCGGACACGGAGCGCGGCTTCGTCCTCGACGGCTTCCCGCGCACCCTCGCGCAGGCGCAGGCCCTCGACGCGATGCTCGACGAGCTCGACCGCTCGATCCGCGTCGTGCTCCACTTCCAGCTGCCCGAGGAGCTCGCCGAGCAGCGGCTGCTCGGACGGGCGCTCGAGTCCGGCCGCCAGGACGACACGCCGGACGTGATCCACAAGCGCATGGCGACGATGCGTGTCCCCAACGAGCTCGTCGCGTACTACCGCGCGATGGGGAACCTCGTCGGGATCCACGCGGACCGCTCGATCGACGAGGTGTACGGCGAGGTGCAGAACGTGCTCGAGACGGCGGCGGCATGATCGTCCGCAAGTCTCACGACGAGATCGAGACGATGGCCCGCGCCGGGCGCGTCGTCGCCGAGACGCTCGGGCTCGTGGGCGAGACGATCCGGCCCGGGATCTCGACCGGCGAGCTCGACGAGCTCGCCGAAGAGCTCATCCGCTCCCGCGGCGGCGTGCCGACCTTCAAGGGCTACCGCGGCTTCCCGGCGTCGATCTGCGCGTCGCCGAACGCCATGGTCGTGCACGGGATTCCCGGCGAATACCGCGTGGAGGAGGGCGACGTCCTCTCGGTCGACGTCGGCGTGACGCTCGACGGCTTCGTCGCCGACTCCGCCTTCACGTTCACGGTCGGCGAGGTCGACGCGGAGGCCGAGCGGCTGCTCGCCACCTGCCGCGCCGCGCTCGCGGCCGGGATCGTCGCGGCCCGCCCGGGCAACCACGTCGGGGACATCTCCGCAGCGGTCCAGCGGACGACCGAGGATGCGGGCTTCGCCGTCATTCGCTCGCTCGTCGGCCACGGGGTCGGACGCTCGATGCACGAGGAGCCGCAGGTGCCGAACTACGGCCGGCCCGGCCGCGGCCCGAAGCTTGCTCCGGGCATGACGATCGCGATCGAGCCGATGATCACCGCCGGCGCCGAGGACGTCGTCGTCGCCGACGACGACTGGTCGATCTCGACGAGCGACGGCTCGCTCTCGGCCCACTTCGAGCACACCGTGGCCGTGACCGAGAACGGCCCGCGGATCCTCACGGAGGCGCCCGTCACGTCTTTGGTACCATAGTCCCGGCGCGGCCTCGCCGGGTCTCGGCGTGGCCGCCTCTTCGTCCTCATGAAAGTACGTCCATCCGTCAAGCCCATGTGCGACCGCTGCCGCGTCATCAAGCGGCACGGACGCGTCCTGGTCATCTGCACGAATCCTCGCCACAAGCAGCGGCAGGGGTAAGGAGAAGAATTGGCTCGAATCGCAGGCGTGAACCTCCCGCGCGAGAAGCGCCTCGAGGTGGCGCTCACCTACATCTACGGGATCGGCCCCTCCACGGCGCGCAAGGTCGCGACGGAGCTCGGGCTCACGCCGGACGAGAAGGTTCGTGACCTCACCGACGAGGAGATCACGAAGCTCCGGCAGTACATCGACGGCGAGCTGCAGGTCGAGGGCGACCTGCGCCGCGAGCGGACGCAGAACGTCAAGCGCCTCCAGGAGATCGGCGCCTACCGCGGCGTCCGGCACCGCCGTGGCCTGCCGGTGAACGGGCAACGGACGAAGACGAACGCGCGCACCCGCAAGGGGCCGAAGAAGACGGTCGGCCGCGGAAAGAAGAAGACCTAGATGGCGCCGCCTCGCAGGGCCTCGAAGGGCCGCACACGCCGCCGTGTGAAGAAGAACATCGCGATCGGCCAGGCGCACATCAAGACGTCCTTCAACAACACGATCGTGACCCTCACGGACAAGGAGGGGAACGTGATCGCCTGGGAGAGCGCCGGCTCCGCCGGCTTCAAGGGCTCGCGCAAGTCGACGCCCTTCGCCGCCCAGGTGACCGCCGACTCGTGCGCGAAGAAGGGCATGGAGCACGGACTCCAGAAGGTCGAGGTCTTCGTCAAGGGCCCGGGCTCCGGACGCGAGACCGCGATCCGCTCGCTCCAGGCCGCAGGGCTCGAGGTGCTCGGCGTCCGCGACGTCTCGCCGCAGGCCCACAACGGCGTCCGCCCGAAGAAGCGGAGGCGCGTCTAGTGGCAAGGGAAAACCTCCACCGCAAGTGCCGCGCCTGCCGGCGCGAGGGGATGAAGCTCTTCCTGAAGGGCGAGCGCTGCCTGACGGAGAAGTGCGCGGTCGAGCGCCGGGCGTACCCGCCGGGCGAGCACGGCCGCGGGCGGATCAAGCAGTCGGAGTACCTCCTCCAGCTGCGCGAGAAGCAGAAGGCGCGCCGCTACTACGGCATCCTCGAGAAGCAGTTCCGCGGCTACTACAACAAGGCCGCGAAGCGCTCGGGCATCACCGGCGAGGAGCTCCTCCGGATGCTCGAGCTGCGGCTCGACAACGTCGTCTACCGGCTCGGGTTCGCGGCCTCCCGGGCGCAGGCCCGCCAGCTCATCCGCCACGGCCATTTCCAGGTGAACGGCCGGCGCGTGAACATCCCGAGCTACCAGGTGCGGCCGAACGACGTCGTCTCCATGAAGCCGGGCTCGAGCGCGGAGAACGTCATCCGCGACGCGACCGACCTCACGGCCTCGGTCGCCCCATGGCTCCAGGCCGACCACGACAACCTGACGGGCAAGGTGCTGAAGCTCCCCGAGCGCACCGAGATCGACACGCCCGTGCAGGAACAGCTCATCGTCGAGCTCTACTCGAAGTAACGGGGCTCCACCCCGAAGGACTGCAAGGAAAGGACTGCATGGCCACCAGAACGCTCGCAATGGATTTCCAGGTGCCGAAGATCACCCACGAGGAGGTCGACGAGAAGCACGGCATCTTCGTCATCGAGCCGCTCGACCGCGGCTTCGGCTACACGTTCGGCAACTCGCTCCGCCGCGTCCTCCTCTCGTCGCTCGAGGGCGCCGCCGTCACGTCCGTGAAGATCGAGGGCGTCGCCCACGAGTTCACGACGCTGCCCGGCGTGCGTGAGGACGTGATGGACATCATCCTCAACCTCAAGAACCTTATTTGCCGGCTCGAGGGCGACTCGCCCGAGATCGAGGTCCGGCTCGACAAGAAGGGCCCCGGCCCGGTGACGGCGTCCGACATCGAGGCGCCCGCCGATCTCGAGATCCTGAACCCGGACCTGGAGATCGCGAACCTCTCCGGCAAGGGGCGGCTCGAGATCACGCTCACGATCGGCCGCGGCCGCGGGTACGTCCCGGCCGAGCTGAACCGCGGGCCCGAGCACGCGATCGGGACGATCCCGGTCGACTCGATCTTCTCGCCGGTCCGGCGCGTCTCGTACGAGGTCGAGGCGGCCCGCGTCGGGCAGCGCACCGACTACGACAAGCTCACGCTCGACGTCACGACCGACGGCTCGCTCGACCCGCGCGACTCGATCGGCCACGCGGCGGAGATCCTCATCCGCCAGCTCGCGATCTTCACCGATCTCGACCGGATCGAGGGGCTCGGCGACGCCGGCCCGGAGACCGAGGTCGAGGCGCCGCAGGCGCACGGCATGGAGAACTTCCCGATCGAGGAACTCGAGCTCGGCGTCCGGAGCTACAACTGCCTGAAGCGCGTCGGGATCGAGACGATCGGCGACCTCGTCTCGAAGAGCGAGGACGAGCTGGCCGCGATCCCCAACTTCGGCAAGAAGTCGATCGAAGAGGTCCGCGAGACGCTCTCGGCCCACGGGCTCAACCTCCGCGAGGAATAGCCGGCATGCGTCACCAGAAGCGGGGCAGGAAGCTCGGCCGCGACTCGGCCCACCGCAAGGCGCTCTACTCGAACCTCTGCGGTGCTCTGATCGAGCACGGCAGGATCCGGACGACCGAGGCGAAGGCCAAGGAGGTGCGCCCGATCGTCGAGAAGATGATCACGCTCGGCAAGCGCGGCGACCTCCATGCGCATCGCCAGGCGGTCGCGTTCCTGCGCTCGAAGTCGGTGGCGCACCTGCTCTTCTCCGAGGTCGCGCCTCGTTTCGCCGACCGGCCGGGCGGCTACACGCGCGTCGTGAAGCTCGGCCCCCGGCCGGGCGACTCGGCGCCGATGGCGTACCTCGAGTTCGTGGACTACGAGCCCGAGGCGCGGGGGGCCGCCGCCGCCACGCCTGCGGCGACCCGGGCTCCCGCGCCCGCCGCCGCGGCGGAGTAGCTCACTCCGAGGACAGGAGCCGTCGCGGCTCGGGGTGCGCCTGGACCTGGGCGGATGCGTGTCCCGCTGTGGTGCCGCGGAGCCGCGCCGCGAGGAGGAACTCGAGCGCAGGCCGGCTCGCCCGTGCCTCGAACCACGCCGCCGTCTCGGGGTCGGGCAGGCGGCCGTGCTCGAGCAGGTACACGATCGTCTGTGCCTCCCTGAGCGTGATCTTCCCGCCGGCCATGCCGGACCGGATCATGCCCGCTGAGGCGACCCGGGAAAACGGGAGCCGGAGCGCGGGAGCCCTCGCTGGTAACACGGTGTCACAGCGAGGGCTCCATGCCCTCCCACCTCAGGCGTTCGCGGCCGCGGCGAAGCGCTCGCCGACGACGAGGTCCCAGCCGCCGTCGTAGTTCTCGCGGACGGCCGCGGCGCGGTCGCCAAGGCGCTCCCAGCCGGTGTGGACGAGCTCGACGCGCGTTCCGGTGCCGGAGGGCTCGAAGCGAACCTCGACGTCCTGCTCGGTGTCCGGCCCGCGGCCCGGGTGCCAGGTGAAGACGACGCGGCCGGGCGGTTCCCAGGCGGTGACCGTGCCCCAGACGTGCTCGTCTCCGTCGAGCGTCCGCTCGTAGATGCGGCCGCCGACGCCGGGCTCGAAGATCACCGTCTCGGCGCGGTCCTCGCCGACCGAGTGCGTGCGCACCGGCCACCACCCGGCCATCCCCTCCGTGAAGAGCCTGAACGCCCGGTCGGGCGCGGCCGTCACCTCGATCGCCTTGCGCAGCGTGAGGTCACTCACTGTCCGCTCCATCGCCGTCTCCTTCCGTCTCGATGTTGGCGGCCCGCTCGTACGCGGCGAGCGCCTCGTCCCAGAACCCGTTCACGTACTCGCGCAGCTCGGCGAGCCCGTCGCCGTTCAAGCTGTAGACCCGTCGAGTTCCCTCGGCGCGGTCACGCACGAGGCCGGCGTCCTTCAACACGCGGAGGTGCTGCGAGACGGCCGGACGGCTGACCGGCAGGCGGGCAGCGATCTCGCCGACGGCGCGGGGGCCTTCACGGAGCTCCTCGAGCACCGCCCGTCGCGTGGGGTCCGCGAGCGCCGTGATCGCCAGTGCGTAAGCCATCGCTTACGGTAAGTTACCGCTTACGATAAGCCGTGTCAAGCTCTGCCCGTGACCATGCGGCTGACCCTCGAGTACGACGGGACGGGGTTCTCCGGCTGGGCGGCCCAGCCCGGGCGGCGAACGGTCGAGGGCGAGCTAAGGGCGGCCCTCGACGCCGTGTACCCGGCGTGGGAGGGGCTGGCGGTCGCGGGGCGCACGGACGCCGGCGTCCACGCCTGCGGGCAAGTGGCGAGCTTCTCGGCGGAGGGGGGCCCACCGGTGGAGCGCGCCGCCGCAGCGCTCAACGCGGAGTTGCCGGACGACCTGGCGGTCCTCGGGGCGGTCACCGCACCGGAAGGCTTCCACGCCCGCTTCTCCGCGCGCTCGCGGACGTACCGCTACCGGATCTGGACGCGGCGCACGCCCTCGCCGTTCGAGGCGCGCCGTGCGCTCTGGCACCCGCGCCCGCTCGACGAGGCCCGGCTCACCGAGCTTGCCGCGCTCGTGCCCGGCGAGCACGACTTCCGCGCCTTCACGCCGACCGAGACGCAGCACGACGTGCTCGTCCGCACGGTCCTCGAGGCGGCGTGGGAGCGGGACGGCGACGCGCTCCACCTCTGGATCACCGCGGACAGCTTCCTCCGTCACATGGTGCGTACGCTCGTCGGGACGATGCTCGCAACGGAGCCGGAGCCCTTCGCACGGCTCCTCGAGGGCCGGCCGCGCAGCGAGGCGGGGACGACCGCGCCGCCGTGGGGCCTGTACCTCGAGCGGGTGTCGTACGACTAGCATCACCCGCGGTGCGCTACCCGACCGTGCTCTTCGACTTCGACGGGACGATCGTCGACTCCGGGGCGATGATCCTCGCCTCGTTTCGCCATGCGACGCGCACGGTGCTCGCCCGCGAGATCCCCGACCACGAGCTCGCGGCCGCGGTGGGCGGCTCGACGATCTTCGAGCAGATGCGGGCGTTCGACCCGAACCGCGTGGACGAGCTCGTCGAGGCGTACCGCGCGCACAACACGCCGCTCCACGACGAGCTGCGCGCGTTCCACGGGATGGAGGAGCTGCTCGGCGGCCTGCAGGCCGAGGGCAGGCGGCTCGGGATCGTGACCGCGAAGCGCCGCCGCACGATCGAGCTTGCCTTT
>Ga0299913_10001867_pt1 | contig 16119 bp, 16 predicted proteins | sample RVTome_9_FD_201360 | JGI IMG/M metagenome (GOLD analysis project Ga0299913, IMG submission 201360) | Soil microbial communities from uranium-contaminated site in the Upper Colorado River Basin, Wyoming, United States - RVT155D38 (version 2) ...
CCTCATCGAGTGGACCACAGGCGGGACCCCCGAACAAGAGGGTTAAACGAACGCGTTCTCGCCGGTTAGAGCGCGGCCGATGATCAGCTTCTGGATCTGGCTCGTTCCTTCGTAGAGCGTCGCCACACGCGCGTCCTTCAGGTACTTCCCGACCGGGTATTCGTCGATGTATCCGTAACCCCCGTGAACCTGTACCGCGTTGTTCGAGGCGCGCACCGCCACCTCGCTGGCGAAGTACTTGGCATACGACGATTGGAGCGTGTGTTTCTCGCCGCGGTCGGCCATCGTCGCGACGCGCCAGGTCAGCAGCCGAGCCGCCTCGATCTCGACCGCCATGTCTGCGATCAACTCCTGGACGAGTTGGAAGCGTGCGATCGGCCGGGCGAACTGCTCGCGTTCGGTCGAGTACTTGATCGATGCTTCGAGGCATCCCTGTGCGATGCCAACGCTCCCGGCAGCGAGTGACATCCGGCCGCTGTCGAGTGCGGACATCGCCACCTTGAATCCCTGGCCTTCGTCGCCCAAACGGTTCTCGTCGGAGACGCGGACCCCGTCCAGCACGAGCTCTCCGGTGTCCTGCGCGCGCAAGCCGAGCTTGCCGGTGACCTTGTTCGCCGAGAAACCGTCCGAGTCGGTCGGAACCAGGAAGGCCGTTATCCCGCGGGCGCTGTCGTCGCCGGTGCGTGCGAATACGAGTGCAACCCCGGCCCACGTCCCGTTCGTGATGAACATCTTGGAGCCCGTGAGGATCCAGTCGTTACCGTCGCGCACGGCCTTCGTCTTGAGGCTTGCAGCATCCGACCCCGAGTGTGGCTCGGTCAGCCCGTAACAACCGAGCTTCTCTCCGCTCGCCAACAACGGGAGCCAATGGCGCTTCTGCTCCTCGGTGCCCCACTTCAGGATCGTCTTACCGACGAGGCCGACGTTGACCGATACGACACCGCGGACCGACGAATCGGAACGACCGAGCTCTTCGATGATCAGGCAGTAGGAGACGTTGTCGATGCCCATGCCCCCGTAGGACTCGGGAAGGGGGCCGCCGAGGAACCCAACCTGTGCGAGCTTGCCGACGATGCTGCGGTCCATCGTCTCGGTGCGATCCCATTCGGCCGCGAACGGCACGATCTCGCGATCGACGAAGTCCTTGGCGACCTTGCGGATCTGGGCCTGCTCCTCGTTGAGTTCGAAGTCCACGGCGGCAGGATAGAAGATGTAGTCATGGCATCCGTAAAGCTCGTCTACGCCGATCGCTCGGACCGGGGGAAGCTCCGCCTCACGGGCCCCCAACGCGCGTGGTTCCTCCACCAGATCCTGACCCAGGACTTCGAAGACATCACGCCGGGCGAAGCCCGCGCGGCCACGTTGCTGACGGCTCACGGGCGGATGGTCGGCTACATGGAGGTCGTCGCGACCGAAGACGAGCTGCTGGTGCATTTCGAGCGAGAGCTGGTCGCGACCCTGCCCGATGCGATCCGCTTCTACGTCTTGGCGACCGACGTCCAGATCACCGATGTGACCGACGAGATGGGCTTGTTGCTGGTAGCCGGTGATGGCTCGGAACGCATCGTCGGTGACCTCGGGCCGTCGGTGGTAGCGCATCCGACTGCAGAGCTCGGGATCCCCGCGACCTACGTGTGGGTCCCGCGCGCGAAGCTCGGTGGAGTCGCTGCGACCATCTCCGATGCCGGAGCCGCACCCGCAACCGAGGACGAGCTCGAGGCGATCCGCATCGAGCACGCGATCGCGCGCTGGGGCCACGAGATGGACGACAAGACGTTCCCGCAAGAAGTCTCGATCGACGACCGGGCCGTGCACTACGACAAGGGTTGCTACGTCGGTCAGGAAGCGATGGCGAAGATTCACCTCCGGGGCAAGGTGAACCGGCGGATGCGAACCCTCGAGGGCTCCGAGGAGCTCGAGCCCGGCCAGGAGCTGATGAACGGCGACGAGCGCATCGGGGTAGTCACGAGCGTCAGTGGGACACGCGCCCTCGGGATGCTGCGGTACACGGTGTATCCCGGCGATCTCGTGACGGCCGGCGACGTGAAGGTGAAGGTGACGGGATGACCCATCACTACGAAGGCGACGACATGATCGTGCGCAAGATCGAGGTCGGCACCATGGAGAACAACGTCTACATCCTTGAATGTCCGCACACGCACGAGGCGCTGCTGATCGATGCCTGCTTCGAGCCCGACGAGATCCTGCGCGGCGCCGAGGGGGCCCAGATCGTCGCGATCCTCCAGACCCATGGGCACATGGATCACGTGCAGGCGCTACCGGATCTGAAGGAACGACTCGGAGTGCCGGTGCATGCGCATCCCGGCGACGAGTACCCGGTCGCGATCGACCACGAGCTGTCCGACGGCGACGAGATCTCGTTCGGCAAAGACCATGTGGTGAAGGTGATCCACACTCCGGGTCACACGCCCGGCGGGGTCTGCTTCCTGACCGGTCGCCACCTCGTATCGGGCGACACGTTGTTCCCCGGCGGTCCCGGCAACACGTGGGGCAACAAGGAGAACTTCGAGTTGATCGTCGACAACATCGAGCGCAAGCTCTTCACGCTGCTCGACGACACGTTCGTCTATCCCGGCCACGGCAAGGACACCACGATCGGGGCCGAGAAGCCGCAGCTCCAGGCGTGGAAGGACCGGGGCTGGTAGCCGGGCTGCCTCGGCGCTGATGGACGAGGAGCTCCGCGCGATCGCGGGTGCGGCGAAGGGCTTCATGCCCGAAGAAGAGGGCCTCGCTCTGTACGAGGCCGGTCTTGCTTCCGGCGGCCCCATGCTCGAGATAGGCAGCTACTGCGGCAGATCGGCGATCTATCTGGGGGCCGCGGCACGCGCTACTGACTCCGTTCTGTTCTCGATCGATCATCACCGGGGCAGCGAGGAGAACCAGCCCGGCGAGGAGTACCACGACCCCGACATCGTTGACGAGGACGGACGCGTCGACACGTTGCCGTGGTTCAGGTCTGCGATCGAAGAGGCGGGCTTGACGAACCATGTGGTCGGCATCGTCGGCGAGTCGGCGATCGTCGCGCGCGCGTGGGCGACCCCGCTCGCGTTCGTCTTCATCGATGGTGGCCACAGCCGGCCGGCGGCGCAGACCGACTACGACTCGTGGGCATCAAAGCTCATGCCGGGAGGATCGCTCGCGATCCACGACGTCTTCCCGGACCCCGCCGACGGTGGCCGGCCACCTTTCGAGATCTACGAGCTCGCCCTCGCGTCGGGAGAGTTCACAGAGGTGACTTCGGCCGGGAGCTTGCGCGTGCTAACGCGGTCCAGGGACTGATTCGGTCCGGCGCGTGTACGAGACGCCATACGCCCCCGAACGTGCGTGCAGGATCTTGTCGTCGGAGCACTCGATCCCTTCAACCACGCGTGTGGGATCGAAGATCATCCCGTCGCAACCGGTCCCGTTGAACTGGGTCAGGGTCAGCGTTCCCGCCTGCACGACCTCGCGCTCGTCGGGCCAGGGCACCGTCGGATCTTCGGGATCGTCGCCTTCTCCTGCGATCTGGATATGGAGCTCGAACGTGATCGGACCTTCGGCCAATCGTTCTTCGAGATCGGCACGCAGGTAGTCCTTGCCCAGAGCACGCGTCTGCTCGTCGCTCAGGCCCTCACCCTGGGTGCTGGGGATCCAGCGATAGCGAACGAACCTGGCGGCACCGTCGGGGCCCGTCCAGCGGAATGCATGGATCGCGTTGAACGTGCACTCCGCATAGCTCGCGGGCGCCATCGTGAACATAAGGAAACCGAACGCCATCTGGGTTTCGGGATGCGCCTCGACGAAAGCCTTGACCCGGTCTAGATCCGGCTTCCCCGTCTCGGGGTCGGGCTTCTGAACCTCGAGGAAGCCCATGAAGTCCTCGGGTGTGCGGACGAAGAAGACCGGGAGCGTGAGCGAGACGATGTCGGTAGAGCTGCTATCCGGAAGATGGAACTTCACCGCCATGCCCCGTTCGTCTCGTGCTCCATCGGCGCGCGTGGGTTTGCCGGAGCCGTTAGAGAACCGGACGGTCACGGGGATCTCGCTGCCCTGGAGATGGGGGGCGATGGATAGGCTGGCAGCGTCGGCAGTAGCGCGGAAGGTTCCGCTACAGCACAGCCCCTTGGCATGAACCGCTCTAGATCCCGGGTGCACTCCATGGATCTGGTTCATCGTGTCGACGATCTGTTCCGACAGGTCGGGCATCCCCGCCGAGGGTACGCGACTAAGCGATCGCGTGCGTGGTCTTCGTCCCGAAGATCTCGAGCAAGGACCCCTCACCCGAGAGGACCTGTGCGGCGAGGATGTTCGCGGCCCCGCTCCACGTCGAGCGCTCGTGGGGGAAGTGGCGGCCGTCCGGGTAGGTGGCCCCCGTCCAGTACGAACCGTCGTCGTGGCGTAGGTACTGAACCCAGTCCAAGACTTCGGTGGCCTCTTCGCTCATCCCCGCTAGGCGTAACGCGATCGCGAGCTCGGCCGTCTCGGCCGACGTGATCCACGGACGATCGTCGACACAACGTGCTCCAAGGCCTTCGACCACGAAGTCGTCCCACCGCCGGGCGATCCGATCGCGCGCGGTTTCAGGGTCGAGGGCACCGGACAGCACCGGGTAGTACCAGTCCATCGAGTAGCGGGATCGGTCGGCGAAGCTCCCACCTTCGCGGGCGACCGCAGCCGTCAATGCTTCGAGAGACAGCTCCCAGTCGGGCTTCTCGTCGCCCATCTCGGCCGCGATCTTCAGGCCGCAGCGGATGCTGATGGCGATGCACGACGACGATGCGAGCAACGCATGATCACCGGCGTCGCCGTTGAGATTGCGGGCCCAGCCGATCGCACCGCCGGGCAGCTGAAGGTCAAGCGCGAAGGCGATGCCGCGCTCGACGGTCGGCCACAGCTCGTGTAGAGCACCCTCTTCTCCGGTGCAGAGGAAGTGATGCCAGACGCCGACGGCGATGTAGGAAGCCGCGTTGGAGTCCAGGACCTCGTGGTCGGTGCGCCCGCCGACGATGGGACACGCCCAAGCGCCGTCGTGTCGCTGGGCGCGGGCAAGGTGACGATAGGCCGCCCTCGCATCGTCGTGCAGCCCGGCCGCGTCGAGGGCGAGCGCGCATTCGACGTGGTCCCACGGATCCCACCGATCCCCGGGCGACCACGGGATCGTGCCATCCGGTAACTGTGCTGCGGCGATGGAGCGCGCGGTTTCAACGCGGGCTTGCCGGTCGGGGATCGTCATCGTGGCTTGCGGGCGTAAACGACCATGCTCTTGCCCATCACGGGGTCGAGCGCGGCCTCGGCCTTCCGCACCAACATCGGTTTCTTCATGATGTCCCACACGAGGAACGAGTGATAGGCGCGCGTGACCGGCAGGTCACGGTCGACGCCGACCGCGCACTTCAACCACCAATACGGTGTGTGCAAGGCATGGGCGAAGTGGTGATGGAAGGGGTAGAGATCGGCGCGCTCTAGCTTGGACTCGAGCTCCCTGCGATCGTAGATGCGTACGTGCCCACCGGCAGCAGAGTGGTAGTCGTCCGAGAGGAGCCAGCAGACCTGCTCCGGCCAGCGCCGGGGCACGGTGACGGCCAGGATCCCGCCGGGCTTCAGAACGCGCTCGAACTCCGCGAGCGCCTTTTCGTCTTCGGGGATGTGTTCCATCACTTCGGAAGCGATGATCCGCTCGAAGCTGGCATCGCCGAACGGCAGCTTGGTCGCATCCGCACGCGCGGGGTCGATCGTGGCGCCGAGAGGAGCCTGGTCCTCCGCGATCATCGCGGCCCCCATCTGAGCGACGTCTTTCAAGGCGACGTCGTCGAGGTCGGACGGCACCACCCGGGCCCCGCGCGTCAGGGCTTCGAAGGAGTGGCGTCCCGCACCGCAGCCGATGTCGAGCACGCGGTGGCCGTAGCGGACGTCGAGGATCCGATAGTCGACCGTCAGCATCCCGCAGCCGCCTTCCGATCGATCGCCTTCCGGTAGACCGCCACGGTCCTCTCGGCGGACTTCTCCCAGGTGAATAGTTCCCGGACGCGCGCGCGTCCGGCGTGTCCCATCTGTGAGCGCAGTGCGTTGTCGTCTAGCAGGGCCGCGATCGCGGTCGCGAGCGCCCCCACATCACGCGGCGGCACCAGCAACCCCGCGTCGCCTTCCGTGCCCACGACCTCGGGGAGGGAGCCACCGGTTGTTGCGACGACGGGGACCTCGCATGCCATCGCCTCGATCGCAGGCAGCGAGAACCCTTCGTAGAGTGACGGCACTATCGCGACCTCGGACGATGCGTAGAGCTCGATCAATCGCAGGCTGTCGATATCGGACTCGAAGTGAACGTGGTCGGCGACACCGAAGCGTTCGATCGCTTTCAGCACGTGGCCGTTCGGTCGAGGGCGACCGACGACCGAGAGGTGGACGTCGTCGCGTTCCGTGCGTAGCTTCGCCACCGCTTCGATCAGGAAGACGAGGCCCTTCAGTGGAACGTCGGCGCTGGTCGTGGTGACCAGCCGGCCGGGGACCCGGTCGACGTGCTGCAAGGGCCTGAACAGGTCGACATCGACCCCGTTGTGCACGACGGTGATCCGTCCGGGATCGACGCCGTACTCGCTCGCTGCATCGCGCGCTCCCGTTCCAGACGCGGTGATGACGTGCGAGTAGCGCGGTGCGACGCGTCGCTGCATGCGCGTGAACGCGTACCAGCGCGCCAACGACAGCCGGCGCCAGAAGGATGCGGCTTGCCGGTCGAGCTTGTGGTCGATCGTGATCGGGTGGTGGATGGTCGCGATCGTCGGGAACCGCCGGGCGATGTCGAGCATCCCGTAGCCGAGGCATTGGTTGTCGTGGATCACGTCGAGATCGCCGATCCGATCCCTCAGGGTCCGCGCCACCCTCAAGCTGTAGGTCAGCGGCTCGGGGAACGCTCCGGTGCACATCGTCGCGAACTCGAGAACATCGGTCGGGCCGCGGAATTCCTTCAGCGCCGGCCGCCGGAACGGGTTGTCGGCCCGGTACAGGTCGAGGCTCGGGATCGTTGTGAGCGTCACCCCCTCATCGAGCTCGGGGTAGGGCTGGCCGGAGAACACCTCGACCTCGTGGCCCAGGGCGACGAGGGCCCGGCTCAGATATCGGATGTAGACCCCTTGGCCACCCGAGCGCGGATTGCCCCTATAGGTAAGGAGGCCGATCCGAAGGGCTGGGTCCATAAGGCGGGTATCTAAACAGCCTCGAGCCACGACTTATGCGGCGGCCGGCGGGAAGATAGCCGGGTGGAAGACCATATGGAGCCTCCCCGGCGCCCGCGGGACCTCCGGATCGCCGGTGCATGTGCCACCGCGGTAGCGATCGCCGTGTTGTGGGTCCTATCGGCATGGAACGCGGTGTCGTTCGCTCCCGCCGCGCTGGCCGGGGTCCTCTTGCGGGCGGCACCCGGCGGCCTCGCGACGTTCTTCATCGAGAACTTCGGGCACCTTGCGCGCCCGCTGCTCGTAACCGGGGTGCTGGGCGCGTCGATCGTGCTCGGTGCCGAGGCTCTCTATCGGACGGCGTCCGGCAAGCAACCGAGACCGTGGTTCGCCGCGATCGTGCTGGGCTTCGTATCCATTGGTGCGAGCCTGATCGGTCCTTCGCCCGGAGCCGACATCGTCGCGACGTCAGGTGCGGTCGTACTGACTGCGATCGCGTACGCGTTCGTGGCGGGCGCGTTGCTCGCGGACAGGGATACCTCCGATGTCGCACATCCCGCGCGCCGGAGCTTCCTGCGGCTGGGCACGGGGGCCGCGGCCGGGATCGCGCTCGGCGGCGGTGCGCTTGGCTGGCTCGCTCGGAGGCTCGGGGGGCCGAACACGGACGTTGCTCTCGTGGCAGCCGCCGACCCGGTATCGATCCCGGACCGCGGGGCTTTCCCGGATATCAAGGGGCTGACGCCCGAGATCACGAGCGCCGCCGATCACTACGTCGTCGACATCAACCTGATCCCGCCGAGTGTCGAGGCCGAAGGGTGGACGCTCGATGTGCGCGGCGAGGTCGACAACCCGACCGATTACGACTTCGCGTCGCTGCAATCGAGTTTCGAGATCGTCGAGGAATTCGCGGTGTTGACCTGCATCTCGAACGAGGTGGGTGGCAACCTGATCGGCCATTCGAAATGGGGCGGTGTCCGGCTCGCCGATGTTCTCGATGCCGCCGGTGTGCGGGCGGGCGCGATGGACGTCGTCTTCTACGGCGCCGATGGTTATACCGATTCGATCCCGCTCGAGGTTGCGATGCATCCAACGGTGATCCTCGCCGTGTCGCAGAACGGCAGGCCGCTCACGCAGGCTCATGGTTTTCCCTGCCGGGTCCGCGTGCCTGCGATCTACGGCATGAAGAACGTGAAGTGGTTGCAGGCGATCGAGGTCGTGCCCGTCGACTACCAGGGTTATTGGATGGAGCGAGGGTGGTCGGACGAAGCCGTGATCGATACGGAGTCGCGCATCGATGTCGCTGGTGAGGACGGGAGCGCTCGGCGCGGGGAAGAGACCTGGATCGCCGGCATCGCGTGGGCCGGGATCAGGGGTGTCTCCAGGGTCGAGGTCTCGACCGACGGCGGACAGACGTGGGCCGAAGCGATGCTCAAGGACCCGGTGAGCCCGATCTCGTGGCGCCACTGGGCCTACCGCTGGACGCCCGGCTCGAGCGGCCGGACGATGATCACGTGCCGGGCGACCGACGGGGATGGCGTGGTGCAGGACAAGAAAGAGGTGCCCCCGCATCCGGATGGAGCCACGGGCTACCCGGTCAAGTTCGTCGAGGTTTCCTAACGCCCTTCCGGCTCGAAGTGGATCACGACCGAGCCGATGTCCGGATGCTTCGCGTGGATCGCGATCTCGACGCGTTGCGACGCTTCGTGGAGCTTCGTCAATGAAAGGTTCCCGCGCGCTCGCACGTGCGCGACCACCGAGAACTCGGCCCCCGTCTGGGTCACGAGGACCTCGTGGCAGTCGAGGATGTCGGCCTCCTGCAACGCGGTCTCTTCCACCGACCGGATGATGTCCGCTCGATCTGCCGTGACGTCCTTGCCCGGGATCGTTTGCTCCATCGGCTCGATGTGGGCATCGACGCGCACGTCGTTGCCGAGCTCGGCCATGACCTGGGATTCGACCCGGTCGGCGAGGTCGTGAGCTTCGACGACGGATAGGCCCGGCTCGACCTTCGCGTGGAGTGTCACATGGAGGTTCTTCCCCGATACGTCGTCGAGCGCATGCACGAGAACGTTGTGGACCTCATGCACCCCTTCAGCACGGCTGGCTGCGGCTTGGACCCGTTCAACGAGGCTCGATGTATCCGACGTCGGCTCGACGTGCACGACAACGTCGGCACCCGGCGCGACGTGCGCGATCTCGCGTTCGACGCCTTCGGCGATGTCGTGGGCCCGTTCGAGTGAGACGGTTCGTCCGGTCGCGACCGTCACATCCGCGAAGAGCTGCTGACCCGAACCGCGTACCCGAACGCGTCGCGCTTCGGAAACCCCCGGCGCGCCGGCAGCAGCAGCCTCGATCTGTGCCAGCCGCGCGCGCGGCGCGGTGTCCATCAGCACGTCGATCGACCGTTTGCCGAGCCGATACGCAGCGATCGCTACAAATGCCGAGACGATCAAAGCGCCGATAGCGTCTGCGCGCACGGTTCCGGCCCGAACGAGAACGAGGCTCGCGAGCGCCACGAGGGCAGTACCGACGTCGGTCGCGAAGTTGAGGGCACCGGCACGTAACGCGTCGGAACCATGCGCGCGTGCGGTGGACATCAACCAGGCGGCGCGCAACGCGTCGATGACTGCGGAGGCAACGAGCACCGCGATGGCGTACCAGGGGACCTCGATGGCGGCTTCTGCACCGGCCAACCGGCGCGCTGCCTCGACCACGAGGCCCAGAACGACCACCCCGAGCAGGAGCGTCTGCGTGAACGCGACGAGGTTCTCGGCCTTCGCGTGGCCGTAGTGGTGACTCTCGTCGGCCGGCTTGCCCGCGATGCGTACGGCGAGGAAGACGAGGCCGATCGCGACGAGGTCGACCGCCGTGTCGAGGGCCTGGGACAGCAGGGCGAGGCTGGAGGTCGCCAGGGCGATCGCGATCTTGACCACGGCGAGGACCCCGGTGATGACCAGGGCCACGAGGGCCACGCGTTGGGGGGAGCGGGAGCGTTCCACCCGGGAAGCGTAGGCCAGGCCCATCTCGGGACGGCTCTCTAGCCCCGGTTGAATCTCGTTTTAGTCGAGGCTAAACTCCTCCGATGCTGACCACCGTCTCCGCGGCCGTCCAGGACTACCTCAAGGGCCTGTTCGCTCTCGGGGAGGGGGCCGGCGCCGGTGGCGCGGTCACTACGAACGCGATCGCCGGACATCTCGGGGTGTCGGCCGCGTCGGCGACGAACATGCTGAAGAAGCTCGACGGTCTGGGCCTCGTCGTACACGTCCCTTACCGCGGGGTCGAGCTCACCGAGCCCGGGCGCAAGATCGCGCTCGAGGTCCTGCGTCACCACCGGTTGCTCGAGACCTATCTCGCCGAAGCGCTCGGGGTCCCGTGGGACCAGGTCCACGCGGAAGCAGAGATCCTCGAACACCATCTCTCCGAAGAGCTCGAGGAGCGCATCTCGGCGCGCCTCGGTCACCCGACCGCGGACCCCCACGGGCACCCGATCCCCTCGAGGGAGCTAACGACACCACCGCCACCACCCGCGCACACGTTGTGGGACACGGTTGATGGTCAGCGACTCATCGTCGACCGGGTGTCGGACTCCGACCCCGAAGCGCTGAGGTATCTGGCCGAGCTTCGGATCGTCCCGGGAGCCGCGGTCGAGATCAAGGGGCGCGGTCCGGTCGGAGGACCGTTGTTCCTGCGCGTCGGGCGCGATGAACAGATGAGCGACGAACGTGCCATATCCAGAGAGCTGGCGGAGGCCGTATGGGTTCAATAGATCGGATGGGTTCGGTAGATAGACGCGGGTTCCTCAAGCGGGTCGGCGCTGCCGGAGCGCTCGGCGGCGCGGCCGTCCTCGGAGCGCGGGAGGTCGTCGGTGCCCAACCGGCACACCCGAAGGGCCACGCGGGCGGTCACTCGATGTCACATGGGCACGGTGCCACGGGCACGGTCGACCACGTGCGCAACGGCTTCAGCCCGCACGAGATCCTCACCGATTTCGACCCCGGTGTCGTATCGAAGGATCTCTCCGGACGCACGGTCCGCGAGTACGAGCTGGTTGCCATCGACAAAGAGATCGAGGTCGCGCCGGGGGTCTTCTTCCCGGCCTGGACCTACAACGGACGGGTCCCGGGGCCGACGATCCGCGCGACGGAAGGCGACAGGCTCCGCATCACGTTGGTCAACGCGAGCGCGCACCCGCACACGATCCACTTCCACGGTTTCCATCCCTCGGGCATGGACGGCATCCCGGGGGCGGGCGAGCCTCAGCCGGGAGAATCGTTCACCTACGACTTCATCGCCGAGCCGTTCGGAACCCACCTGTATCACTGCCACTCGATCCCTCTGCGTGCCCATATCCATCGCGGTCTCTACGGCGGCTTCATCGTCGATCCCAAGAAGGGTCGCCCCGAGGCCAACGAGATGGTGATGGTCATGAATGCCTTCGACACGAACTTCGACGGTGAGAACGAGGTCTATGCGATCAATACCGTCGCGTTCGGTTACCTGAACGAACCGATCCCGATCCGGGCGGGCGAGCTGCAGCGAGCCCACGTCATCAACGTCACCGAGTTCGATCCGATCAACTCGATCCACCTGCACGCGAACTTCTTCAACCTCTACCGAACCGGAACGTCGTTGACCCCCCATGAATTCACCGACACGGTTTCGATGGGCCAGGCGGAGCGTCACATGATCGAGTTCACCTACCGGGACGCGGGGCGGTTCATGTTCCACGCCCATCAGACCGAGTTCGTCGACCTCGGTTGGGTCAGCTTCTTCGAGGTGTCATAGATGGCCGAACGCGTGCAACGGATGCCGAACTGGATCGGTGCCCTAGCCCCGATCCTGGTGATCGCCGTACTCGTGCTGGCATTCGTGCAACTCGACCCCATCGGATCGCTGCGCGAGGTCCCGCCGGTCGAAGAGATCGCGGTCGAACGGACGACCCTGACGGCCGATCACATCGAACTGAGCCTGCGCAACGATGGGCCCGACACGGTGACGATCGCGCAGCTGCTCGTCGACGACGCCTACACGCCGTTCGAGGTCGGCGACTCGGACCTCGGACGGTTGGAGTCGACGACGCTCTCGTTCGATTACCCCTGGGAAGAAGGCATGCCGCTCGCGATCGGGATCCTGACCTCGACCGGGGTGGTGATCGAGCACGAGATCGAAGCCGCATCTCTGACTCCTCAACTCGACTCCTCGACCCTGCTCATCTACGCGCTGCTTGGGCTGTACATCGGCGTGATCCCGGTGGCCGTGGGCCTGCTGTGGTTCCCGGCCCTGAAGCGCGCCTCCCAGAAGTGGCTCAACTTCTTCCTCGCGTTCACCGTCGGGCTGCTCGCGTTCCTGTTGATCGACACCGTCGAGCACGGCTTCGAGCTCGCCGGCGAGACCGCAGCGGCGTTGAACGGTCTCGGGGTGTTCTTCATCGGCGTTCTGGTCGCGGTTGCGGCCCTTTCATGGTTGTCGGCCGCACTCGACCGGCGCCGGTCCGTCTCGTCCGGTCTGCTGCTGGCGTATCTGATCGCCGCGGGCATCGGGCTCCACAACCTCGGCGAAGGCCTCGCCGTGGGAGCCGCTCTGACCACCGGTGAGGTCGCGCTTGGGACGTTCCTCATCGTCGGTTTCGCATTGCACAACACGACCGAGGGGCTGGCGATCGTGGCTCCGCTCGGTGCCGACGAGGCGCGGCCCCCGCTGCGCCACTTCGTTCTCCTCGGCGCGATCGCCGGTGTCCCCACGATCTTCGGTGCGTGGGCCGGCGGGTTCGCCTTCTCACCGGTCTGGGGGTCGTTCGCGTTCGGCATCGCCGCCGGCGCGATCGCACAGGTCGTCTGGGCGATCGGTCGCTCGATGAGAGAGCGGGCCGGGTCGGGGATGGCAGCACTCGGTTTCTGCGTAGGGTTGGTCGCGATGTACGCGACCGGACTCTTCGCCTAAGCGCCCCGCCCAATAACGTTTGCGAATTCTGGCGAGTGAAAAGCAAGCGTCGCAAGGCCGCAGGGAGGGTGCGTACCGGACGGTACGTGCCCGACCGAGAACGCCGCGAGGCGCAGTCTTTTCGCCGCCAGAAGCCCCATCATGTTTGTTGGGCGGGGCGCTAATGGAGGAAAAGCCACTAGCCGTCGTCTGTGACGGGATCCGGCTCGCAGGCGGCATCTGCATCCCGGACGAACCCAAGGGCGCGGTCCTTCTGTTGCACGGGATCCCGTCGATCGCCCCGCCGGAACCCGACGACCCCGGCTATCCCGGCCTTGCGAAACGGTTCGCAGAGCAAGGGTGGGCGGCCGCATGGGTCGACATGCGTGCGGTCCGGGGCTCGAAAGGCTTCTTCTCGATCGAAGGTTGGGTGCGCGACGCACGCGCCGTGATCGATGCGGTGCGCTCCGCCGAAGGGCTGCAGGGACTGCGGCTCGCGATAGTGGGCTCGTCCGCGGGCGGAGCGGTCGCATGCGAGGTCGTCGCCCGCGGCGCGCCGGTAGATGCTCTCGTCCTGTTGGCGGCTCCGGCGGCGTGGATCGGTTACGCGACCGATCCCGACGTCGGAACCAAGCGCATAACGGAAGAAGCAGGGATGCTCCTCGCCGAAGAGATCCTCGCCGATCCCACTGCATGGATGGCCGAGTTCGAATCGGTCACGGCCGAACGCTCGATCGTCCGGGTGAAGATCCCGACGTTGATCGTCCACGGCACCGCCGACGATGTCGTGCCGGTCGACCACGCGCGCCGCCTGGCGGACCGTGCCCCGCGTGCCGAGGTCAGAGTCATCGAAGGCGGCGGCCACCAACTTCGCCGCGAGGAGCCGGCACTGGAGCTCGTCTTCGACTGGCTAGACCGAAGCCTGGCCCACGGATGACCAAGGTCGTCACGGCGTTCGTGATCATCGTGCTGCTGAGCGCGCTGTTGTTCGGCTACAGCTACGGCTTCGACACGACCGCGGTCATCTTGTTCGTGTCGCTGGTAGCCGTCGGCGCCCTCGCGATCGCAGTAGCGCGCGGGAGGGACAAAGGCTTGACGGCTCCGGCTCAGTGCACTGCGTGCGGAGGCCTGATGTCCCCGAACGCCCCCTACTGCAAACACTGCGGCGAACCGGTAGCCCGCATCTAACCGCGGGAGGACCCTCTCCCTGGAAGGACGCTGTCAGTAAAACCGGAGTTGGCTAGATCAAGACCATGCAACGACCGAGTCCCGCATGTTCGGTGTGCGTCCTGCAAGGGAGGGGGTCCGATCGGGTGTGCGTCCTGCAAGGGAGGGACCGGAACGCCGCCGCCGGACGGCGCGGGGTACGGCGCGCCGAAGGTCTGTGCTTCGGCTTCCCGTGCTGGCGCAACGTCCTTGTGGGTATGACAATGAACGTCTAACCCAACAAGGAGGCAACGATGACCAGCAAGGCCCTTCAGGCAGCGATGAACAAACAGCTAAACAAGGAGCTCTACTCCGGCTATCTGTACCTGGCGATGGCCGCGCATTTCGAGGCGGTGAACATGCCCGGGTTCGCGGCGTGGATGCGCGCGCAGTCGAACGAAGAGAACGCGCACGCGATGAAGTTCTGGGAGTTCATCTACGACCGTGGGGGCGAGGTCGCCCTTCTCGCGATCGATCAACCTCCGTCGAAGTTCAAGAGCGCCGTGGACGCGTTCGAGCAAGCGCTCCGGGCCGAACTGGAGAACACCTCGGAGATCAACAAGCTCTACGAGATGGCCGTGGCGGAGAAGGACTACGCGGCGCAGGTCTTCCTGCAGCTGTTCATCGCCGAGCAGGTCGAAGAAGAGAAGATGGCCACCGACGTCGTCGATACCTTGAAGATGGTGGGCGACTCGCCTGCGGCCCTACTCATGCTCGATCGTGAGATGGGGAGTCGTAAGGAGGACCCGAGCCCGCTCAACTGATGTTCTCGACCGAGCGGTAACCTCGTCTCCTTCCCCGATAACTAGGAGGCGTTGGCAGTGGCAGAGGGCTCGGAGTCGTTCGATCTAGTCATCCTCGGCGGCGGTAACGGCGGTTATTCGGCCGCGTTCCGCGCTGTGTCGCTCGGCCTCAAGGTCGCGATGGTCGAGAAGGACAAGGTCGGCGGCACGTGTCTGCACCGCGGCTGCATCCCGACGAAGGCGCTGCTCCACTCCGCCGATCTGATGGACGAGATCCGTGCGGCGGGCGAGTTCGGCCTGATCGTCCAGGAGCCTCAGGTCGACTGGGGCAAAGTGCTCAACTTCAAGGACTCCGTCGTCGGGCGCATGTACAAAGGGCTGTCCGGCCTCGTGGCGCGCAAGAAGATCGAGCTCGTCGAGGGCGAGGGGCGGTTGCTCGACGCCAAGACCGTGGTCGTCAATACGAAAGAGGGCGAACGGACGTTGGGGGCCGAGAAGGCCGTCATCCTGGCAACCGGTTCGTACCCGCGCGATCTTCCGTTCATCAAGGCCGACGGGGACAAGGTCCACAACTCGAACCACGGCCTCGTCGCGGGTGACATCCCATCGAGCGTGATCGTCGTCGGTGGCAACTACATCGGGCTCGAGTTCGCGAGCATCTACCAGAGCTTCGGTTCCGAGGTCCAGGTCGTCGAGATGCTCCCGAAGATCGCGCCCGCCGAAGACTCCGACATCTCGGAGGCCCTGCACAAGCTCTTGCAGAAGCGCGGCATCAAGTTCCACCTCGGCGTTTCGGTCACCGGTGCGAACCCGACCGACTCCGGGGTGGAGGTCGAGATCGAGAAGGACGGCGAGAAGCAGAAGCTGACCGCCGACCGGATGTTCGTGGCGATCGGACGCGGCCCCCGCACCGACAACATCGGGCTCGAGGAAGCCGGCGTGAAGCTCGACAAGGGCTACATCGTCGTCGACCAGTCATTCCGGACGAGCACCGAAGGCGTCTACGCGATCGGCGACGCGGTCTTCGTGCCGGATGCGAACTGGCCGCACCCGCAACTCGCTCACGTCGCGTTCATCGAGGG
>Ga0299913_10001868_pt1 | contig 16119 bp, 12 predicted proteins | sample RVTome_9_FD_201360 | JGI IMG/M metagenome (GOLD analysis project Ga0299913, IMG submission 201360) | Soil microbial communities from uranium-contaminated site in the Upper Colorado River Basin, Wyoming, United States - RVT155D38 (version 2) ...
CCTCCAAGGAGGGTCGTAAGCAGACCATCGTCGGCTATCTCCACAAGGTGGAGCACCGGCTCTCCGAGGTCGAGGTCGAGAAGCTGGCCACGGTGACCCCCTACTACTCCGGGGCGATGATCAAGGACATGGTCAACGAGGCGCTGATCCTGGCGGTCCGTGATGGCCGCGACGCCATCGTGTGGCCCGACATCTGGAAGGCCAAAGCCCTCAAAGAGCTCGGCCCCCCCGAGGATGTCGACTACATCCAGAGGGAGCGGCATGCGGTGGCGGTACACGAGGCGTGCCACGCGGTAATCGCCCATCTGCTCGGTGCCCATCGGCGGATCGACCTCGTCTCCATCGAAAAGCGGGCTTCGACGCTGGGGATGGTGAAGAGCCAAGGCGAGGAGGAGCGGTTCACCCAATGGAAGTCCGAGTTCGAGACCGACATCATGGTCTCGCTGGCGTCGCTTGCCGGTGAGAGGATGTACTTCGAAGACGACAACAGCTCGGGTGTCTCCGGGGACCTCAGCTCGGCGTCACGGGTGGCCGCCCTCATGGAGGGCTCATTCGGGATGGGCGGCAGCCTCACCTCGGCGATGGGCACCCGACAGAACGCCGGTGGTGGGCCGGCGAATGCGATCTCCGTCTCGCTGCGGGAGAATCGAGAGACGATCGAGAAGAACCTGGCCCAACTCTACGACGAGGTGGCCGGGCTTCTCGAAGAGCAGCGGGACAAGGTCCTCGAGCTCGCTGCGGTCCTCGAGCAACGCAAGAACATCTCCGGCGACGAGGTGGCGGAGATCATGGGATCTGCCCCCGGCTCGCGCACCATGCGCGAGCCCAAGGGTTGGCAGGCGGTTTCGGACATCGTGGCCGACGAGCGGCAACGGGAGGCCTTGCTCCGCAGCGGCCGCGGGTCGGTGCCGGTAGATGCTTCCGACTCCGAGGAGAGCGGCTAGACGCCCCAGCCCGGGTCGCCGGCGCGCCCGATGGTGCAGTTGCTCGCCAAGGGTGCGCTGAAGTTGGGGTCTGTCAGGTCTTGGAGCAGTAGGTCGCGCTCCCCGACCGCGAGGATGTGCCTCCCGTCTCCTACCGAGGCGGCCACCGCCCCGAAGAGGGTCTGGGGCAGGGTGTAGGTCGCGGTCGATTGGTCGCTGAAGTCGTATACCGAGATCTGCTCTTCGGTCGACCGGAAAGCAAGCGACTGTGCGTCGAACCAGCCGATGATCTCACCGAACCCGGTGAGGTCGTCGCTGGGCAATGGTGTGCCGTTGGCCGCGTAGAGGGCGACACCCATCCGGTCGCCCGATTCGGGATCGGCTCCGATGGCCACGAAGACGCTGTCGTCTGGAGAGCCGAACGCTGACACCGGGATCCCGAACGTGTTGGAGACCGGGGTCACCCAGATGGTCTCGGCGGATATCGGGTCGAACCCCGCGATGGCCAAATTGACGAAACCGGGCTGGTCGGGGATCTCTGCGGTGAGCACCACGAGCAGGTGGTCGTTCACCGAGCCGATGAGACGTTGCGCTCGCCAGTCCTGAAAGCCGTCGTCGTCGACCTGGTTGCCGGTGATCAGGTCGAGGATGCCGGTAGGGTCGGTGTCGGTCATCGAGTAGAAACCGGTGGAGGTCGACACCCATCTCAGTTCCGCCGGGGGGATGATGCCCGTCTGCTGCCAGGCGTTGGCCAACGGGTCGAGCAGGAGGAGGGTGTTCCCCACCTGGATGGGGCGGGCGGTGGGGCTCGGCGCCAGGGTGTCGTTGGCTTCCTCGGGACTGATCTGTTCGAATGCGGTTTCGACCGTCACCCCGATCATCGCCTTCGACCCGTCGGTGGGGTTGGCGCCGAGGGTGATCGTTCGAGTCTGAGGGCCCCCGTCCCGGGTGAAGGTGAACTCGACCATTTCGCCCGGTCGATAGGTCAGCATCAATTCGGTGAGGCCGGGCCGCGATTCGGTGGGTTGGCCGTCGACACCGGTGATCAAATCGCCTTGTTGGAAGGTGCCCACCGCTGCGGTCCCTTCGATGACCGACAGCACGCTCACCCCCATTGGCGTCCCCACACTGAGCCGGCACCCGAGAGGCTCGGGGATCAGCTCACCGACATCGGGTAGTGGAGCGCGTTCGGGGGGCTGGGCCACGCAAGCGCTCGCGATCAGCAAGAGAATCGGGATCACTCGCCGCATCGGCGAAGAGTACCGACGGACCGGATCAAACAACCGCACCGTGTCTTGGGGATCACGCCGGCCCGGCTAGGTCAGGCTTCGAGTTCCCAGATGCGGGCGGTCCACTGGAACCGGCTGCCCCGCTGCTTGAGGGCGATCACCTTCTCTTTGAGCATGCGGAGGACGGCGGGGTCCTCGGCGAGTGCCGACGGCAGGGGGATGTTCCGCTCGGTGAGCTGTCTCATCGAACCGAACACCGATCGGGCCCGGTCGAGGATGGAGTGCTCGTCCTGCAGCGACCCGGTGGGGAGGAACAGCCTGCCTCCCTTCTTGAGCAACCGTTTCGACTCCTCGATCATCCGCATCGGGAGCTCCGCCCCGGTTGGCCCACCACTCAGCCCGGAGGGAAACCATCCGGTCACGGTGGCTATCTCATCGGGTATCCCCGACACGTCGCCGATTACGACATCGGCCTCGAGATCGGGGTTGAGCGGCTCGAACATGTCACCTTGGGCGAACTGGACCTTGTCGGCCACACCGTGGGCGGCGGCGTTGGCCGAGGCGATCTCGACCGTCTCGTCGGCGGCGTCCACCCCGTAGACCCGGTGTGCCCCGAGCTTCGCCGCGATTATGGAGAGGATCCCGGAGCCGCAACCTACGTCGACCACGACACTGCCAGGCTTGAAATCGAGGACATCGGCGAGAAGAGCGGAGATGGTGCTCGGCCGGAAGGTGGCCTTCCCTACGCGCAAGTCCATGGGGCCAAAACGGCCCTTCCAGATGATGGTTTCTGGGGCCATGCCCCAACTCTAGTGATATACCGTAAGTTCATGACCTCGGTGGCACCGCGAACCGGTCTCCCCGGTGTGTGCGTATAGAGGGGAAACGAGGAGCTCATTCGATGAAACTTCGCACCCTTGCGCTGTTTGCCTTCATTCTGCTGATAGCAGCGGCGTGTGGCACCGAAGGCGGGGAGGACACCACAACGGTAGCCACCGACCCCGAAGTGACCACCACCACCTCCGATTCGGGCCAAGAGGAGACCACCACCACGGTCGCCAGCGACGATGCGACCACGTCGACCGGGGTGGAGACGATGGACGGTGTGCATGCCGCCGACACCGATTTGGGGACGATCCTCGTCGACCCCGACGGCTTCACCCTCTACATCTTCACCGCCGACGGACAGGGCGAAAGCACTTGCTACGACGGTTGCGCCGAGCTTTGGCCACCGTTGTCGGCCGACGTCGCGATCAGCTCTGATCTCGACGCCTCGATCTTCGGTGCCACCACCCGCACCGATGGCACCGAACAGCTCACAGTCGACGGCAGGCCGCTCTACCTGTACACCCCGGACACCAGCCCCGGTGACACCACCGGTCAAGGCTTCAGCGGTGTCTGGTTCGTGGTCGACGCGGATGGCAACGTGATCGAGGCCGCCACCGACGACGGGACAGTGCTCGATTACGGCTATTGAGCCTCCCGCTCAGCTGACCGGCGCCTCGGGTTCTTCGGCGAGGCGACGCACTGCCAACAACGCGATGTCGTCGAGCAACGATTCGTTCCCCATGAGCGCCTGCAGGATTTCGGCGCATGCTTCCTCGGCGGGGCGGGTGGACACTACCCGGCTCAGCTGCTCCAACCCTTGATCCATCGGTACCCCGCGTCGTTCGATGAGGCCGTCGGTGTAGAGAAAGAGGGTGGCCCCCTCCGGTATCTCCAGTGACACGTCGCGACGTTCCAACTCCGGTCCCAATCCCATCGGGGGCCCCGGCTCGATGTCGACGTACTCGGTCGAACCGTCCGGCAGGGCGAGGAGAGGGGGAAGGTGCCCCGCGGAGCACATGACGATGGTCTTCTCGACTGGGTTCAGCACCCCATAGATCACCGTGACCATCTGTTCGTCTTCGAACTGCCGCAGCATCCGGTGGACACGACCGAGGACAAGGGCCGGGCTGTCTGTCTCCAATGCATAGGCACGAAGGGCGGTGCGAGTTCGTCCCATGACCGTGGCCGGGCCCAGGCCCTTGCCGGCCACGTCGCCTACCGCCAAGCCGACTGCCCGATCCGACAACGGGAACACGTCGTACCAATCGCCTCCGACGTCACCGTCTCCAGGGGAGTAGCGAGCGGCTAGGTCGAAACCAGGGATGGAAGGCAGGACCGGGGGGAGCAAGCTGCGCTGCAGGGTCGAGGCCGCGGAGCGCACCTCGTCCTCGAGCCGGGCGGAGAGAGCGAGAGCGATCCGGTCGGCGGCCACTTGAAGCATTTCGATGTCGTCGTCGGTGAAGGTCCGGGGTTGCAGCGACCCGACGTGGATCACCCCGATCACTCTGCCCTCCACGACCAGGGGCGCCCCCAGCAGAGCCCTGATACCACGTCGCCACAGGATGGGATTGACCACGCTCTTGGTGTCGACCTCATCTAGAGCGATGGGGCGGCGCTCCGCCGCGATGCGGCCGGCGAAACCCTTGCTGAGCGGTACACGAACCCCCTGGCGGACCTCCTCCTCCAACCCCCGGGCAGCGGTCGCAATCAGGGTCTGGCGACTCGGGTCGAGGAGCAGGACCGCGACCGTGTCGGCAGCCATCGCCTCTTGTACCCGTTGCAGGGATTGCTCCAGCATCTCATCGAGCTCGAGGTGAGCCAGTTCGGAGTCGATGACCAAACGGAGATTCCTGAGATGCTCTTCTGAGTCGGAAATCCCCGTGTTCACCAGTGCAATGTACTTGCGAAGCGGTACCTAAGCCCACCCGTGAGATGCCTCGGTGAGCGCGTCCAGGTCCTCGCGGGTTTCTTTCCCGTTCTCGACCTGTTGCCGGCGGAGTGCTACGGCAATGCCCGCCTCCCATCCAGGTGCGCGCCCTCTGGCGGGCGGCTGGGGGATCTCCGTGGGGAGGCCGCTGCGGGTGAGCAGCCATGAGATCACCGAGTTCGAGTTCCACATGTCACCCACAGCCAACTGATCCCGGCCCCAGGTGAGATTCGGTACCGAGCGGGCCAGCCGAACAACATGTCGACCGAGATCTGGATCGTCGCTCAGCATCTGCGCGCCTCCCACTGCATCGTCGGCGTCGGGAAGCACTCCGTCTCGCCAGCAGCGCACCTCATATCGAAACACGCGGGAGAGAGACAACCAGTGTGCGAAGACTGGTGCCTCCACCACTACCCCACGTGATGCCGTATCGCCATCGGGGCTTGGCCACATGGTTTCGACGATGAAGCTGCCTTCGGGTAGGCGCACTTCCAGGGCGGTGTGATACAGATCGAGGCGCTCCCTCTGCTCCACTCGCGCTTTGATCGCTTCGTAGATGCGCCCGTTCATCCGTACGAATCCCGAGCCACCGGCGCCGAGCGGGATCCAGTACAGGTAGATGCCGACGCCGGAGGGTGCAGCCACCGATTTCGCTGTTCGACCTGCCTCGTCGGAAAGTCCTTCATCGAGCTGATTCAGATTCTGCCCCATGTTGCCCGGATCATCATTCGAGAAGCGGGCATGCTCCAGGGTCTTAGGTCCCAAGGAGGCGGGATCCAGGTCACTGCCCCGATCGAGCGAGGTTCTGCGGTTTATCCGCCGAGCAGCTGGCGGCGGAGGTCGGACCGGTCCAGCAACTCCCATACTTCGACCATCCGGCCGTGCTCAAACCGAAAGAAGAGCATGTGCTCGACGCTGATCGACCGGCCGGTTGGGTCGAGTCCGCTCCAGAGACCTCGATGTGTTCCTCTCAGGGTTGCATGGGCAGCCGCTCGATCTTCGGAGGCGGCAACGGAGTGAAGGTCGAATTGGAGGTCGGGAATTCCCCCGTGGCGTGCTGATGGCGCATACGTGGGTGTTGCCCCATCGCTTTCTGACAGAATGTCTGGGTTTGGCGGCACGGGGAGGTGATTGAGTCTGCGTATCGAGGTGTTGGGTGACTTGCGCGTGCAGGGTGATGGTGTCTCGGAGCTGACCCGGGGCTCACATCGTCGACTGCTCTCGATTCTGGCTTTGGAGCCTGGTCGTCGGATTGGGACGGAGCGGCTGATCGACATGTTTTGGGGGGAGGCGCCGCCTGATGGGGCCAAGGCGGCTTTGCAGACTCATGTCTCGGCGTTGCGCCGGGTGATCGGTGCCGAGTGGATCGTCACCGAGGGGTATGGGTATCGGCTGAGTCTGGAGGACAACGGGCTCGACGTCTGGGGGTTCGTCGAGGCTGCGGAGCAGGCCAGGGAGGCGGCCGAAGTTGGGGACTGGGAGGGCTCGTTGGCGTCCTGCTCGGCTGGGTTGGGGATGTGGCGGGGACGGCCTTATATGGAGCTGGTAGACGACGAGTTCGCTCGGGCGCAGATCGTCCGTCTAGAGGAGCTCTATCTCGAGGTGTGGGAGATGTGGGCGGAGTCGGCGCTCCGGCTGGGACGCCCGTCCGAGGTGCTGCCCGAGTTGGAGCGTCTCGTGGTGGAGCATCCGCTTCGGGAGCGTCTCTGGGAGCACCTGATGACGGCCCGCTACCGGCTGGGCCGCCACGCCGAGGCACTACGGGCCTACGAGGAGTACTCCGAGGTGCTTGCCGAGATCGGTCTCGAACCTGGACCGGCACTCCGCCACCTCGAAGAAAAGATCTTGCTCCACAGTGTCGATTTGACCTCGACCAGGCACAACCTCCCGCGCGAGCTCACCACATTCATCGGTCGCGAGGAAGAGCTGAGGGTGATTGGGAAACTCCTCGGTGAACACCAGTTGGTGACTCTCACCGGCGTGGGCGGGTCGGGCAAGACCCGGCTCGCCCTCCGTGCCGCCGCAGATCAACTGGGCGAGTTCCCCGACGGCTGTTGGTTTGTGAGCCTTGCCGACCTGCGCGACCCCGAGCTCATACCTGTAGCTGTAGCAGGGTCTATAGGTCTCAAATCGCAGACAGAAGACTCATTTCGAGCGCTCATCGATTCGGTGCACAGGGACACGATTCTGTTCGTCTTGGACAATTGCGAGCATCTGCGACAGGGGGCGGCCAAGGTCGCCCACGCTCTAGCCACGGCCGGAGAGGGGGTCAAGGTTCTGGCTACCAGTAGAGAGCCTTTGCACGTGCCTGGTGAAGTCCAGGTCGAAGTGCCGCCCCTCACCGCTCCACCTGAAGGAACCGGTCAGGTGGATGTTCGCCGCTATGAGGCGGTGCGTCTCTTCGAAGATCGGGCGGCGCTGGTCGATCCACAATTCGAACTCGAAGACCACGCCGAGTTTGTCTCCCGAATCTGCCGTCGTCTCGACGGCATTCCACTGGCCATCGAGCTGGTCGCGTCCAAGGTGAAGACGTTCGGTCTCGAGTTGATTGACGAGCATCTGCACGACCGACTGCTTTCGGTGACCGTCAGCCGCACTGCAGAGGTTCCGCGGCATCAGACGCTGGAAGCAGCCATCATCTGGAGTTACGACCTGCTCGATGACAAGGAACGGCAGCTGTTCGAGCGGCTCTCTGTTTTCCGTGGCGGCTTCGACATTCCGATGGTCCAGCACATCGCCGAGGACGAACCTGGGTCGCCGGGCACCGCAATCGACGATCTCGAGAGCCTGGTCGAGAAGTCTCTGGTGACCCGAGAGCGCTCTGAGTCATCTCGTTTCAGGCTCCTCGAGACCGTGAGGGAATTCGCTACCCAACGATTGATGGATCGTGGCCGGGTAGAAAAGGCACGACGTCTCCACCTCCGATGGTGTCTCGGCTTTGCGACGATGATCGAGAACAGGATCTACGGCACGGGCCGATATGAGTTAGAGGCGCGGCTACGACTGGAGAGCGACAACCTCGAGGCCGGCCTCGAGACTGCGCGAGATGCGTCGGATCGTACGGCCATCTCTTTGGTCGCCAGCGCCTTGGCCTGGCACTCGGGCATGACAGGCAACGTGACCGGTGCCAAGACTGCCCTGCAACTTGCCCTAGAGCATGTGGGTGACGAACCGGTACGGGAAGCCGAGCTGCGGATCCGTTTGGCCGGTGCCTTCTTCGCTCTCAACATGAGCGACCGTGCTTTGGCAGAGGCCGTGTCAGCAAACGAGCTCGTGTCGTCTTTGGGTCCATCAGCCCAAAAGGCGACCGCACTCTCCAGGTTGGCCAATCTGCGGTTGCTGCTGGTAGATCAGGATCCCCGAGCGGCCCTCCCCTTGGCACGATCGGCGGTGTCGGTGGCCCAGGCCACGGGGGAGCCTGCGGCAAAGATACGGGCCGACATCAGCCTCGGACAGGTTTTGGGTTGGACCGGTGAGGTCGATGAGGCGCTCACCGTCCTTTCCAGTGCGCGGGACAAGGCGTTGAGTCTCGATGATCCTGAGCTCGCCGTTGCCGCATACAGTTTCATGTTCGACATCCTCCCGCTGCACCCAACAGAACGCCGAGAGATGCCTCGGCGACTGCTAGGAGAGCTGATCGACCGTTTCCCACTCGGCCACAGGCGGGAGCACTGGGGGCAAGTGCTGGCATGGTTTCCCTACGTATACATGCAGACCGGAGAGTGGGACAGGGCTGAAGAAGCAACCCGACTCCTGCGCGAAGGCCGCATGGAGGGTTATGACCACATCTGGTATCTGATGACCCACGGGACTCTTTGCTGGATGAAGGGTGACCTCGAGGAGGCATCACGAGCCATGACGGAGATCGAGGAGATCGAGGTCAATCCTCGTTGGTACCACGACTACTACCCGTTGCGGGCCGATATGGCCGCTGACCTGGGGGACGTGGAAGCCACTCGGGCCCACGCTCGGACGTACCTATCGGTCGAGGTGGATCCGTCGGAGGAAGCCAAGAAGCTGAGCGTCCTCAACCCTATGGTCCGAGCCGAAGTCAATGCCGCCCTCAAAAACGGAGAACGAGCGCAGGGTGCCCATATCGTCGAAGCCGAGACGGCGGTAGGGAAAATGCAGCGTATCCTCGACAAGTTCCCGCCACCAACAGAAGGGTCTCTCGCGATGGAGACCCATGGGACCCATCTCGCGTTGGCCCGCGCTGAGCTGTCCCGGGTCACCGGGCCCGATCCGGTCCTGTGGCAGGACGCCATGGAGCGAGCCGACTACATCTACTTCCGTCTCTACGCCACGCTCCGCTACGGCGAGGCCATGGTCCAGGTAGGTGACCGGGAGGCCGCCATCAAAGAGATCGGGTCGGCCCGCGCTGAGGCCTCCCGGATCGGGGCCCAGGGATTGGTGCGCCTCGCCGACGCAACGCTCTCGCCGACTTCCCAGTGAGAGACCGCGCAGGCTCGTAGTCATCCACTGAGTTCTACGTTGCCGTGGAACAGGTTCTCCGGGTCGTATGTTGTCTTGACCTCCTGGAGACGGGCCGCGTTTGGCCCCCATGCATTACTGGCTCGCTCCGCCTCGTCACGATCCATGTAGTTGGAGTAGACGCCACCAGAGCCGTGAGCAGCGATCGCGGCATATAGGTCTCGGGTCCAGGTGATCGCGGCTTCGTCATCCGCCGGGTCGGCCCACCCTGAGGAGATGCCCAACCCGAACCGGACGCCCCTATGTGGGAAGGCCGTCGCTGATGGTTGCACCCGGGAGATGGCTCCGCCCAGCGGCTCCACGAAAACATTGGAGTAGGCCCCGGGCAACGGTTCCACCCGGCCCACCAGGGTGGCGACGAGGTCGTCCGACAGGTCATCCAGGTAGGTGGCCTTCCAGTAGTAGCGCCCGCCGTCGGGCGCTCCGGCATCGAAGCTGCTCTGCAGGGTGGTATAAGGCATGGGAGCCACCACCGAGAGCATCGGATCACCAAACTCGGCGAGAGGTGCCAGCTCAACGGCGCCCGTCTCCAGGTCACCGGCATGACAACCCACCAGAGCAAGGGTGGTCTTGCCGTGCTGGTCTTCGGGGAAGGGATCTACCGGAGGCACGTTCACGAATAGCGCAAAGCAACCCACGTCGTCAGAGGCATCCAGCATGAACGAGCCATAGCCAGACAGGGCTGCGGCAGCGTCCGTCATCGGATAGAAGACCTGGGCGGTCATCACCTCCGGGCCAACCTCGTGGAGCCGGAACTCGAACGAGGTGACGATCCCGAAGTTACCCCCACCTCCCCGCAGTGCCCAGAACAGGTCCGGATGCTCGGCTTTGGAAGCAGTAACCACCTGCCCGTCGGCGAGGACGACTTCGGCTGATATCAGGTTGTCGATGGTCAAGCCGTAGCCCCGTGCCAGGTAGCCGATCCCTCCGCCGAGGGTGAGGCCTGCCACACCGGTCCGTGAGTCGACTCCACCGGTTACGGCCAGCCCGAAAGCCTGAGTCTCTGCGTCCACCTGGGCCCAGGTCGCCCCGGCACCGACACGTGCCGTTTTCGACCGCCGATCGACGCGGACGTCAGCTATTGGGCCTAAGTCGATGAGCAACCCGTCGTCGCACAGCGCCTTCCCGGCCACGCCGTGACCGCCTCCACGCACGGAGACTGCGAGCTGACTGCGATGGGCGAACTCGAGGGCGGCGATGACATCCGCCGTCCCGACACATCTTGCGATGAGCGCCGGCCGGCGGTCGATCATCCCGTTCCACACTCTGCGGGCTTTCTCATACGCCGTGTCGCCGGGTCGGATGATCTCGCCGCGCACCCTTTGGGCGAGCTCGTCGGCCTGAGTGTTGGTCACCACGGTCATGGCAGGAGTGACGCGGCGATGGCGATCATCGTCTGTCCCAATTCGGTGTCCGACCAATGATCGACACCCTTTCCGTCGCCGGAGTGTTTGGTAGCCGCCGGGGTGTCATCACCCGTCTTGGGGTTGGTGAGCAGGGTGTGGCCCTGAAAGAACGCCGCCCACTCCTGGAGACCCTGTTCGATGTGGATCGCCACCGCCCGGTCGAGCATCTCCTCGGTGGGGGTCACCCCAAACACCACCTCGAACACGAAGGTGTACGACTCGTGGGTGGCCATGTTCTCACTGAGCCACATGGGCGAGTTGCCCACCGCCTGCTCTCCGTTCTGGGAGCGGTTCATCACCATGCACTCGTGAGCCCAGGCCACTGCCGAGGTCGACACCAGGAACACTGCAGCCAGCGTGACGATCGTCGAGAGACGTTGTACCGACCTTCTCAAGGTCACCTCCTAGGTTGCTGAGCCGATCCCGGATGGACCGGCGTTGACACCGTATGGAGGAGCTCTCAACGGGCTCTGAACGCTTCCCCGCTCCCACCCAACGTCCAAATGAGAGGGCGTTCAGTGTCTGTTGAGAAGCATCTCGTACTTTCCCGGCGTCTCAGAGATTGGAGTAGCTCATGACACGACAACTGATGGTGGTCGTGTGTGTTCTCGTGCTGGCGGGCTGTGCCGACGCCGACACAACCGGAGACGCCGAGTCGGTGACGACTGCGCCCCAGCCCAGCACGGAGGGTCCTGTCGTCACCACCCAGCCGGCCGATCAGCAGGCGACGGGTGACGAGGACACCGCCGGAAGTGAAGAAGCGCCGTCTGGCGCTGGTGGTGACGGCCCCGAGTTGATTCCAGCCGGTGACAGTCAGGTGGCCATCAACGGTGAGCCCGTCGCAGCGAACAGTCTTCTCCGGTGTGAACCTTTTAGCGCCTCCGAGGAGCTCGGCCTTCCTGGCGGCGAGGACAGTGAGGTCCTGGATCTTCAGGTGTTGGGCGACGGCTACATCCTTTTCATAGGCGTCAGCAGCGAGACAGCACCTGGGGATATCCAGCTGGGTAGTCAGAGTGTCAGTATCCAAGGTCGGGCCGTTGGTGATGGTGAGTCGACCGGGGTCTTCGAAACTTCGGTGAGGCAGAACGGCGACCAGTGGTTTGGAGACGGTGCTGAGCCGGCCGATGGTCCACTGATGGAATGGACCGGTGACCGGGTGGCCGGGTCGGCGACCCTAGCCGACACTTTCGAAGCCGCGGATCCCATCGAAGTGACATTCGATGTGGTCGTTCCGGAGGAGGTCCAGGATTGCAGCCTGTGAACACCCCGACCCTCAGTAGATGGCCGCTGGCCACCACGCTGGTGGCGGCACTGCTGTTAGGCGCATGTGGCGGCGGTCGGCACCAGTTCTGTGGGAGTGGTCACCAACTGACCTACACGGATGAGGTTGAGGTTGGTTATCTGAGGTCGAACCGATCACCCTCTACGACGACGAGAAGTCGGCCGTCGCGGGGTGACTCGATGGCGAGCGGCGCCGGGCCGCGGGGTTGGCGGGCCCTAGCGGACGAGGGCGTACGCGACCGTGTCCGGCATCCCCTTGAGGGCGATCGGGCCTTGGGGCTCGAAGATGAAGCCGTCGCCGGCGGCGTCGACGACCCGTTGCGACACCAGGATCGCCCCGGGTTTGGCGGTACCTTCGAGTCGGCTCGCCAAGTTGACGTCCTCTCCCCACAAGTCGAACGCAAACCGCTTGGTGCCGATTACCCCACCGATCGATGGTCCGGAGCTAATCCCGATTCGGGTACGGAAGTCCGTGTCGAGCAGCCGATTTATCTCGGCGACAGAGGAGACCATGTCGATGGCGAGACGACAGCCCGCTGCCGCATGACCGCTCATCGGCTCAGGCACTCCGAACGTCACCATGTATCCGTCCCCGAGTGTCTTGATCTTCTCTCGCCGTGTACCGAGACCAGCTCATCGAAACGTGAGAAGACCGTGTTGAGCTCGGCCAGCAGCTGCTCGGGGGAGATTCCATGGGCATGCGCGGTGAATCCGACCAGGTCGGCGAAGAGGATCGTGGAGTCGTCATAGCTGTCAACAATCCATCCATGCGATGTCTGGAGCCGGTCGGCGATCGATTCGGGCAGCACATTGAGCAGCAGCGATCGAGATCGTGCTTGCTCGTCATGGATTCGATCGCGCATCGCGAGGGTGGCGAGCGCGGTCAACAGCAACGTCGCAAGAAGGATGTCGATGACGACGAAGCCGGCAATCGCAGGGTGAGGGCGGTCCCGGAGCGACTGGAGAGTCGGCTCGAGCAACACGAGCACGGTCCCGCCGATTCCGTGCGCGGCGATGAGTATGTAGGTGCTGCGTCGGTCGAGGGAAAGCGCGGCTATCACACAGTTGGCGATCCCCCAGAGCACGAATGCGCCGGACCAGGAGTAGCCCCCCAGGGTGACGTGGATGCATAGAACGCTCACCAGACCGAACCACACGACGAGCCGAATTGCTGGTTTGACCGATCCGGCGAAGGCGAAGATTCCGAAGCCGGATGCATAGACGACGAAGGTGGAAAACGCGAGCCAGCCTGCGATCGGCTCGCCCAGAGCGAAAAAGACCGTGAACATGGCTCCGGCGCTGACAAGAGCGAAGATCGTGACGGCCACGATGATCTTCGCGACGGAGGAGGGATCCCCGATCGTCGCGCCCATACCGGAGGATTCGACGATCCCCTCCAGTCGTCTCGAGAACCGGAGCGTGCGCTGCCCCACACGGCGAGTAAAGCAGAGTCCTCTCGGCTCCCTGCCGGCTTCAAGTTGCCGACCTTTTCACCTAGCGTCAGGGGGAGGACCGCGTCGAACTGACCGCAACGGCTGGCGCCCGTCAGGTCCCCAGTAGCCGGCAGGCTGTGGTTTTGGAGCGATTGACGCCCTGAGTGCTTCCCATTTCGCGGCTCCGCCGGCTTTTCAGACCGGAAGTTGAGTGGTCTCACCGGGGCCGTTGCGTTGGGGAGTCTGCAAAGTCACCTACATAGGCGAGACCGCTACCGACCCCGTTGTGTGTAGTCGTTGCGAGAGTCGGCTCCGCTGCTCGTCGTCCGCTGTCAGCAGGCGGTGTCGCGAAGCAACGAGGTCGGACCAGTTGGGCTCGCGTCTCCGCGTTGCCCGAGCATTCGAAGCTGAGAGCCTGGCTTTGACGAGATCGCATCCATCAGCAGCCCGTCGGTGAGGAGGGAGCGGTCGTGAACGATGACCGGCCGCCCGACGTCGCGCTCGAACACGGTGGCGACCCGCCTGCTTCCCACAGGAGGGAGTTGGATCGGTTGGCCGTGGGTGTCTACGTATCGCCCTTTGTCATCCGCGAAACCCACGCCGAGCAAAGAGTCGCCGAGGAACTTCGTTACCAACGCCGGCTCGTCCAGTCGCCGAAGGAGCTTTGAGGTGACGCCGGGCGGCGCTGTAAGCCATGCCATGGTTGGCGTCGATCTTTTCGAGTTATCTGGCACCTCGGTCAGTCGGTTTATGACGTCGCCCGCGACTACCCCCGCCTTCGAATCGCCGCTCTCCGTGACATTCCTCTGGAAGGTTGGTCCGCAATTAGGTAGTTTCTGCGCCTCATGGTGGCGAGTTCGACATCTGAAGTCCTGACGAGCCTCCAATGAGAGGAAGGCACCGAAAGCGGAGGGGTGTTCTACTTTTGTCGCGCGGTCAGCTGCCTCGACAGCGCCCTCCGCTCCGCAGGTCTCCCGAGCTGGACAGCATGCGGCGTGTGCTCGCTCTCGTCCTCGTGGCCACACTCCTGGCCCTCTCGGAAACGGCGGGAGCGGCCGACGAGACGAAGACCACTACCACAACGGTCGAGGAGTCGACCACCACCACGGCTCCGGAGCTATCCACGACCACGATCGAGGAGTCGACCACAACCACCATCACCTCGTCGACGACTGTGACCTCCGATCCCTCATCCGATTCCACGACCATTCCCCCGGCGACATCCACCACCGTCCCGACCTCGACTCAAACCATCATCCCCTCGTCCGATGACCTCGCCGAGCACGATCCCGAGCCCGAAGCGCCCGAGTTCAAGGTGGGGAACATGCGGCCACCCGCGATCGTGTCCCCCGTGGCCGGGCCGCACTCGTTCACAGACACGTTCGGAGCTCCTCGGGACGGTGGGCGGCGCCGTCACGCTGGGATCGACATCTTCGCCGGCAAGGGCGTCCCGGTGGTGGCGGTGGCGGATGGCGTCATCGAGGAGGTCTCGGAGAAGTATCTCGCCGGCCAGTACGTGATCGTCCGTCATGACGACGGATGGCGCTCCAAGTATCTCCACCTCGACGACGACAATCCCGGTACCGACGACGGTCTGGCCACTGGATACGCCACGGGCGTCGAGGTGGGTGTCCGGGTCACTCCCGGTACGGTGCTCGGATTCGTGGGCGACAGCGGCAATGCCGAGTCGACCGTGCCCCACCTTCATTTCGGTCTCTTCCAGCCAAACGGCCTGCCGGTCAACCCGTATCCGGCGCTGGCCCGTGCCCCAGATGCCGAGATGGTGCAGCTCGGCGGGGGAATGCGAGCGCTCAACACCGTGTTGGTTGGGCACCTCGACCCCGACCTCCGCGGATTCAATGCCGGCCTCGCCGTGAACGGTGATCAGGTCTACATGGGGACCTGGGGAAACGGCGAGATCTGCCCAGGCACCGGGGTCCGCGTGATCGACGTGTCCGATCCAGAGCAACCGGTCAGGCTGACCTCCTTCGCCGGAGCCGACGAGTTCCCCGGCACCGCCGCTGACAGCATATGGGTGGGCGCCGTGCATACCCAAGGGTTCGGCGGCGACGTCGCCGTGGTGGGACTTCGGGTCTGTGACGACTATCGAGCGGGCAGCCCAACCGGCCGGTTCGCCGGATTTGCGATCTACGACGTGAACGACCCGGAGGAGCCGATCCTCATCTCAGCGGTCCATTCCGGTGAGGGAACGCGCGGGGCCCATGACGTTGACGTCATCTCCAACGACGGACAGGTCCTCGCCGTGGTGACGGTACCGGGATCCCATCTCGACCATCCCGACGGGCTCGGAGACGTGAGGATGTATGACCTGACCGATCTGACGGCGGTTGTGGAGCTCTCCGATTGGGGCCTTCGTAGCAACGGGCCGCCGCTGCTGGTGGGGTTAATGGCCACAGGGGCCGGGGATCTCTCCCTCCCTGCGGTGAGTGCCTCCTGGATCGGCCCGGACCAAGTGATCGTGGCTCATTCGACGGCCGGATTGGTGACTCTCGACGTGTCGGAGCCGGAGAGTCCATCGCTGGTCGCGTTGGCCTTCCCTCTCGCCACCTTCGACCTGGTGTTTGGTGAGTCCGCCATATC
>Ga0299913_10001869_pt1 | contig 16118 bp, 9 predicted proteins | sample RVTome_9_FD_201360 | JGI IMG/M metagenome (GOLD analysis project Ga0299913, IMG submission 201360) | Soil microbial communities from uranium-contaminated site in the Upper Colorado River Basin, Wyoming, United States - RVT155D38 (version 2) ...
ATAGCTCCATCCCCGACGACGGCCGGTTGTGGATCGCGAAGACCAACCGCCCGAGCCGGGGGTGCCAGACCGTGGGGTGGCTCTCCGGGAAGATGTCCCGGCCGAAGCCGGTCAGCCGGACCGTGCCGTCGGCGGTGCCGTCGGTCCGCCAGAGATCGACGCCGCCGCGCCCGTTCGGGAGCCACAGGAACGCCGTGTCCGCCGTCGAGACCGCCACCGCGGCGTTGCCCGGCGGGCACCCTCCGGGACAGGCGAGCAGCCGAGCGGTGCCCGCCGCCGTGCCGTTCGTCCGCCAGAGGTCCGCCTTGTCGCCCGCGAACGAGGCCCAGAACACGGTGACGGCGCGGTCCGGGATCTCTACGAAAGCCCCGGGATGGGAGCTGACGGGGCCGGACGACCCGGCCCCGACGAAGCTGGGGACCGCCGCCGCGAGAACGACCAGCACCAGGGCTCGCCCCATCGATGGCCGAACCCGTCCGGAATGCGACATCGAGCTCTCCGAGGCACTGGGAGGGGTGAGGGCCCTCTTGCTGCCAAGACGACCGGAGGGGACCGGTCGGTCGTGCTACCGCGCGACCCAGCAGGACGGGAGGGACGTCCGCCGGCCCCCCTGGGCCGCTGCGCAGCCTACGGGAGACGCTGCGCTCGGCGCAATCCATCGTTCGATATAGATTCCATCAGTATCGCGAACGACCAATCGACCGTTCGGAGCCGCGCCGAAGCTCCCGGCGCGAGGCCGCGCCCCGATCGCAGGAAGTCCACAGGTTGGTCCAGGCAGCCCTCGCTCACCTCAAGGATCTCGAGATCCTGGGCGAGCCCGGCCCGCCGGTTCGCGGCCGGCGACACGCGGAGCGCGAGCCGGCCGCCGCCGCTCACCCCCCGAGCAGGTAGTCCAGCCGCTCGCCGGGGGCCAGCGGCTCGGGGTCTTCGCCGCGGGCGAAGAGGACGCCGCCGGTGGGGCCGAGGAGCTCGATCTCACCGCCTTCGACCCGCAGCAGGGCGCTCTCGCGCAGGGCGACGACCGGGCCGGGGCTCTCCTCGAGGTACTCGGCGATCCGCTGCTCGCGGGTCTCGCCCTGGTGGGTCGAGGCAGGGTCGGCGTCGGCGAAGTGGGGGTTGATCTGGAAGGGGACGAGGCCGAGGGCGGCGAGGCTCGGCGGCTCGACGATCGGCATGTCGTTGGTCGTCCGCGCGGTCGGGCAGGCGACGTTGGTGCCGGCCGAGGTGCCGACGTAGGGGGCGCCGGCGTCGACGCGTTCGCGGATCGGCGCCAGGAGGTCGCCGGCGTAGAGCTCGCGGAGCAGCCGGAAGGTGTTGCCGCCGCCGATAAAGATCGCCTCGGCCTCGGCGACCGCCCGCCGCGGGTCCGCCGCGGCGTGGAGGGAATCGACCTCGAAGCCGAGCCGGGCGAGCCGCTCGCGGGCCTTGGCCGCGTAGCCGTCGCGGTCGTAGAGGGCGAACGGCACGAAGAGGACCCGCGCGACGCCGGCGAGGAAGCCGTGGAGCCGGCCGGCGAAGTGGTCGAGGTACCCGGAGCCGTGGGAGGTCGAGTTGGAGACGAGGAGGAGACGTCGCATGGCGCACCGAGTCTACCCGCCGTCGCGCCGGGCGAGGAGCGAACGGGAGGCGCCGGCACCTCCGCCCCACGATCGGAACGGACGGCCGGGGAGACCCGGTCGTTGATATCGTGCGCCCGCCATGAGCGAACGCGCCTCCGCCGACGAGGCGGCCACTCTCGAGGGGTTGATCCAGGGCTGGGACGGGATGGCGGTCGTCACCCGTTTCGACGCGGAGAGCGGGTCGTGGGTCTTCGTCGCGCTGCACGACGACACGCTGGGGCGGCCGACCGGCGGGACCCGGCTCAAGCCGTACGCCTCGCCGGCCGAGGGGCTGCGCGACGCGATGCGGCTCGCCGCCGGGATGACCGAGAAGTGGGCGGTGGCCGGGGTGCCGTTCGGCGGCGGCAAGGCGGTGATCGCCGTGCCGGGGCCGGTCGAGGGGGAGGCGCGCAAGGAGCTCCTCCACCGCTACGGGGCGCTCGTCGAGTCGCTCGGCGGAACCTTCGGGACCGGCGAGGACCTCGGCACCACGCCCGAGGACATGGCCGAGGTCGCCCGCGCGACCCGGCACGTCCTCGGCGGCCACGGGGGGGGCGGGCTGCTGCTCGACCCGGGACCGTTCACCGCCCGCGGCGTGCTGGCGGCGATGCGGGCGAGCCTGGCGCGCGCCTTCGGGAGCGACGACCCGGCGGGCCGGCGGGTGGCGGTGCAGGGGGTCGGCGACGTCGGCGCGCCGCTCGCCCGGCTGCTCGCCGCGGCCGGCGCCGAGCTGGTGCTGGCGGACACCGACGGGGGGCGTCTCGACGCCCTCGCCGGCGAGCTCTCGGCGCAGACCGCCGCGCCGGACGAGATCGCCGCGATCGCCTGCGACGTCTATGCCCCTTGCGCGATCGGCGCGACGGTGAACCAGGCGTCGATCCCGCGGCTCGCGTGCCGGATCGTCTGCGGTTCGGCCAACAATCAGCTCGCCGAGGACGCCGACGCCGACCGGCTCCATCGCGCCGGCATCCTCTACGCCCCCGACTACGTGGCGAACGCCGGCGGCGCGATCGCCTTCGGCCGGCTGGCCGCCGACGCGAGCGCAGGCCGCGACGACCTCTACGCCCGGGTCGACGCGATCCGCGGCATCCTCGACGAGGTGTTCGCCGAGGCCGCGGAGCGCGACGAGTCACCGCTCCACGCGGCCCGGCGGCGGGTCGAGCGGACGCTGGCGGAGGGGCGCCGGCGGCGCGGCGCGTCCAGGCGGTGACCGCCGCCGACGCTGGCACGCGGGCGGCATTCCTCCTCGGCACATGACCGAAGGCATCCGCGTCACCGACGACCTCGACCTGCTGCTCGCCGTCCTCCCCGAGCCGCTCCAGGCCGAGCTCCGCCGCCGCCCGGACCTCGCGGAGCTCGTCGAGGTGGTCCTCGACCTCGGACGCCGGCCGGAGGCGCGCTTCCCCGACCGCGGCGCCGAGCTGTCCGAGCGGCCTGTCGAGCGCGCCGACCTCGACCAGGTCGTCCAGCGGGTCGGCCGGTTCGGAGCCGACAACCGGGCGGGGATCGAGCGCACCCTGCACCGGATCTCGGCGATCCGCAACCGGGCCGGCGACACGGTGGGGCTGACCTGCCGGGTGGGACGGGCGGTCTACGGGACGGTCGAGATCCTCCGCGACGTCGTCGAGGAGGGGGTGTCGATCCTGCTCCTCGGCCGGCCGGGGGTGGGCAAGACCACCCTGCTCCGGGAGGCGGCGCGGGTGCTCGCCGACGACGTCGGCAAGCGGGTGATCGTCGTCGACACCTCGAACGAGATCGCCGGCGACGGCGACGTGCCGCACCCGGGGATCGGGTGCGCCCGGCGGATGCAGGTCCCCTCCCCTGCCGCCCAGGCCGAGGTGATGATCGAGGCGGTCGAGAACCACATGCCCGAGGTGATCGTCATCGACGAGATCGGCACTCAGGCCGAGGCCGTCGCCGCCCGCACGATCGCCGAGCGCGGCGTGCAGCTCATCGCCACGGCGCACGGGAACACGCTCGACAACCTGCTCCAGAACCCGACGCTGTCGGACCTCGTCGGCGGCATCCAGCCGGTGACGCTGTCCGACGAGGAGGCGCGCCGGCGGCGGACCCAGAAGACGGTGCTCGAGCGCAAGGCGCCGCCGACCTTCGACGTGCTCGTCGAGATCCACTCGACCGACGCCCTCGCCGTCCACCACGACGTCGCCGACGTCGTCGACCGCCTCCTGCGCGGCAGCCCGCCGCGGCCCGAGCTTCGGCGCCGGACCGCCGACGGCGAGGTCGAGATCCGCCCGCCCGCGGGGACCGGACGCGAGGCCCGGGGCGGCGGCGCGGGCGAGGGCCGGGGCGCGTGGGGCGGCCCGACCGGCGAGGGCCGCGAGGACCCGAGCCGGGCGAGCGGAGACCGGGAGGGGGGTGAGCCCCGGGCCGAGGCGCGCCACGGCGCGAAGCGTCGGACGGCCTGCCCCCCCGAGGCCCCGGCGGTGGCCGCCGGGAAGCGCGCCGCGGGCACCCCCGCCGGCGACGACGGCGGGCGAGGCGCCCGCTGGCCCGGCGCCGCCCGCCCCCCCGCAGGCCGCGCCAGCCGCATCCTCCGCGTCTTCCCGTACGCGGTGTCGCGGGCGCGGCTCGAGCGGGCGATCCGCAAGTTCGGGGTGCCGGCCTACGTCGTCGACGACCTCGGGCAGGCGGACGTCATCCTGACGACGAAGGCCCAGGAGCGCCGCCAGCCGCGCAAGCTCCGCGACGCGCAGGCGCGCGGCGTGCCGCTCCACCTGGTGAAGAGCAACACGGTGACCCAGATGGAGAGCTTCCTGCGCTCCGCCTTCCACCTCGGCGAGCTGCGCGGCGACGAGACCGCGGCGCTCGAGGAGGTCGAGGACGCGGTCGGCGCGGTGCTCGACCACCTCCAGCCGGTCGAGCTCGCCCCGCGCGGCCCCTACCTCCGCCGCCTCCAGCACCAGGTCGCCGAGCGCCACCGCCTCCCATCGGAGAGCAAGGGGGACGAGCCGTACCGCCGGGTCGTCGTCTTCCCCCCGTAGCCCTCCCGGCCGGCCTGGCGGCACACCGATTGCTTCCTCCTGGGCCAGGCCCGCCCTGCCGGGCTCAGGAACGGAAAGGCCGTCGCCTCCCGGTGAGAACGCCTCAGAGAGCCCGCCCATGCCGAACGAGTCCCATCTGCCCGCCCCGGACGCGGCGACCGCCACGGCCGAGCGGATCCTCGTCCTGACCGGCCCCGGCCGCGGCGCCGACGATCCCGCGGTCGGTGCCTTCGAGGGGTCCGACCTGCCGGTCGAGCCGGTCACCGACCTCGCCGCCCTCGCCGCGGAGGCCGAGCGCGGGTGCGCGGTCGTCTTCGTGCCGCTCCCCGCCGTCCCCGCCGAGGACGTCGGCCGCCTGGAGGAGGAGCTCGCCGGCCGCGGCCCGCTCGGCGAGATCCCCGTCCACCTCGTCGATGCCCTGCGCGCCGGGCTCCCCGACGGGACGCTCGAGCGGCTCGCCGCCCTCCCCCACGTCACGGTGTCCGACGGCGTCCCGCCGCCCCAGCACCTGGTGGCGACCGCCCGCGGCGCCCTGCGCGACCGCCAGCGCCAGGCCTACGTGCACGGCCTGCTCGGGCGGATCGAGGAGGCCGAACAGCGCGAGGAGCGGCTGGTCGCGACGCTGGGCCACGAGCTGCGCAACCCGCTCGGCGTGATCACGACGGCGCTGTCGGTCATGGAGCGGATCGAGGGCGAGGAGGGGCCGACCGTGCGCCACCGGCGGATGATCGAGCGCCAGGTCGAGACCCTGATCGAGCGGATCGACGAGCTCCTCGCCGGCGAGTTCGAGCCCGAGCAGCTGCGCGCCCGCGAGTGGCCGCCGCCGCGCCCCGGCCGCCCGGCCGCCGCCGAAGACATCGCTCCCCTCCCCGCCGGGCCGCCGATCCTGGTCATCGAGGACGACGACGACGGCCGGGCGGCCCTCGCCGAGCTCCTCGGCCTGTGGGGCTACGAGGTCCAGACGGCCCGCGACGGCGAGAGCGGGATCGAGAAGGCGATCCGGCAACCCCCGAGCGTCGCCCTGGTCGACATCGGCCTGCCCGGGATCGACGGCTACGAGGTCGCGCGCCGGCTCAAGGTCGAGCTCAACGGCTCGACCCCGCGGCTGATCGCGATGACCGGCTACGGCCAGCCCGAGGACCGCCGGCGCGCCATGCAGGCCGGCTTCGAACGACACCTCGTCAAGCCGGTCGACGCGAGCCGCCTCGCGGCGCTCCTGGCCGACGACGCACGCGCCGGGGTGGCCTGAGCCGACGCCTCCCCGAGGACACGTATGACGATCGACCCCGCCGAGACGCCGGACGTCCCGACCGCCGACGCCGCGCCCACCCTGCGCGACCGGCCGCTGCGCCTCGACCCCGACCTCGACGACGCCGGCCGACCGGGCGCGGGGACCAGCCCCGCCGGCGAGGGGGCCGAGGGGCGCGTGCTGATGCTCGCCAGGGTCGGGCTCGACGAGGCGCTGGCCGAGAAGGTCCTGACCAAGGCCGGGATCGAGCTCCTCGTCCGCCGCGGCGGCGACGAGATCGCCGAGCTGCTCGCCGGCGGCGCCGGGGCGCTGATCGTCTCCGCCGAGGCGCTGAACCCGACGAGCCTGCGCCAGCTCCTCGACGCCCTGGCCGACCAGCCTCCCTGGTCCGACCTGCCGATCCTCGCCCTGCCCCAGGAGGAGAGCGCCTCGAGCCGCTGGACCACCGGCGCGATGGAGCGGCTGGGGAACGTCATCTTCCTCGAGCGCCCCGTGCGCAACTCGACGCTGCTCTCGGCGGTGCGCAGCGCCCTGCGCGACCGCAAGCGCCAGTACCGCTTCCGCGCCATGCTCTCCCGCCTCGAGCGGGTCGAGCGCAAGCGTAGCGAGTTCCTGGTCGAGCTCGGCCACGAGGTCAGAAACCCGCTGAACGTCGTCCGCAACGCGGCGTCGATCTTGCGCGAGCTCGGCGACGGAGGACCGTCCGAGGACCGCGAGCGCGCCCTCGAGCTGATCGAGCGCCAGACGACCCAGCTCTCGCGGATGGTCGACGACCTGCTGAACGTCTCGCGCTTCAACCTCGGCCAGATCGCGCTCGAGAGGCGCACCGTCGACCTCGGCGCCGTGGTCCGCGAGACCCTCGAGCGCTTCTCGCTCACCGCCAAGGCCGAGGGGGAGGAGCTGGGGCTCGACCTCGACGCCGACGAAGTGCCGGTGCAGGCCGACCGCGAGTCGCTCGAGCAGGTGATCTTCCACCTCGTGCGCGCCGCGATCCGCGACGCCCCGGCCGGCGGCAAGGTTCACCTCGAGGTCGCCGCCGACGGCCCGCGCGCCACCCTCGTCGTCCGAGCCGCCGCCGGCGAGGACACCCCGGCCCTCGACCAGGCGCTGCCGATCGTCCGCAACCTGCTCGAGCTCCACGGCGGGCGGGTCGAGGGCCGGCGCGACGACGCCGAGGCGGTCGTCGTCGCCAGTCTCCCGCGGCGGGCCGTCGAGCGCGGCGGGCGGCGCCACCGCGGGGCCGCCGGCGCCCCGGCGCGCGACGCCGGGCCGCTCTCGGTGCTCGTCGTCGAGGACTCGAGCGACGGCCGCGAGGGGCTGCGCCAGCTCCTCGAGCTCAAGAGCTACCGGGTGCGGATGGCGGCCGACGGCGGCGAGGCGCTCGACGCCGTCCGCGAAGAGCGCCCCGATGTCGCCCTGGTCGACATCGGCCTGCCCGACATGGACGGCTACGAGGTCGCCCGCCGCCTGCGCGCCGAGGAGGACGGCGGCGAGCCGCTGCCGCTGATCGCGCTCACCGGCTACGGCCAGCCCGACGACCGCCGCGAGGCGCTCGAGGCCGGCTTCGACCTCCACCTCGTCAAGCCGGTCGACCCCGATCAGCTCTTCGGTCTGCTCGCCGACCTCGCCGCCGAGGGCGGCGGCGGGAAGAAGAACGGGAAGAGGAGGGCGGCGAAGACGAAGTAGAGGGCGACTCGCGCGCCGCCCGGCGGAGCGGCTCAGCTCGCCACGATGTTCACGAGACGGCCGGGAACGTAGATCACCTTCCGCACCGTCAGCCCCTCGGTGAACTTGCGACCGCCCTCGCTGGCCAGGGCCTGCTCCTCGGCCTCGTCGCGGGAGACGCCGGCGGGCACGGTCAGCCGGTCGCGCACCTTGCCGTTGACCTGGACGACCAGGGTGAGCTCGTCCTCGGCCGCCGCCTCCTCGTCGAAGGCGGGCCAGCGCTGGAGGTGGACCGACGCCTCGCCGCCGCGCAGGTGCCACAGCTCCTCGGCGAGGTGCGGCGCGACCGGGGCGAGGAGCCGCAGGTAGGCCGAGGCCGCCTCGGACCACTCCTCGGAGCCGACCGCCCCCTCCCCCGCCGCCTTCGCCATCTCGTTCGCCAGCTCCATCAGCGCCGAGACGACGGTGTTGAACTGGAAGCGCTCGAAGTCGTCGGTGACCTGGCGGATGGTCTGGTGGAGCTTGCGGCGCAGGGCGCGGAGCGACTCCGGCGAGGCGGTGGGGCCGCCCTCGGCCGGCGCGTCGAGGAGCATCGACCACACCCGGCGGAGCCAGCGCACCGCGCCTTCGATGCCGTCGGGCGACCACGGCCCCCCCTGCTCCCAGCGGCCGAAGAACATCAGGTAGGCGCGCACCGTGTCGGCCCCGTACTCGGCGACCAGCTCGTCGGGGGCGACGACGTTGCCGCGGCTCTTCGACATCTTCTCGGAGTCGGCGCCGAGGACGATCCCCTGGTTGCGGAGCTGAAGCATCGGCTCGTCGCCCTGGACGACCCCGAGGTCGCGGCAGGCCTTGTGGAAGAACCGGGTGTAGATCAGGTGCATCGTCGCGTGCTCGATGCCCCCGGTGTAGGTGTCGACCGGCATCCAGTAGCGGTACTCGGCGGCGTCGAACGGGCCGTCGTCGTAGCCGGGCGACAGGTACCGCAGGTGGTACCACGAGGAGTCCATGAAGGTGTCCATGGTGTCGGTGTCGCGCTCGGCCGGACCGCCGCAGGCCGGGCAGTCGACCCGCTTCCAGGTCGGGTCGAGCTTGAGCGGGCTCTCGCCGGTCGGCCGCCACTCGACGTCGTCGGGCAGGGTGACCGGCAGCTCGGACTCGGGCACCGGCACGACCCCGCACTCCGCGCAGTGGATCATCGGGATCGGCGCGCCCCAGTAGCGCTGGCGCGAGATCAGCCAGTCGCGCAGCCGGTAGTTGACCGCCCGCTCGCCGGCGCCCCGGGCCTCGAGCCAGGCGCACACCCGCTCGTAGGCCTCCTCGGCCGGCGTCCCCGACAGCTCGCCCGAGTCGACCATCTCGCCGCGCACCGGCGCCGCCTCGGTCATCGTCTCGCCCTCGAGGGGCTCCTCGCCCTCGGGGCGGATCACCGGGCGGACCACGAGCCCATAGCGGCGGGCGAAGGCGAAGTCGCGCTCGTCGTGGGCCGGCACCGCCATGATCGCGCCGGTGCCGTAGGTGGGGAGGACGTAGTCGGCGATCCACACCGGCACCCGCTCGCCCGAGGCCGGGTTGACCGCCCGGCCGCCGGTCGCCACCCCGGTCTTCTCGCGGTCCGCCGCCTCGCGCTGGACGTCGGTCTGCCGCGCGGTGCGCTCGACGTACTCGGCGACCGCCTCGCGCCGGTCGTCGGAGGTCAGCGCCCCGACCGCCGGGTGCTCGGGCGCCAGCACCAGGAAGGTCGCCCCCCACACCGTGTCCGGCCGGGTGGTGAAGACCTCGATCTCGGGGCCGCCCTCGGTCGGGAAGCGGATGCGCGCGCCCTCGGAGCGGCCGATCCAGTTCGTCTGCAGGGTGCGCACCCGCTCCGGCCAGTCGATCCCCGAGAAGTCGAGCAGCTCCTCGGCGTAGCGGGTGGTGCGGAAGAACCACTGCTCGAGCTCCTTGCGGGTGACCGGCGTGTCGCACCGCTCGCAACGGCGGTCCTCGCCGACGACCTGCTCGCGGGCGAGCGTCGTGTTGCAGGAGGGGCACCAGTCGACCGCCGCCCGCTTGCGGTAGGCGAGCCCCGCGGCGTGGAACTGGAGGAAGAACCACTGCGTCCAGCGCAGGAACGACGGGTCGCACGAGACGGCCTCGCGCCGCCAGTCGAACATCGCTCCCATCAGCCGGAGCTGCCCGCGCATCCGCTCGACGTTCCGCCAGGTCCACTCCCGCGGGTGGACGTTGCGCTGGATCGCCGCGTTCTCGGCCGGCAGCCCGAAGGCGTCGAAGCCGATCGGGAAGAGGACGTTGGCCCCCTGCATCCGCCGGTAGCGGGCGCGCGCGTCGGACGGCGTCATCGCGTACCAGTGCCCGATGTGGAGGTCGCCCGACGGGTACGGCAGCATGGTCAGCGCGTAGTGCTTCGGCCGCGGGTCGCCGCCCTCGGGCACGTCGGCGTGGTAGAGGCCGTCGGCCTCCCAGCGCGCCTGCCAGCGCGGCTCGATCTCGGCCGGGTCGTAGGCGGGCGCGGGCTCGGAGGACGCCTGCCTCCTCGGGGTCGGGGGGCTGCCGGTCCGGGTCTCGCTCATCTCGGGAACGCCGCTTGCTACGGAAACCGGCGCCGGACCCTCCGGCGCCGGAGCCGCCCATGCTAGCGCAGCGCGGCCACCGGACCTCCCGCCTCCCCGACCCGCGCGCCGCCCATGGGCCAGACCCTCCCCCCGCTCGCCGCGCAGCTCGCCTGGCTGCTGCTGCTCGCCCTGCCGGTCGCCTGCGTCGCCTGGACGGTCACCCACGAGGAGATCTTCCGCGAGCCCCGCGAGTGGTGCCGGCGCCGCTGCGACCGCGCCCGGAGCGTCGTCACGCGGAAGTTCTTCTACCTCTTCACCTGCGAGTACTGCTTCAGCCACTGGGTGGCGCTCGGCTTCGTCGCGCTCTTCCGCTTCCGCCTCCTGGTGCCCGACTGGCGCGGCTACGTCGCCGGCTTCTTCGCCCTCGTCTGGGTCGCCAACCTCTACGTCTCGGTCTTCGGCTGGCTCCGCCAGGAGCTCAAGCACGAGACGATCGAGGCCAAGCGCGACGAGATCGAGCTCGAAGAGGAGGAGAGCGGCGACGTCCCGCCGGGACGCGGGGAAGGCACCGGTTGAGGCCTGCTCGGGAGCTCACTCCGTGCGCAGGAACGGCGGGTCGCTCCAGTCCCAGACGCGGGACGGGGCGCGGTCGAGGTCGACCGGGGTCTCGTGCCAGCCCCACGGGCCGACGTCGCGCGCTCCGCGGGCGTTGACGAAGACGCCCCAGGCGACCGCGGCGGCGAGGAGGGCACGGCCCGTCCACAGCGCCGGACGCCCGGCCCGACCGCGGCGCAGCGAGCGGCCGGCCGGTCCGCGCGCGGACCGGCCGGCGCGAGCGGGCTTCGCTGCGCGAGCGCCACCCACCGTCGGCGCGGCGAGCACCCCCACCGCGGGCATCGCCAGCCAGACGAGGAGCGGCAGGAGGTCGGTCATGAACCGCGGGCCGTAACCGTGGCCGGCCCACCAGTGCGGGAAGGCCGAGACGACGAGCCAGTGGACGACGCAGGCCGCCGCGGCGGCGGCTTCCGGGGCGCCCTCGCGCCGGGTCAGGCGGCCGCGGACGAGCCACAGTCCCCAGCCGGCGAAGGCGACGAGCGGGGCATGGACGAGGAGGCCGCGGGCCGGCGACACCAGGTTCGCGGCCAGCGCCTCGAGGTAGGCGTCGTGGAAGGCGAGTCGGCCGGGCAGGTGGTACGGCGGGAGCCACGCGCCGTAGACCGCGCGGCTCCACAGGGCGAAGGGGACGAGGACCGCCCCGGCCGCCGCCAGCCACCCGGGGACCCGCCGCGGCCAGCGGACGGCGACCGCCGCGCCGAAGGCGACGAGCGGGATCGCGGCCGTCGGGCGGACGACGTAGGCGAACGCGAGCGGCAGCGCGGACGCGGCGGTCGCCCAGGCCCGCTCCTCCCCCCGCACCAGGAGCAGCAGCGCCCCGGCGAGACAGAGGACCACCGGCCCGTGCTGCCACAGGCCGCGGCTGAGAATCGACCAGGCGGGGGTCGCGAAGGCGAAGGCGAGGGCCAGGCCGGCGGCGACGGGCCCGGTCAGCCCGCCCGCAGCGGCCCCCGGCACGCCGGTACGCCGCCGGGTGCCGAGAGGGACCAGGACCGCCGCGGCCAGGGCGACGAGGACGCTCGCCAGCGTCTTCGCCAGCTTCGTCGTCGGGTGGTCGGGGGGGACGGTCCGCAACCGGGCGTACGGATCGTTCCCCAGCGCCCGCGCACCGGCGTCGACCACCGCCACGAACGGCGCGACGAGGAGAGCCGTGCCCGCCGGGAAGGTCGAGCGCAGCCGCCCGCGGACCTCCTCGACCCGGTAGTCGTCCGCCGGGATCACCGCCCGGTACTCGTCGAGGTCGAGGTCCCCCTCCCGCACCAGCGACCACGCCTCGTGGAGGGTCCACAGCGAGTCGTACGAGACGTTGACCTTGCTGTCGCGGTAGACCGCGAAGACGACGACGAGGACGGCGAGCGCGGCCGGGACGATGCCGAGGCCCCGGGCGCCTCGCGACGCGGGCCGACGGCTCAGGGCGCGGCCTCCCCGGCCGCGGCGGCGTCCGCCGTGGCGTGGAACCGCCGCCCCTCGGCCGCCATCTCGCGGAGCAGGCTCGCCGGCGCGAACCGCTCGCCGTGCCGGGCCGCGTGCTCCTCCAGCCGCTCGACGACCCACCCGAGACCCCGTCGGTCGGCCTCGCGCAGGATGCCGCCGCGGAACGGCGGGAAGCCGAGCCCGAAGACGACGCCGACGTCGACGTCGCGCGGGTCGGAGATCACCCCGTCGGCGATCGCCCGGGCGGTCTCGTCGAGCATCCGCAGCCAGCAGCGCTCGGCGATCTCCTCCTCGGGCACGGGGGCCGGCCGCCAGTCGAGGAGCGGGTAGACCGACCCGTCGACGACCCGCCGGCGCCCCTGCTTCCGCCGCCGCCCGCGCTCGCTGCCCGCGTAGACGTAGAACCCCCTCCCGGCCTTGCGGCCGGTGCGGCCGTCCGCGAGCATGCGGCCGAAGACCTCGGGCGGTGCGTACCGCTCGCCGAGCCGCTCGCGCATCGCCCCCGCGGCGTGGGCGGCGACGTCGAGGCCCACCTCGTCGAGCAGCTTCAGCGGCCCGACCGGGAAGCCCCAGCGCTCGAGCGCGCCGTCGATCTCCTCGATCCGGGCGCCGGCGGCGAGGAGGCGGGCGGCCTCGTCGAGGAACGGGCCGAGCACCCGGCTGGTGAAAAAGCCCGGCCCGTCGTCGACCACGATCACCGTCTTGCCCATCTCGCGGGCCAGCGCCACCGTCGTCGCGACGGTCTCGGGCGAGGTCCCCGGGTGGCGGATCACCTCGACGAGCGGCATCCGGTGGACCGGCGAGAAGAAATGCATGCCGACGACGTGGTGCGGGCAGCGGGCCTCGGCGGCGATCTCGGCGATCGGCAGGGTCGAGGTGTTCGAGGCGAAGATCAGGTCGGCCGGCCCCGCGGCCTCGGTCTCGGCGAGGACCGCCCGCTTGACCGCCAGCTCCTCGAAGACCGCCTCGACGACGAAGTCGGCCCCCGACAGCGCGTCGGCACGGGTCGTCGGGACGATCCGAGCCATCGCCGCCGCGACGCCTCCCGGCCCGAGCCGGCCGCGGCCCGCCAGCTCGCCGAAGCGTCCCGCGGCCGCCGCCAGCCCGCGGCCGAGCGCGGCGTGGTCGCGGTCCTTCAGCACCACCGGCCGGCCGCGCTCGGCCAGGGCCTGCGCGATCCCGGCGCCCATCAGCCCCGCGCCGAGCACCCCGACCGGACCGCGGACCTCCCGCGCGCCGGCGGCGATCCGGTCGGCCCGCCCGTCGACCGCGTGCTTGGCGAAGAAGACGGCGATCAGGCTCTTCGCCACGTCGGAGACCACCAGCCCGGCGAAGGCGCGGGCCTCGACCTCGAGGGCTCGCTCGAGCGGCCGCCCCATCCCCTCGCGGACGACCTCGATCGCGGCGAGCGGCGCCGGGTAGCGGCCGCCCGTCCGCGCCAGGACCGTACGCCGCGCCCGCCCGTAGACCGCCCGGGCGCCCGGCGGGGTCCGGGCCAGGAGGCCGGCGGCCCGGGCAGCGAGAGAGGGGCGCCGGCGGCGCCGCGCGGCGAGCGCACGACCGCCGTCCGCCGCGGCCGCCTCGACCAGCGCCCGGGCCGCGTCGCCCAGCGCCTCGGGCGCGCAGACCTCGTCGACCAGCCCGAGCGCGAGCGCGCGGAGGGCCGAGACCGCCCGGCCGGTGAGGATCAGGTCGAGGGCGGCCGGCACGCCGACGAGGCGCGCCAGCCGCTGGGTGCCGCCGAGGCCGGGGATCAGCCCGAGCTGGACCTCCGGGAGGCCCAGCTTCGTCCGCCGGTCGGAGGTCGCCACCCGCGCGTCGCAGCACAGCGCGACCTCGAGCCCGCCCCCCAGCGCCGGCCCGTGGATCGCGGCGACGGTGGGGAACGGCAGGGCGGCGAGCCGGCCGGCGAGGGCGTGGCCGCGGGCGAGGAGCTCGGCGACCCGCCCGGGAGACTCCAGGGCGGCGAGCTCCTCGACGTCGGCCCCGGCGACGAACCCGTCCGGCTTGCCGGAGACGATCACCGCGCCGCGGAACGGACCCCCCTCGAGCTCGGCGAGGATTCCTTCGAGCCAGCCGAGAGTCCGCGACGACAGGGTGTTGACCCGCTTCGCAGGATCGTCGAGCACCAGCCAGGCGAGCCCGTCGCGGCGCTCGAGCCGGCCGGGCGGCCCCGGCGGCCGGGCCGGCTCCGCGGCCGCGCTCTCCGCCGCCGCCCTCTCTTCCGCCGCGGGCTCCGGCGTCACGGGCAGGGGAACGCCCCGGTGTCCTGGATCGGCCGGAACGGGGTGCCCTGCGGGTTCGAGTAGGCGCGCCGGCCGCCGGCTGCGGTGTCCTCGACGACGAGCTCGACCGCGACGTCGGTCAGCCCGCCCGCGAAGACCCAGAACCGCCCGTTCACCGGGCAGCCGTCGAGCACCTTGACGATCAGCTCGAGGTTCGTGTCGCGGAAGAACCAGAACCACCCGGTGTCCACCGTCAGCGGCTCCGCCCGCCCCTCGCCCGCCGTCCCCTCCCCCGTCGCCCAGGTCGCGGTCACCCGAAACCGGTCGCCCGCCCCGAGGCAGAGGACCGTGTCGGAGGGGACGCAGGGCTCCGGCGGCGCCACCTGCCCGGGGTAGCGCCGGCCGTGGACGCTGCGCCCGAAGTCGTCGGCGACGACCGTCCAGCCGGCCCACAGCCCGCTCGCCGCCCCCGGACCGCCGAAGGCGCCGACCGCCGGGTGAGCCGGGGCGCCGGCCGCGGTCTCGTCGATCCGGAAGTCGAGGCCGAGAGGCGTCCCCTCGGCGCTCCAGCGCTGGCCCCACACCGAGCCGCCGAACCGCCCGTCGAGCCACACCACCGCGAAGGCGTCGTCGGCCCCCGCCGCGTCCGGCGTAGTCCGGTCCGAAACTCCCGTCCCGACCCCGATCTCCGCCGGGAAGAGCGCCTGGGAGCCACGAAAGAACCGCACGAAGGCCCCGATACCTTGCTGGCCGCCCGTCCGCGGCCCCTGCCAGGCGACCAGGTAGGTCCCCTGCCCGCTCGCCGCTGCGGCCGGCCGCACCTGCCGCCCGGCGGCGTTCAGGTGCGCCCGGAGAATCGGCCCCGGGACCGGCCCGGAAGGGCCCGGCTCGAGGTGCCGCACCAGCACGTCGTCCTCCTCCGGCCCGAAGGCGAAGCTCTGCCAGGCGACGAGCCACCCCCCGTCCGAACCGGCGGCGACCGCCGGCGAGCTGACCAGCGCCCCCGGCGCCTCGTCGATCCGCACGACCGCGCGTAGCTGTCCCGACGCCAGCCGCTCCCGGGCGAGGATCTCGACCCCGGTGAAGATCGGCGCCCCGGCCTCGTCGGCGCCCTCGAACCGCTGCCTCTCCCAGACGAACACCACCCGGCCCGAGGCGTCCACCGCCACGCCGGGCTCGGCGTACACCTGCGCCGGCTGCGACGCGACGACGACCTCGAGGCCCAGGGCCGTCCCGTCCATCGCGAACCGCCGCGCCACGACCTCCCGCGCGAAGCCGGCTCCCGGCCGCGACCAGACCAGCCACACCGTCCCGTCCGGCGCCGCCGCCGCGGACGGCACCGCGTCGAGCACCACGGTCGACGGCAGGAGCTGCGTCTCGGGCCCCAGCGGCTCCCCGTCCTCCCCGAACCCCCGCCCGCACAGCGCCACCTCCTCCCCGCACTCCCCGATCCACAGGTACAGCCCCTCCCCCAACGGCCCGGCGACGACGACCGGGGCCGGCGTCACCGTGACCGGCTCGGCGCTGACCGGGAAGGGCGGCCCGGCGGGCGTTGGCTGGGCGTGGAGGGCGGCGGGGGACGCGAGAACGAGGAGGGAAACGGCAACGAACGGCAGGGTGCGACGTGACGACATGACGGGCGGATGATAGCGGTTCGGCGGGGTGAGGCGGACCGGAAAAAGCAAGAGCTGTGAGCAGACGGAGTCGGGCCGTGGGGAGGCCGGGAGGGGTGGGGCGCCGGCGGGGGAAACGGCGGCGGCTTCCGGGTGGATGAC
>Ga0299913_10001870_pt1 | contig 16117 bp, 10 predicted proteins | sample RVTome_9_FD_201360 | JGI IMG/M metagenome (GOLD analysis project Ga0299913, IMG submission 201360) | Soil microbial communities from uranium-contaminated site in the Upper Colorado River Basin, Wyoming, United States - RVT155D38 (version 2) ...
GGCGTCGTGCTGGTCGGGCAAGGACTGGGTAGTGCCGCCGGCGTCGCCGTTAGGCGCAACCTCGGTCGCGGAGTCCTCGGCGCGCTGGACCAGGGTGCTGGGGCAGCATTCGGTCTGCTGCGCGGCGTGTTCGTCGTGTGGCTCATCGGCGGGCTGATTGGCGTGTTTCCAATCCCGATCCTGGCGGCCGAGGCGCGTCAATCGCTGATCCTGCGCGCCCTCGATACCCGCCTGCCGTCGCCGGTCGTTCTCGCCGCCGAGCTGGGGCGGGTGATCGAAGCGGCCGGGCTACCGGACGTCTTCATCGGCGCCCCGCCGGCGGTCGAACTGCCTGAGAACGGGCCGACGCTCGCTGAGGCTGAGCGCTTGGCCGCCGATGCCAGGGCCAGCACCGTCCGCGTCGAGGCCACCGCCTGCGCCAACTTCCTGACCGGAACTGGGTTTGCCGCCGATCCCGACAGCATCGTTACCAACGCCCACGTCGTCGCCGGCGCTGAGCAGGCATGGATCTCGTTCGACGGCGGGTTCGATCGTTATCTCGCCGAAGTGGTCCACTTCGATCCGTCGCTCGATGTCGCCGTGCTGCACGTCGATGGGCTCGATGCGGACCCGCTCGATTTCGCCGCCGCGCCGCCTTCGCGCGGCGACCCGTCGGTGGCAATCGGCTTCACCGGGGGCGGCCGGCAGCGGCTCATCCCGGCAGTCGTCAGCCGTGTGATCGATGCCGTGGGACGCGACATCTACGGCTCCCAGATCGTCGGCCGCGAGGTGATCGAGTTGCGTGCCGATGTGGCGCCCGGCGATTCCGGCGGACCGCTGGTTATGGACGACGGGACGGTCGGGGGGGTCACCTTCTCCGAGTCGCGCCGCGATGCGCTGATCGGCTACGCGCTGACGGCTGAGTCCGTGCAGGAGTCGATCACCGCGGCCCTCGACAGCGAGCGTTCGGTCGCGACCGGAGTGTGCCTCCGCTGACTTGACGCTAACGCGCCTTGATCAGTCGGCCGCGGCGGGTGATGGCGCGACTGGAAAGGGCGGCCACGCCCATCGCGATCAAGGCCCGCTCGGCTGGCGGCAGCGGGCGCACGACGGCGAGGAACTGCTCCGCGCGTGCGCCGTCGACCTGGGCCAGCAGGCCGCGACCTGCGGTCGTGATCTCCAGAGTCCGCTGCCGGCGGTCGGCCTCCTCCTCGCGGCGCTCCACGAACCCGCGCCGCTCAAGCGCCGACACGACCCGGCTGGTCGCCGACGGCGAGCGGCCGATCCGCTCGGCAAGATCGGCGATCGTCAGCGTTTCGGTGCCATCAATCGCGTAGAGCGCGGCCAGCTGTGCGAATCCCATCCCGAGCGCGCTCAGCTGGGCGGCAAAGCCGACGACCAAGTCGCGCCACAGCGCGCGCCCCATGGCGATGCGGTCGGAGAGCAGGCGCGGGTTCTGCATCTCGTCGCGCGCGGCGGCCACGCTCGGGCTCAGGTCGTCAACGTCCATCTGTATCAGGTTCCGTCGAGGTTCCGCTCCGCGCGGCATACAGGCGCCACTCTCCAGGAACGCCCTTGAGCTGTACCGCTCCCCGTTCCTCGAAGTCGATGCCCGATCCGGCGACCAGGTCACGCACGGTGCTGCTGACGAGCACCTCACCGGGGCCGGCGAGTGCCGCGACGCGGGCGCCGATGTGCACGGCCATACCGCGGACGTCGCTGCCGGCAAGCTCGATCTCGCCGGTGTGCAGCCCAGCTCGCACCTCGATTCCCAGCGGCCGCACCGTTCCGACGATTTCCTGAGCGCAGCGGATCGCGCGCGCGGGGCCGTCGAAGGTGGCCACGAAGCCGTCGCCGGCGGTATCGATCTCGCGCCCGCGGAAGCGCCCGAGCTGAGTCCGAACGATCGCGTTGTGGCGGTCCAGCAGGAGTGCCCAGTCGCGGTCGCCGAGGCGCGCAGCGGTCTCGGTCGACGCGACGATGTCGGTGAACAGGACCGTCGCCAGGACGCGGTCGATCTCGGCCACCGGTCGCACGCCGGTCAGGAACTCCTCGATCTCGTCGACGATCTGGTCGGGATCGATCCACGGGATGTGGTCGTCGCCGGGTAGCTCCACGAATCGGGCTCCGGGGATGTGCTCGGCGATGTAGCGACCTTCTTCCGGGCGCGAGTCGCGGTCACCCGTCCGATGGAGCACCAGTGTCGGCGCGCGAACGGTGGGCAGTATGGGCCGAACGTCGATCGCGCTGTTCATCAGGATCAGGTCGCGCGCCGCGCCCGGGCTGGCCGATGCACGAGCCCTCGTCCGCCACCAGGCGACCATCTGCTGGTCGGCGTTGGGCGCCATCGTGCCGAGCTCGGCTTCGGCACCCCAAGTCCGCTCGACCAGCCTGGCAGTGGCACGCCGCGATTTCCAGGTCGGCGCCCAGGGGTAGTCGGCGTCCGGATCGCGGCGCTTGGCGTAGGTGCCGTACAGCACGAGCGACGAGGTCCGCTGCGGGTAGGTGGCGGCAAACAGGATCGACATCGGCCCGCCCTCGGAGTAGCCGAACAGGGCCGCGCGCTGGCTGCCGGTGGCATCCATGACTGCCCGAACGTCGTCCATCCGCGTTTCGAGGTCAGGCAGGCCGCCGGGCCGATCGGAGAGACCGGTGCCGCGCTTGTCAAATCGGATCAGCCGCGAGAACGAGCCGAGTCGCCCCAGCAAGTGCGCCGATCGCGGCTCTTCCCAATCGTGATCGAGATGCGACACGAAACCAGAGACGAGGATCAAGTCGAGCGGGCCGTCGCCCGTCACCTGGTAGGCGATGTTCACCCCGCCGCTCTTGGTGTAGCGAACTTCAGGACGTTCGACCATCACTGCGGCCACGTTAGCGCGTTCGAGGAGCTCGCGTGCATGATTGCACGTAATCCGGCACGCGCAAGCTCGTGGCTGCTACCGTTCGAGGGCTGTGCAGGTCGCCTTCGTCTTCCCCGGCCAGGGATCCCAGTATGTCGGCATGGGCCAGGCTCTTGCGGAGTCATCTGCTGTTGCCCGTGACGTCTTCGCCACGGCCGATCAGGCGCTGAGCGACGAGCTCACTCGCCTCGCCTTCGAGGGCCCGGCCGAACAACTCGATCTGACCGTAAACGCCCAGCCCGCAATGCTGGCAACTTCGATCGCCTACCTGCGCGCGCTCGAGGGGGCGACGGGTGGAGTTCCCCACCCGGCTTTCTTCGCCGGCCACTCGATGGGCCAGTACAGCGCGATGGTCGCTGGCGGCGTCTTGTCGCTCAGCGATGGCGTCCGGCTGGTCCGCGAGCGAGGACGGTTGATGCAGTCGTCTGCGGAAGATGGCGCAATGGCCGCCGTGATCGGCCTACCGGATGATCGGCTGCCCGAGCTCGAGTCGGCCGGCCAGGCCCTGGGTGTCTTCACCATCGCCAATCGGAACTCACCTGGCCAGGTCGTCGTCAGCGGCACACGTGCGGCGGTAGAGGGCGCCTCCGAGAAGGCGAGGGGGCTCGGGGCGAAACGGGCGATCATGCTGCCGGTCAGCGTCGCCGCGCACTCTCCGTTGATGAGCCGGGCGGCAGAAGAGATGCAGCGCGTACTCGAGTCGGTCGAGTTCAGCGATCCTGCGGCGCCGTTGCTGGCCAATGCCGACGCCCGGCCGCTTACAACCGGGGACGAGTGCCGCGCCGAGCTGGTCGAGCACCTGACGCGCGGCGTCGACTGGGTGACCGCCGTCGAGCGCATGTCGGCCGCTGGAGTCAGGCACTTCGTCGAGGTCGGTCCGGGCAAGGTCCTTACCGGCCTCATCAAGCGGATATATCCCGACGCCGAGGCTGCGGCGCTCGACGATCCGTCGGCGCCCGGTCGCCTGGCAGTCCCCGATTATCTTGCCCGTCACGCACCCACAGGAGCCGTCAGCTAGCCATGCCAATGCGCCGCCCCGATTTCTCTCGCCGTGTCGCCGTCACCGGACTCGGCATCATCAGTCCCATCGGCCAGGACAGGGACAGCGTCTGGGACAACCTCGTCCACGGTCGGTCGGGCCTGAAGAAGATCACGCGCTGGGACCCGACGCCTTATGAGGCACAGGTCTCGGGTGAGATCAACGACTTCGACGGCACCAAGTGGATGGACTTCAAGGCCATCCGGCGGACCGATCGAAACGTCGTCATGGGCGTCGCGGCCGCCAAGCAGGCCCTCGAGGACTCGGGCCTGATGGTCGACGATTCGAACCGCGACGACATCGGCATCATCTTCGGCTCCGGCGGCGGCGGGCCGCTGCTGATGATGGACAACGTCCAGAAATGGGAGAACAGCGGCGCGCGGACTGTGTCGCCCTTCTTCATCGCCAACATGCTGCCCGACACGGCGTCGGGGCAGATCGCCATCGACACCGGCATCCGCGGCTCGAACATGTGCATCGTCACGGCTTGTTCCACGGGCACGCACAACATCGGCGAGGCGGCCGAGGGCATCCGACGCGGCGACTACGTCGCGGCGATCGCCGGCGCCACCGAGAATCCCTTGCACGAGCTGGTGCACATCGGCTTCTCGAACATGCGTGGCATGGGCCTGCCGCGTCCCGGCGAGCCGCTGGAGACCGTTTCGCGGCCGTTCGACAAGACGCGCAACGGGTTCGTCCTCGGCGAGGGCGCGGCTGCGCTGATGCTCGAAGACCTCGAGTACGCGCGGGCCCGCGGCGCGCGTGTCTATGCCGAGGTGACCGGCTACGGCTCCGCTGCCGACGCCTGGGACCTCATCCAGCCGGTCGAGAAGGGCGACGGCGCGCGGCGCGCGATGCTCCAGGCGCTGGAGCGGCACAACGTGCCGGCGAACGAGATCGACCTGATCAACCCCCACGGCACCTCGACGCCGCTCGGCGACCTGCGCGAAGCACAGGCGATCTGGGCCGTGTTCGGTGATCACACGCCCAACGTGGCGATCTCGGCGACGAAGTCGATGACCGGCCACCTGATGGGCGCGGCCGGCGCGGTGGAAGGTGTCTTCACGGTCTTGTCGGTCTACAACCAGTGCGCGCCGGAGACGCTCAACTTCCGCGACGAGGATCCGGAGGTCAACCTCAACGTCGTCACCGGCGGCGCGCGACCGATGCAGATCCGTTACGCAATGAGCGACAACATCGGCCTAGGCGGGCATAACGGCGCGGTCATCTTCAAGCGCTACGAAGACGACTGAGCCCGGAGCCCCAGCAGCCAGAACCAGCCTGCGATGGATCTCGCGACGGCGCGCCGGATTGCGGTGCGAGCTGCCCTTCTCGACCAGCAACTGCCACCGACCGAGAGCAGTATCGAGGCAGTCGCGAGGCATTTCGGCGGCATCCAGATCGACCCGACGCGTACCGTCGAACGGACGCAGTACCTGGTGCTGTGGAGTCGGCTCGGGAGCTTCGACCGCTCCATCGTCGAGAAGGCGCTGGCCGACCGGAAGCTTTTCGAGTACGACGCATTCATCGTTCCCGTCGGGCGTTTGCCCGAGCTGTTCTACGTCGGCAAGGTCTGGCTGGATGGTCGTGGCGACTGGCGGCAGCGAGCCCGCGACTTCATCGCCGCCAATGCCGAGTTTCGTCAGTCAATTCTCGACCAGCTGCGCGCAGACGGCCCACTCCAGTCGCGCCAGATCGACGACTCGAAAGTCAAGGTCGGCTGGGAATCGACAGGCTGGACGCACGGCAAGAACATCACCCGGATGCTCGAGTTCATGGCCGTGCGACTGGATGTGGTGGTTGCCGGGCGAATCGGCCAAGAACGGCTGTGGGACCTGCCTGAGCGCGTCCTTCCCGCAGATGCGCCGCGCGCCGAGCTTTCCGAAGACGAATATCAGGAGCTGCGCGTCATGCGCGCCATGCATCGTTTCGGGGTCGCCACTCAGCAGGAGATCCGGCTGCGTGCGTACGGGCTGAGCATCCCAAAGGCCAAGGAGTTACTCGGGCGACTGGTCGAACAGGGCCGACTAATCGCAGTCGAGCTCCGCTACCCCGACGGGCCTGTCCCGGCGTTTGCGTTACCCGGGCCACCGGAGAGTGCCTCCACAGGAGGGCGCACGACCCTCCTGTCGCCGTTCGATCCGCTGATCTACGACCGCGACCGCACCAAGCGGCTGTTCGGCTTCGACTACAAGCTCGAGATGTACAAACCCAAGGAGGAGCGGGAGTTCGGCCACTTCGTGCTTCCCATCCTGCATGGCGACCGCCTGGTCGGCAGGCTCGATTCAGAGCGCGACCGTAAGACCAATGAGCTGCTGATCAGGCGGCTGCACTGGGAGTCTGAGCACGATGCGTCAGGTCGGGCGGCAGTCGATGCCGCGATCGCCGAACTGGGGGAGTTCGTCAGGAGCGGCTGACTGAGGTCCCCCAGCCGGATTGGGCGAGCAGCTCCCCGTCGCGCATCACGATTCGGCCCCCGACGATGGTGGCCACCGGCGCGCCACTGGTCGCGCGTCCCTCGAACGGCGTCGCGTTGTTCAACCCATGCAGATGGGCCGCCCGGATGAGGCCTCCGCGGTCGAGGTCGACGAGCGTCAGATCGGCGTCCGATCCGACCTGTATTGCGCCCTTGCGTGGCCAAATGCCCCAAACCCGAGCAGGTCTCTCAGACGTGACGTGCGCCAGCCGCTCGAGTGTGATCCGTCCGGATGTCACCTCCGTCAGCATCAATGCCAGCATGGTCTCGACGCCTGGGATTCCGGCCGGCACCTCCCAGATCGAGGCCCTCAACTTGTCGGCCGACGGATGCGGCGCGTGATCGCTGGCGATGGAGTCAATCCGTCCATCAGTGAGCGCCGCCATCAGCGATGAGGAGTGCGGCTCTCCGCGAATCGGCGGGTTGGCCTTCGCCAAGCCGCGGAAACGCGTATACGCATCGAGATTCAGGAGTAGGTGCTGCGGCGTCACCTCGGAGGTTAGATGAACGCCGAGCGAACGCCAGCGGCCGATCGCAGCCAGTCCTTCGGCACTTGACGTGTGGAGCACGTGGCCCGCAGCACCGGTCTCGACCAGCAGCCGCCCGATGCGATCGATCGCCTGGACCTCCGCCGCGACGGGTCGAGACTCGACGTGGGCCAGCGCATCTATGCGCCCGGCAGACCTGAGCTCGGCCACGGCCCCCTCGATCGGCGCACGGTCTTCGGCGTGGAAGGCGACGCGCATTGCCAGCTCCCGCGTGATCAATAGCGCACGTCTCAGGCCGTCGTCGTCGGGCGCCGACAGGCTGCCGGTGGTCGGCCCCATGAAGACTTTCAGGCCGACGACTAGTCCCGATTCGGCCAGTTCGATCGCCGAGTCGACCGATTCACCCAGCAGCCCGAAGATCCCGAAGTCGCAGTAGGCCGACTGGCTGGCCAGGGCAAGCTTTTGCCGCGCGCGCGCGACTGTGTCTGTCGGCGGGACGGTGTTCGGCATGTCCAGCACGGTCGTCACGCCGCCGAAGACTGCCGCCCGCGTGCCCGTAAGCCACGTCTCCTCATGCTCCAGGCCGGGCTCCCGGAAGTGGACGTGCGCGTCGATCACCCCCGGGAGGGCAACGAGGCCGGTCGCATCGATACTCTGATCGGCCGCATCGACGATGGCTCCGGGCGATTCAATGGCGACGAATCGGCCATCCCTGATGGCGATGTCGGCCATGCGGCGGCCGGCACTCGTGACCAGCGTCGCGTTGCGGACAAGGAGATCGATCGGCACGATGGCAAGTGTGATGGACAGCGCGCGGCCAGATCCGCTGCTCGGCTTCTACGGCCCTGGTTCGATGATGTGGCGCATCAACCGCGAGGCGGTGCTGCTGGGTGCCGGGCCAGCCGCTCTTCTGCTTCAGATCGCACACCCGCTGGTCGCCGAGGGCGTCGCCCACCACAGCACATTCGAGTCGGATCCGTTCCGCCGGTTGCACGGGACGATCGCGACGACGATGGACCTCGTCTTCGGCGACGCGCGGGCGGCGGAGCGAGCCGTCCGACGCCTGAATGGCATCCATGCCGGCGTGCGAGGTGACGTGGACGACGAGGACGCACGCAGGCTCGCCACGAGTTTTCGCGCGCTCGACCCTGAACTGCTCCTGTGGGTGCAGGTGACCCTGATCGTCACCAGCGTGCGTGCCTACCGGCGCTGGGTGGCACCGTTGTCAGAAGCGGAGCGCGAGCAGTTCTGGCAGGAGGCGCGACGCGTCGGCGTCCGCCTCGGCATCCCGCTGACGCTCAGTCCACGTGACTGGCCGGCACTGATGGTTTACTGGAGGCGGATGCTGGCGCCGGGCAGCCCGATCTATGTGACGCCTACGGCACGCCGCCTTACGCCGCTGATTGTCCGCCCGCCGCTGCCTCTCACGCCCGGACCCTTGATCGATCTCGCGGCGTTGCCCGGACTGGCACTGCTGCCACCCCGGCTGCGCGACGAGTTCGGGATCGCCTGGAGCCCACGCCACGCGGCCCTAGCGCGGCTGCTCGACTTCACGATCCGTGCCTGGGCCCGGATCGTGCCGGTCAGCCTGCGCCAGATGCCCCAGGCGCGACGAGCCTTTCGTCGCTCTGGCGCGATACGTCGCGGGGCGCTCGCTCGCCAGCGGTCAGGCTAATGCAGAGGCGGGCGTGCAAGAGGCCCCGCGGCCTTCGGGAAGTTCATTTTCCAGAGGAGGCCAGGCTGCCGCCCAGCAGACGCCGAAGGCTCAGCCACAAGCCACGACGGATGCGTGCTCGTGGCCGATGCCGCGGCCGCAGACCTCGTCGTGCGAGCGTGCAGGGCTCGGTGATGAGCGTTGATACGCGAGCGTCGAGGTAAACGACACACTCAACGCGACGGAAAGCGCTCGCGTGACAATCCGATTGACACCCGGGATCGGCTAGGCGCGATAGGCCTATCTGCCGAAGCACCGGCGCAAGCATCGATGTTCGGCGCTCGACTGTGGCGTCGGTACAATTCGCGGGACCCACGATGGAGTTCCGGATTGCCTGAGAATGACCCGTCGCGTCGCGCCGTTGTCACCGGCGTCGGCGCCGTCACACCCATCGGCAACGACCACCCGACGTTCTGGCGCAACCTGATCGGCGGCGTGAGCGGCGCCGGGCCGATCACCCATTTCGACGCCACCGGCTTCGACGTGCGCATCGCGGCCGAGGTCAAAGACTTCGACCCGACTGTCGCCATGGATCGCAAGATGGCCCGCCGCATGAGCCGCTTCATCCACTTCGCGATGGCCGCCGGCAAGGAAGCCGTGGCCAGTGCCGGGCTCGACTTCAACGATTGGTCGCCCGAACGGCGCGACCGGGTGGCCGTCGCCGTAAACACCGGCGGCGGGGGGATCGAGGAAGTGACGATCGGAACCGAGGTCCTCAAAGTGAAGGGCCCCGGCCAGGTAAGCGCCTTTGCCTTTCCCGCCCTGTCGCCATCGATGGCGGCCTGCCAGCTGTCGATGGCATACGGCATCACCGGGCCCGTGTTGACCCAATCGGCGGCGTGCGCGACGTCCGTACTCTGCTTCATGGACGCGCTGCGCATGATCCAACGCGGCGAGGTCGACGTGGTGCTGGCCGGCGGCAGCGAAGCACCGTTGCTGCCGATTGGGTTTGCCGCGCTCGGCAACATGCACGCCCTGTCGAAGCGCAACGATGAGCCAACCAAGGCGTCGCGGCCCTTCGACCGCCTACGCGACGGCTTCCTCTATGGCGAGGGTGCTGGAGTCGTCATTATCGAATCGGTCGAGCACGCACTGGCACGCGGGGCCACGATCTGGGCGGAGGTCGTCGGCGCCGCCCTGAATGCGGATGCCTTCCACATCTCGGCTCCTGAACCAACGGGCCGCGGTGCGTGCATGGCCATGACGCGCGCGATGCGCGATGGCGGCGTTGCGCCCGACGAGGTCGATTACATCGCCGCGCACGGCACGGGCACGCAGCTCAACGACGTGACCGAGACGCGGGCCATCAAGGCAGCGCTGGGCGGCCATGCCTACAAGGTGGCCATCAGCTCGCCCAAGTCAATGGTCGGCCACACCATCGGTGCCGCCGGGGTCATCAACGCCTTCGCGGCATTGGGTGCCATCAACGACGGCACCATCCCGCCCACGATCAACCTCGACGAACCCGACCTGCCCGAGTGCGACCTCGACTACGTGCCGCTGGTGGCGCGCAAGGCGAAGGTCGACACGGCGATGATCAACGGCTTCGGTTTTGGCGGCCAGAACGCGGTCGCCGTCTTCCGTCGCTTCGAGGCTTAAGGAGAGGACCTCCTGGTCCGGCGGGGGATAGGCCCCCCTTCGTAGCCTTCGAAGAGCTCCACGAGATCGCCCGGGACGCGAACAACGCGGTTGCGCGCCAGGTCGAACATCACCTGGATCGTCTCACCCTCCGCCACCACGCGCGCGGCGCCAACAGCCGATTGCTCGGCACGCACGCGGTAAGCGAGCGCGAACGACGAGCGACTCACCCAGGCGAAGCGGCAGCCGACCAGCAGCGTCTCGCCAAAATAGGCCGGCGCGAGGTAATGGATGCATGCCTCGGCGATGACGAAGGTGTGCCGGCCCGCCTGCTCGCCGGTATTGAATGGCGCCCCTGTTACAGCCGCGTAGTAGCCGGCACGGGCGGCCTCAAAGTACGACAGGTAGACAGCGTTGTTGATGTGCCCGAAGGCATCGGTGTCGACGAAGCGCACCTCGATCGGGTGCTCGAAGCTGAACTCGGCCTCGACCGGTTCACCGCGCCTGCTCATCAACTCCGATCATCGCAGACGCGCACGGACGGCCGGCCTCAGTTCAGGACGACCAGCCCATCGACGTCGACCCGCGGCCTGCCGGCGGTGCCGAGAACCTTGATCTTGATGGTGTGCGTGCCGGCGGTCGCCCAACTGCGGCTGAAGACCAACACGCGTGCGCGAGCGCTCGCCCGCAGATCGACCTTGGCAACAACCACGCCGTCGATGTAGACCTTCGCCTTGCCCCGCTTGGCACTGACGGGGGCGACCCACGCCACGGAACGCCCCGTGAACGTCAGCTTGGCAATCGCGCCCCTTCGCTTCGACCAACGCGTGGCGCCACCCGAAGCATCGCTGATGCTCGCGTTGTACCAGCGACGCTTGTACACGATGTTCGCCGCGCTCTCCTCGAGCACCTGTGCGAAGAATGGGCCGCTCTGGACCGGGGCACTGACGTTGCCGAAGTTGTCGGTCGCCGTCACGCGGGCGTACCACGCCTTGACACGATCGATCTCGGCGCTGGTTCCAGTCACGCCGGACGCCTGCGGGCTGCCCCACGGCTCTCCCTCACGCTTCAGCTGGAGCTGCGCGGAGGCGACGCCAGAACCGGCGTCGGTGGCCGTCCAGCTGAAGTTGACCGGCACGCTCACCGAGCCGAGCTGCGAACCCTGTCGGAGGGCGGCCCGGGGCGGACTCACCGTGGGCCCCGCACGGTCGACGAAGACGGTCGCCGTAGTGACGGCGGACCAATGCCCCACGTTGTCACGCCACTGGCCGTAGATCGTGTAGCTGCCCTCGGCAACACCCCCTGGTGTCCCTGCGCCGGGCAGCGACCACGTGACGGTCGTGCCGGGCGCATACGAGGTACCCGTGGACAGAACGCCACCTACCTTGTTGGGGCTGTTCGACAGGATGAATTCGGCCACACCTGACGGCACGTCTGTGGCAGGCGCCTTGACGCTGACAGTCTCCCCCGCGGTTGCCGGCACACCACCATTGACGACGAGCGTGCCAACCGGACCGTTCCGGTCCAGTAGCAGAGACGTGGTCGCCGGCGCGCTCCAGTTACCCGCCCCGTCTCGCCAGCGCGCCCGAATCGACCAGGTTCCGTCAGGCGTGGTGCCGGCAGTCCATGCCACGGGGTTGCTGGTGGGCGCGAATGACTTCCACGTCACGCCATCGTTCGAGAGCGCCAGCTCGGCCACGCCCGAGGTTGCGTCCGTCGCCGATGCGACCACCTGCTCGCTGCCGGTCGTCGATAGCGATGGGCTGCCGACGACCGAAACGGTTCCGACTGGCGCCGCGCGGTCGAGTGTGATCCGTGACGTCTGGACATCGGACCAGCAGCCGGCTGAGTCGCGCCACTGGACGTAGACCGAACGCCGGCCATCTGCATTCGCGCCACCGGTGGCCGAGTCGATAAGCGAGAGGTTGATGTTTGTACCGGCACTGCCGTTCACGCCGCTGACGAGCTTGCCATCGGCACCGACAGAGGAGCTGTTCGATACACGCACGGTCGAGATCGATCGACCGCTCGTCTTGACAGCCTTGACCGTGATCGTCGGGCTGCTGACGACATCCGCGCCGGCGGCAACAGTAACCGTTGCGGTGGGCGCGAACGAGTTGACGTCGAAGCTCTTTTTGGCGACCGGCGACCAGTTACCCGACACATCGCGCCATTGCGCATAGACCGTGCGTGTCCCCTTGGCGGTGGAGCCACCCGTCGCCGGATCGTCGAGCGCCCATGAGATCTGGTTCGCGACTGGGTACGTGAGACCCTTCACAAGCTGGCCGTCGGCGCCCTTGGTCGACTCGTTGGACAGGCGCAAATAGACCGTGCCGCTGCCGTTGCCGTCGTTCACCGAAAAGTCGAGCGCGACGCGTGGCGCACGGCAGAACTTCTCATCTGGCGATAGGCCGAAGGTTCCGCTGGGCGGGTTGGTATCGACGAAACCGCGGTACTTGACTCTCAGCAAGCTCCACATCTCGGGCTGGTCTTTGTCGTAGCCGAGTGCCCAGATGCCGATGCCGGCGAGTCCCTTGGTGGCCGCGAAGTCGTACTTGTAGGCGAGCGATTCGACGTCCTCGTAGTAGACCTCCTTCCAGGTCTCTGGGCAGTCCGCGCAATGGCGCCATCGGTAGGCCGTCCAGGCCGACTGTTCGCTCGGGTCGTAGCGACGCCCGTGCGCAATCGCCGCTCGCAGCGCGGGAACGTAGTTGATGTTGTAGGCGCGGTCGTAGAGGGAACGATTCTGCTGGGTGTAGGCGTTCACCTCATCGGTTAGCGTCGGCCACTCCCTGCCATACCACGGCAGGGCGAGGATGACGTTGTCGCCGGCGACGTAGTTCAGATATGCCTTGACAATCTGCTTGAGGTCATACGAGTAGGGCGAGTACATCGGCGCCAACCCGCCGGCGCGCTTGGCGTCGATCGCCCGCAGCGGGTAGCCCATGATTATCACGGCGTCGGCATTGCCGGCAGCGGTCACGTTGCCGAACATCTCGTACGTCAGGGCCGGCGCCGAACCGGTCGCTGCAAACGTCAACTGGTACGCGGGATTGACCGCGTCGAGCGCGGCACGAATCTCGCCCAAAAGTAGCGCAAAGTTGTCGCGCTGATCAGACAGCATGGGCTCGAAGTCGAGGGTGACGCCATCCAGGCCGCGGTTGCTGACCTCCGCAGCGATCTCGTTGGCCAGAGTCAGGCGCGCCTCGGGACTGCTCAACAGCGCGCGAGTCACCGCCTTGGGACCGTCATCCCAGGCCATGCGCTCCACGGTCAGTACGAACTTGACCCCGTTGGCATGGGCCTCGTCGATGATCGACCGGACCTTGTTCCCCTGCCAGCGTGAGTACTCGGTGGTCATGCCACCGCCGTTGTTGTAGCGCTTGAGCGTGCCGTCGGCGTTGGCAGCCAGTCCGAAGTAGGCGATCGTGGTAATCGCCGAATAATCGATCTGGGCGTCGAGGGACCAGTAGGGCAGGTAGCCGAAGATCTCAGGTGAAGCGAGTCGAACCGGCGGATCCGTCGGCGGCTCGTCGGCCGCGACTGGTGCGAGCGGAACGGTGATGGCGAGTAGGGCCACGGCAAGCACTACGCGCCGAACGAGCGCCGATGACAAGATCCCCTCCAGGTGACGCGTCGCCGCCCACCGGCGACAGGTCACACTCTAGCGGGTGACCGTACTCGCGGCGAGGCGACCTTCGTCCAGGTCGACCGGTACCCGTGGACTGAACCGCCTCAGGCGCAGCGAATTGGCGATAACGCTCACCGAGCTGAACGCCATTGCCGCCGCGGCCAGGATCGGATCCAGCAGCAGGCCGGTGAACGGGTATAGCGCGCCCATCGCCACCGGGATCAGCACGACGTTATAGGCAAATGCCCAGAACAGGTTCTGGCGGATGGTGTGCATCGTCCGCGCCGACAGGACCATCGCAACCGAGACCAGACGCGGGTCGCCCCCGACCAGGGTTACGTCGGAGGCCTCGATCGCCACGTCGGTACCGGTGCCGATGGCCACGCCGAGGTCGGCCTGGGCCAGCGCGGGAGCGTCGTTGATGCCGTCGCCGACCATCGCCACCCGGCGACCAGCGGCCTGCAGGCGGCCGACCTGCCCCGCCTTGTCCGCCGGCAGGACCTCCGCCATGACGTGCTCCGGCGGTATCCCGGCGCGCTTCGCGACCGCTGCTGCCACGCGCTGCTGGTCGCCGGTCAGCAGCCACACGTCCAGGCCGCGCCGGCGCAGGTCGGCGATAGCCGCGGCAGCCTCCGGCCGAATTGGGTCACTTATCGCGATCATCCCCAGCAGCCGGCCGCCGCGGGCAACGAAGACAGGCGTCTGACCGGCTGCCGCGGCGCCCTCGACCGCGTTGTGCAGCGGCTCGATGTCAACGTCGTGGTCCGCCATCAGACGGGCGTTGCCGACGATCGCCGTTTCGCCATCGACGGTGGCATGCGCCCCGAAGCCGGCCGCGGCCTCGAAGTCGCGGCCGGCCGCAACCTCCATCGAGCGGCTGCGCGCCGCGTCAAGGATCGCGGCCGCAAGGGGATGCTCGCTGCCCGCCTCGACGGACGCCGCGACCGTGAGGGCGTCTTCTGCTGACGCGCCATCGGCGGGGACGACATCGGCGACCTCGGGCCTGCCGCGGGTGAGTGTTCCGGTCTTGTCGAACACGACTGTGTCGACCTTCTCGGCCTGCTCCAGGGCCTCGCCGCCGCGGATCAGGATGCCCGCCTCCGCACCGCGGCCGGTGCCGACCATGATCGCGGTTGGTGTCGCCAGTCCCATCGCACACGGGCAGGCGATGATCAACACGCTGATAGTGCTCACCAACGCGTACGTCAAACGTGGCTCGGGCCCTACCGTCATCCAGATCACGAAGGTCAAAGCGGCAACGGCGAGCACGCCCGGCACGAACCACGCTGTGACTGAATCGGCAAGCCGTTGGATTGGCGCCTTTGAGCCCTGCGCCTGCTCGACCAGGCGCATGATCTGGGCGAGCACCGTGTCGCGACCAACCCGCGTGGCACGGAACAGGAAGCTGCCGCTGGTGTTGAGGGTGGCGCCGATCACCTCGTCACCGATACCCTTGGCCACCGGCATCGCCTCGCCGGTGAGCATCGATTCATCAAGTGCCGACGACCCTTCGACGATACGCCCGTCGACCGGAATCTTCTCGCCCGGCCGCACGCGCAACAGGTCGCCCGCCTCGATCTCGGCCAGCGCAACATCCACCTCGCGCCCATCTCGCACAAGGCGTGCGGTCCGCGGCTGCAGGCCGGCCAGTCTGTGCACGGCACCGGCCGTCTGTGCCTTTGCCCGCGCCTCCAGCCAGCGCCCGACAAGCACCAGGCCGATGATCACCGCGGCGCTGTCGAAGTAGGTGACCGGCGCGATGCCGGAACCGGCGACCGCGTCCGGCCACAGCGCCACAGCCGCCGAGTATGCCCAGGCGGCGGTCGTACCCAACACGACCAACGTGCTCATGTTGGCCGTGCGGTGCCGCGCGGCGCGGATCGCAGCTTCGTAGAACCGCCAGCCGAGCCCGAACTGGACGAGCGTGGCCGGGAAGAGGAGCGCGAGGTTGAGCTGGGCCATGGGTGCCAACGGAGTCGGCCACAGCATCACGACCATCATCGAGACGCCCGCGGTGATCGCCAGCGCGGCCTCCACGCCGAGCCGGCGCGTTTCGTGCGACCGACGCCGGGCACCTGCTTCAGCGGCGTCCAACATCGAGCCCGGTTCGCCGGCTGGCAGATCGGCGCCAACCGCGTAGCCGGCGGCGACCACGGCTCGGGTCAGCTCGTCGCGTCCCACGAGGGTCGGGTCATAGCGCACACGCGCCTGCTCGGTGGCCAGGTTTACGCTGGCATCCAGGACGCCGTCGGTACTTCGCAAGAATCGCTCGACGCGGTTGACGCACGACGCGCAGGTCATGCCATCGATGG
>Ga0299913_10001871_pt1 | contig 16117 bp, 18 predicted proteins | sample RVTome_9_FD_201360 | JGI IMG/M metagenome (GOLD analysis project Ga0299913, IMG submission 201360) | Soil microbial communities from uranium-contaminated site in the Upper Colorado River Basin, Wyoming, United States - RVT155D38 (version 2) ...
GCAGTCTCTAGCAGTAGCTGGAGCTGATCAAACTCGGCCAGCGCGTGCTCCTGCATCTCGATCTCGTGTAGCTCCCTGTCCGCTAGGTCGAGAAGTTCCTCGGCGCGCTTCAGCAGTCGCTCGCACTCTGCCTTGCGCTCAGACCTCCTAGATCCAGAGACTTGGATCTTGCCGTGGGTGCACTTCCGCAGGAGTTTCGGGACCTCCAGCGCCTTGGTCTCCGAGCCCTTGGCGGTCGAGTCCACGCTGAAGGAGTGCTCGCCGTCTGGGCATCGCACTACGCCAAACATGTGTGGCGCGCCGAGGCGTGTCAACGTCCAGCCTGCGTCGCGAGCTAGTCGTAGGGGGTCTCGCCAATGACTCTTCTGGTGCGACGGCCACGCCTCATCCGGGCCGTACACGGTCTTAGCCACCGGCTACCCTGCTTGCGCGCAGCCGACCATGCGGGCTGACGGGTTGCCGGCTGAACACTGGGCGATCACCTCTCGTCTCAGTATCCCATCGCCCGTTCGGGGTCCTGCGCCCGACACGGGCCGTGCGATGTGGGGCTCGGTTGGCCGGGTGGCGCGCCGAGTGGGCTGGCAGGTCGAGCTACGAGCAGGTCCGACGTTGAACCGCTCTACCCTCCGCGTGCCGCAGAACTCGACTGTCGGCTTAGGGGCCGTGACGCAGAACGTGACGCGAGTGGGCGTAAGTCAAGTCGATTATGTGACCTGGAGGAACGACAGTCGCCGTAAAGCTGCTGGTAGATGCTCTGGACGGTCAGTCGCTAGGTCGTGATGAACAGGTCGTCGGTTTGATTGCGACAGGCGGCTCCGCAGGTCAGAGGCGGTCCACTGGTTCTCCACGCGAGCCTCGTGGACGGACACATGGGCTGAGCCGGCATGCCGTCCAGTCCCACGACTGCTCCATCGCGGGCTCGCAGCAGGTCAGCCATCTGAACTCCAGTCAGGTCGGAACCGGTCGTATCGTGGTCTCACTGTCGGCGAAGGCGGGTAGGTGTGAGCGACGTTCCGGCTAGCTTGACCACCGGGGAGATCATCAGGCATCTCCGGGAGCGGCGCGGCATGAGCCGGCCTGTACTGGCAGGGCTGGTCGGGTACTCGGCGGACTGGCTCAAGCGGATCGAGGCCGGACAGCGGGGCGTGTCGATTCCGGCGTTATTGCGGCTGGCTCGGGTGCTGCGGGTGGATGACCTGTCGGTGTTGATCGACGGGGATATGCCGATTCCGGTGTCGGCGTGGAGTGGTCCCGATCATCCGGCGGTGGCGGCGATCCGAGAGATCATCGAGTCAGTGCGGTTCGCATCGCCGCGCCACGGTGAGGCGTCGCCTGATTCTGGGTCGCTGGCCGAGCGAGTTACGCAGGCGTGGCGGGATTGGCACACGTTGCCGGACAACCATTCCGTGGTGGCGTCCGTGCTGCCGCGGCTGATCGCGGAGCTGGAGGCGGCGGCGATCGTGCTCGACGGCGCGGAGCGGCGGTCGGTGCATGCGTCGCTGGCCAGTGCGTATGGGCTGGCACAGCACCTGGCGGTCGATATGGTGGAGCCGGAGGTCGGCTGGGTGATTGCCGACCGGGCGGCTCGCGCGGCACAGGCGGCGGACGATCCGGTGAGTCTGGCGTTCGGCGCGTGGACGTACGGGCACGTGCTGCGCAGCAAGGACGCCGACGCCGCGCTGCGGGCGGTGGCCGAGGCAGCGGCCGAGCTCGAACGGCACGCAGGCGATGACCCGGACGCGGCCGGGTTGCTGGGCAGCCTCAACCTGCACATGGCCATTTCGGCGGCGTATCAGGGCCAGGACGGCACGGCGTGGCGGTTCTGGGACGCCGCGAACGGCATTGCGGACCGTTTGCCGGCAGCTTACTTCCATCCGCAGACAATCTTTGGTGCGGAGAACGTCGCCATTCATGGCGTCAGCATCGCGGCCGACCTGCGGCGAACCGGCGAAGCGGTTGCGCGTGCGGAACGGATCAATCCCGACGCAGTGCCATCTCGCGAGCGACGTGGACGGCTATTCGGCGAGATCGCCGCCGGACATCTGCACCGGCGCGAACTACCAGAAGCCCTGCATTACCTGCAGCAGGCGTACCTCACGTCGCCGGAGGAAGTGCCGTACGCACCACTCACTCGCGGCGTGGCAGTCGAGCTGGTGCGCTCGTCCACCGGTTGGCTCAAGCGCGACGCTGTGGCGCTGGCGGAGCAGATCGGGGTGCTGCCCGCGGCTTAGGCAGGCAGCGGGACAGGTTGTCCCTTGTTGCCCACCACACGCGTCTACCGTCGCGGCTATGTATGAAAGACCGCAATGGAGGACGAGCGCAGTGGTGAAGCGGTCGGATACCGAGAAACGCCCATGAGCAGGCTCACGGTGGCAGGGCGGGGTCCGGTGTATTGCGTGAGTTTGAAGGATTGGGAGGGGTTCCCGACGGTGGTGGTGGCTGGGCCGGATCGGGAGCGGGTGTGGTTGTACGGGCATGGGCCGTGTGTGCCGACGGTGTTGCGGTTGCATCGGCCGGTGGTGCGGTTCCTGGTGGACGCGTTGGCGGATGTGGCCGACTGGTTCGATCAGCCGCGCAAGTGCCGGGGCGGGCTGCTGTGGACGTTGCCTCGGGGCGGGGTGGACTACCCGGAGTGCGTGCTGGTCGCTTCCGATGCGCGGGCCTGGTTGCAGGTGTATGCCATGGCGCCGTCGGTGCTGCGGCTGAATGAGCGGATTGTGGCGTTCCTGCGGCAGGCGGTGGCGGACCTGCCGGCCGCCGACGTCAACCAGGCGGCGCGGTCGGTCAGCGAGCTGGACCTGGTGCCGCCGGCCGCCCTGATCGGGGCAGTGGCACTGTCGTGAACGCCCAGACCAACCATGATCAAGTCCAGGTCGAGCAGCGGGAGGCGGACGGGGTGTGGGTGCTGCTGCACGGTGCTGCCTTGGCGGCCATCGGTGTCATGTGTCGCGGATTCGGCGCGGTCTTCGCCGGGATCCAGGGATGGGTGGCTGTGCACGGGTGCGACGCGGAGTCCCGGTGGGTGCGCCGGTCCACGTACTACAACCAGCGAGCGTTTCGGATCATCCGGCCGTGGTGGGAGTCGGCCGAGCAACTTGCCCGTTTGCGCGCGCAGCGTGGTGACCACCATGACTAGCCACCCTGCTCAGCAGGACCGGCCGGTCCTCGCCTCGATCGGCTGCACCATCCGGGTCACCGACCACGGCGTGGTCACCGTGCACCGCGACCACGGCTGCACGCTCGACGACGTCCGGGAGCTGTGCGAGGCGCTGGTGCGGGGCGACCTGGAGATCATCGATCGCACGCAACCCCGCGGCCGGGTGCGGACTAAATAGTCGACAGTGAACAGATCACCGTTCAGGTTGAGTCACTTTCCGCCGTCCCCGATGCCCGCGAGGATCCCATGGTGAGCACCACCGAACCCGGCGATACCGCGCCGCCCATCGCGGCCGCCGTCATCGCGCACCGGGGCAGGGTTCTCCTCGTCAAACGCCGCGTGTCCGAAGGCGCCCTTTCCTGGCAATTCCCGGCCGGCGCCATCGAAGAGGGCGAGACTCCCGGGCTGGCCGCGGTCCGTGAGGCAAAGGAAGAGACTGGCCTCACCGTCACCGAATCGAAGGTGCTCGGCGAACGTGTCCATCCCAGCACCGGGCGAACCATGGTGTACGTCGCCTGCGACCTCGTGAGAGGTGAAACCACGCTCGGCGACGTGGACGAACTGAGCGAATTCGCGTGGGCCAACCGTGCCTCGCTGGCCGAATACGTGCCGTACGGCCTCCATCCCGCCGTACAGGAATACCTGGACGAGGTCACCGGGACGCGCACGAGGAGCTGACGCCGAGGGCCATGGCCATGATGGTGAGCTGCGGGTTTACGCCGGGGCAGGTCGGCAGGAGCGAGGCGTCGGTGACGTAGACGCCGGTGACGCCGCGGAGCTGGCCGGACGGGTCGACGGGTGCGCGCGAAGGGTCGGCGCCCATGGCGACGCTGCCGGTGGGGTGGAAGGCGGCGAGGTGCAGCTCGGAGGTGGCCGAGGTGGCGACCGCGGCGGACAGCTCCGCAGGGCTGCGGGCGACGGGGTGGCGGCTGAGGCCGGTGAGCACCTCGTCAGCGCCGGCGGCGAAGAGCAGCCGGCCCATGGCGAGGATGGCGCGGCGCAGCTTGTCCGCGTCGCCCCTGGTGAGCTGGTAGTGCACCCAGGGGCGGCGGCTGCCGGCCACCCGGCCGGCGGGCGCGTCGGCGACCATCGCGCCGAGCGTGGCCAGGTGGTCCGAGGCCGCCAGCTCGGCGGCCAGCTCGGAGCCGATGCCCGGCAGCGGGAAGGACACGATGCCCGCCGGGCTGGCCGTCGCCTCGATGAGGATGCCCTGGTCGTGCAGCGCCTCGATGCCGACGCTCTGCATGACAGCCGGCGCGCCACCGACCGGCGACGGGAACCGCCCCGCGACGCTGCACGCGGGGTGCACGGCCAGGCCGCGCCCCATCGCCGGATGGCCGCCAAGGCCGGACCGGCGCAGCAGCGGCGGGGTCTCGGTGGCGCCGGCCGCGACCATGACCAGCGGCGCGAGGACCTGCAGCTCGGTGCCGTCCGGCCGGTGCGCGGTGACGCCGACCGCGGCGCCGTGCTCGACGAGGATCCGGCCGGCGCGGGCGTTCGTGACGATCCGCGCGCCCGCGGCGCAGGCCTGCGGCAGGGCGTTGAGGTGCACGCCGAACTTGGCGTTGCGCGGGCAGCCGACGGCGCACTGGCAACTGCCGGCGCAGCCGGGTGCGTTGCGCCTCAGCGGTGCGGCCGGCCAGCCCAGGGCTGCCGCGCCGTCGAGGGCGATGCGGCCGTTGCGGCCGAGGACGTCCATGGGTTGCGGCGCTACGCGCAGGGTCGCCTCCACCTCGTCGAGCAGCGCGGCGAAGCGGTCGGGGTCGGCGAGGTGCGCGCCGTGGTCGTCCCGCCAGCGGCGCAGCACCGCGGGCGGCGTGCGGTAGCAGGTGCCGGAGTTGACCACCGTGGTGCCGCCGACCGCGCGGCCGACCGGCAGCAGGATCGGCGGCCGGCCGAGCGCCATGGTGGCCCCGCCGCCGCGGTACAGCCCGGCGAAGCGCTCGATCGGCGGCCGGGAGCGGAACTCGTCGACGGTCCACCGCCGGCCCTCCTCCACCACGACCACCCGCAGCCCGGCCCTGGCCAGCGTGCGGGCCGTCATCGCACCCGCGGCGCCGGAGCCCACGACGACGGCGTCCGCGGTGGTGCAGGTCGGCCAGTGCTGTGCGGGGGTGCAGTCGAGCTCGGCGTCTGGCCTGGCCAGCGCCACAGTGCCGGCGGCCGCGGTGCCGGCGGCCGCGGTGCCGGCGGCTGCGGTGCCGGCAGGTGCGGTGCCGGCGGCTGCGGTGCCGGCAGGTGCGGTGCCGGCGGATGCAGTGGTGGCGGCCGCGGTGGTCGCGGCCGCCAGCATGGGCACCTTGAGCAGCTCGACGAGCGGCCCGCCGATGCGGCTCGCCGTAACCGTCCGCAGCACCCGATCGCGGTCCGCCGCGTCCAACGTCGACCACCCACGGCCGGCCCGCCACCTGGCCAGCGCATCCACCAGCCCGGCGCCGGCGCGCAGCCCGAGCCGCGCCGGCTTCGGCCAGTGCGCCGCCAGCGCGGTGAGGCGGTCCGCGGCTGCCGGATCGTCGGTGCCCAGCACCGCCGCGGTCACCGCGGCCAGCCGGCTGCCGGCAACCGGCGCCGTCCGTGCCGCGAGCCGATCACCCACGCCGGCCGCCGGCCCGCGCCGGGTGCGGCGGGTGCGGCGCGTGGGCGTGCGCCGGGTGCGGCGGCACGTGGGCGTCCCACTGCTCACTAGGCGAGCCGTGGGACGCCCACGTGCCGATCGACTCGACGTTGGTGGTCACCGCCCTAGTCACGGGTGCCGACTTCGGCGTGGGCGGTGCCGTCGAGCCGCCAGCGCCGTTCGGGCGCGCCGCCGGACCGTGGGCGCCAGGTGATGTCGGCGCTGGCCCGCTCGCTGTTGCGGCAGACGGCGCCGGTGCCGTCGGGGTTGCGGTACGGCACGGTGACGGTCTGCTCGGGCGGCTGGGTGACCGTGACGTCGAGCAGGTGGTCGCCGACCCGGCCGGACACCCGCCAGGTGGGCAGCGCGATGTCGGCGCGCAGCCGCCACGAGGCCAGCAGCGGGTCGCCGGCCGGGTGATCGACGCCGCCGAGCCGCAGCCGGACCATGGGCAGTGGGCGCAGCCGCCGCAGGCCCGGCCGGGTGGACACGGCGGCCACGAGTTCGAGCACGTCGCCGTCGCCGAGGTCGGCGTGCAGCCACGCCCAGCGCTGCGCGTTGCCGTGCCCGAAGATCCGCGCGGTGCCGCCGGGCGCTCGCGTGAGCGCCAGCTCCCGATCGCCGTACCGGACCGTGCCGGTGAACGCGGCCACCGGGGCCGGCACGATCTGCGCCGCCGGCAGCAGCTCGCGCTCCCACGCCCACTTCGGGAACGTGTACAGCGGCGGCCCGTCGCCGACCGCGGACAGATCCCAGCTGACGTCACCCGCCTTGCCCGCGAGCCGACCACCGCTGACCTCGACCGGCCCGGACGCGAACACCACATCACCCGCCGCCGCACCGTCAGCCGGTGCCGTGCCCGCCGGTCCTCCGCCGGCCGGTGCTTTGCTCGGCGCCCAGCCGGTGGGGCCGAAACGGGCGAAGTGGGGTGGGTCCGTCGGCGGGAACACCGCGACCCAGCCGTGCGCGTACACCGGCGCGCCGTCGCTCGGGGCGACGAGCTCGTGGTGCAGCCACACGCCGGTGCCGGTCGCAGGGTCGGTGAGCGTCGTGTACCAGACCTCCAGCCGGCCACGTTGCCCCCGCCAGCGGGATGCCATCAAGTCAGCCAACGCGGGCCTCCTCCAACGAGTGTCGTGAGTAGCGGAACCCGGCGAGGAATCGCAGCAGGTCGCCGCGTACGTCGAAGCGCAGCACGCCGGCGCCCGCGACCGCTCCGGCCGAGTCGTAGAGCGTGACGGGGAGCGTGGTCATCGACCGCAGTGGGCGCCGGAACGTCACGGCGCACCGCCGCCGAGCATCAGCAGCTGCGTCTCGCGCAGGTAGGCGTCGGCCGCCCGCCGCGCACCGGTGGCGTCGCCGGCGCACACGGCCCGCACCACAGGCGCGAGGCGGTCCGCGGCGGCACCGGCGTCGACGAACGGCTCGGTGAACAGCTGCCGCACCTCCAGATACGCGTTGAGCAGGGCGTTGGCCACCAGCCCGTACACCCGGTTGCCCGAAGCGGCCGCCAGCACCCGGTGCACCTCGCACTCGGCCAGCTGCACCGCGTCGACGCCCGAAGCCCGCCCCAGCTCCGCGAGCAGCTCGCGCAGCCGCGACCTGTCCTGGGCCGACGCGTGGCCGGCGGCGCGCTCGGCGATCAGCGCGCCGATCTCCCGCCGCGCCTCGAAGATCTCGCGCAGCCAGTCCGGGCCGGCGAGCGCGGCCAGGATCGGCAGCAGGTCGATGCTCGCCGACCGCTCGAAGTCGCGCACCCTGGTGCCGACGCCGTGCTTGGTCTCCAGCAGCCCGACCTCGACGAGCCGGACCAGCGCGTGCTTCAAGGTCGTGCGGGTGACCTGGTACGCCGACGCCAGCTCGCGCTCCGGCGGCAGCAGCGAGCCGGCCGGATACCTGCCGGTCAGCACGTCCGCGCGAACCCGGTCCACGAGCGCGTCGACCACGGTTCCCCGGCTGATCGGAGCCTCCACCGGAACGCCTCCTGGCACCGGTTAGTGGATGAGCCACTAGACCACGAGAGCGTAGGGCGCGACGAAATCTCCGGTCAACAACGACCGACTGTGGGGTCGGTCCCCGATTCGTGCACGAGCGGCGCGGCGCATCGTTGACTCACACCGAAGTTCGCCACCAGGAGTCCGAAGATGGTCACCAGCCCAGCCGCCGCAGCCCTGCAGTACCGGCACTTCGCGCTGCTGCGTGCGGTCGCGGCCGGCCGCTGCGAGCTGAGCCACAGCTGCGTGCCCGACCTCTACATCGACGGCCGGGCATGCTGCGACCAGCAGGCCACCCATCTCCTCGCGAGCAACGGCCTGATCGGCCACACCTGCCCCGGCCGCACGGGCCAGCGGGTGCCGGCCACCCTGACCAACGCCGGCCGGTCGTTGCTGGCTGAGCTCGACCGGCCGGCGTTCGCCACCTTCGCGTGATCGTCGAGGATCGGCGGGTGACGAACAGGCTGCTCTACCTCGTCCGGCACGCCGTGCATGAGAAGGATCCGGACAGCGAGGCCGCGGACGGCAACGAGAACGGGGTGCTGACCGAGGTCGGCGTGCGGCAGGCCAAGCTGCTGGGGGAGCGGCTGCGGGAGGTGCCGTTCGAGGCGGTCCACCACAGCTCTCTGCGGCGCGCGGCGCAGACGGCCGAACTGCTGGCCGAGTTCCTGCCTGGCGTGCCGGTCCGGCCGTCGGACCTGCTGCGCGAGTGCATCCCGATGGTGCCCGAGCGCCACCTGCTGACGCCGCCGCAGGTCGAGTTCTTCGACGGCTGGCCGCAGGCGATCCTCGACCACGGGCGCGCGCAGGCGGCCGCGGCGGTCGAGCGGTTCGCCGGCGTCCGTGCCAGCGGACGGCCGGAGCAGCCGGAGCAGCCGGAGCTCCTCGTCAGTCACGGCAACCTCATCAGCTGGTTCGTGTGCGAAGCGCTGGACGTGCCGCGCTGGCGGTGGCTGAGCCTGCCGCTGCACTACAACTGCGCGTTGACGATCATCCTGTACCGCGAGGGGCGGCCGCCGACGCTCGTCAGCTACAACGACATGGGCCACCTGCCGCCGTCGCTGCGCGGCACCGACTACCCGGACGAGTTCCGGGTGTGAGCGCAACGGTTGCCCACCCAGCCCCGCTGGGACACGCTGTCGAGGTGAGCGAGAAGCCGATCGAACTGGAGCTTGACGAGCTTGGCGTCGCAGTGAACCTGCCGGGGCCGACAAATCCACGGGACGAGATCCAGGGCGTCCCCTACCGGCCTGTGCAGTTCCGCGACGACGACCTGCCGACCGCGCTCGAACGGTCCGCCGCGTGGTTGCGTGATGCCCAGGCCTGGCTCGGCGAGCCGATCGACGTGATCGCGATCCACCTCGACTACGACGACCGCGAGGGCGCGCCATATTACGACGTCAAGCTGCTCTGCAACGAGGAGGACCTGGCCGGGGCGCCCATCGCCATCAGGGAACGCACCATCGGCGACTGAGGCAGCCCGGCGCCGAGGCAGACGAACCCGGCCGCGGCGGCCAGCGCCGCCGGGTCCTCGCCCGAGCCCGCGAGCTCCTGCTGGGCGGCCGCGAGCGCCGCGGCCGGCGGTTCACCCGACGCCAGCCGCCGGTGGAAGGCGATCATCAGTGGTGCCGTCTCGGCGTCCGGGATCGGCAGCACGGACGCGACGAGCTGGGCCGCGCCGCGGGCGATGAAGGTGGCGCTGAGGCCGAGCAGCTCGTCCCCGGTGCGCACCACCGACCGGCCGCTGTCGCACGCCGCCAGCACCACGGTGTGCGGCACCTGCGGCAGCTGCTCGATGTCGTAGACGACCAGCGGGCCGTCGGCCAGCAGCAGGTCGGAGAACAGCGGGTTGTCCGCGGACAGCCGGCCGTGCGCGGCAAGGTGCACCAGGCCGGCCTTGCCGAGTTCTGCCAGCACGCCGGCCGCGCTGGCCGCCGCCCCGGTGAGCGCGGTGGTGCCGTGGATCGCGGCGACGGCCTCGGCCTCCTCGCGCGCCCCGAGCAGCTTGGGGCCGGCGGCGACGGCCACCCCGGACGCGGTGCCCAGTCCGGACGTGGCGGCCACTCCGGCCGCGGCGGCCACCTCGGACGTGCCGCCGTCGCCGGCTCGGGTGCTGGTCGCGTGCCACAGCGTCGCCGACGGCGCCACCGCGAGCGGCCGCCCGACGCAGGAGGGCAGGATCGACCACGGCACGCTGTGCAGCGGCCCCGTCGGCACCACCACCAGCGGCCGGTCGCCCAGCTCGGCCGCGAACGGCCGCAGCAGCACATCGTCCAGTCGCGCCGCGGCCTCCCGCAGCAGCGCCACCGCGGCCGCCCTCGATGCCGCGGTACCTGTGCGGCGGGCCATCCGGTGCAGCGCGAACGGCAGCCGCTCCGCCAGGCCGGCCACCTCCGCCGCCTGGCCGACCGCCCGCATCCACAGCCGCCCGCCCACCAGGCTCAGCCCGTGCAGCACCCCGTCCAGCTGCACGTACTCGACCAGCGCCGCGTCGCCAAGCACCCCGCTCAGCCGCCGCGGCGTCACCGGCGACGCCAACCTCCCACCGGGCACGCCCCGCTGCAGCCGGCTGTGATCGCGGATCCGCCGCTCCAACCCCACCTGCCGCTGCACCAACTTGCCGACGCCGCGCCCGGCGCCCCGCAGCTGGTCGATCTCGCCCGCTGTCGCGCGCAGTTCGGACAGCAGCCGCGCAAGCACCGGATCCTCCGGCGGCCGCACCGGCCGGTTCAGCAGGTGGCTCGCCTTGCCACGCTCCGCCCACTCGAACACCCGCGCCGGCCGCCCGCTCCCCAGCGCGATCCGCAGCCCGAGCTCCGTCAGCTCGGCGCGGTGGATCGCGGCGTGCGCCCGCAGGTCGGTGGCGCCCATCGCGGCGTTGTGTTCGTCCAGGATCCGCAGCCCACGCCTGGCGGCACCAGCGGCGCCCCGCGGGTCGTCCGACGCCTGCCGCAGCAGCGCCTGCGCATACCAGCCCCGCGCCCGCAGCGCCGCCGGCCCGCGCCGCCGCGCCGCCGCCCCGGCCTCCTGCAGGTATGCCAAGCTCATTTCCCGCTGGCGGCGCTGCGCGGCCAGCCGTGCGGCAACCAGCCTGGCTTCCAGCGCCGCGGCCGGCCGGCCCGCCCTGGTCAGCACGTCCACCATCGCGTCGACCTGCCTTCGGCCGACGCGTGCGCCATCGCCCATGGCCTGCCGTGCGCGTAGCGCGGCGAGTTGCGCGAGTGCCACCCACTCGGTGCGCTGCTGACGGCTGAACTCCCGCATCGCCCGTCCAGCCTGCTCGGCTGCAGCACCCCATGTGCCCTCCAGGAACGCCAACTGGGCAAGCAGCAGCCGTGCCTCGGGGACCTTGAGTTGGCGACGGTGCCGCCGGAAGGCGATCACCGCTCGCTCCGCCGCTTCCCGCGCTTCGGTAACCAGGCCCACGGACAACAGCAGCTCGCCGCGGTCCAGGAGGATCGGGCCGAGCTGGATCCCGTGTTCGATCATGATCCGTTCGGCCCGGTCGAGTTGCGTCAGCGCGGCCGGCACGTCTCCGCGGAGGGTCTCGACCAGGCCGAGATTCTCCGCGATGATGCCGACCGCTGCATGCCGTCCGAGCTTGCGCGCCAGCCCGTCAGCTTCCCGCAGATCCGCTTCCGCGGCCGTGAACGAATGGCACTTCGCGTGCAGGATGCCGCGGTTGACCAGCATGCGCTGCACGCCGAGCACATCGTCGCCAGCGCGCAGTATCGGGAGCGCCTGCTGAAAGTCGGCCATGGCCTGGTCGAATCGCCCGATGAGGTAGAGGATCACCGCCCGTTGCGCCCTTGCCCGGCCTGCGGGGACTCCATCGAGTACCGGCAGCGCGAGGTCGATCTCACGCAACGCCGACGCGGGTCTGCCTCGCTGCACCATGGCGAATGCCAGTTCCATTCTGGCTTGTCCAGCCAGGACTGGCGACCCGGCGTGGTCCCCGTAGGCGATCGCCCGCCTCAGATGCCGGATGGCCGAGTCCATCTCGCCGCACTGCAGTAAGGCATGACCCCAGGCGCGTTCGGCAAGCGCAACGGCAGCGGCGTCCCCTTCAGCGCGGCCTAGGCGAACGGCACGGGCAGCCACTGGACAAGCCCTGCCAGGGTCGACATCGGCGACGCGCATCGCTTCGATGGCCGCCGCCTGTGCCAACTCCGGCTCCACGACTCAAGCTGACCCCGCAACGGCCGAGCGTGTCAATCCGATTGGACGTGCGGTGCATCAGACTCACCGTTGCTGGCTCCGCGAATTGAGCGAGCAACCAACCTGCTGGAGGGGTAACGATGGACGGCAAGCCGGTAGAGCGACTTTCCGTGGCGTACCCGAACGACGAACTCGTGGTGGACCTGCGGCATTTGGGCTTGCTGAGCGGCAAGCTCCGAAATCTCGATGTGACGTACCGCGGAGAGCCTGACGTGCACGAAGGTCTCGGTCTTGCGCGGTTGGCCGGCCTCGCCACGGCCGGGGTGCCACTCGTCGACTTGGACGTGCTGCTGGACGGGCTACGTAGCGATTTTGAAGGCGAGTACCGCGGGTGGTCTCCGGCGATGGGGAAGAACCGGGGCGTCGAGAGCATCGCCAGCTTCGGTCATCCCAAGCCGATGAGCGGGCTGGTCTCCACGGAGGGCGGTCACCCGCAGCCGATGGCCGACGCCTCGGTCATCACCGAGGGCGGCCACCCCAGACCAATGCGCCTTGGGGCACCGGAGCCGGTCGAAAGGCCGAAGACGCCCCGGCCGAGCCCGGACCTGGGTCGCGGGGTGATGGTCGGTGTGCTGGACACGACGTTGTACCCGCACCCCGACCTCGGCGGGCGTTACCTGGCCGACCGCAACGCCATGTTGGACGTCCCGGCAGGCAAACCGGTCTGGTTCCGGGCCGGGCATGCGACGTTCGTCGCCGACCGGATCCTCGCCCTGGCGCCCGGCGCCGGCCTCCAGGTACGTACGGTCCCGGATCTCGAACTCGGCACCGCGACTGTCTGGGAGGTCGCGAAGAGGATGATGGACTTTCGCGATGCCGGCGTCGACGTCCTCAACCTCAGCCTCGGATGCCGGACGGCGGACGGCAGGGCGCCCTTCGTGATGGCCAGGGCCGTCGAGCGCATCTCCCCGCACATGGTCGTTGTCGCGGCCGCCGGCAACCACGGCGCGATGATCGGCGAGGTGGACGGAGTCACCCGCAAGTCGCCGACCTGGCCGGCTGCGTCGAACGGTGTGGTCGCGGTCGGCGCGACCGAGCAGCCCGGCTCGGAGTTCAGCCCGTGCCTCCCGTGGATCACTTGTACCGCACCCGGCGTCGACGTCGTCGGCGCATACCTCATCCACGACCGAGTGCAGGTGCCGGACCCCGACACGTCGGCGACGGTCGAGCGGGAGTTCACCGGTTACGCGAAGTGGAGCGGCACGTCGTTCGCCGCGGCGACGGTCAGCGGCGCGATCGCGGCCAACACGGTGCCCGGCCGGGTCAGTGCGCGGCAGGCGCTCGCCGACCTGCTTGCAGATCCGGATTCGATGGTCAGGAAGTACGTGCACCAGTCATGATTGCCACTGTGCGTGACGACCCGACTGTGGTTGATCTTGTCGAGCGGGCTCGGGACGGGGACCAGGGCGCGTGGGACGGGATCGTGGAGCGGTATGCGGCGCTGGTGTGGGCGGTGTGCCGCCGGCACGGGCTGAGCGGGCCGGATGCCGAGGAGGTCGCGAGTTGCGTGTGGTTGCGGCTGGTGGAGCGGCTGGATGGCATCCGCGAGCCGGCGGCGCTGCCTGGGTGGTTGGCGACGACCACGAGGCGTGAGTGCCTCTACTACCTGCGGACGAAGAACCGGCTGGTGCCCGTCGAGGACGACGAGCGGATCGTCCAGGGTGACGACCCGGCGGCCGACGAGTGGCTGCTGCGGCAGGAGCGGCACATCGCGCTGCGGGCGGGGTTCGCGGAGCTGTCCGACAAGTGCCGCTGGCTGCTGTCGATGCTGTTCCGCGAGCCGCCGGCGTCGTACAGCGAGATCAGCGCCGAGCTGGGGATGGCGGTGGGCGCGATCGGGCCGAGCCGGCAGCGGTGCCTGGACAAGCTGCGCACCAGCCGGGCGCTGGCGGCCCTGCTGGACCCGCCGGCAGCCGGAGCGGCCGGAGCAGCCGGAGCAGGCGGAGCGGCCGGAATGGACAAGCGATGAACGACGACGAGCTGTTGAGCGAGCTCGGGGAGGCGGTCCGCGCGGCCGAGGAGGTGCCGGCGAGCTTCGTCGCCGCCGGCAGGGCGGCCTTCGCGTGGCGCAACCTGGACGCCGAGCTCGCGGCGCTCACCTACGACTCGGCGACCAGCGGGGTGCTCGCCGGCACCCGGTCCGAGCCGGCCGCGCTGCGGGCCCTCACCTTCGTCGCCCGCGAGCTGACCATCGAGCTGGAGGTGACGCCCGACGCGCTGCTCGGGCAGGTGGTGCCGCCGCAGGCCGGCGAGCTCGAGCTGCTCGGCCGGGACGGCTCCGCGCGCACCGCCTCAGTGGACGAGATCGGCTGGTTCGCGGTGCGGCCGGCGCCGGTCGGGATGTTCCGGCTGCGGCTGCGCACCGCCGACGGCGCCTCGGTGCTCACCGAGTGGACGACGCTGTAGCCGCAGGTAGCTCCTTTGACGCCAGGCGAACCCCGGTGGCGACACGCCCTCGTATGTACCTGGTGCTTTGCTGCCAGATCGGCCTTCGCAGTCGCCCACCACCCCGAACAGGAGAGGACAAGTGAGCACCACGCAGCTACGCCCCGCCCCCGCGCGCCCGATCGACCCACCCCGGCTGCTCGCCGTGGCCACCGAGCTGGCCGCGCGGCGCGACCGCTGGCCGTCGGAGCTCCGCTTCGACCCGGATCGCCGCTGGTACACCCGGATACCGGCCCAGGACAACGTGGACGCCTGGCTGCTGACCTGGCTGCCGGGCCAGAGCACCGGCCTGCACGACCATGGCGAGGCGTCGGGCGTGTTCGTCGTGGTGGAGGGCTTGGTGCGGGAGACCAACGTGATCCAGCGCCCCGGCGGCGGCGTGCGCGACGTGGTCCGCACCTTCGCCACCGGCGAGGCGCGGCCGTTCGGCGGCTGGCACGTGCACGACGTCGCCAACCCCGGCCCGCTGCCGGCGATCAGCCTGCACGTCTACACCCCGGCGCTCACCACGATGCGCCGCTACCGCCGCTACGGCGACGCGCTCGTGCAGGTGGCCGTCCAGCTCGCCGGACAGGACTGGTGAACGATCGCGGCGTCGACGCGCTGCTGGCCAGGGCACGCGCGGGGCTGCGACGCGTCACGCCAGCGGAGGCGGCGGCGGCAATCCGCGACGACGGCGCGCTGCTGGTGGACATCCGGCCCGCGGCGCAGCGTGCGGCGCGCGGCGAGGTGCCGGGCGCGCTGATCGTCGAGCGCAACGACCTGGAGTGGCGGCTCGACCCGTCCTCGGACGCCCGGCTGCCGCAGGCGGACTCCTACGACCGGCGGGTGCTCGTCCTCTGCCAGGAGGGCTACGCGTCGAGCCTGGCCGCGGTCGCGCTGCGTGACCTTGGGCTGTACCGCGCCACCGACGTCATCGGCGGCTTCCGCGCCTGGCGTGAGGCCGGCCTGCCGACCGTTTGCGCAGGTACTCCGTTTGGCGCTAGCGCTACCGCCGGTCGCACTGAGAGGTTTCGGGCATGAAGCGGACGATGCTGCCCGCAGTTGCGGTGTTCGCGGCCCTGCTCGTCGCACCGGTGCCCGCGCTTGCCGCGCCGGCACCCGGCCCGCTTGCCGCGCCGGCACCCGGCCCGCTGGACCTCAGCGGTGAGCTGCACGGGGTGCCGTTCGAGATCAGGGTGCCGGCCGCGTGGAACGGCACGCTGGTGATGTACGCGCACGGCTTCCGCGACGCGGCGGACCATCCGGGCGAGGTGGACGACCGCACCGCGGACGCGTTCGCCGGCGAGGCGGCCGAGCAGGCCATGCTGGCGGCCGGGTACGCGATCGCCGGCTCGGCGTACGCCAGCAACGGCTGGGCGGTCGCCGAGGGGCTGCACGACACGAAGGCGCTGGTCAACCACTTCACGACCGTGGTCGGCAAGCCGCGCACCACGCTGCTGACCGGCTTCTCGATGGGTTCGCTCGTCGCCTTCGAGAGCATGGAGCGCTACGGCGGCGTGTACGACGGGGCCATGCCGTCGTGCGCGGTCGGCGCCGGCGCGCCGCGGGCGTTCGACGGCACGCTGGCCATCTCCGTCGCCTACGCCGCCGCGTTCGGCTGGCCCGCCGCCTGGGGCACCCCCGGCAACGTGCGCGACGACCTCGACTTCGAGTCCGAGGTGCTGCCCGTGTTGATCAGCCAGATCA